>Ga0335074_10016708_pt1 | contig 10333 bp, 9 predicted proteins | sample Lox_Sample_23_FD_206715 | JGI IMG/M metagenome (GOLD analysis project Ga0335074, IMG submission 206715) | Soil microbial communities from Loxahatchee National Wildlife Refuge, Florida, United States - Lox_Sample_2.3 | ecosystem: Environmental > Terrestrial > Soil > Wetlands | place: USA: Florida...
GAACGCCGCAGGCAACCGCTCGGGGTGGTCGAAATCGCCGTAGCGCACTTCGACACCGCGCTCGGCGCTCGCTTTCAGCCGCTCGGGTCGGCGGGTGACGAGGATCAGCTCGGAGGGGGCGACTCGCGCGAGCAGCAGCTCAGTCAGCTTCCTGCCGTACTGCCCGGAGGCTCCCGTGACGACGATGCGCATGGCCCAAGCGCCGCCCGTAAGGCGGCTCGGTCCGCAACAGGCCGCCTCAGCGCGGCGGCTCTGTGCCCGGATGCGGATCGGCGAGCGGGAAGGTCGTCGCGCCCTGCGCGCCCCCCGACCCCGTCGCTCCCGAGGCGCCCTGTGCCGCCCCGGCCGACCCGCTCTCGGTGTCCTCGCCCGCCGCGCCGCTCGGCGCTCGTATCGGCGCGGCGGACGCGGAAGCCGGCAGCTGCGTGTCCGTCGCCGTATTGACCGCCGTGAGGAAGCGCCGCGCGATGTCATCCTGGGTGCGAATGCTCCCGTCGGCGATCGCGGCCGCATCGGCGGTGCCACGATCATAGAAACGCGCATCCGCAACGTTGTCGATGGTGAGCACATCGCCGCTCAGCGCGATCCCGGCGAACAGGCCGCGGCTGCGGGAGTAGGAATAGATCTCCGAGTGGAACGTCGGGTCGGTTCCCGCCGAGGCCTGGCGCCCCACGGGACCGGCGGCGATCGAGGCGTCCGCGCCGAGACTGATCTTGCCGCTCGTGATCTTGTCGATACTGCGCTGGCTCGTGAAAACCAGGACCACGTCGGTCGACTGGATGCCCCACTGAAAGCCGAAGCTTCCGCCGGTGAGATTGATGAAGATCGGATCACTGAAGCGGCCGAACTTGTCGCGCACGACGAGCACGCCGTTGCCGCGGGCGCCGCCGAGGAAGAAGGCGGCCTTCGTCACATCGGGAATGATGGCGATGCCGTAAGCTCGCTCGAGCAGCGCTTGCGGAACGAACTGGTCGGGAGTTGAATGCAGGTCCTTCAGCACCTGCTGCGCGTTGAGCAGACGGGCCTCCTCGCGTGCCTGCGCGTGTGCCGTCGCGGTACCGACGGCCAGTGCGACCGAAATCAGACCGAGACTCAGACGATGGATCATTCGGCGATTCCCCTGTCGTGAAACGCCGACGCTCGCGCGCCGGCCATTGGTCCCCGAGAGCCAAGCTTACTCCAGATGCCCGCGCTTTCAAATTAAACTGGAGATAGGTCGAGGAACGCCATGATTTGTCCCGAGAAAGCGAGGACGCCAAAATGCTGAAAGAGAGCCAGCCCACGAAGCGCGTCGGCACGAAGCGCGTCGGCACCATCCGAAGCGCCTCAGTACTCGCGGCGGCTGCGGCAATCGCGGCGTGCGGGTGCGCCCCTGCGCGCGCCGAATGGATCTATCGCGAAGCGCCGATCATGGGCACGCGCTGCGACGTGGAGCTGTGGACGGACGACCGCGCCAAAGGCGAGGCGGCTATCGAGCGCGTGTTCGATCTGTTCCGACAGTTCGACGAACGCATGAGCACCTTCAAGCCGACGAGCGAGGTGTCGTACGTCAACACGCATGCCTCGCAGCAGCCCGTGCACGTCTCCGCCGAACTCTACGATCTCACCTCGACGGCCATCGAGTACTCGAAGATCACCCATGGGGCCTTCGACATCACCTACGCGAGCGTCGGGTACCTCTACGATTACCACGAGGGCATCCATCCGAGCGAGGCGCAGATCGCCGCGGACCTGCCGGCCATCGGGTATCGCCATATCCGTCTCGATGCGGGCGCGCGCACGATCTTCTTCGACCGGCCCGGCGTGCGGATCGACTTCGGGGGACTCAAGGGCTACGTCGTGGATCGCGGCGCGGAGCTGTTGAAGGCGGCGGGCTTCACGCATGTCCGAGTCAACGCCGGCGGGGACACACGCATCCTCGGCGACCGGTTCGGGAGGCCCTGGGTCATCGGCATTCGGGACCCCGACGACGGCAAGAACGTGCTGGTGAAGATTCCGCTCGAGGACGAGGCGGTGTCCACCTCGGGCGACTACGAACGCTACTTCTTCGAGAACGGCAAGCGCTACTACCACATCCTCGATCCGAGGACCGGCAAGTCGCCGCGCGGCGTGCGCAGCGTCACGATCATCGGTCCGACGGCGACGCGGACGGATGCGCTCACGAAGAGCGTGTTCGTCCTCGGCGTGAAGGAGGGGCTCGCGCTGATCGATACCCTGCCGGATGTGGATGCGATTGCCATCACGCCCGACAAGCACATCTGGTACTCGAAGGGTCTCGAGCGGCCGAGCTGGGCGAACGGAAAATGAGGCCGCCACCCGCGCGAGGCACCGGGACGTGCCCGCCGCGGAAGGCTAGAACGATAGGGAGAGGAAGATCTGTTCGATATCCGCCCGCAACGAGAACAGCGGCTCCTCGCCCGGGTTGATGCCTGCCGCGGGGTTCGTGTCCAGCCAGTAGCGAAAGTTCTCGTAATTGGTCACCAGGCGGTCGTAGCGGATGTTGATCGTGCTGCGCTCGATCCACGACGCGTGTGGAATGCTGAACTGATAGCTCGCGCCGATCCCGAAGGAGTAGCTGTGGTAGGCGGATAGATCCTGATTCGAGCTGACGAAGTTCTGGGAATCCGCGTACGGGAACAGATCGCTGTAGAAGTCGGCCTGGTTCTGCACGTAGTAGCGGGCGCTTGCGTCGAAGGTCCAGTTGCGCCAGGGGTGCGTGTAGCCGAGCTGGACGGTGTGCGAATGGATGCCGAAGGTGTCCTCGTAGTAGCGATACTGCAGATCGATCGCGGCGCGATAGGGCAGGTAGTACTTGAGGTCCGAGCCGATCGCATTGCTCGTGCGGGTGCCGGGGTAGACCTCGGGCTCGAGGCTCCAGCCGCGCGCGACGGTCGAATCGAGATAGCGCGCCTCGCGGTACGGATTGCTGATGAAGCCCTCGTCCGTGATGAGATCGTAGTTGATCGCGAGGATCGCGTTGCGCGTGAGGATCTGGGTCACACCGAAGCCGTACGAGCGCTCGTCCATGCGCTTCATGCCGAAGGCGGGGTCGTGGACCTTGACGAAATCGTCCTCCGGGCAGGGCGAGGTCGTCGTGCTGCACTCCTTCAGCATCTTGAAGATGTCGTCCCACTCGCGCTTGTAGTTCATCGACACGGTCGTCAGGTCGCCGAACATGTCCTGGCTCACCGAGTAGGTCGTGGTGTTCGACGTGTAGTCGGGCTCGTAGCTGTGGATGAAGCCCACGGTGTAGGTGGTCTTGCCGCTCAGGTACTGCATCGATACGTTGTCTTCGGTCCGCTGCTCGATGTAGGGGCTCGCCCCGGTGGTGCGCACGTCGACCGAGGCGCCCGAGACCACGTCCGTCGAGCGGCTGTACTGCACATCGAACTTGTCCGCAAACTTCTTGCGGATGAGCCAGGTCTTGCCGTCGACCTGTTGGTCATCTCCGCTGTACTTATCGTAGAGCACCTCCGCGGTGTCCTCGGGGAGCACTCCCGTGAGGGTCGGCGCGCTGTAAAGCGCGCAGAGCGCGAGGACGAGCCACCCCCGGCCGCCTGCGCGCGCCCGTCCCGCCGGCCGGCGTCCCATCAGTTGCATCCGCAGCCGCCACCCACCGCGCCAGTGCCGCCCCGGGCGGCCTGGCGCACGCTATAGATGTGGTCGAGGTAGCTGGCAGAGGCCGGGTGCGGGTCGAAGGACATGATCGGGTCGGCGAGATGCTCACGCTGATACGGTTTGACCCAGGGCTGGATCGGTGAGCACCCGCAGAGCGCGACCGCCACACCCATGCCGGCGAGCACGAGCGGCAGCAAGCCTGCTCGGAAGATTCGCATGGCTACTCCTGCACCAGAGCGCGGATCTCGTTGAGATAGACGTTCTCGTCGCCGTCGTTGTAGCTCTCGTGGATCATGCGCACATTCCCCTTGCGGTCGATGAACACCGTGGTCGGCATGCCGGCAACCCCGTACAGCTTGCTCACTTTGCTGTCGGCATCGAAGAGAATGGGGAACGTGACGGGCGTCTGTTTGAGCCAGGCGAGCGCGGAACCGCGATCGGGCTCGACGTTCACCCCGAGCAGCGTGAATCCCATGCGGCCGTAGCGTCGATAGATGTCATCGAGCAGCGGCATCTCCTTGCGACACGGTCCGCACCAGCTCGCCCAGAAATTGATCATCACCACCTGCCCCTTGAACTGATCGAGGCTCAAGGTGCTGCCGCTGCGAGCCGGCAGGGAAAAGTCCGGCGCCGGGGCGCTGTCGCTGCCTGCGAGAGCAGGCAACGCGAGAAGAAGCGTCGCCGCGGTGGCGACGAGCGCAGCGCCAAGGCGGCTATGGGTCGATGAATGGCTCATATTCCGTCTCCCTCGAGAATCTAAAATCCGAAGAACACGGTCGCGCCGAGATGCGCCTCGAGGTTGCTCGCGAGCTTGCTCACTCCGAGCAGATCGGTGTTGAACACGCGATCCTCCACCGCGACGTGCACCGCGATCCAATCGGCCGGCAGCACCTTGTATCCGGCCCCGAAGTTGACGGTGAACTTCTGATCTCCGCCGAATTGGGTCCCGCCGAGCCCCGCGAGCAGGTACAGAGCGCTGCGCAGGGCGAGGTTGCGACCGAGGAAGACCTCGCCCGGAAAGAGGTTGTAGCCGACCGAGAGATCGTAGTACTTGAACCATCTCTCACCCTCGGTAAGCAGTTGCACGTTGCTCAACTTCTCGAAGCTCGTGTAGCCGCCCTTGGAGCGGCCCGCTTCCGCCTGGAAAAAGATATCTTCCGTGATGTGGTACGCGGCCTGGACGCCGTAGACCGGATGCGCGCCGAAGTCCTCGATATTGAGGGTGCCGTAGTAGCCCCCGACCTCGATGTTCTGCGAACGGATGCGCGGTACCTTCACTTTGCGCCGCTCGACCTGCGGCTCGATGACGCGGGGGGCGGACTGGTCGCCGTTCTGCGACGCACTGGACCCGGGTGGCTGATCGGCCGGCGGCGGCTGATCGGTCCCGGGCGATTGATCGGCTCCGCTTGCCTCGCCGGAGGCCACCACCTCCGGGGAGCCCTCGGTGGTGCTGTGATGCCCGAAGAGGTGGCGCACCGAGGCGCACCCCGTGAGGCTCGCCAAGGCGATTACAAGAAGAACGCGAAACCGAATTTCCATTCATCCACCTGCTCGTTCTGATTGCGCTTCGTGAACACGATGTGGTTCCGGTATTCGCCCCTCAGGAAGAATCGGCGCGTGAGATAGAAGCGGAAGCCGGCACCCGCGAACGCGGACTGATCCGTCCTGTCGGACGGCTGCACGAGAGTCGCTTTCGGTTCCGTATGCACGAAGCCCGTGCCGATCGTGACGAACGGCGAGAAGCGCTTCTCGGGCAGGAAAACGTGCGCGAGCCCGATGTCGGCGACGCTGCCGTTCGCCGCGTTGCCGAGAAACTCCCCCGCGGTGACCTCGACCATGAGACTCTGCGTCAGGGAGTATGACGCGAAGGCGGAGATTTCCGAGGCACCGCCATAATCGCCGTACAGGAACACCCCTGCCTCGAAACGATGCGAGGTGAATCCCGCGCGGTCGCCGAGATGGAAGGTGAACGGTGAGCCGTCGGCGAGCACCGTCGCGAGCATGTCGCGCTGCGCGACCCAACCCTCTACGCCACGCTCGGTACGCACCTTGTACCAATCGGTGAAGCGCTTGAGAACGTCGATGCTGTCGCCGCGTCCCACCACGTTGAAAACGGGGTAGCCGCGTCCCGGTCCCGTGTGCAGTTCGAGATACGGCGCGTTCACGAACACTTGCAAATACTCGCGCGCACTCGCGCGGCCGGGAACGGCAGCGAGTGCGGCGAGCACGAGCAGGCACGCGACAGACCCGCACCGGCGCAGGCTCGACCTAATTGAGCGGCGCCTTGGGGTCGAACGGATTGTTGAAATACTGAGCCCCTATGTCCAGCCACTCGGAGATCAGCCGCAGCTCCGAGGAATTGAGTAGCCCCATGTGCGTGGGATCGGTCGAGTTCGGACCCAATATACCGAAGAATGCAGTCGAAGCGCGCGCGCTGCCTGCGACCAGCGGCGCCGGAAGTTGGGGACAGGGGACGGTAGTCGGGTTGCCCATGGCATCCGGCGGTCCCGGGCACTGTTGCGGCAGGCCCGTCGTCGGATCGAGCGGGTCGCGCGCGGTGAGAAGCTCGACATACGACACGTTCTGGAGCGGCTGTGTGTTCGATGCAGTGCTCGAGAGGTCGAGCGAGGCAGCGGGTACCTGCGTCGTGCCGGCCGCGCTCGTCGTACTGTGGCAGGAGGTGCACGTATTGCCGTTCGGCACGGGATTCCCGCTCGCGTCGGTGCCGGCTCGCGGCGCATCCCAGATGGGCTGGATGCTGTAGATGTAGTCGACGATGATGCGGCAGGTGGGGCTCCAGCCCGCCTGGCACACGTTGGAAGTCGGCGGCTGCTCGGGTGGATTGATGAGCAGGCTGTACTTATAGGAGATGGGCGGATTCAGAGTGAGGCCGGCGCTCGTATCGGTCCACACGTCCGTGTAGAGCACATCCGGGGTCAGCATCATCGCCAGACACGGCGGCGTATCGTTCGAGCAGCTCCACCGCGTGCGCGCTTCGGCCATCGTGTCGCCCGCATTGATCGGCGAGAACGTCGATACGGTGTCGGGGAATGCCGCGCCGGTCGAAAGTGCCCCGGCGTACGCGGAGTTGAAAAGACCCGCCCTCCCATGCGATTGCGCGGTTTCGCCGGGCGCCGGCCGCTGCTGGGACGCAGGCGTGTGACAGCCGTTGCACTTGATCTCCTCGCCCGGGCGCACCTGCAGCCACGCGGTATGGGGCGGGAAGATGCGCTGCGCGTTTTGATCGAGCACGTCGATCTGGAAGGCCACGTTCGCGGGGACCTGGATGCGAACCGAGCCGTCCGGCTCCACGGGCGCATAGCCTAAGATCTGGCGCATGTAGTTCGAGACCCCGAATGCGGCCGCATTCAGGTTGAGGGTCTTCTGGTCGGGAATCGACACGGCCTTCTCGATGCGCACGAAACGCGCCGGGCGCTGCGCGGCCGTCGTTTTGGCCGGATCGGCGAGCGTCGCGATGCCGCCGGGTGCCGTGTCCACCCCGTCGAAGTCGTAAACGCTGCGAATGTCGATGACCCCGACGCCGGCATCGTAGAAGTTCTGGTTGAGCCCTACGCCGGGCTGCTGGTCGAGGATCACCTGCGGGGGGGTGCGCGGCTGCGCGGCGACCAGGTCGGTGATCATGATGCCATCCGTCGGCTGCATGATCGGCTGCATGGTGTTCGAGCGCGGGTCGAACATCCAGACGCTGTAGATCGGCGGGGCCACGGTGAGCTGCGTGTTCGCGAGATTCGTCGCGGTGCAAGCGAGCAGCGTGTTCGGCGTGACCGTCGTGTCGAGCAGCCGGCACTCCGACCAGCTGACGAGGATGCGGCCGGTGCCGTCCCAGAGGGGGTAGCCGGCGTAGAAGCGCCCGCCGGGTGAAGGACCGGGTACGGTCAACACGTCGTTCGGCGTCGCCGGCGTTTGCGCAGGCCCGGTCAGCCCGGCCGCGGCGAGCACGGCCTGCGTGTTCTCCACGTAATCATTCGTATCGATGATGACGAGGTCGCCGCCGAAGTCCTCCCCGAGCGGAGCCTGCGGGGTTTCCACTCCCGTGTAGGGACGGATGAGCGCGAGGACGCGCCCGTCCTCCATCTCGTGCGCCTTCACGAACTCCACGGTTGCGTTCGACGCGGCGGTGCCGTTCGGGCCGGTCTGATGGCTGTTCGTGCCGTAGAGCAGCTCGACGTCGGTTCCGTCGGGATTCGCGGTATAGAGGCTCATCCCCGTGTGAGAGTTGCCGGGAACGTCGTCCCAGCGACTCCACATCACCCGCCCGTTGAGGAGCACGGTGGGGTCGCGGTCATCGCTCTGGTTGAACGAGATCTGATGGATATCGGTGCCATCGCCGTTCATCACTTCCAGCTGGAAGCCGGGCTCGGTGCGGTCCTCGTCATCGGCCACGAATTGCGGGAATCCCTCGTCGAGCAGCACGGCTTGCGCCTGCCGCTGCCGCGTCGATGTGAACACGATCCGGCCATCAGGCAGAAACTGCGGTGCGACGTCGTTCACAGTGGTCGGATCGGGGTCGGTCGCCGGATTGACCACCAGCGAGAGGGTGTTGGTGGCGATGACGTACTGCCAAATGCGCCAGGACGGCGCCTTGTCCTGCTGCATGTTCTTCGCGAGCGGCCCGCGCATCGCGAACAGGACGGTGGTTCCGTCGGCCGAGACGCTCACATCCTTGATGTCGTAGTTGGCCGCCTCGGCCGTGCCGGTGCCGGTGATTTGCTGCGTGATGTTGGTCTCGGTGCCGTCCGGAGCCGCGCGGCTGCGCATGAACAGATCGGCCGAGGGCTGCGCGAACCGCAGCAGCCGCAGATCATCCTGAGTCGCCGGGACCGAGTAGCGCTTGACGTAGAAGATCGGGAAATCGACGGTCTCGGGATCGGCGCCCTGACCGCCGGCCGTCTGTACCGTGCCTCCGCCGCTCGAGCAGCCGGCAGCGCCGAGCAGGCACAGCACGGCGAGTCCGGCTGCGAGGAGGCGCACGCGCGGCACGGGATGATGGCCGCGCGAGGGGCGATACACCGCCGCCTCGGTCGCCGTCACACGCTGCACCGCCATATCGATCCTCCCATCGCAAGCGACGCCCGCTCGCGGGCGTCTTTGTCGCACGACGATATCTTACGTAATGCAAGTTCGCCCAACGCTGGGGAGTGGTTCTGCCGATCCCGTCACGCTGCGAGGCGCTCAAAAGCCGCGATCGATCCATCCCGACGTCGGGCGCGCGGATGATGATGCTTCAACGGCTGCGTCCTCGCGATGTCTGTTGCAGGAGACGTCGGGCGGTTGAGACATCGAGGACGAGGTTTTTTGGTGGGTATGATTCGCATCGTCGAGCGGTAGGTTCGTTCGTCGGGAGGGGACGACTGCCATGAGCAATTTGAGTTCGAACGGTTCAGTGGTCTCGCGTGGCATCGCAGCAGCGGTCGCCTGCGCGCTCGTGGGCGCCGCATTCGCATCGAGCGCTGCGGCGGGTCCTGCCGAGCAGGCGCAGCGCATGTACAACCGCATTGCGGGCGTGCCGCCCTCGCCCAACGAGCTGAGCACGATGGTTCAGGACATCCAGGGGGGCAATGCGCTTGCCGCGGCGAATGTCGCGCTCGCCTCACCCGCCTTCTACAACACCGTCCTCAAGAACTGGGCGATGCCGTGGACGAACCGCGATCAGACGGTATTCGCCCCGCTCAATGACTATGTGGCGACCGTGATCGGCATGGTGCGAGACGATGTGCCGTTCAATACGGCGCTCTCGGCCGACATCCTCTACGTCTTCAACAACGTCTCCGGGCTGCCCGCCCCGTCGGCCGGCGACAACAACCACTACGCCCAGGCGGAAGCGCAGGGCGTCGATATGAGCGACACGACGAAGCTCGTCCAGACCACGCAATCCGGAACCTACGGCATTCCGGCGACGGCGACGGCGGGCCTCATGACGACCCGCGGCTCCGCGTCTTCCTTCTTCATCAACGGCACGAACCGCGCGATGTTTCGGTTCACGTTGATGTCGCAGCTGTGCTTCGATCTGCCGCAGGTGGAGGACATCACGCGGCCGCCCGATCGCATCCGCCAGGACGTGAGTCGCTCCCCCGGCGGTGACAGCCGCGTGTTCCTCAATACCTGCATCGGCTGCCACAGCGGCATGGACCCGATGGCAGGCGCGTTCGCGTACTACAACTTCAATGGCACCGTGGTCGGCGACGGCACCAATACCGGCTCGCTGCAGTACACGCCAGGACAGGTGCAGCCGAAGTATCACATCAACGCAACGAATTTCCCGCAGGGCTACTACACGACCGACGACAGCTGGATCAATTACTGGCGGCACGGGCCGAACCAGGTCCTCGGATGGTCGTCAGCCCTGCCGGGCAGCGGCAACGGCGCCAAATCACTCGGCCAGGAGCTCGAATCGAGCACCGCCTTCGCCGCCTGCCAGGTGCAGAAGGTGTTTCAGACCGTGTGCTATCGCACGCCGGACTCGCAGCAGGACCTGCAGACGGTCGCGCAGATGCAGTCCGACTTCGTCTCCGGCGGATACAAGATCAAGCAGATGTTCGCCGAAGCCGCTGTCGCCTGCATGGGCCAATAGCGGAGGTCCCCATCATGACGCTTCGGAACGGTCTCGACTTCCGCGACACAGCCCGGCGCATCGTTCGCTCGGGCCGCCTCGTCGGAGCCCTCGCGTTCGCCGGCCTGCTTGCCGCCTGCGGCG
>Ga0335074_10016709_pt1 | contig 10332 bp, 6 predicted proteins | sample Lox_Sample_23_FD_206715 | JGI IMG/M metagenome (GOLD analysis project Ga0335074, IMG submission 206715) | Soil microbial communities from Loxahatchee National Wildlife Refuge, Florida, United States - Lox_Sample_2.3 | ecosystem: Environmental > Terrestrial > Soil > Wetlands | place: USA: Florida...
CGTCCGCATCGCCTCCGCGATCAGCGCGTGGTCCCACCGTGCCCGGTCCTGCTCGGCCAGCCGGACCAGCGCACGGGCGAGGCTGGCGGTGATCCGCCTCGCCTCGTCCCGGTAGACTTGGTCGAGTTCCGTGCCTACGCCCCAGTGAATCGGGGCGTCCGCTTTTCGGTGAAACTCGCCAGGCCCTCGGCGAAGTCGGCCGAGGCCGCCATCTCGCGCTGGATGCCCGCCTCGAACTCGAGCTGGTCGTCCATCTGCTCGTAGAGCCAGCGGTTCAGCTGGCGCTTGGTCCCGGCGTAGGACCTGGTCGGGCCCGTTGCCAGCCGGTCCAGCAGCGCGTTCGAGCTGACCTTGAACTCGTCATCCGGGTATACGTCGTTGATCAGGCCCCAGTCCTTGGCTTTGGCCGCGGAAAGGCGCTCGCCGAGCAGGGCCAGCTCGGCGGCGCGGGCGAAACCAACACGGGACGGGACGAGCAGCGACGAACCACCATCGGGTACCAGGCCGATGTTCACGAACGCGAGCGTGAAATACGCCGATTCGGCGGCCACGACCAAGTCCGCGGCCAGCGCCAGGGACAACCCTATTCCCGCCGCGGCGCCGTTGACGGCGGCGATGACCGGCTTGGGCATGCGGCGGACGCCGTTGATGATCGGGTGATACCGCTGGGTCAGCACATCATAAGGGTCGAAAGTACCCGTATTCGCGCGCTCCAGGCCCTCCTTGAGGTCGGCGCCGGAGGAGAACGCCCGGCCCGCGCCGGTCATCATGACGGCCCTTATGCCGTCGTCGTTCGCCGTGCTTGTGACCGCGTCGAGCAGATCCAGCGAGAACTGGTCGCTCCACGCGTTCATGCTGGCAGGACGGTTCAGTTCGATCGTCGCCGCCTCGCCCCGGCGGTACAGGTTGATCGTGTCGTAGGCGCGGGCAAGCTCATCATCAGCCACGAGGGCATGTTAACGGAGGTATTTCGGTGACGGCTAGGCAGGATCGTTTCCCGATGAAGAAGGCACTGTACGAGAAGGAGCTGTACCGGCTGCAGGGCGAGCTGGTGAAGATGCAGGAGTGGCTGCGCTCTTCCGGCTCCCGGCTCGTGGTGATCTTCGAAGGCCGCGACGCGGCTGGCAAGGGCGGCACGATAAAGCGGGTGAGCGAGTACCTGAATCCGCGCGTCGCCCGGGTCGCCGCCCTGCCGATCCCGACGTCACGGGAGCAGTCTCAGTGGTATTTCCAGCGATATGCGGAGTACCTGCCCGCCGCCGGTGAGATCGTGCTGTTCGACCGCAGCTGGTACAACCGGGCCGGCGTGGAGCGGGTCATGGGGTTCTGCACGATGGAGGAATGCGCCAGGTTCTATCACCAATGCCCCATCTTCGAACGGCTGCTCATCGAGGACGGGATCATGCTCCGCAAATACTGGTTCTCGGTCAGCGACGCCGAGCAGGAACGCCGTTTCAAGGACCGTGCCGCCGATCCGATGCGCCGGTGGAAGCTCTCCCGGATGGACGCTGAGTCCATGCTGCGCTGGGAGGACTACTCGCGAGCCAAGGACGAGATGTTCGTGCACACCGACATCCCGGAGGCGCCGTGGATGGTCGTGGAGAGCGACGACAAGCGGCGCGCGCGGATCAACATGATCGCCCACCTGCTCAGCACGATCCCGTACCGGTCGGTGAAGGAACCCAAGATCACGCTGCCGTCACGGCCGCCGTCGCGCGGCTACATCCGCACGCCCCGGCAGATGGAACACTACGTGCCCGACCACGCGGCTACCTTGGCCGCGCCGGTACCCAAGCCGGTGGGGAACAAGGTAAAGCCGCGGTAGACACGGCGCAGCTCGGCGTCTTTGTACCGCGGGGTACGGCGGTGCCATTCGAGTACGCCGGACATCCAGTCCTTGAGCAGGCCGGCCTCGTTGCCGAGTGCTTCCTGGGCCTGCTGGGTCAGCCGCCCCTCTTCGCACAGCGCGGGCAGACCGGTCTGGAGCAGGTGCTCGAACTGCCGCATGCGAGCGTTCATCAACCTTGCTGTTATCTCGGCGGCGGTCCAGCGGTCGGTGTCGAGAAAGTGCTGCGTGACCAGGACCAGGTTGTGCAAGTCACCTTCGAACTCGATCTCCTTCTGATACGAGAACAGGTCGTTGAGCAGGCACGCGTAGTCCTGCGCGGCCGTCTCCAGCTCGCGGATCACCCGTGTCTGGTAGATCTGCTCAGGCACCGCGTCCCCGCTGGCCAAGCGGGCCAGCTGCATCGTCAGGTCCGCGCCGAATGTTTTCCTGCGCATCTCGATGTACTCCACCGGGTCGGGGATCCGGTTCGTGGCCCTGTTCGCGAGCTCCCACACCCAGCTGCCCGTCATATCAAGCACAGCTTCCCGGAGTTCCGCCTTCTTTCTTGCTGTTATCAAAATCGAGGTCTTGTGCCACAGGTCGGCGAGCCCTCGCTCGAGCGCGTTGAGCGGTTCCGGTACGGGGTCCGCGAACTCCCCGGTGGCAAGCGGCATGAACTGGGCCAGGCGGTCGTGCTGGAGCTTCGCGTGTGGCAGGTCGAGGCCAGGGAACAGGTCGTCGCCGTAGGTCCCCCAGGTCAGCCAGCCCGTGGTGAGGTTCAGCTGATCCAGCGTCCCGTCGGCGTGGATCATCGCGGCGCAGTACGGGAGGTCGAAGCCCAGGTACCTGCGTTCATCCCACAGCCCTTCGTCGAGGAGCCCGGTTTCCCTTGCCCAGATGACGCCATCTCTTCTGGATCCGGCCAGGTGCGGGCTGACGCGGAACTGGTACGGCATGTGCAGCGGCGGCACGCCAAGATGGCCGACCGGCTGAAACGGCACGTGGCCGAACTGGTTCATCCGTGTCTTCGCGCCGGTACTTCTTTCTTGTGCCACGCCTTGGTTCATGTACCGGCTTGACCTGGTGTGCCACTCGTGCCCGCCCGCCTGCCAGTCCTGCAGCCCCTTCGCGTAGGCGGCGACTCTTCCCGTCTCATCCGCTGTGGCCTGCCGGTCGGCGAGCATGGCGGGGACCTCGGCCAGCGCGGTGTGCTCAAACTGCTGCAGCCGCGAGGTCAGCAGGTCGTTGACCAGTTCGGCGGCCTCCTGCGTGGGCACGTCCAGGAACTTCTCGAAGACCAGGACCGCGTTGGAGTTCTCCCCCTCCTCCTGCACCTCGCGCTGGTAGGAGAACAGGTCGTTGCGCAGGTGCACCGCGTCCGCGAACGTGTCGGTGAGCACCTGGATCTGCCGGTTCTTCGCGAGCCTGCCAGGAAGCTCGGCCCCTGCGGCGAATTCAACAAGGTTCGCCGACCAGGGCGCCCCGCCGACCCGGCGCCGCATCTGCATGTATTCGACCGGGTTGGCGATCCGGCCTCTGTCGATGTTATCCAGTTCCCACATCGACTCGACCATCAGGTTGTGCGTACTGGTGCGGAATCTCTCCTGCCAGGCTGGCGACATTTCTGGCGCGGTCCGCTGCCACAGGTCCTTGAGCCCGGCCTCGGCGGGGTTCCCCGGCTCCTGGTCGATGTCTGCTGCCAGGAAACGTTCGAGGTCGCTGAGGTAGGCGCGGGCACCCTCGCGATCGCGGCTGTGCTTGAAGTGCTCAAGGAAATGATCGTCAAAGAAGAACACCCAGACATACCAGTCGGTGATCAGGTCCAGCGTCGCCTGATCGCAGTCGGGATGGGTGTAGGCGCACATCAGCGGGTAGTCCATCGTGTTCAGCGCGGCCTCGTCCCAGACGACGCCGCCACTGGGCTTCGGCGCGTCCAGCATGCCCATCCGCCGGGCCCACCCGATGCTGTGCTCGCGGGCCCCGGCCAGGTTCGGGTTAAGCCGGGCCGGATACGGCAGGTAAAACTCCGGAAGCGTGAATGCCTGCATGCAGTCACCATGACACGGAGAGTAATGGTCCGGCAAGAGCAGGTGACCGGATTGAACGCAATCGCGTTAGGTATCGCGGTTACGTATATGTGCCGATGCCGGAGGCAAGTGCGGCAGCACACACTGGTGCCGTGATTCACTTGTCCGACCTGAACCCGGGAGGGCTGACCGGGCGAGCGGCGGAGACGGCGGCGATCCGCCACTCGCTGGCTCGTTCCCGGCTGGTAACCGTCACCGGCCTGCCGGGTGTCGGCAAGACCGCGACCGCGATCACGGCCGCGCTGGGAGTCCACGACAGCTTCCCCGACGGCGTCGCGCTGGTCAGGCTGGACACGCTGCAGGACGAGGCGCTATTGCCGCATACGATCGCGGCCGCCATGCAACTGCCAGACACGTTCGCCGCGAGCCCGCTCATATCGCTTACCGACCAGCTTGAGGGCAAGCGCATGCTGCTGCTGCTCGACACCTGCGAGCACCTGCTTGGCGCGTGCGCCGCCACCACGTCTGCGATCACCGAGCTGTGCCCGGGCATCCAGGTGCTCGCGACGAGCAGGGAACCGCTCCGGGTGCCCGGCGAGGACCTGATTGCCATCCAGCCGCTGCCCGTGCGCGACGCGGTCCAGCTGCTCGGGCGGCCGGAAGACTGGCGGCTTGGCAGGCCGGAAGACTGGCAGCACGGGCGGTACCGGGTGGCGCGTGCCGTGTGCGAACGGCTGGACCGGCTGCCGCTCGCTCTGGGCATGGCGGCCCGCCAGCTCGCCTTCGGGTCGCTCGACGCGCTGCTGACCGGGCTCGACGGCGGCTACGGATTCCTCTCCGACCCGAGCGCCTCCGTCGCGCGCCTCCGCACGCTGCACGCGGCGATCGGATGGAGCCACCAGTTGTGCACGCCAGCCGAACGCCTGCTGTGGGCGAGGCTGGCGGTGTTCGAGGACGTGTTCTCCGTGAAGGACTGCCTGGAGGTGTGCGTGACCACGCATCTCAGCGACGAGACCGTAACGGTCGGCGTGGCGATGCTGGCGGAGCGATCGCTCCTGCTGCGAGAAAGCGGTGAGCCGCCCCGGTACATCATGCCGCGGGTGATCCGCTCGTACGGCCTCGGCATGCTGCGACGGCTCAGCGAGGACGAGGAGATGCGGCGCAGGTACCGGCGCTGGCGGAGCGGCCCGCGGCGGAACGAGGTCTGGAGCTGAGCCCTCCTCGTACGGGAGGAAAGACATTGCGCGTATTGCGCCGCAGAGTGTCATCATCCAATTACCAAGCCTGCGAACGCATGTCGGGGACCGGCAGAGCGTCGACATCTTGATGTCGCTCGCCGCGAGTAAATGACCACGCCATGATATGCTGGTAGCGCTCCCCCGGCTCAGTTCCGGGTGCAGCTTGCCACCTGGCTTACGTCGAGCCGTCCCATATCGTGATACGTTCTTTTTGCTCGACACAACACGCGGCGAGGTTTGCATGGCACCCGGCTTAACGCAGCGACGTCTGGGCGAACTGCCCGTAGAGGTCACCGGGTTCGTCGGCCGACGCAGTGAACTGGCGAAGCTCTCCACTTTGCTGCGGACCGCGAGGCTGGTGACTGTGACTGGCCCCGGCGGTGTCGGCAAGACGCGCTGCGCGCTGCGCGCCGCCGCACGGCTTAGCGATCGGTACACCGATGGTGTCTACCTGGCCGAGCTAGCCGGCCTGCGCGACCCGGAGCTGCTGCCGCACACGATCGCCACCGTCCTCGGCCTGCCCGACCAGGACACCCGGCCCCCGATCGACGCGGTACTCGACTACCTGCGCGAACGGCAGGTGCTGCTGATCCTGGACACCTGCGAGCACCTGATCGATGCGAGCGCCGCGCTAACCGGCACGCTGCTGCGCGGCACCAAAGGCGTGACCTTGCTCGTCACCAGCAGGCAGCCGCTGGACGTGGCCGGCGAGCGCATCTGCCGGATCCCGCCGCTGCCCGTGCCGGCCCTCGGCACCGCTGGTGCCGACCCCAGGCGCCGGGCACCCGGTAGCTCGGTGCGCAGTAGCCCGGCACGCAGCGGCCCGGCGCGCAGCGGCCCAGCAGAGCCCGGCCGCGGCGACGCGGTCGAGCTGTTCGCGCAGCGCGCCGCCGACGTGATACCGGGATTCGCGGTCACCGACGCCAACCGCGCCGACGTGATCAAGTTGTGCTGGTGGCTGGATGGCATCCCGCTGGCGATCGAGCTGGCCACGGTCCGGCTCCGCGCGGTACCGCTCGATCAGCTCGCCGAGCGCCTGGAGGACCGCTTCCTGCTGCTGACCGGCGAGCGGAGGGACGCGCTGCCGCACCACCAGACGCTGCGCACCGCCATCCAGTGGAGCTACGACCTGTGCACGCCGGCCCAGCAGGTGCTGTGGGCCCGCCTGTCAGTGTTCGCCGGCGGTTTCTCCATCGCCGACGCCGAGCAGATCTGCGCCGATGAGACGCTAAGCCAGATGGACGTGGTAAGGGCGCTGATTGACCTGGTCGACAGGTCTGTGGTGGCGCAGGTCGACGACCGGTACCGGCTGCTGGATACGATCAGGGAGTTCGGGGCGGAGAAGCTGGCCGAGTCCGGGCAGGAAAGCACGGTCCGCCGTCGGCACGCCGTCCGCTATGCGGCGATGGCCAGGTACTTCGGCGCCAACCCCACCGCGGAGGACCAGCTCGATCGTTACCGTGAGCTGCGCGTGGAACACGACAACCTCCGCGCCGCGCTCAACTACGCCTTCGCCGCGGGTGACATGGACGCCGAGGCGGCCAGCCTGGCCACCGACCCGTACGCGTACTGGCAGATCTCCGGCCTGCTCGGCGAGGGCAGGTACTGGATGGCCAAGGTGCTCGACCGGTACCCCGGACCCTCGCCGAAGCGCGCCTGGGCGCTGGTCATGATCGGCATCCTGGCCACGTTGCAGGGGGAGCTAGCCGACGCGCTAGCCGCCATCGACGAAGGCATAGCGATCGCGGAGGATCTGGGCGACGTGCTGACGGCCGCACGTGGCTACGGGACCCGCACGCTGGCCAGCGGGTTCGCCGGCCAGCACGAGGAGGCAGCCGTCGCCGGCGCGACGGCGGCGCAGCGAGCGGCTGCGATCGAGGACTTTCCCGGTCTGGTGGCGCTGGACGTGGAGATGGCACTGCTGTACTTCGGCACCGGCGAACCGCAACTGGCCCTCGACCGGTGCAAGCAGGGCCTGGGGCGATTCCGGCCCGGTAGCAGTGAACGGTGGATGCAAGGCTGGCTGAACTGCTATGCCGGCCTGGCCCAGTTCCTGCTCGGCGCACTAGAGGACAGTGCTGCCACGCTGCGCACCGCGCTGGCCATGAAGTATGAGCTGGGCGACATCGTGGGAATAGCCTATTGCCTGGAGGCGCTCGGCTGGCTGGCCGCGGCCTGGAAACGGTACGACCGCACCGCGTGGCTGCTCGGTGCCGCCGACACGCTCTGGGATCGGGTGGGCCGCAGGATGAGTGGCGACGCCGCGCTTGAGCAACTGCGCCAGCAGGCGGTCATGGCGGCCGATGACGCACTCGGACCCGTACGCTACACAACGCTGTACCACCGAGGGGCACGCGACACGCTGGGGCACGTGGTAGACCTCGCGGCAGGCGATGAGGACGTGGCAGCCCTCGCGGGCGGCGGGCAGCGCAAGCGGTCCGGCCACCCGCCGGCCGCGCTCGTCGCAGGCCGCCCGGTCGGTCGGGACGGCACCGACGCGCACGCCGCCTTCCTCCAGCTCACCAGCCGGCAGCGGCAGATCGCGGCGCTCGTCGCGGAGGGCCTGTCCAACCGGGAGATCGCCGAGCGGCTAGTGATCTCCAAGCGCACCGTGGACACGCACATCGACCACATCTTCGGCCGCCTCGGCGTCTCATCGCGCATGCAACTGGCCGCCTGGCTAGCGTCCTCGGGTATGAGCCAGTAACAGCTGGGGGCCTAGGGCACGGGCGCAGGCGGCCCACGGGTAGATTCTGCGGTGGAACCATGACGGGAGGAGACGACATGGCGGTGCCGGCACTCACGCAGCGAAAGGCCTGGCAGGCGCTCACGCAGCACTACGAGGAGATCAAGGGGCGGCATCTGCGCGATGAGTTCGCGGCCGACCCCGGGCGAGGCGAGCGGCTGACGGCGCAAGCCTGCGGCATCTACCTCGACTACTCGAAGAACCGGGTCACCGACGAGACAATGCGTCTGTTGATCGCGCTGGCCGAGGAGTCGGAGGTAGCCGAGCGCCGGGACGCCATGTTCCGCGGTGAGCACATCAACGTGTCGGAGGACCGTGCCGTGCTGCACGTCGCACTGCGCATGCCGGGCACCTCGCAGGTAATGGTGGACGGCGTGAACGTGGTGCGTGAGGTGCACGATGTGCTGTCGCGCATGGTGGAGTTCACACTCAAGGTCAGGTCCGGTGAGTGGCGCGGATATACCGGCAAGCCGGTCAAGAACGTGATCAACGTGGGCATCGGCGGCTCCGACCTGGGGCCGGTGATGGCCTACGAGGCGCTCAAGCACTACTGCACCAGGGACATCCAGTTCAGGTTCGTATCCAACGTGGACTCCACCGACTTCGCCGAGGCCACCCGCGACCTGGACCCGGCGGAGACGCTCTTCATAATCTCGTCCAAGACGTTCGGCACGCTGGAAACGCTGACCAATGCGCGGTCCGCCAGGGACTGGGTGGTCGGCGCGCTCGGGTCGCAGGACGCGGTAGCGTCGCATTTCGTGGCGGTGTCGACCAACGCCGAGCGGGTCGAGGCATTCGGTATCGACACCGGTAACATGTTCGGGTTCTGGGACTGGGTCGGCGGCCGCTACTCAATGGACTCGGCCATCGGGCTATCCACGATGCTGGCGCTTGGACCCGACCAGTTCGGCGACATGCTGGCTGGCTTTCACGACATGGACGAGCACTTCCTCAACGCGCCGCTACAGCAGAACCTGCCGGTGCTGATGGGGCTGCTCGCGGTCTGGTACCGGGACTTCTTCGGCGCGCAGACGGCCGGCGTGATGCCGTATGAGCAGTACCTGAAACGGTTCCCCGCGTACCTGCAGCAGCTCACCATGGAGTCCAACGGCAAGCACGTCACGCTGGACGGCACGCACGTAGACTACGACACCGGTGCCGTGTACTGGGGCGAGCCGGGCACCAACGGGCAGCACAGCTTCTACCAGCTGATCCACCAGGGCACTCAGCTGATCCCGGTCGACCTCCTCGGGTTCGCCAAAGCGCTCAACCCGATCAGGGACCACCACGACATCTTGTCCTCCAACGTCTTCGCCCAGGCCCAGGCGCTCGCCTTCGGCAAGACCTTGGACGAAGTGCTGGCCGAAGGAACCCCGCCGGAGATAGCGCCGCACCGGGTGATGGAGGGCAACCGGCCGTCCAACGTGCTGCTCGCCGAGATCCTCACCCCGCGCCTGCTGGGTTCGCTGGTCGCGCTCTACGAGCACAGCGTGTTCACTCAGGGCGCCATCTGGGGCATAGATTCGTTCGATCAGTGGGGGGTAGAGCTTGGCAAGGTACTGGCAGTCAAGATCATCCCGGAGCTGACGAGCGTGGACGAGCCTTCGCTGAGTCATGATTCATCAACGAACGCACTCATCCGCCGCTACCGATCCTTGAAAGGCGCGTAACAGACAATGGCAACCGACAAGCCCATGCAGCTTGGCATGATAGGGCTCGGCCGGATGGGTGCGAACCTGGTCCGCAGGCTGATGCGCGACGGCCACCGCTGCGTCGCCTACGATGTCAACGCCGACGCGATCAAGATGCTGGAGGCCGAGGGCGCCGACGGCGCTTCCTCGCTGACAGATTTTGTCGGCAAGCTCGACAAACCGCGCAACATCTGGATCATGGTCCCGGCCGGCATCGTAGACTCCACGCTGGACCAGCTGGTCCCGCTGCTCGACACCGACGATGTCGTGATCGACGGCGGCAACTCCTACTACCGCGACGACATCACCAGGGCCAGGGCGCTCAAGGCGAAAGGCATCCACTACGTGGACTGCGGCACCAGCGGCGGCGTATGGGGCCTAGACCGCGGCTACTGCCTGATGATCGGCGGAGACGACGCGGCCGTACAGCGGCTCGAGCCGCTGTTCCTCACCATCGCGCCAGGCCGCGGGTCGGCGGAGCTGACGCCAGGACGCGACGGATCGAGCTCGGCCGAGCAGGGATACCTACACTGCGGCCCGTCCGGTGCCGGGCACTTCGTCAAGATGGTGCACAACGGCGTCGAGTACGGCATGATGGCGGCGATCGCCGAGGGCCTGTCGATCATCAAGCACGCCGACGCCGGCCTGCACCAGGAGGAAATCGACGCGGAGACCGCGCCGCTGCGCTCCCCCGAGGCTTACCAGTACGAGATCAACGTCGCCGACGTCGCCGAAGTCTGGCGGCGCGGGTCGGTGGTGAGTTCCTGGCTGGTCGACCTGACCGCCGCCGCGTTCGCCAAGT
>Ga0335074_10016710_pt1 | contig 10332 bp, 6 predicted proteins | sample Lox_Sample_23_FD_206715 | JGI IMG/M metagenome (GOLD analysis project Ga0335074, IMG submission 206715) | Soil microbial communities from Loxahatchee National Wildlife Refuge, Florida, United States - Lox_Sample_2.3 | ecosystem: Environmental > Terrestrial > Soil > Wetlands | place: USA: Florida...
TCCCCCGAACCCCCCGGCAGGCTGAGCGCGGCCGGCGTTGGCCGGCCCGGCTTCATCGCCGAGTACGGCCTGTACAACGACCGCCAGGCCAGCGCGGCCGACCTGGTCGCCGCGCGGATCAGCGAGCTCGGGCTGCGCACCGTGCGCCTGGTGGTCGTGGACCAGCACGGCATGCCGCGCAGCAAGTCGCTGTCCGCCGACGCGGCCCTGGCAGCGCTAACCAACGGGCTCGACTTCTCCGGCGCGATCTACAGCCTGGACACGGGAAACCAGGTGTTCGTGCCCGCGTTCGCCAAGGGCGGCGGGTTCGGCATCGATGAGTTCACCGGCTTCCCCGACGTGGTCCTGGTGCCCGACCCGACCACGTTCCAGGTGCTGCCCTGGGCCGACCGGACCGGCTGGATGCTGTGCGACGTCTACTTCAGCAGCGGTGAGCCCATGCCGCTGGACGGCCGCGGGCTGATGCGCCGGGCACTGGGCGAGCTGGCCGACGCCGGCTACGACTACCTGGCGGGCATCGAGATCGAGTACTACATCGTGAAGGTCGACTCCGACCGGATCCTGCCGGAGAACGCCGGGTTCACCCCGCCGCCGCCCGAGGTGAGCGTGTTCGAGCGCGGCTACCAGTACCTGTCCGAGGTGCGCCTGGACAGCGTGGCCGGGACCCTCGAGGCGATCAGGGACGCGCTGTGGGAGGTCGGGCTGCCGCCGCGGGCCATGGAGGATGAGTGGGGCCCCGGCCAGATGGAGTTCAGCTTCAGCCCGATCGGCGGGCTGGCCGCTGCCGACGCCGTCGTCTTGTTCCGGTCCGCTGTGAAGCAGGTCTGCCAGCGGCGCGGCCTGCTGGCGAGCTTCATGTGCCGTCCGGCGCTGCCGAACTTCTTCTCGTCGGGCTGGCACCTGCACCAGTCGCTGATCTCGCGCCAGGACGGCAGCAACGTGTTCGCCAGCCCGGACGCGCCGCTGTCCGACCTGGGCCGGCAGTACGTGGCCGGGCTGATCGAGCATTCGCTGCCGATGATGCCGTTCTCGACGCCCACCGTGAACGGCTACAAGCGCTACCGCCCCTACTCGTTCGCCCCGGACCGGGTGTGCTGGGCGGTAGAGAACCGCGGTGCCCTGGTCCGGGTCCAGGGCGCGCCGGGCGACAGCAGCAGCCACGTGGAGATGCGGATCGGCGAGCCAGCGGCCAACCCGTACCTCTACATGGCGGCCAACATCGCGGCCGGGCTGGACGGAATCCGCCGCGGAGCCGAGCCGCCGCCCCCGGTGGAGGCGGATCCCTACGCGGCCGAGGCGCCGATGCTGCCGACGTCGCTCGCGGACGCGGTCAGCGCGCTGGACGCCGACAAGTTCTACCGCGAGGCGTTCGGTGACACCCTGGTCGATTACCTGCTGCAGATGAAGCGCGCCGAGGTGAAGCGCTACGAGGCTGCCGTGGCGGAGAACCCGCCGCCCGAGGGGCAGGACGTCAGCGACTGGGAGATGCGCGAGTACTTCGAGTTCTACTGACGACCCCTGAGCCCCCGCCCCCGAGGCAGACCGGAGCCGCCGTGAGCCTGCAGCACATCGTCCTGTTTAGCTTCCCCGAGCCGCTGTCCCAGGCGGACGCGGCCCAGATGCGATCGATGGTCGCGAGCTGGCCGGCCGAGATCGGGCTGATGACCAGGTGCCGCTTCGGCACCGATCTCACCGGGCAGCGCACCCGCGGCTACGACTACCTGCTGTACACCGAGTTCCCCGACCAGCCGACGCTTCGGCGCTACCAGGAGCATCCGACCCACGTCGCGTTCCTGAACTGGATCAGCGAGCGCGATTGCACCCCGATCGCGTTCGACTATCACCTCGACGAGAGCACCGTCCTGATGGCCGAGCCGCATCCCGCCGCCCGGACATGACGCCGGACATGAATGTGAAGTTAGGGAGAGGACCCCCATGGCAGACGTCGAAAGCGGCCTGAGAGCCGCGACCGGTCAGAATGAGCTGGCCCACGGCTCGCTCAGGATCTGGGACGCCATCGCGATCTCGGTGTCGGTGATCGCGCCCGGGATGGCGATGCTGCTCAACGTGTCGGGCGTGGCGATCGTCGCGGGCGGCTCGACCCCGCTGGCGTTCCTGCTCGGCGGCATCGCCTGCCTTGCGCTCGCGTTCGTGGTGATCGGCTTCACCCGGCGGATGGCCTCCGCCGGGTACGCCTACACCTACGCCAGCCGCAGCCTCGGCAAAGAGGGCGGCTTCATGGCCGGCTGGCTCTACTTCGCCGGCATGATCTGCTTCGTGCCGATGACGATGTCCGGGGTCGGCTACCTGGCCGCGAACCTGCTCGGCCTGAACCCCAAGTGGTGGATCCTGTTCTTCTTCCTCGGCATGGCGCTGCTCGTGGTGCTGTCGGTCGTGAGGATCAAGGTCACCACGCGCGTCCAGCTGGTGATCGGCATCATCACCGTGGCCGTGATCGTGGTCGTCGACCTGGTCACTACCGTCAAGGGCGGCAGCCACGGCCAGGCCCTGTCGGCGTTCAGCTTCGGCCACACCGTCAGCGGCGGGTTCAACGGCGTGTTCTACGGCATCATCCTCGGCGTCACGTCCTACATCGGGTTCGAGACAGCAGCCGACTTCGGCGAGGAGACCGCCAACCCGCGGAAGTACATCCCGATCGCGATCATCGCGGCGACCGTGTTCGCGGTCATCTTCTACCTGTGGACCACGTACGCGATGGCGATCGGCTTCGGGGTCAAGAACGGCGCCACGTGGGGCGCCGACCCAGTCGGGCTGCAGACCATCGCCAACAAGTTCCTCACCCCCTGGGTGGGCACCCTGGTCGAGCTCGGCGGCCTGGCCGCGGCGTTTATCGTGTGCGTAGCGTGCGCGACCGCCGGATCACGGACGCTGTTCGCGATGGGCCGCGAGGGCGTGCTGCCGAAGGCGTTCGCGCACACCCACCCGCGGTTCAAGACGCCGGTCAACGCGACGCTGGCGGTGGTCTCGGTCGCCATCGTGATGGCGCTGATCATCGGCTACCCGCTGTCGGACAGCGCGTTCGGCCAGCCGTTCAGCAACTACTACTTCTGGGCCACCCTCGGCACGCTGCTGATCATCGTCGTCTACATCATGATCTGCATCGGCGGCATCGCGTTTTTCCGCCGGACCAGGAACACCCGCCGCTGGAACCCGCTCGTGCACGTGGGAGTCCCGGTGGTCGGCGCCGTGGTGTTCGGCGCGGCGCTCTACGGCTCGGTGCACCCCACCCCGCCCGGCATCCTGAAGTGGACCCCCTACCTGGCCATCATCTGGCTCGTGCTCGGGGTCGGCGTGGTGGCGTGGCTGCGCGCCAAGCGCCCGGACGCCGTCGCCCGCATCGGCTCCATCCTGGGCGAGGAGGGCGGATACGAGGCGGAGCTGCTCGACCAGTAGGCCCGCCGGGACAGGTGCTGAGGGGGGTGCCGGCCACGGCACTCCCCTCAGCACCCGGGCAGCTCATGCTTACTCTATTCGATCATATCGCGGGTAATCGCCCACCGCTCATGATCTCTCCACTCTCCATTAATGTACACGAAGCCGGGAGAGTATCCCTCCCGGCGAAATCCTACATTCTCGGCGAACTTCAATGAGGGCTCATTGCCGGGCTGAATATCTGCTTCCAGCCGATGCAAACCCAAGTCAAGGAAAGCGAAGCGGAAAACTAAGGAAAACCCTTCAGACATATAGCCCCTGCCCACCCACGGAATGAATGCGTTATATCCAACGGTGGCACGTTGATATGCGTCTCGTATGATCTGGCTGATGCTGACAGCTCCCACGATCGCTCCGGATTCGCGTTGGCAAATGAGCGTGCATTCAGCGTCTTTTCCGTCGAAGCCCTTAAGGTATTGATCGAATTTAGCCGGTGTAGCAGGCAGGTAGACCCACGGGGAAAGAAATTCGGCGCTGGCCCTGACGAGTTCAAGGTACTCATCCCGGTCCTCTCCCGACAAGCGGCGAAGCATAACGCGAGCGCCTATATGCAGGATCATGTCCTGATGTCCGAGGACCATAGGCGTAGCATACACTCTCAGTGCAGTTTCGTTACTGCGCCGACTAGGCACGTGCTCGTTACGGTGCGACGGTTCGAGAAGGCCATCACTGCGGAGCGGGATTGTTACAGGTAATGGATGCAAACCTAGCCTGCCGGGCTATCGCTTCAGCAATTCCCATCGTCCCAGCTCAGACGGCGCCTTCCGCGTTATACACCCGGCAGGACTTCCCGGCGGATTTGAGGCTTAGCCCGCCCCGCCCCGCAGCCGGAACAGCTCCGCCACCCGGTCGCGGGGCAGGGCCGGGCTGCGGTGCCCGTCGCGGCCGGTCATGTCCTCGTTGGCGACCAGCGCGTTGGCCACGGCCTCCTCGGTGGCCTGCACCGCGGCCGCGTAGAAGCGGTCGATGAAGCCCCACGGGACGAACCGCAACTGGTCATAGCCCTCGCTCGCCTCGCCCAGCATGACGGCACCGCCGGCGGTGAAGCCGCCCGGGTTGCCGGTGGAGAACGCCAGGAACAGGTCGCCGGAGAAATGCGAGCCGGTGGTGCCGGTCCGGGCCAGGCCCAGCGTCACCCGCCGGGCGAGCGCCGCGCACTGGTCCGGGAGCAGCGGCGCGTCGGTGCCGACGATCGCGATCACCGAGCCTGCGCCGCCGGGGTTGGCCCGCGGCGCGGCCATGGGGTTGTCGTCTGCCAGCAGCCGGCCCAACGGCAGGCCGGCCAGCGTGAGCTCCTCCCGGCGGCCGAAGTTGGCCTGCAGGAAGACCCCGACCGTGTAGGTCGTGCCCGCGAAGGTCACCTGCCGGGAGGCGGTGCCGTTGCCGCCCTTGAACTGGTAGCAGTTCATGCCGGTACCGCCGCCGACGGAGCCCTCCTCGATCGGGCCGGCCGCCGCGCCCTGCAGCGCGTCCAGGCAGTCCTGCTCGGTGACGTTCGGCGAGTTGATGTCGTTGAGGTAGCCGTCCCAGGTCTCAGCGGCCACCGGCAGCAGCCAGATGTCGGCCAGGTGCGGATGGTGCCGGACCGCCCAGGCCACGATCGCCGCGTGCGCGACCCCGACCGCGTGGGTGTTGGTGATGGCCACCGGCCCGCCGAACGTGCCGGACTCATTGATCCAGGAGACGCCGGTCATCTCCCCGTTCCCGTTCTGGGAGCAGAAGCCCGCCGCCACCGGGTCGGCGGCGCTGGCGGCGCCGCGGGGGTGGATCGCGGTCACCCCGGTACGCACCGACCTCCCCCGGATCAGCGTGGTGTAGCCGACCTCGATCCCCGGCACGTCGGTGATCGCGTTCCAGGGACCGGGCGTTCCGTCGAAGGGTATGCCGAGCGACCTGGCCCGCGGTTTGCCCGACGGGGTCGCAGCGTGCGGGCCGGGCAGCCCCGGTCCCTGGCCGGGCGGGCGTTCGGCGGGCATGGCCTCGTATCCTCCTCTGGCGCCGGGCAACCTGCCAGGCCCCGCAAAGCGTCTACGGCTGTCGGTGACTGAGTCCGCACCCTATCCTGGCGAAGCGGCGGACCGGTCAGGCAACGTAGGCAGCCACGCGGTCGGGGAGCCCGTCCGTAACCGGGGATGCCCGGTCCGGCCGGCCGGTCCCATGGCCCGGTGCCTGGTGGGGCAGGTCAGGGAACATCTTCCGGACCGTCTCGTCGACCACGCGGTGCCTGTCGGCCAGCGCGGCCCGCACGCCGGAGTCGGGCGCGTCTGCGACTGCCTGGCGCACCGCCGCTGCGGCGGCCTCCCCGAGCCGCTCCCTGACGCGCTCAGTGTAGGAGGCCAGGAAAGACTGCCGAAACGAGCGGGTGGCCGCCGGCCTGGCATCGTCACGATCTGGCCCGGCCTGGGCCATTGCCGTGGTGGCCTGCGTGAGCAGCGACGTGAACAGCAATTCCACCGCGTCCAGGTCGCTGGGGAAACCCACGATCGTGCTCAGGCCCAGGGTCTTGTGCCACACCGCACGGCAACGGTCCGCCGTCGCGACAACCTCAAGCAGGTCCGCCTTGGCCAGCTCGTAGGGACCGTCGACGAAGATCCTCCGACCGGATGCCGTCCGCCTGTCGTGTCCCGTCCCCGCCGCCCGCAGCGCGTCGTCGATGCCGCGGGCGGCCAACAGTTCCTGCGCCTGGGCGGCCAGCGTCTCCGCCTCTTCGGGCAGTTTCGTCGCCTCAGCCTTGCTCAGCAGTGCCCTGGCCCTGCCGACCGCCCGCTGACCAGACTGGCGGCCCGGGACCAGGCCCGACGCCGTGGCGCCCTGCCGCGCGGTGCCAGGCAACGGGCAGAGCCGGCCGAGCCTAGGCAGTGTCGCGAGCCCGAACAGCACCTGGAGGGCGTGGGTGACGGCGGCTTCAGCGTTGAGCTGTTCGCGTCCGCGCCACTGTTCTAGGTAGTCCTGGTCTGGGCTCCACCAGGCGATCGCTCCCAGCCTGTCTAGCTGGGCCTGCCACCGCTCGTCGACCGCCGTGCGGGCGTAGCTGCGCATCTCGATGGTGACCGCGTCGGTCGCCAGCCGGCCATGCCTGGCGTCGAACTGGCGCCCGATCTCGCGTACTACCTCGGCGGGCTGCCAGCCCTGGCGCCACCCGGCGGTCACGGCGCGGACCAGGCTAGCGAGCAGCTCCCGCTCGACCGCCCGCTGCCAGTCGTCGCGGCCGACGCGCCTGCCGGACGGTTCGGCGAGCCGCGCCGCGTACTCGGCGAACAGGCCGGGCTGTCCGTCCATCTGGGCCTGGAGCGCATCCGACACCAGTTGCTCGGCGCGTGCCGACGCGGACAACGCGGTATCGCTGGCGTCGTCCCCGACTAGCGCGTCACGGGCAACGGCCTCGGGCAACATGATGTCGCTCGGTTGAGCCCCTGGCGACGCCGAGCCAGCCGTCGGCATGGTCGGTGCCGGGCCCGGCGCGCCCCCCGCGGTCAACTTTGGCCCGCGCCGAAGAATTCTCTTCCGCAGCTTGTGCTTCGCGTGACGCCCTTGCCGGTTTGGCTTGCCCATGCTCCGCCTTCCGCCGATCGCAGAGTCTCACGAGCGAGCGTCCGACCTGCGACGACACGCGGTACATCGCGGTGAACATGCCGAATACGACGATCGATCAGCACCGCGGGGCCTAGGCGCCCGATGGGACGACCGTGGCCGGATCACAGCCATGTGTGACCACCGGGTACGAACGACGTGGCGAGCGACGACCGAGCCGAAACTGTCGTCGCCGCCTATCCTGGACTTCTGCAGGCATGCTGTACGCCGGACGCCTCCGCGACTGGGACGAGGATCGCGCGCAAAGGATCTGACCGTGCCGGAACTTAACGACGAAGATTATGCCGACGTTGCATCCCAGGATGTGGTTGAAAAGATCCGCGATAGGGATCCGTTGCGCGATGAAGAATTGGACGCATTGCGGTCCCTGAAGCGACTTGAGTTTGAGTTCCTATCCCGGGACGCATCTTACTTGGTAGTCAAAGGCCCTCGAGATGGCCGTCCGGACCCTCCCCATTCGGCGCGGAAGTCTGTGCCGCGCGCCTACGTGCGCATGCTGTTGGCGCAGATCGACGAGAAGGTCGAAGAGCATCCGGTCATCAAGGGCTTGATGGTCCCGGCCAGGGGATACGCCGAGATGATATGCTCCCGCCTCAGCGTCTTGGCCGCCGACAGAGTATTCAGGCTTGAACCGGGTGACGTGCACTGCAGCCATAAGGAAGAGGCTTGCGCGCTGCCGAGCCTGCCTTTTCACTGGCCAAACGAGGAAGGGCCGTCCTTCAAACGGTTGCACCTTTCAGGCAACAGCCAAGACCCTTGTGTTGAAATATCAAACGCTTCGCCGCTTGCCTTGCTCTACTACGGTCGCGCACTCGACGGCGGGCGGGCCCGGCTCGGTCACCATCAAATCCCGTTTCTCGCCACACTAAAAATTGCGTATGGTGCTGCTCTCAGTCGTGACCGGCTCAGGCAGAACAGCGAGAAAATAGCGCGATCGCTCAGCTACGAGCTGAATATCCGCAACGGTGTCGTCGTGGAACTCGATGCGCCAGTGGTGGGGCCTGATATTTCGCTAACCCGCCGGGCTCCCGTGGTAGTTAAGGAGGTTCACTACCCGCGGACGAAGGTGCAGTATGAGGTTTCAATCCTGTTCGGGTTCGCCAGCCAAGTGACCGACGATCCGCCGTTGGCGTTCCTGTCCTACTATCAGGCCCTAGAATACTTCTTCTCTACCTTCATGCGGCAGCGCGCTATCGAGGCTATCAGCCGCGAGTTGCGCGGCCTTTCCTTCGACGCGGCCAGCACCGACAGTAAGCAAAGGGTGCTTAGAGCGGCTGAGGGGGCGGTCTCGCGCACCGAGCATCACCAACTCCGCGTCCTCGTGAAGGAGTACGCGCGGACGAGTGAGCTGGAGGAGTTCTTCAGCCGCGACTGGGGAGACTACTTTAGCGATAGCGGTCCGATCAGAGGCGTACCTGCCGTGAACATCAAAAACACTGGCCAGAACCTATCAGATCAGATTGCGGATCGCATTTATCAGGTGCGGAACCGGATAGTTCACTCGAAGAACGATCCAAAGTACCGGGATAGACGCGTTCTGCTTCCTCGGAGCGCCGAATCCAATGCACTGACCCCGGATGTGCTGTTGGTCAGGCTGGTCGCCACCGAAGCCATCGCGGCAAGCCAGTTTCTTCCGTGATGTCAGGGCGCATTCGCCACCTGAGTCGCTCGCGTCACAGCGGGCACTGCGCCGCACTAGATATTCCGGAGGCTTCCGCTCTCACACAGGAAACTCGGCGCGCCGGCTAGAACGGCCGGGAGGCGGTTCGGACGGGCGGGCCGTTCCTCGTGTGCGTCGCCTGCCACGATCGGCGGACCTCAGCGGGGCACAGCTCGCGCGTGCCCCTCCAGGTTAACCGTGGTTTTGGCAATTGCCACCCGGGAACCTAGTGACAGCGACCGGCCTATGACTTAGCCTGACATGGAGGTACATACAGTAAGGCTGAACGGGGGAGGGAGACCCAGTGGATTCTGTGGCTCAGCCCAAGACGGCTGGACAGGTCACCGACCTAGGAAACACCCTTATCAACCTAGGAAACGTCCCGCTGGGCCAGCTTGCCAGACGGTTTGCGGACGGCGACGCCATTGTGGTCGGCGTGGTCTCGCGGATTACGGGTGACCGGGAAGCCCCATCGCGCCTGCGGGTTATGTCATTTAGTTCCTCAATATGAGACGACCGCATGCCGGAGTCTGTCAGCCAGTATGTCCTGAAGGTAGCCAGTCGATGTGATCTTTCTTGTGATCACTGCTATGTCTATGAGCACGCCGATCAGAGTTGGCGCGGCAGGCCCAAGATCCTGGACGGGGCGACCGTGCGCCAGGCGGCGACACAGGTAGCCGAGCACGCCAGGGCGCATCGGCTCGATGCGGTCTCCGTGGTCCTGCACGGCGGGGAGCCGTTGTTGCTGGGCCCCTCCGGGCTTAACGAAATCCTGCGTACGCTGCGGACCGTGATTGACCCGGTGACCCGGCTCGACCTGCGCGTCCACACCAACGGTGTTCTTCTCGATGAAACACTGTGTGAGCTGTTCGCCGATTACGGCGTCCAGGTGGGTGTGTCGCTGGACGGGGACCGCGCCGCGAACGACCTGCACCGCAGATATTCAGACGGGCGCAGCAGTCATGAACAGGTGCTCCGGGCGCTGATGTTGCTTAGGAAGCCTGAGTACCGACACCTGTACGCCGGCATTCTGTGCACAGTCGATCTCGAGAACGATCCGATCGCGGTTTACGAGGCGCTGCTGGTCGAAGCTCCGCCCCGGATAGACCTGCTGTTGCCCCACGCGACCTGGGACGAGCCGCCGCGGCGGCCGGAGGGCCGGCCGATGCCGTACGCGGCGTGGCTCGGGCGTTTTCATGACAGGTGGATCGCGGACGGCCGCCCGGTGCCGGTCCGGCTCTTCGACTCGTTGCTGGCTGCCTGGGAAGGGCGCCGCAGCGGGACCGAGGCGGCGGGCCTTGACCCGGTCGACCTTCTCGTGATCGAGACAGACGGCGCCTGGGAACAGGCGGACTCGCTGAAAACGGCGTTCGAGGGCGCGCCGGCGACGGGCTTCAACATCTGGGACCACTCGGTTGACGAGGCGGCGGCGCATCCGGGCGTGGTCGCTCGCCGCGGCGGCCTGGCCGGCCTATGCCAAACCTGTCGTAACTGCACCCTAGTGCGGGCCTGCGGAGGCGGTTTGTATGCCCACCGCTACCGGACGGATAACGGATTCGATAATCCCTCGGTGTATTGCGATGATCTCAAAGTCCTGATTCCGCTGATAACCGCCAGACCGTCGGCCG
>Ga0335074_10016711_pt1 | contig 10332 bp, 11 predicted proteins | sample Lox_Sample_23_FD_206715 | JGI IMG/M metagenome (GOLD analysis project Ga0335074, IMG submission 206715) | Soil microbial communities from Loxahatchee National Wildlife Refuge, Florida, United States - Lox_Sample_2.3 | ecosystem: Environmental > Terrestrial > Soil > Wetlands | place: USA...
AAGCCGGTGGTCGTGCCGGCGAGCGCGGACGGATTTTGCGGCGCCGAGAACGCGATCGGAGCCAAGGCCATGACGGCGACACCCGCGATAGCCGCAGCCACCAGGGCAACCGGCCGTGCGGCGCGGACGACATCGGTGATCATCGCACTTCTCCCCCAGATCCAGTGGGCTCTCCGGGTGAGAACCCCTTCTTCACCCCATGCTTCTGTGCGATTACAGAGAGCAATAGAGCTGAAGGTCCCGCTGGGCCGGGAAGAACGGCCGCCGCCTGTCCGGCCGGACAGGGTCAATGGGCGATGTGGCCGAAAGGCGCGGGATACAGGAACAAGGCTTCGGCCTGGTCGGCCGGCCGGTCAGCTGCCCGCGTGGCCGGACGTCCCGTACCGCACGTAGTCGGCGAGCTGAGCGCCTAGCATGACCGACACCGTGTACTCGCCGTGCGAGACCGCCAGTCCGGCTTGGTCTGGTGTTGGGGTCACGGTCCATCCGTGCAGGTCCACGTTGCGGATGGCGCTCTTCAGCACGCGCCCGGCTCGTTCCTCCGCGCTCGTGTACCAGCTATCGTCATCGTTCAGGTCAAGGGCGAGCGTGAGCTTCAGGTCCGTGCTGGACCTCAGCTGCTCGAGATTCCGCTCGATGCTGATCAGGACGGGTGCCAGGGCCAGGTCAGCTGGTGAATGCGGATGGGGCTGGGACATCGTTCTAACCGTCCTTCCTGGCTGGCCTACGCGGGGGTGTCGAGCTTTTCGACTACGTCAACCACGCCGTCGATGTCCCAGATCAGCCTGACGGCGACCGGGATCAGGTCATGCCACTCGGCCTCAGTTGGCCGCCCGGTGAGCACGACGACCCCCTTGTGCACGCCCGCCGACACGCTGGCCGGCTCGGCGAACAGGATCTCGGCCAGTAGCTCACGAACCTCGGCGGCGATCTGCGTATCCGGGCGCAGGAACACCGTCAGCAGGTCACGCCGGCTCACGATGCCGAGCAGCTTGCCTTCGGGGTCGACCACCGGCAGCCGCTTGATGTGATGGGAGTGCATCAGTGACGCCGCGCGCGGGATCGGCGCATCCGGGTGGATCGTGACTGCCGGCGAGGTCATCAGCTGCTCAGCGTTCAGCGGTGGATGCTTCCTGCCCTGGCCCCGCGGCCACGGCAGGTGATCGACCTTGCCCGTCCTGGCCTTGCGTGCCTCCTGATCCTCCGCCGCCAGCAGGTCCGCCTCCGAGACCACACCGGCCACGTGCCGGCCCATCGTCAGCACCGGAACCGCGCTGATCTTGTGCTCGGCCAGCAGGTAGGCGATCTCCTTGTACGGCGTGATCCGGTCCACGGTCACCACGTCGGTGGTCATCACATCCCGCACGGTGCTGTGCCAGCGGCCGTGGTGATGGGCGACGTTCGGCGGCGTCCCGCCCCGCTTTTTCCCGTCGAACAGATCGGCCGATTCAGGCTTCTCGGCCATCCGCTCCTCGATCGTGGCGCGTGCGCGCGCCACGTCGGCCGCGCTGGCCCTGCCGTGCAGAGACTCGTAGTACGCGGCCCCAAGGTGGCGGAGCATGGCATCCAGATACGTATCGCGCGACATGTCCGTTCCCTTCATCGGGCCTGGGTCCCGCTCGCAGGCTGGACCGCTATCACCTTCAGTGTCCGCCGCGAAGGCGGCCCTGATTACGGCTGAACGTCATCAAGCGACGGGACCTTCGGCCATTGCCGCAGGCCGTGCCCATCAGCGCGGGTTCTGCCGTTTGGCCGTGTGCCCGGGACCTTGGCCTCTGCCGACGGTCACCAGCGGTCCCATAGAAAGGCGGAAAGGCACGGCGGAGGGGGTGCAGGGTTGCCGCAGGCGCGTGATTTTCTTGACCGCTTCCGGCCCGCTGGCGCTCCTGGCGCCGCGAGCAGGGCGGGCGTGCCCACCGACCGGGCCGCCGAGCTGTCCGCCGAGCTTAAGCCGGCGCTGGCGCTGCTTGCCGACACGCACACGCAGTGCGGCAGCATCATCGCCGCCGCGCGGCGGGACGCCGGACGGATCGCCGATGTTGCCCGCCAGCGGGCCGCCGCGGTGGCGGCCGACGCGCAGGAGCGAGCGCGAGCGGCGCGGGAAGCCACGGTGGAGCAGACACTTGCCGCCGCTCGCGCCGAGGCCAGCGGCGCGATCAGGGCCGCGCAAGCGCGCGCCAGCCAGCGCCGCGCGGCGTTCCCCACCAGTCAGGCCGATCATCTCGCGGCTGTGGCCGTGGAGCTGGTGCTGGCGGTACCGGGCGGCGCCGCAAGCCGCGGGAACGGATCGCCGTGAGCGCGGGCTGGGTCGCGGGCAGCGTGCGAGCCAGGGGGCTCGCCCGGCGGCGGCTGGGTGCTGACAGCGCGCGGCAGGTGGCCAGGTGTCACTCGCTGCACGAGGCCCTCGGCCTCCTCGCGGGCACCGCCTATGCGGACGCGGGCCAGCAGAGCCAGGGACTGGCGGCCGTCCAGCACGCGATCGTTGCGGAGGTGCTGTGGAACTACCGGGTGCTCGCCGGGTGGCTGCCGCGCGGCGGGCTGTCCCTGATGCGGCCGCTGGCGGCATGGTTCGAGATCGCCAACATCGACGAGCTGATCGAGGAGCTGAACGGCAGGCCAGCCGGTGAGCGGTTCGAGCTCGGTGCGCTCGCCACCGCCTGGCCGCGGCTGCGTCAAGCATCCAGCCTGGCGGACCTGCGCACGGGCCTGGCGGCGTCGCCATGGAAGGATCCGGGCGGCAGCTCCGGGCCGGAGATGCGGGCCGGACTGCGGGCTCGCTGGGCGGAGCGAGTGGCAGCCCTCGGCGGTCCCGCGGCGGCCTGGGCGGCCGGCGCGGTGGCGCTGCTCGTGGCGGGTGAGCGGTTCGCGTCGGGCAGGCCGCCGAATCCGGCCGTGCAGGCCGCCGCCCGCAGCCTTCTCGGCTCGGCCGCGGCCACAGCGGCCACCCTCCCGGAGCTGCGCGACCGACTGTCGTCCCGGCTGGCCTGGGTACTGGCGCCCGCACAGTCCGCTGGTGACCTGTGGCGTGCCGAAGCTGCCTGGTACGCCCGGGTGGAACAGGACGGGCTCGGCCTGCTGCGGTCATCCGCGCCGGATTGGCACCCGGTGCTCGGTGCCGCTGCCGTACTGGCCACGGACGCCAGGCGGGCAGGTGCGGCGCTGGAACTCGCCGCACGCGGCGGGGCACCCATGGAGGCGTACGATGCCCTGGCTTGACGCGGCGCTGCCCGCCCGCATGACCAGGGTCGCGCTGGTCGCACCGGCCGACACCGTGCGGGAGATGCTCGCGGCGGTGGCCGGGACCGCCGCTGTCGAGATCGACGGCGCAGACTCGGGCGAGGAGGCCGAGGCGGCGCGCCGGCTCGCTCGCGCGGGAAACGCCGGAAACGCCGACCCAGCGCTGAGCGCCACAGCGCCCGACCTCGGCGAGCTGGAACGGGCAGGCCGTTACGACCTGCTGGCCGGCGAGGCTCAGCTGCAGGCGTACGCGGCCGCTGCCGTCCGGGAATCGGGCTGCGCGGCGCTGGCCGGCTGGATCCCGGTGGCGCGGCGCGCGGAACTCACCAAGCTGCTGGCCGGCCTGGGCTGCGGCGTTGTCCCGCTGCCACGGCCGCGAACCAGCGAGGCACCCACGCTCCTGGACGGCTCGGCGCGGCGGCGCTCGCTGTCCCCGCTGGTGTCCACGTACGGGACCGTTCCCTATGCCGACATCAGCCCAGCCTGGCTGGCGTGGGGCAGCTACGTGCTGATGTTCGGCATGATGTTCGGCGATGCCGGGCACGGGCTCATCCTGATTGGCGCCGCCATCGCGCTGCGGGCCGGCTGGCCTCGGCCGCTCCGCCGGCTCCGCGCGGCCTGGCCGTTCGTCGCCGGCGCGGGGGGCATGGCGGTCGTGTTCGGCATCCTGTACGGCGAGTTCTTCGGGCCCACCGGCCTGATCCCAGCGTTCTGGCTGGTCCCGCTCGATCATCCGGTCCCGCTGCTGGCGGCCGCGGTGGCTGTCGGCGCGGCGCTGCTGGCCGGCGCCTACGCCCTGGGCACGATCAACAGGTTCCGGGAGGGCGGCTGGCCGCTGGCCGCCTACGCGCCGTCCGGGATCGCCGGGGCGTTGTTGTTCGCCGCGGCGGGCCTGGCCGCGGCGGGCTGGTACCTGCACGGCGCCGCGGCACTGATCGCGGGCGCGATCGCCGCCACCGCCGCGCTCGGCCTGGCGCTGGCCGGCTTCCTGGCCCAGGCAGGCGGCGGAGGGACCGGCGTGGTCCAGTCGCTGGTCGAGCTGTTCGATTTCGTGATACGGCTCGGCTCCAATGTCGTGTCGTTCGCCAGGCTGGCTGCGTTCGGGCTCACGCATGCCGCGCTCGGGTTGCTGGTCTGGGAAGCGACCAGGGCGCTGTGGCACCGCGGAGGAGTGATGATCGCGCTCGCGGTTGTCGTATTCGCCGTCGGCAACGCGGTCGCCTTCGGGCTAGAGGCACTGGTCGCCGCCATTCAGGCGCTGCGTCTGGAGTACTACGAGCTGTTCTCCCGGGTGTTCGTCGCCCAGGGCCGGCCGTTCCAGCCCTGGCATCTGCGGGTCGAGCCCGGCACGCCGCTGCCGGCCGGGAGAAGTTCCCTGAACGCGAAGGAAGGTGGCTGACGTGGAAACCTGGCTGATCGGGCTCCCGGTGATCGCGCTCGCCGCGGTCGCGGCGCACTCGGCCGCACGGCATGGCCGGCGAGGCGGCTACGCTCTCGCCGGCGCTGGCGCGTTGCTGCTGGTCGGCGCCATCGTGCTGCTCGCGGTCACGGCCGGCGGCGAGCCTGCCGGTGCCGCGGCGACTGCGCACGCCGGACACGCTGCCCTGTCCGCGTCCAGCACCGGGCCCAGCTATACCGGGGCGCTGATCGGCGCGGCGATCGCGGTCGCCGGATCGACGATCGGAGCCGGGATCGCGGTCGCCTACGCGGGCGCGGCGGCGCTGGCCGCGATGAGCGAGCGGCCGGAACTATTCGGCCGCGCCATGGTGATCGTCGGGCTGGCCGAGGGGATCGCGATCTACGGCCTGATCATCGGCGTGATTCTGATCGGGAAGGCGTAGCCGCCATGTCCCGGGTTGCAGTCATTGGCGAGGAACTCCGGGTACAGGGTTATGCACTGGCCGGAGCGGTCGTCCGCGCAGCAGAAGACGAGGCCAGCGCCCAGCGCGCCTGGCGGGAACTGCCTGGCGACGTCGCCGTTGTCATGCTCACCGCCAGGGCCGCAGGCTGGCTCGGCGGCGAGCTTGCCGGCCGACCTGATCTTCTGCCGGTGGTGATGCCCCGATGACCGCAATGGCCGGACGGCAGGACACCGCGCTGGAGCCGGTTCGCGCGGCCATGCTGCGCCGGGCCACGACCGAGGCGGAGGCGATCCTCGCCGCGGCACACCGGGACGCAACGGCACTGCTCGCGGCGGCGCACCGGGATGCGCAGTCCGCGCTCGCCCAGGCCCGCACGGATGGGATCGCCCAGGCGGCACCGCTCGCCGCCGCCGAACGCGACCGGGGGCGCCGCGCGGCCCGCGAAACGTTTCTCGAGGCCGAGCGCGCCGTCCGCGGCGAGACCGAGCGCCGGATGCGCGCAGCGGTCCTGGGCCTGCGCCGACAGCCCGGGTACGCCGACCTGAGGGACCGGCTGAGCGACCTGTGCCGCGTCGCCGCGGGACCGGCCGCGGAGATCACTGAGCATCCGGCGGGCGGGGTGGTAGCGCGCGCACCGGGCGTCATCGTGGACTGCTCTCTGCCCCGGCTGGCCGACCTGGTCATCGGCGAGCTTGGGCACCAGATCGGGGAGTTGTGCGCCCCATGAGCGTCCCGGCGCGGCAGTCGGCGCGGGTAGCCCGGGTAAGCGGCCCGCTGGTCGAGGTGACCGGGCTGACCGCGGCCGCAATGTACGACATCGTCGAGATCGGCACGGCCCGGCTGCCGGGAGAGATCGTGGCCATCCGGGGCGCCGTGGCCACCGTGCAGGCATACGAGTACACCGGGGGGGTCGCGCCAGGCGACCCCGCGCACGGCCGGGGTCACCCGCTGTCCGCCCCCCTCGGCCCGCATTTGCTCGGCGGGGTCTTCGACGGACTGCTAAGGCCGCTGAGCAGCGCCGGAGCCTGGCTGGACCCGGCCCGGCCGCCGCCTGCCAGCGAACGAGAGTTCGGCTTCACGCCGTCGGTCAGCGACGGCGACAGCGTTAAGGAGGGCGCCGAACTCGGCACGGTGGCCAACCCGGGTCAGGTGCCGTACCGCGTGCTGGTCCCGCCGGATGTCAGCGGTGTGGTCACGGACCTCCGCGCGGCCGGCCCGGCAGCGTCCGACGCCGTGATCGCCAGCATCAACGGCACCGCGGTACCGCTCACCGCCACGTGGCCCGTGCGGACGCCACGCCCATACGCCGAACGCCTGAATGCCGACGCGCCGCTGCGGACCGGGCAGCGCGTCGTCGACGTGCTGTTCCCGGTGACCCGGGGGGGCACGACCGCGGTGCCGGGCGGCTTCGGAACCGGCAAGACCGTGCTGCTGCAGCAGATCACGAAGTGGTGCGAGGCCGACGTGATCGTGTACGTCGGCTGCGGGGAACGGGGCAACGAGCTCGCGGACATGCTCAGCGAGCTGGCCGGGCTGGCCGACCCGCGGACCGGCGGCAAGCTCGCACAGCGCACGGTGGTGATCGCGAACACGTCGAATATGCCGATGATGGCCCGCGAGGCAAGCATCTACAGCGCCGCCTGCGTGGCCGAGCACTTCCGGGATATGGGCCTGGACGTGGTCGTGGTGGCTGACTCCACCTCCCGCTGGGCGGAGGCGCTGCGCGAGTTCGCGTCCCGCAACGGGGAGCTGCCCGCCGAGGAGGGCTACCCGGCCAGCCTGGCGAGCGCGCTGGCCGCGTTCTACGAGCGTGCCGGGCGCGTGGTCACCATTGGCGACAGGGAAGGCTCGATCACGATCATCGGCGCGGTCTCCCCCGCTGGCGGCGACATGACCGAGCCGGTGACCACGTACACGCAGCGGTTCGTCCGCTGCCTGTGGACGCTTGATCGCGAGCTCGCCTACGCGCGCCACTACCCGGCCGTGTCCTGGGTCGGCTCGTTCTCCCGTGACGCCGCGGCGATCGGCGGCTGGCAGGCGCGGCATGGCGACCCCGGATGGTCGGCGCGGCGGTCGCGGCTGGCCGCCCTGCTGGCCGACGCGGACCGGATCGGCGAGCTCGCCGAGCTCATGGGTGTCACCGCGCTGCCGCCAGGCCAGCGGGTGACGATCCTGGCCGGCCGGCTGGTCCGTGAGGGCGTCCTGCAGCAGAGCGCGCTGAGCCCGGTGGATGCCTCCTGCCCGCCGGACCGCGCCGCCGCGCTAGCCGACGCCGCGCTGGCGGTCGCCGGCCGCTGCCAGGAACTGGCCGACCGCGGCGTGCCGCCGGCGACCATCGAGGACCAGGACTTCTCGGCGCTGCTGCGCGCCAAGGATGAAGCAGCGACACCCGAGGAAGTCCGGTCCCGCCAGGATCAGGTGCTGGCCAGGCTCGACGCACTGCAGGCAACGCCGGCCGCGGAGGCGCCGTCATGACAACGTGGGCCCAGCCGGAATACACCGACGTCGCGGAGGTGCGCGGGCCGCTGCTCGTCGTCCGCGGCGTGCGCGGGGTCGGCTGGGACGAGTTCGCCGTGATCAGGATGGACGGTGAGCGAACTCCTGCCCGGCACGGACTCGTGCTTGAGGCCGACGGTGACCTCGCGGTCGTCCAGGTGCTCGAGGGCACCTCGGGCATCGACCCGTCCGCAACCCGGGTCGCGTTCAGCGGCAGCCCGCTGCGGATCCCGGTGGGCCCGGAGTGGCTCGGCCGCACGTGCACCGGGCGCGGCGAGCCCGCCGACGGCGGCCCTCCGATCACCGGCGGCCAGACCGCGCCGGTGGCGGGGTTCCCGATCAACCCGGCGGCGCGCCAGCCCCCGGCAGAGCCGGTGCTCACGGGGGTGTCGGCGATTGACGCGCTGACCACCCTGGTCCGCGGCCAGAAACTGCCGGTCTTTTCCGTCGCCGGCCTGCCACACCTGGAACTTGCCGCCCAGGTGGCTGCCCAGGCTTCCGCGGGCGGTGAGCCGTTCAGCGTGATCTTCGCGGCCATGGGGCTGACCCACGCCGACGCCGCCATGGTCCGCTCGGTCCTCGAAGAGCGCTCCGAGGCGGGCGAGCTTGTGCTGCTGCTGAACCTGGCCGATGCCCCGGTGATCGAGCGGATCCTGACGCCCCGGGTCGCGCTGACGGTCGCCGAGGACCTGGCCTTCCGAATGGGAAGGCACGTGCTCGTGGTGATGGCCGACATGACGAACTACTGCGAGGCGCTGCGGGAGGTGTCGGCGGCACGAGGCGAGATTCCGGCCCGCCGCGCCTACCCCGGCTACCTGTACAGCGACCTGGCGTCGCTGTACGAGCGCTGCGGCCGGATCCAGGGACGGCCGGGCTCGCTGACGTTGCTGCCGGTGCTGACCATGCCGGCGGGCGACATCACTCACCCGGTGCCCGACCTGACCGGTTACATCACCGAAGGCCAGGTGGTGCTGTCGCCGGACCTGCACGCCCGCGGCATCTACCCGCCGGTGGACGCGCTTTCCTCACTGTCCCGCCTGATGCGCCGAGGTGCGGGGCCCGGCCGCACCAGGGCCGATCACCTGGACGTTGCCGCGCAAACGCTGGCCGCGCTGGCCGCGGCACGGCGGGCCAGGGAACTCGCCGAGCTGATCGGCTCCGACGCGCTGAGCGAGTCCGACCGCCGGTACCAGGAACTGGAGCGGGCCTTCGAGACCTGCCTGGTGAACCAGGGCCGTACCGAGAACCGCACCCTCGAGGAGACGCTCCGGCGGGCATGGCAGGTTCTCGGCGTGCTGCCCAGGCGGGAGCTGTCCATGCTGTCCGCGCAGGCCCTGGACGCCTACTACCCCGACCGCGCCGCATGCAACGCTGGCCAGCCGGATGAGGACCGGCAGTGAGCAAGCTTTCCGTGCCTCCCGGACGGGCCGGCCGGCTGCGGCTCGAGCGCCGCCTTCAGGTCGCCCGCCGGGGCGCCGACCTGCTCGACCGCAAACTCCGGATACTCCAGCGTGAGCTGCCCGGGCTGCGCGCCGCAGCCCGGCAGGCCGCGCAGGACTGGGAGCTTTGCGCGGCCGAGGCTGATCGGTGGCTGCTGAGGGTGGCGCTGCTGGGCGGCGAGCGCGCGATCCGGCTCGCCTGCGCCGACACCCCCGCCCAAGTCGAGGTCCGCTACACGGTAACCGTGGGCGTACGCCACCCGGCCGCGGTCACGGTTACGTCCCCCGGGCCCGGGAGCTGGACGGGTGCCACCCTCACCGCCGCCACCCAGGCGCACCAGGCAGCGCTCGAGGCGGCCGCGCGGTCCGCCGCCGCGTCGGCGGCGGTGCGGATTATGGAGGCCGAGACCACGACGACCCGGCAGCGGCTGCGGGCGGTCAGGGACCGGTGGATCCCGGTGCTGGAAGAGGCGCGGGACCTGCTGGCTCTCGCGATCGACGAGCAGGAACGCGCCGACGGCGCCCGCCTCCGGCTCGCCGCGCGTAACAGCCGCGCGGCAGGTGCGGACGGTACGGCCCGCTAAGCCGGCGCAGCAGGTCGGAGACCAGGACGGCCGTGCCTCAGAGCGCTTCGTCGTCCCGCTCGCCAGTCCTGATCCGCAGCACGCTTTCTATGCCGCTGACCCAGATCTTGCCGTCTCCAATCGCGCCGATGCCGACCGCCTTGGCGATCGCGCTGGCCACCGGCTCTGCAGCCTCATCGCGCACGACGAGGTCCAGCCGGAGCTTGGGCAGGATGAGCGCTCTGCGCTCCGCCAGCCGGTCGGCCGGGTCGACGTGGCCATACTGCCTGCCGAAGCCCTGGACCTTGGTGACCGTCAGCCCGCCGGCTCCGGCGTCCGTGACAGCGGCCATGGCATCGTCCAGCTTCTCCGGCCTGATGATCGCGGTGAGCAATTTCATCGATCGTCGCCTCCTGACGGCCGGCCCGGACGCGCCTTCATGGCAGCCGGTCCGCACCGCTCATGCCGCCAGCGTGGCTTCGGCGGCCGCCCGGGGATAGGGGCCAACGTCCCCTGTTATGGCCCGGTACGGCGCGGAAGCCGCCGTGCTCATGGTGGCCAATTGCCGACGAGCCGCGCATGTCAATCAGCCCGGGCCGTTGTCGTGGGCGGCCCGGGCTGACTGGGGAGTGGTCATGCGGCCTTGACCTGCTCGGGTGCGGCAGGCGCGGCGGCCGCGGGCTGGATGGCTGGGGTACGCCGCCGGCCGGCCACGAACGCCGCCCCGGCACCGAT
>Ga0335074_10016712_pt1 | contig 10332 bp, 10 predicted proteins | sample Lox_Sample_23_FD_206715 | JGI IMG/M metagenome (GOLD analysis project Ga0335074, IMG submission 206715) | Soil microbial communities from Loxahatchee National Wildlife Refuge, Florida, United States - Lox_Sample_2.3 | ecosystem: Environmental > Terrestrial > Soil > Wetlands | place: USA...
GCAACGTCGATGAGCGGCTGCGGGCGACCTTTGGCAGCGACCACGGGCTGACGATTGAGACGGGGATCGGCGCGGGTACCAAGGTCACCATGCGGCTGCCGAAATTCAGCCCGGCGGTGAGCGGCTCATGACCCAGCGGCGCACCGCGTCCGCGCTCGTCATCGACGACGAGGCGCCGGCCCTCGACGAGCTGAGCTACCTGCTGCGCAGCACCTTCTCGTTCGCGCCGGTGGACGCCGCGCAGAACCCCGGGGACGCGTTCAGGTACCTGCAGGATCGTTCCTACGACATCGTCTTCCTGGACGTCAGGATGCCGGCGCTGAACGGCATCGAGCTCGGCAACGTGCTGCGCAGGTTCGCCACGCCGCCCGCGATCGTGTTCGTCACCGCGTACGAGGAGTACGCGGTCCGCGCCTTCGACCTCGGCGCCTGCGACTACCTGCTCAAGCCCGTTTCCAGCGCCCGGCTGCGCACCGCCCTCGGCCGGGCGCTGGGCCCGTCGCTGGGCCGGTCGCCCGACCAGCCGGATCCGCCGCCGGACGACCCGTCCGCCACCATCCCGGTCGAGGTAGCCGGGCGGACCAGGTTCGTGCACCGCGATCAGGTGCGCTGGGTGGAGGCCGAGGGAGACTACGTGCGGCTGCACACCCTCGACGGCAGCGCGTACCTGGTCCGGATGCCGATCTCGCACCTCGAGGAGCGGTGGTCGGCGTACGGGTTCATCCGGATCCACCGTGGCTTCCTGGTGCCGTTCAAGCACATCACCGAGTTCTCCGTGACCAACGGCGTGCACGCCGTGACGGTCGCGGGCCAGTCCCTGCCGGTGAGCCGGCGTCACGTCAGGGACGTCCGCGACCGGATCTTGCGAGCAGGGCGGCGGGGCTTATCGTGCCCGCGACAGACGCCGCGCCGGAGCAGCCGGGGCCCGCCGCGGGCGAGCCCGGCGCCGGCCGCCAGCTGGTGGTATGGCGGGCGGATCAGGCCCTGGTGCCGCACGACATGCCGGGACTCGGCGACCTGCGGGACGACACCAAGCACGGCAGGCTGCTCGTCAGGTCGTTCGTGCGCGCGCAGCTCGGCTTGTCCCTCATGTGCCTCGTGCTCGCCCTCGCGGTGACCGCGTCGTTCCCGGTGATCGCGGCGCTGGCGCCCGCGGTCACCAGGATCACGGTGCTCGGCCTGCCGCTCACGCTGATCGTGCTCGGCTTCGCGTTCTACCCGGTCCTGCTCGCGATCGGCTGGTTCTACAACCGCCAGGCACGCCAGCTCGAGGCCAGGTTCACCGACCTGGTCGATCCGGCGGGCCGGGCGGGGCGACCGCCCGATGTCTGACGCGTCCGTAGGCGCGATCGCCTTCGTCACGCTGCTGACCATCATGGTCGGCGCGCGCGGCATCCGGGTGGCGCGGACGCCCGACGACTTCATGGTCGCCGCACGCCAGGTGCCGCCGGCGCTCAACGCGGCCGCCATCTCGGGTGAGTACCTGTCCGCGGCGTCCTTCCTCGGCATCGCCGGGCTTGTCGTCTCCGAGGGCCTCGGCTCGCTGTGGTACTCGGTCGGCTACACGGCCGGCTACCTGGTCCTGCTGCTGCTCGTCGCGGCGCCGCTGCGGCGGTTCGGCGCGTACACGATCCCGGACTTCGCGGCCGGCCGGCTGGGTTCGCCCGGCCTGCGCCAGACCGCCACCGTGCTGGTCCTGATCATCGGGTGGTTCTACCTGCTGCCGCAGATGAAGGGCGCGGGCATCACGCTGCAGTGGGTGCTCGGCACGCCGTACTGGGTCGGCGTGGCCATCCTCGGCGTGGTCGTGAGCTGCAACATCGCGATGGGCGGAATGAAGGGAATCACCTTTGTCCAGTGCTTCCAGTACTGGCTGAAGCTGTGCGCGATCGGCATTCCCGCGATCGTGCTGCTGATCGCGACCGGGCATGACCCGGCCCGCAACCTGGCTCCCGACCAGGCTCCGGTGTTCACCCAGGCCACCGTGGTCAGCGTGCCGATGTCGACGGACTTCACCCTGACCCGTCACGCGGAGGTGACCGTCACCGGCCTGCTCGACCGGCGCAGCCTGGCCGGCCAGACGGTACGCCTGTGCGCCTGCCGTCATGCCGCGGCGGCCGGCACGCGGCTTGGCTTCCGCGCGGGCGCTCCGGTCCCGGTCAGCCTGGCCATGGCACCGTCGGCGTCCGTGTCGTGGGATTCGGCCTTCCTGACCTCGGGGACGGACGGCGCGCACCCGCTGGCGGCAACCTACGGCCTCATCATCGCCACGTTCTTCGGCGCGATCGGGCTGCCGCACATCCTGGTGCGCTTCTATACCAACCCGGATGGCGAGGCGGCCAGGCGCACGACCCTGATCGTGGTGCTGCTGCTGTCGACCTTTTACCTGTTCCCGGCGGTGCTCGCGGTGCTGACCCGGCTGCACGCGCCCCAGCTCTACCTGTCGACGGACTCCGACAGCATCGTGCTGGCCCTGCCGTCGCTGCTGCTGCCCGGGCTGCCGGGCGAGATACTTGCCGCGCTGGTCGCAGCCGGGGCCTTCGCCGCGTTCCTCTCCACCTCATCCGGCCTGCTTGTCAGCGTCGCGGGCGCGCTGTCGCACGACATCATGAACCGCGGCGTGACCTCGTTCCGCTGGTGCGCGATCGCCGCGGGCGTGGTCGCGACCACGGCCGCGCTGCTGATCAGCCCGTTCTCGGTGGCCCTGCTCGTCGGCTGGGCATTCGCGATCGCCGCCTCCTCGTTCTGCCCGCTGATGGTGCTCGGCATCTGGTGGCGGGGACTGACCAGGGTCGGCGCGGCGGCGGGCATCGTGGTGGGCGGCGGCTCGTGCCTGGCCGCGATCATGGCGACGATGTTCGGCGCGGCGCACGGCGGCTGGGGAGCGGTGCTGCTCGGCCAGCCCGCGATCTGGACGGTGCCGCTGGCGTTCGCCGTGATGATCGTGGTTTCGCTCGCCACCAAGCGGACGGTGCCCGGCAACGTCGGCCAGGTGATGCTGCGCATGCACCTGCCCGAGGCGCTGAGCCGGAACAACGTGCCCGCCTACCGGGCCGGCAGCAGGTAATGATCGAGGCGGTGCTGCGGCCGCCGGTACAGGCAGCCGAGGCGTTCGCGGACGATCCCGTGGTGTTGTTTCCCGAGGAACTCGCGGTCGTCGCGACGGCATCGCAGCGGCGCCGACGGGAGTTCGCCACCGCTCGTGGCTGCGCCCACGCCGCGCTGGCCCGGCTCGGCTTGCCGCCGGCCGCGATCCTCCCGGACCGCGCCGGGGCGCCGACGTGGCCGGAGGGAGTGGTCGGGAGCATCACGCACTGCAGCGGCTACCGGGCCGCGGCGGTCGCGCCGGCCGGGCAGGTCGCCGCCGTGGGCCTCGACGCCGAGCCCAACAGGCCGTTGCGGACCGACGGCATGCTCGACGTCATCGCCCGCCAGCCTGAGCGGGCCAGGCTGGCGGGCCTGGCCGCGCTGGTGCCCGACGTGTGCTGGGACAAGCTGCTGTTCAGCGCCAAGGAAGCCGTCTACAAGGCCTGGTACCCGCTGGCCAGGAGCTGGCTCGGCTTCAAGGCCGCGGACGTCGTCTTCGACCCGGATGGCGGGACCTTCACCGCCCGCCTGCTGGTGCCCGGCCCGCCGGTGGGCGGGTCGCCGCTGACCACGCTGAGCGGGCGGTGGCTCGCCGGCCGCGGGCTCCTGCTGGCGGCGGTGGTGATACCCGCCCGGGGGTATCAGCAAGTGAGGTTACCCGCGGTCGCTACCGCCTGACCGTTCGTATTAACCGCTTGCCGACGCCTGCTGCCCGCCGGACGGGCCGGCCGACCGCTCGTCGCATTCTGCTTGCCGCTGGCCGCTGTGACGTTTAGCACCTTATTCGGCGCTGCTTAGGTTGAGCACAGCCTGCGGGTGCGACGGGCGAGATTAGTCCAGCCGGTCATCGAAGAGTCTCGGAATGTCATATGTCCCTAAGCCAGGACAGCAGCCGCGGTAATGCCAGCGGCTACGAAATTGTTTACGCCAGCCGGGAATTCCGCACGCTGCGGCGGCGGCTCGGCTCCTTCGTCGTCCCGGTTACCGTGCTGTTTCTCGGCTGGTATTTCCTGTACGTGCTGACCGCCACCTTCGCGCCCGGCTTCATGCGGATCTCGGTGTTCGGCCACATCAACGCGGGGCTGTGCTTCGGCGCGACGCAGTTCGTCGCCGTTTTCGCGGTCACGATCGGCTACCGCCGCTGGGCACGGCGAAACCTCGACCCGATGTCGCAGCGGCTGCGGCAGCGGCTGGAGAGCGGGCGGAACCGGTGACCCACGTAGTCGCCGCGGCGGGAACGGTCGGCAGGCCGGCCCTGAACATCACCATCTTCGCCTTCTTCGTCCTTGTTTCCCTGGCCATCGCGGTCAGCGCGGCAGGAAACAACCGGACCACCACCGACTACTACGCGGGCGGGCACGCGTTCAGCGGCCGGCAGAACGGCATCGCGATCGGCGGCGACTACCTGTCGGCCGCGTCGTTCCTCGGCATCGCGGGCCTGATCGCCCTCGACGGCTACGACGGCTTCCTGTACTCCATCGGCTTCCTGGCGGGCTGGCTGGTGGTGCTGATGCTCGTCGCCGGGCCGCTGCGGAACACCGGCAGGTACACCACCGCCGACGTGCTCGACCTGAGGCTGCGGGCGGTGCCGGTCCGCGCCGCGGCCGCGGTCTCCACCCTCACGGTGAGCCTGTTCTACCTGCTGGCCCAGATGGCCGGGGCGGGCGCGCTGGTCAGCCTGCTGCTCGGCGTGCGCAACGCCGCGGGCCAGGACGCCACGGTCGCCGCCGTCGGCCTGCTGATGATCTTCTACGTGCTCGTCGGCGGGATGAAGGGCACCACCTGGGTGCAGATCGTCAAGGCGTCGCTGCTGGCGGTCGGCGCCGCGGTGACCACCGTGTGGGTGCTGGCCAAGGCCGGGTTCAGCCTGTCGGCGCTGCTCGGTCACGCCGCCGCGGCCAGCCCGGCCGGCCTCGCGGTGCTCGGGCCCGGGCTGCTGTACGGGGTGAGCACCGCCTCGAAGTTCAACTTCATCTCGCTCTCGCTGGCCCTCGTGCTCGGCGTGGCCGGCCTGCCGCACGTGCTGATGCGCCTGTACACCGTGCCGGACGCCGCGCAGGCGCGGCGCAGCGTCGTCTGGGCGATCTGCCTGGTCGGGGCGTTCTACCTGTGCACGCTCGTGCTCGGATACGGCGCGATGTGGCTGGTGGGGGCCAAGCAGATCGAGGCGGCGCCGGGCAAGGAGAACTCGGCCGTGCCGCTGCTGGCCTTCCACCTCGGCGGGACCGTGCTGCTCGGCGTCATCGCGGCGGTCGCGTTCGCCACCATCCTCGCCGTGGTGGCGGGGCTGACGATCACCGCGAGCGCCTCCTTCGCCCACGACGTGTACGCCGGCGTGCTCCGCCGCGGCGAGGCCGACCCGGCCAGTGAGGTGCGGGTGGCACGGATCACCGCGGTGGTGATCGGAGCCGTCGCGGTCATCGGCGGCATCTTCGCCAAGGACATCGACGTGGCGTTCCTCGTCGCGCTGGCGTTCGCGGTCGCCGCGTCGGCGAACCTGCCGTCCATCCTCTACTCGTTCTTCTGGCCGCGGTTCACCGCCCGCGGCGCGCTGTGGAGCATCTACGGGGGACTGATCAGCGCGGTCGGCTTGATCATCTTCTCGCCCGTGGTGTCCGGCAACGCCGGCGGGCTCGGCGGCGCGGGCCCGTCGCTGATCAGCGACCCGCACATCGACTTCGCGTTCTTCCCGCTCGACAATCCCGGAATCGTGTCCATCCCGCTGGCGTTCTTCCTCGGCTGGCTCGGCTCGGTGACCGACCCGCAGCCCGCCGACCCGGTGCGGTTCGCCCGGATGCAGGTGCGCGCGCTTACCGGGGTCGGCGCGGAGCGGAGCAGCCGCGGCTGACCTGAGCCCGCACGGCGCGGCAGACCGGAAGGCCGGCGAGGGAGGAGGCCCGAGATGACGAGCGACGAGGCTGGCGTCCCGGCGCCGCTCGATCCGGAACTGGCGGAGATGATCCGCTGGTCGGCCGGCGTGCTCAGCGGAGTGCAGGAGGCGTTCGTCCGTCAGTTGCGCGCCGACCTGGTGGCCATGATCCCGGACCTGGCGACGGACGGATGGGCGTTCTGCGAGCGGATGGTGCAGGCGGCGCTGTGGGCGGCGACGACCGGCCAGCCGGCCGAGGAGATCGCCGACGGGCTGCGCTGGGTCGGCGCGATGAACCAGCTGGAGGGATTCGCCGCGGACCAGTACGTCAGCGTCGCCCATGCGCTGGTCCGCACCGTGCACATGCTGAGCGAGAACCGCTGGTCGACCGCGATGGGCTCGGCCTGGATCAGCTACTTCCTGTGGATGCGGCCGTACCTGATGGCCGGCGCCGAGCAGGCGGCGGCTCAGCAGGCCGCCGAACGGCGGGCTGCCGCCTGGGAGGCCGCCAGGCAGCAGGCCGCCAAGCAGCAGGCGGCGGCGGAATTCGCGGCGGCCCTTGCCCGCGGCGAGCAGCCGTCGGTGACGGCAGGTGACGTCGACCTGAAATCGGTGCAGCGCCTGCTTGACGACGAGGACGACGAGGACGACGAAGACGTCGGGTACGGCCAGATCATGCTCTCGATGACCCTTGACCAGCGGCGAGAGCGTCCCCCGCAGGCATGATCGCGGGCCGCGTCCTACCATAAATTGCCGGTCAGCGGATAACCCTGAATTTCTGGGCCGATAACAATTGTTGGCGGGATAACTGGCAGGGAATGTAAAATCGAACTGAGTTGGGTCGGCCAAAATCGATCTGTTAGGATCACCCACCATGATTGACCTTCAGCTCCTGCGGAACCCCGAGTTCGTGGAGCAGCTGCAGAACGCCGCCGAGGCCAAGCGGATGAAGTACGACGCCTACCTGCTGGCCGCGACGTTCGACGAGCGGCGGCAGGTGGCGGGCCAGCTGGACCAGGCGCGGGCGCGGCAGAAGACGCTGTCGGCCAGCTTCCGCGACGCCGACGCCGCCACCCGGGCCGCGCTCGGCGAGGAGATGAACGCCCTCGCCGCGCAGCTCAAGGAGCTGCGGGCACGGCTGGCCGAGACCGAGGCACGGCTGAACGACCTGGCCCTGCGCGCGCCGAACATCCCCGATCCGAGGGCCCCCATCGGCGCATCAGACGAGGACAACGAGGTCATCCGGGTGGTCGGCGAGCCCAGGATGATGGCGCCGGACATGGTCGACCACATCGAGCTGGTGCGCAGGCTTGGCCTTGCCGACTTCGAGCGGGCGCAGAAGTTCGCCGGCGGCCGCAGCTACGCGCTGACGGGGAACGGGATGCTGCTGGCCCGCGCCGTGCTGGCCATGGCCCTTGACATGCTGGTGACCCGGGGGTTCACGCCGGTGGCCCCGCCCGTGCTGGTCCGCGAGGAGGCCATGACCGGCACCGGGTACTTCCCGCTCGGGGTGGAGGACGCCTACAAGACCGATCGCGAGGACCGCTATCTGGTGGGCACCTCGGAGGTGTCGCTGGTCTCGCTGCACCGCGACGAGATCCTGCCGTCGGCCGAGCTGCCGATCAGGTACGCGGGGATCTCCTCCTGCTTCCGCCGCGAGGCGGGCTCCCACGGGCGCGATACCGCCGGGCTGTACCGGGTGCACCAGTTCGACAAGGTCGAGCAGGTCTCGATCATCGCGGCGGACGACGAGCTGTCCGCGGCCGAGCAGCTTGACCTGCTGGCCAACTCCGAGGCGGTGCTCGCGGCCCTGGAGCTGCCCTACCGGGTGGCGATCGCGTGCACCGGCGAGACCGGTCAGGGGCAGCGCCTGAAGTACGAGGTCGAGACCTGGATGCCGAGCCGGGCAGCCTATTCGGAGACGCACTCCTGCTCCAGCTTCGGTGACTTCCAGGCCCGCAGGTCCAACATCAAGTACCGCACCGCGCAGGGTCAGTCGGTGTTCGCCTACACCCTCAACAACACGGCGGTCGCGGTGCCCAGGATCCTGATCCCGCTGCTCGAGCACCACCAGCGGCCGGACGGCTCGGTCGTCATCCCCGCCGCGCTCCGCCGCTACCTCGGCGGCGCGGCCGAGCTGCGCCCGGACACGTCACCGGCGGTGCTGATCTCCGGCTGACCGGCAGCCACCTGTGGACAACGTTCACGGGACCCGGGCAGTGGTACCACCGTCCGTTCTGAGTTTTTCGTCCGCATGGTGCGCCTGCCGCCCAGGTAGAACCGGCCGGCTCAGCCCAGGCCCGGGGCGGCCGGAAAGACCATCGCGACCGAGGTTCCCACCCCCGGTTCGGACTCCACCTCGACCCGCCCGCTGCAGCGGGTGGCGATCGCGTGCACCACCGCCATCCCGAGCCCGGCCCCCCGGCCGACCGGCTTGGTGGTAAAGAACGGGTCGAAGATCTTGTCAAGGACCTCGGCGCTGATCCCGCTCCCGGTGTCGCGGACCTCAAGCCGCGCGCACCGGCCGATGGCGGCACCGTCCACGTTGCAGGTCCTGATCGTCACCGCCCCGCCCTCACCCATGGCTTCAAGGGAGTTCTCGGTCAGGTACGTGAGCACCAGCTCGATGTGGCTGCGGTCGGCGACCACGGGAACCAGGTTCGGGTCCAGGGCGCAGCGCAGCGTGATGCGGTCGCCCAGCCGGGCCGCGATCCGATCGCTGGCCGCGTCGATAACCTCGTTCAGCTGGATGACCTGCGGGGTCGTCAGGTCCTGCTCGGCGAAGATCATCAGCTGCCTGGTCAGCTGCGCGGCCCGCTGAGCGGCCTCCTTGATATGCGCGATGTCGTCGCTCACCTCCTGCCAGTCGTCCCCGTAACGCTGGTGCGCGGTGGCGACCGCCTCCGACACGAACTGCGTGTAGTTCGCGATGACGGCCAGCAGGTTGTTGAAGTGGTGCGCCACGCCGCCGGCCAGCCTGCCCAGGCGGGCCAGCTGCTGGGTTCGGCGCAGCTCGCGCTCGAGCAGCTTCCGCTCGATCGCGTAGGACACGGTCTTGGCCAGCAGGCCGCCGTCGAAATGGCCCTTGACCAGGTAATCCTGGGCACCTTCGCGGACCGCGGCGAGGGCCAGGTCGCGGTCGCTCGCGCCGCTGACGACCACGACGGGGACCAGCGGGGCCCGCTGCAGGATCGTCCTGATCACCTCGAGGCCGCGGCCGTCCGGCAGCCCGAGATCGACGAGGGCGCAGTCGGCCCAGTCGCTGACGACGCCGAAGTCGATGTCCGCCAGCCTGTTCACAACCTGCCACTCGGCATCGACGCCCGCTTCCCGCAGCACCGTCCGGGTGAGGAACGCATCGCTGAGGTCCTCCTCGAGCAGCAGCAGCCGCAACAGCCCTGGGGCGGCGTCCCCGCCATTCCCGGGCTCGCCCGAACCATTGACGGCGGCGTCGGGCCACGCCGTCACATCCTCATGCCCCATGCCACTAGTCATCCGTATCGCCTCTCGGGAGCGATCTGATTACTTGGAGTATTTCAATATATACCAAGCGTTACGAGCGTCGGCCGGCGAGGCGACGATCGGGCCTTGGACCCGCACTACACGGACGCAACGGGCGAATCCGTGGCGGCGATGGTCCCTTTTGGCGCCGCTTAGCGGATATCTGGGCGGCAAATGGTGAATGAGCCTCGCAGCGTGGGAATACTTGGCGTGGGGATCGGGCCGATTCCTGCCGGTCAGGATCGGGCCCGGGCGGAGCGGGTTACCTGGCGGCGGCAGGCCGCCAGGTAAACGTCGAGCCGGATGGGGTGGGACTTGGCCGCAGGATCGCAGGATTCAGGCGACATGCCCGCGCTAGAGAGAGGCGCACCTTGACCACTCTCCTGAGGGTCTCCTTGTACGCGTTCGCTGGATGCGCCGCCCTCGGCCTCCTGCCGGTGGCCGTGATAGCCGCCCGGGGGCGCAGGCCGACCGCGTTCCTGCTGGCGCTGCTCATCGCGGCCTACGCGATGTTCGTGCTCATCGCCGCCGCGGGCGAACTGCCCAATGGCTGACGGTCCGCGGCGCGGGGCGCCGGTTACCGGCCCGGAACCTGTGCCGGCCGGCACGAGCCCGGCGCCTGACCAGTTCGCGGCGCCGTGGGGTGCACACGGTTACCTGACCCCGCTGGACGGTCCGGTGCACTGGATCGAGTTCGGTCCCGGCGGTCTCGAAGCGCCGGCCACGCCGCCGCTGGTCTTCGTGCACGGCCTTGGCGGCTCGCACCTGAACTGGTGCCAGATCGGGCCGCGGCTGGCGGAGGGTCGGCGCGCGGTCGCGCTGGACCTGCACGGCTTCGGCCTCAGCCCGGGATCGCCGCGCCAGGCCACGGTGCA
>Ga0335074_10016715_pt1 | contig 10330 bp, 7 predicted proteins | sample Lox_Sample_23_FD_206715 | JGI IMG/M metagenome (GOLD analysis project Ga0335074, IMG submission 206715) | Soil microbial communities from Loxahatchee National Wildlife Refuge, Florida, United States - Lox_Sample_2.3 | ecosystem: Environmental > Terrestrial > Soil > Wetlands | place: USA: Florida...
TTGGGCCCGGAGCTGCTTCTGGAGCTAGACCGGTCCAGCACGCGGCCGCTGCGCGCGCAGCTCGAGGCCGCGCTGCGGGACGCGATCCGAACCGGCCGGATCGCCGGCGATGAGCGGCTGCCCTCGTCACGGGAGCTGGCTCGCGAGCTGGGCGTCTCCCGCGGCCTGGTGCAGGAGTGTTACAGCCAGCTGCTGTCCGAGGGCTATCTGACGAGTCATCCCGGCTCGGCCACGCGGGTCGCGACCGGTGCCAGGCCCGCCGCGCCCCGCCCGGCCCCCACCGTGCCCGCCCCCGCCAGAGCCGGCCCGGCGCCCGCCGGCCCGGCGCCCGCCGCCCCGGCGCGGCCGCTGATCGCGAACTTCCGCTCCGGGGTTCCCGACCTGGCCAGCTTTCCGCGCGCTGACTGGGCGTGGGCGGTCCGCGAAGCCTGCCGGACCGCGCCGACCGCCGATTTCGGCTATGGCGACCCGCGCGGCAGCGCCCGCCTGCGCGAGGTACTGACCGGGTACCTGCGCCGGGTCCGCGCCGCCGAGGCCGACCCCGGCGCCATCACCATCAGCACCGGGTTCGCGCAAGGCCTGATCCTGGTCTTGCAGGCACTGGCCAGGACGGGTGTGCGCTGCGCGGCGTTCGAGGATCCCGGCTACGGCCGCACCGATGCAAGCGAGGTGCTGCGTGCCGTCGCCGCGCAGGGCGGCCTGACGATCGTGCACGTGCCGGTCGACCGCTCCGGTCTGGATGTCGCGGCGCTGGCGGCCAGCGAAGCCCGGGTCGTGGTGGTGACCCCCGCGCACCAGTCCCCCACCGGCGTGGTGATGCCGGCCGCCCGCCGGCAGGCGCTTGTTGACTGGGCACGGGACCGCGACGGGTTCATCGTTGAGGACGACTACGACTCAGAGTTCCGCTACGACCGGGAGCCGGTCGGGGTACTGCAAGGGCTCGCGCCAGCCCGGGTGTTCACGATCGGCACCGCGAGCAAGGCGCTGGCGCCGGCGATGCGGCTGGGCTGGGTACTGGCCCCGCCCCAGCTCGCTCAAGCGGTGGCAGCCGAGAAGCTGATCAGCGACCGCGGCTCGTGCGTGCTGGACCAGCTGGCGCTGGCAGCGCTTCTGGAGTCGGGCCGCTATGACCGGCACCTGCGCCGGATGCGGGGCGTGTACTCGCGGCGGCGCGCCCGGCTCATCGAGGCTCTGGAACGGCATGCGCCGGGCGTCTCGCTGACCGGGCTGGCCGCAGGTTTTCACGCTGTCGCCCACCTGCCCGACAGTGTCGACGAGCGCGCCCTCGTCGCGGCGGCCGCTGACCGCGGCGTCGGGCTCGAGGGCATGAGCAACTTCCGCGTCAGCGGCTCTGCGGCGCCGCCGCAGCTGGTGCTGGGGTTCGGAAACGTCGCCGAACAAGCCATCGAGCCGGGCATCGCCGCGGTCGCTGACCTGCTGACCGGAGTGCTCAGATGACCTTGCCGGGGTTGAGCAGGCCGGCCGGGTCGAGCGCGGCCTTGATCGCGCGGTGCACCGCCATCGACTCCTCGCCGAGTTCCTCGGCCAGCCAGCGCCGCTTGATCACGCCGACGCCGTGCTCCCCGGTGAGCGTGCCGCCGAGGTCGAGCGCGGCGCGGAACACCTCGTCCGCCGCTGCCCACACGTTGTCCGGCACCCCGGCCCGGGCCTGCTCGCGGTCGAAGACGAACACCGGGTGTAGGTTGCCGTCCCCGGCGTGGGCAACGGTGGCGATCAGGACGCCGTGCCTGTCGGCGGCCCGCTCGATGCGCTCGACCATGTCCGGCAGCCTGGACCGCGGCACGCACACGTCCTCGACCAGCGTGGCCCCGAGTCGCTCGGTGGCCCCGTGGGCCATCCGGCGGATGTCCAGGAGCTGCTGCGACTCGGTGTCGTTGCCTGACACGTCGGCCAGCAGCGCGCCCTGCTCCAGGCACGCCGCCCGCATGATGTCCACCCGGCTCTCGGCGTCGTCGCTGTCGGTCTGGGCGATCAGCAGCGCCTTGACCTGGTCGCCGAACCCCAGGTGCTTCCAGTCGTCGATCGCGCGCAGCGTGACCTCGTCGAGCAGCTCGAGCAGGCTCGGCTGCAGCCGGGCGGTCACGATGTCGGTCACCGCCCGGGCCGCGGCCGCGAAGCTGGGGAAGCTCGCGGCCAGGGTGGCCGGCGGCTGAGCCGGCCGGGGGCGCAGCCGCAGGGTGGCGGAGGTGATCACCCCGAGCGTGCCCTCGGAGCCGACGAACAGGCTGGTGAGGTCGTAGCCGGCCACGCCCTTGATGGTCCGCCGCCCGGTGCGCAGGATCCGGCCGTCGGCCAGCACGACCTCGAGCCCGAGCACCGAGTCCCGGGTGACGCCGTACTTGACGCAGCGCAAGCCGCCGGCGTTGGTGGCCAGGTTGCCGCCGATGGTGGAGATCTCATAGCTGGAGGGGTCGGGCGGGTACATCAGCCCGTGCGCCGCGGCCGCGCGGTCCAGGTCGGCGTTGAGCACGCCGGGCTCGGCGACCGCGAGCTCGTTGTCGGGGTCGATCTCGACGATCTTGTTCATCCGGGCCAGCGAGACGATCACGCATCCGTCGACAGCGGCCGCGCCTCCGGCCAGCCCGGTCCCGCCGCCGCGCGGGACGACCGGAACTCCGTGCCGGCTGGCCCAGCGCAGGGTGGCGGCCACCTCGTCCGCCGTGCGCGCCAGGACAGCGCCCTGGGCCCGGCCGGGCGGAACCACCGCCGCGGCCTCGTCCCTGGCGTAGGAGTCGACGACGTCGGGATCGGTGATCACCCGGCCGTCGGGCAGCTCCGCGGCAAGCTCGAGAAGGTCATCGGCCACAGCGCCACCCTAACCAGCCGCCCGCTCCCCCAAGCCAGCCGCCCGCTCCCCCAAGCCAGCCGCCCGATCCCCCAAGCCAGCCGCCCGATCCCGCGCCGCCGCTCCCCCCGGCCAGCTGCCCGCGCCGCCGCTCCCCCCGGCCAGCTGCCCGCTCCCCCGCCCGGGCCGCCCGCTCCGCTCCCCGCCGCCCGCTTCCTCCCCCTAGCCAGCCGCCCCCGCTGTGTGATCATGTGGATCAGAGCGGACCTCACGCCCCGGGAGAACCATGGCCAGAAGCGACGGTCACGGCCAGATCATCGAGCGCCGCGCGATCGAGTACATTCCGCCCGCGGAACGCCACGGCCGGCCGAACACCCTGTTCACGATCTGGTTCGCCAGCAACGCCCAGATCACCGCGGTCGCGACGGGCCTGCTGGCGACCTTAGTCTTCGGCCTCAGCCTGCCCTGGTCGATCGCGGCCATCCTGATCGGCAACCTGGTGGGCTGCCTGTTCATGGCCTACCACTCGGTCCAGGGCCCGCGGCTCGGGATGCCGCAGATGATCCAGAGCCGGGCACAGTTCGGCATGTTCGGCGCCGTGCTCCCGATCCTGGCCGTGGTGCTGCTGTACATCGGGTTCTTCACCTCGAGCGCGATACTCGGCGGCGAGGCCCTGAGCCGGCTGCTGCACGTGTCCACGGACTGGGGCATCGTCCTGTGCGACGCGGTCACGCTGGTCATGGCCTGGATCGGCTACGACCTGATCCACCGCTACGACCGCTGGGCATCCCTGCTGTTCGCGGCCGTGTTCATCGCGGTCACCGTGAAGATGCTGACGGTGGCGCGGCCGGCTTACCACGGACACGCCGACACCGCCGCCAACATCCTGCTCGCGATCTCGGTGTTCGTGTCCTGGCAGATCACCTGGGCCCCGTACGTGTCGGACTACTCCAGGTACCTGCCGCAGGACACGCCCGCGTCGCGGACGTTCTGGTACACCTACGCGGGCTCGGCCATCGGCGCCTGCTGGTTCATGCTCATCGGCGCGCTGGGCGGCGTGCTGGCCCCGGCGCAGATCTCCGCGAACACCGCCGGCTACTTCGCCGGGCTGTTCCCGGCCGTGCAGTGGCTGATCCTGCTCACCGCGGTCCTCGGGATCTTCGCCGCCAACGTTGAGAACCTCTACGGCCCGTTCCTGGCCGGCGCCGCGGCGCTGTCCCCGTCCGGCCGGGTCGGGTCCGCGCCGCTGGCCCGCTTCCTGGCGGCGGCCGCTGTCGCGATCCTGGGCACCCTGTTCGGCATCCTGGCCAGCGCGCATTTCCTCACCGACCTGTCGAACTTCGTGCTGTTCCTGCTCTACTTCATGATCCCGTGGACGGCGATCAACCTGACCGACTACTACCTGGTGCGACGCGGCCGTTATGACATCGGCGACATGTTCCGGACCGACGGCCGTTACGGCCGGGTCAACCCGTGGGGCGTCGGCATCTACGTGGTCACGGTCCTGGTGGAGATCCCGTTCGTGAACTCCAGCCTGTACGAGGGCCCGATCGCGCGCGGCCTCGGCGGCGCGGACATTTCCTGGATCGTCGGGTTCGTGCTCGCGGCCGGGCTGTACTACCTCGCCGCCCGGCGCCAGCCGGCCGCCCGCGAGCCCGTGAAAGAGCCGACGCCCGCCGCATAGCCGCTGGCCTGCCTGGCCAGCAGGTCGTGCCCGGATGGCGTGAGCGAGTAGCCGCTGCCGGTGTGTGCGACAACTCCGGCGTCACCAAGTTCGCGGAGCCGGTCGGACATGACGCTCGAGGAGATGGATCCGCAGCGTTCCTGCAGCTCGCGCCGTCTGGGGCCGGTTCAGCTTCGGCTATCCGTCAGCTCCGGGCCCGTTCACGCTGGGCGTGCTGGCCGCGTTCGTGCCCGGCGATGTGGTCGGTGTCGCGGGTCAACCTGCAGCTGCCCGCACGCGCAGCATGATCAGCCCGTGCTGGGCGGGCGTTGGGCTAGGGCCTGTTCGATCGCGGGCCGCAGAAAGGTGAGCGTCAGCTCCGCCCGCCGGGCGATCCACCGCTGTGAAGCCGGACCGGGATCGCCGTACCGGCGCTGCCTGATGTCGTCGACGACCTCTGCAGGGGCGCCCATTTCGGTAAGCACGCACAAAGCCCTTGCCTTGGTGATCAGCTTGCCGTCCCGCAACGTCAGCGTTGCCCTGGCCAGGGTCAGCAGGCCGAGGTCGACCCAGATGTCACGATCCCACCGCTCGCGGTGGTCCAGGGACGGCAGCCAGAAGCTTTCCAGGTCCTGGATCACGAACTCGGCGAGTTGCCCGCCGGTCACCGGCGGAAGCAGGGCCGCTGGCGCGTCACCATACAAGACGAGTCCGAAGTCGTGCAGCTCGCGCCTGGTCACCGGGGTGACTCGCCGGCGCATGAACTCCTCGTGCGCCCATGTGAGGTGCAAACGCGCAGGATCATCCAGCTCCCCTGCCGCGCAATAGCTGCAATGCAGTCTCGACGCGAGCGCGATGGAACTTCCCAGGCTTTGGTGCACCTCCCCGAGCTCCTGCTCCTCCGCTGCCGTGCACGGCCGGCCGAGGATGGCGATCAGGTCGAGGTCGCTGCGTCCCGGCTGGTAGTCCCCTCCGGCCAGTGACCCGTGTGCCCATACCGAGACCAGCGGCAAAACCGGCTGGACGGCACTGACGAAACGGCCGAGGAGCCGGCCGGTGGCCTCATCCGTCATAGGACCAGTGTGGACCACACGATGGAATCGGTCAGCTGCCTGTCGTCTAGAAGGCCCGGGACATATCGACGCGGATCTGAGCATGTTGCAGTTCGCGGAGCAGCTCGATTTTCCATGCGCCGTGGTCGTCAAAATCTATATAAGCAACACCATCTACGTCCGAGGGCTTCTCGACGCCCCGGTAGAGCAAGACACTCACTCGGCTACGGCCCAGAATTCCGTAAAAGTAACCCATTTCAAAAATAACGTTCTGGCGGCCACGGGGATTACGGGCGTTCTGACCGTGACGGCCGCCTTCATCGTCTGGAGTCAGAATCACGACCGCATAGCATGCGGCCGTCGCGTGCTGCTCGAATTTTTCGATTAGCGTCTGGCCGAGACTCGGCTGCTCACGAAGGATGATCGTGCCGCGTCCGGTTGCGTTGCCCACGAGTCGCGCCACACGTTCGGCGCGCGAGGTGTCACTGCCGTGAACGATAAAGATCGGGTCGCCTGGATTCGGCTGCCCTGGTGCGTTAGGTTTCGGCACGGCCTTTGGCACCCATATTGCCAGACGGTCGTGAATTGATTGCAAAATCCCCATCTCTGATTCAACGGTCTCGCGAAGAAAGGGAATTAGACGCCCGATACTCTTGGGGGCCTCCTGCGTGTGAGCGCTCCTGTAAAGGTCGGCGACTTCGCCGCCCAGATTGCGGTCGAGCCATGTTCGGTTGTCGTCGCACCACTGAAAGACCTGGCTTTTCATTTCCTCTAGCCGCCCAAATCTGTTAGCGGGAGCTAGCTTGAAAGCTCGTTCTATAGCCCAAATTGTCAGCGAGCTCTCCTCAGTCTCTGACTTTGGTTCTGGGTCACTCAGCATCTTGGTTTCCAGCAAGTTACGCCCAAAGTCTATTTGGGCGGCAAGTTGCCGCTGAGCTTCTTCCAGCGGAAGCTTAAGCATCGATTCTGGTCCCGATGGGGATGACATGGCCATTATTGTGCCGCAACTTGGCCCGCCATGTACATAGCCGACTTGATCGACGTTGAAGGCCCGCGCGATGAAAGGAACCCAGCGCCATAAGGCCAGTGAGCAGCGGAGACACCGGCGTGCCTGCGCCGCTCATTCCTGTTTGCCGGCCTCAACCGGCGACATTGGCAATGATAGCCGCCCTCGCCCAGCACGAACCTCGATGATCTTCGCGGGCTTACAAGTCAGACGCGCCAGTCGAATTCGACGCCCGTCCAGCCCGTTAACGGCCTGTCGCGAGGCTCGAGACGGGGCGTAAAAAATGGCTGTTCTCTATCGGCGCGGCATGACCATCCGCACTTTGCTCGGCGAGCCTGGCGGGCCGCCGGCCGCGGATTGGTAGGCCGGCACGCCCACGCAGGTGAACAGCAAGGCGTCGAGCGGCTCGCCGAGCAGCTCCGGGACATCGCTGTCGATGAACGTCATCCCGGACGCGCTCGCGCCGAGCGCGTAGGCGGCCAGGTGCAGCCGGCCTTCGGCCAGGCCGGCGGCAAGCTGCGCCTCGCGGTACTCGCGGTCGTCCAGCCGGCCGACGTCGGCCGCGGCGATCGTGACGAACGCGGCATCCCGCGCGAGGAACTGGCGCAGGCACACCCGGTGCAGCTCGTCGCGCAGCGCGCCGGGCCGCACCGGAACCTGCAGGTCGGGCCAGCGGTAGATCCCGGGGGCCAGGCCCTCGACGTCGTGCACCGCGACCCAGTGCGGCACGCCGATACCGCGCAGGGCGACGCTCATGCCGGTGCGCAGCAGCTCCTGCGGCAGGCCGCGGGTGTCGTCCATGCGCCGCTGCGACCCGCGCGCGGCTACGACGGCGTCCACCGTCGCCGAGCTGGCAACGGGGACATCGACGGGAGCGCCCCGGTCCCATGGCCCGCCGAGCCGGTCGCGTTCCCCGGCCCGCTGCGCGGCGGTGACGAGCGGAAACTCGACGGGAGCCGCGTCGAGCTGGCCGGTTGCCGCCGGGCCGGCCGGTTCGAGCGCGGGAGCGGCGTCCCCGAGACCGACCACCGCCACCGGCGCCTCGTGAACCCGGTCGGCGCCGGTGAGCGCCGCGACCGCCGCGTCGGGAAAGCGGCTGTACAGCGCGGCGGGCACGCCAGCGGAGTCGGCGAGCGCCAGCAACTGGGCCAGCATCGTGCCGGCGTCCCAGTACACGTGCCGCCAGCCGCGCTCGCGGTAGCGCCAGCCGGTCCGCCACGGAACGCCGGTGACGATCAGCGCCGGGGCGCCGCCGCGCGGCGCCGGGCCGACCCGCACCAGCACGTGCTCCAGCGGGTTGTACCAGTGCACCCCCGGCGGCAGCGCGACACCGTCCGGTACCGCGACGTAGATCTCCAGCGGGAACCGGCCGCCGGCCGACCCGGCGGCGCGGAACGGGTGGACTCCGTCAGGGCGTTCGATCGTGCGGACCACGCCCGCTGACAGGTGCAGGAGGCGGGAGAGCCGGGGCAGGTCGAGCGGCGCCGGCGCCACCGGTGTCGTGCCCGCGAGCACGGCGATCGCCGGTGCTGTCGTTTCCGGCAGATCGCGCGGCAGCTCGTGGCGGGGCAGCGGCCCGGAGTACCGCTTGAAGAACCACGGGAACCGTTCCATGTCGTTGACCTGGAGGTCCTGCAGCACCCGGGGATCGTCGGGCGGGTCGGTCCAGGCCCGGCCCGGTTCGTAGGAGGTCAGCCGGTGCAGCGCCTGCGTCGCGGTCTCACGCCGTGTCGGTTCCACGTCACCGGACGCTAGACCATGGAGCACGCTCTAGGTCAAACCCGGACGGGCCGTCCGCTGCCGCCGGGGTCGCGTGCTTCGAGTCGGCCCGGGAGGACGATGCGCTGGCCACCAGAGCCGCTTCAGGGGGCGTTGCTCGTGGCGAGCGCGAGCAAGGTGTCGACGGCGGTTTCGAGGGGACGGGTGTCCCGCTGAACCTGGGCGAGCAGGAGGCCCCCTTGGACGGCGGCGAGGAGGGTGACGGCGAGGTCGTCAGGGTCCAGGCCGGCCCGCAGGTGCCCGGCGGCGTGTAGTGATCGCAGCCCGTCGCGGATGGCGGCCGACCACTGGTCGAATCCCGTTGCGATCAGTTCTCGCGCCTGGGGGTCGCTCTCAGCGAGCTGGCCGCCGAGCGAACCGAGGGGGCAGCCGCCGCGGCCGCCGGCGGCCTTCGCCGTGGTGATCAGCATGTCGCGCCATGCCCGGAGTCCTCCGGCGCCGCCGAGGTCGGCTTGCCGCTGGTTGCCGACGATCGAGTCGGCCTGGTGGCCGATGACCGCCTGGACGAGTTCGTCCTTGTCGGCGAAGTAGTGCTGGAGCTGCGAGCCGCTGACTTCCGCGCTTGCCCTGATGTCCTCCAGCGTGGTGCCCGCGACGCCGCGCTCGTAGATCAGCCTGGCGGCCGCGTCGATGATCCTGGCCCGGGTCCGCTCGCCCTTCGGGGTGAGCCTCGGCCGCTCGCCAGTGTCGGAGGTCATCACTCGATAGTAATGAGCTTTCTGGGTTTGACAACCCACTCGTTGTCGCCGCAGACTGGGTTGTGTGACCCAATTGAACCGGGCGATGGGAGAAAGCATCATGATCTTGGTGACGACGGCCGGCAAGGTCGGCTCCGAGGCGGCGCGTCTGCTGGCACAACGCGACGAGCCCGTCCGGGTGCTGGTGCGGGATGCGGAGAAAGCGAAGCCGCTGGCCGATGCCGGTGCCGAGATCGCCGTAGGCGACCTTGCGGTGCCGGCGAGCATCGACGAGGCGATGTCCGGCGTCACGAGCGTCGTGCTCGTGAGCCCGGCCGTGCCCGCCCAGGAACTGAACGTGGTCGCCAGCGCCGCCCGCGCCGGCGTCGGGCACATTGTCAAGGCCACCAGCAAGGCCTCCGCCGACTCGCCCATCGCCCGGCGCCGCTGGCAGGCAGAGATCGAGGCGGGCCTGGCCGCCGCCGGAGTGCCGCACACGCTGCTGCGGTCGAACGCCTACATGCAGAACGTCCTGGCGCTGGCGCCGGCTATCGCCAGGACCAGCGGCTTCGGGTCCGCAGCCGCAAAGGGCCGGATCGGCATGGTCGACGCTCGCGACGTCGCGGCGGTGGCGGCCAGCATCGCCGCATCGCCCGCCCGGCACGCCGGCCGGACCTACTGGCTCACCGGCCCGGAGCTGATCTCCTACTACGACGTCGCCGCCGCGCTCTCCGGGCTGCTCGGCCGGACGATCACCTACCGGGAGCTCACCTTCGATGAGGACAAGGACGCGATGATCCGCGCCGGCGTGCCTGAGCAGATCGCCGGAATGAACGCCCAGGCTGCCAGCCTGAACGCTGGCGGCGACGGCGCCTGGGTCAGCGACGATGTCACAACGCTGCTCAACCGGGCCGCCCGCTCGTTCGGCGAGTTCGCCGCCGACTACGCCAATGCGTTCTCGTAGCCGGTCGCTAGCGCTTGCGGCGCCGTTGCTTGATCCGGATGTAGCCGGACAACGGGTGCCCGGTGACGATGACCGTCGGCGCGCCCGGGCCTGCGGTCTCGGGGGCCTTGTTGCTGATGTGCGAGGTGTTGGTGCTGGACGGCCCGATCCGGGCTGCCCAGCCCTCGGGAAGGATCAGCCGGATCCGCCCCGACCGGGTCACCGCCTCGACATCAACCTCGGAGTGCGCGCACCTTGCCCGGGTGAAGTCGATGGTTATGAAGCCCGACGTGGTTTCGGCGGTGATCCGCCGCGGCACGGCCCACTGGCCGGATTGCTTGATGTTGGGAGTCCTGGTCTTGAGGACCAGCGTTTCGGGTTCGGCATCGGCCTTCCGCTGCGCC
>Ga0335074_10016716_pt1 | contig 10330 bp, 9 predicted proteins | sample Lox_Sample_23_FD_206715 | JGI IMG/M metagenome (GOLD analysis project Ga0335074, IMG submission 206715) | Soil microbial communities from Loxahatchee National Wildlife Refuge, Florida, United States - Lox_Sample_2.3 | ecosystem: Environmental > Terrestrial > Soil > Wetlands | place: USA: Florida...
GCGCTGAAGCGCCGAGATGGGAGACGGGGGACAGAGGCGGCTGGGAAGCAAAAGAGCCCGCCGCACCAAGCGCCTGAGCGACCTGCAGGCCGGCGCCGTTTCCTAAAATGGCAGCGCGATCGATCACCGCCGCGAGTTCGCGAACATTTCCCGGCCAGGAATAATTTTTTAACAAAGCTGCATCCTCCGCAACGGGCAATTGCAGCGGCAAACCGAAGCGCACGGCGGCGCGGCGGGCAAAATGTTCCGCCAAAATCGGAATATCATCTGCGCGCTCGCGCAATGGCGGAAGCAGAATGGGAAAAACCGCGATGCGGTACCAGAGGTCTTCGCGAAAACGCCCTTCGCGGACCATCTGGGCCAGATCACGATGCGTGGCGGCAACCAGCCGAACGTCCACGTGAATGAGTTCCTGTCCGCCAACGCGTTCAAGGTGGCCGTCCTGAAGCACGCGCAACAGGCGAACTTGCGCGGGCAGCGGCAGTTCGCCGATTTCATCCAGAAAAAGCGTGCCGCCGCCGGCGCGTTCGAACCAGCCCTTGCGCTGCTCGACAGCACCGGTGAAACTTCCCGGCTCGTGGCCAAACAGATGCGAATCGACCAGCTCCGGCGGAATGGCGCCGCAATTAACGCGAATAAAGGGGCCGGCAGCGCGCGAAGAGCCGCTGTGAATGGCCCGGCTGATGACCTCTTTGCCCGCGCCGGTTTCGCCAAGTATCAGCACCGGCACATCGGCGCCGGCGACCAAAGCGACGCGCTGCATAACGTGACGCAGGCCGCCCTGAACGCCGATGATCGGCAGATCCATTTGATCGCGTCCCAGACGATGCAGAAGAGTTTGTTTGTCGGCTTCGGCGGATTCGCGCAGTTTGGCCAGCTCGCGCAACCGGTGTTCGTTTTGCAGCGCGACGGTGAATGGTTCGAGCAAATCCCTGACCAGATCCAGGACCCCCGCAGCGACGGGGCCGCGCAGGCATAAAACCAGAGCACCCAGCGGCTGTTGAGAATCTAAAAGCGGGCCGATCCAAAATTCATCGCCAGGCGCGGATTCTGGAACCAGGAGTGTCCAGGGAAGAACGCCCTTTTCTTTACGCCGCCAAACTGTCGGCGCGCCTTTGCGGCTCCAGGTTAAAAGTTTGCGGAACGGATCGGGATCAAGAGCAACGGCGTCGTCATCGGCGGGCCGCCCACCGCGGCTGAATCCGGCGGCGATGGTGCTGATACGCCGATGGGGCGCGTCGAATTCGCGGACGAGCACTTCGCGCAGCGGCAAAAATTCTTTGAGCAGGCCGGCGATCAGGGCAGTAGATTCGCCGATTTCAAGGTGGCGGGAAACCTCCCGCCAGACGGCGGGTAAAAGTGAATCGATACGAGCCATATTTAAAATGATAAACGGAGCAGACCACAAAAGCCAGTATATTTAATAGTTTTTTAACCATATATAACGGTCAAATTCCATTAAATATGCTGGATAAATATTTATAGGACTATGTGCCGTGCGTATTTTGCCAAAAACAGGGGTTTATCAAAATGGCACGGGGGTTGCGAATACAGATTTACGGCTCTTTTTGTTTAAAAGAAAGGTTGGAGCATTTTATGAGGTTGTTCAAGGTTTTAGGTTTCAAATCCGTTCGTATCGCCGCCGCAATGGCGCTGGTTGGCGCGGTATTGCCGTCCGCAGCCTGGGCGGCGAGCTATACATTACTTAATGTCTCGTACGATCCGACGCGCGAACTTTATGCGGACATCAATAAAGCGTTCACCGCGGACTGGCAGCAGAAAAATCCGGGCGATTCGCTGAGTGTGCAATTGTCCAACGGCGGTTCGGACAAGCAGGCGCTAGCCGTTATCAACGGATTGCCGGCGGACGTGGTGACGCTGGCCAACGCCGCGGACGTACAGGCCATTTCGGACAAGGCCCACCTTTTTGACGGCGACTGGGCGTCGGCGTTTCCGAATAACTCGACGCCATACACGTCGGTGATCGTTTTTCTGGTGCGGAGCGGGAATCCCAAAAACATCCAGGACTGGGGCGACCTGATTAAGCCCGGCGTTACGGTTGTGGCGCCGAACCCCAAGACCTCAGGCGGCGGACGGTATGACTACGTCGCGGCACGAATCTGGGCGCTCAAGCAATCGCTGGGCGATCTAACTGAATTGAACAATCCCGCAGACGCCGCCGCTTCGGCGGACGCGGTGAAAAAGTCGCAGGCTTACCTGACGCAGCTTTATGAGCACATTCCGGTGCTGGATTCGGGCGCTCGCGGCTCAACGATTACGTTCACGCAACACAACATCGGCGACGTGGAGCTTACATATGAAAACGAAGCGTACCAGACGCAAAAAGAATTTCCGGGTGCATATGACATTGTTGTTCCGTCGATCACCGTCGAAGTTGATCCACCTGTGGCGGTGGTCACGCAGAACGCCTCAGCACATGGCGTGGAGGACGTAGCCAAGGCGTATCTGGCTTTTCTGTATTCGCCGGAAGGGCAGAAGATCATCGCCCACGATTTTTACCGGCCGATTTATCCGCAATATGCGGATCAGGATGATTTGAAAAAATTTGTGAAGGTGGATGCGGAGCCGATTTCGCTCTTTGGCGGCTGGCCCAGGGCGCAGCACGACCTTTTCGCCGCCGGCGGCGAGTTTGATCAGATTTATCAACCGCCAACGCAATGACAGCGCATTGAAAGGATAAATTTGAACCGCGCGGAGTCGAAACCCCGCGTCGCGGCCCCGGGCTTCCTCCGCCTGGGGCTGTATGTTCGAGAGAGTTTGTTGTGAGCTAATGGCGATTGCATTTAAAAAGCGCAGTGTTCTTCCCGGCTTTGGGATTACGTTCGGGTTTACGACTTTGTATCTGAGCCTGATTGTGTTGATTCCCCTGGCCGGGCTTTTTGTGCGCACCGCGGGCCTGACGCCCGCCGGCATCTGGAGCCTGATCAGCACGCGCGAAGCGGTTGCGGCATTTAAGCTCACTTTCGGAGCGTCGTTTGCGGCGGCGCTGGTGAACACGGTCCTCGGGCCAATCGTGGCCTGGTCGTTGGTGCGCTATCGGTTTCCGGGCCGCAAACTGCTGGATGCGATCGTTGACCTGCCGTTTGCGTTGCCCACGGCGGTTTCGGGCGTGGCACTGACGGCGATTTTTTCGCCACAGACCGGCTGGATCGGCAAATATTTGGCGCCGCTGGGAATTAAGACCGCGTACTCGCAGCTCGGCGTGTTTATCGCGCTCTTGTTTATAAGTTTGCCGTTCGTGGTGCGGACGGTTCAGCCGGCGCTGGCCGATTTTGATCCGGAGGCCGAGGAAGCAGCGGCCAATTTGGGCGCCAGCCGGTGGCAAACGATACGCCGGGTAATTTTTCCGGCGATTATGCCGGCGCTGGTGACGGGTTTTGCACTGGGGTTCGCGCGGAGCCTGGGAGAATACGGATCGGTGGTGTTTATTTCCGGCAATATTCCCTATCGCACGGAAATCGCCCCGGTGCTGATTGTGAGCGAATTGAACCAGTTTGACCTGGATTCGGCGGCGGCCATTGCGGCGGTGCTGCTGGTTGCGTCGTTTGCGGTTTTGTTGGCGATAAACGTTTTTGGCTGGTGGACGCAGCGCCACCTGCGGGTAGAAGCATAATATGGCCGGAACAATTGCAATACGTATCACATCATCCGGCTCTGCCGCGGTTAAGTCGGCCGCGGCGAGCGAGCCGGCGTGGTTGCGCCGGACATTGATCGGCATAACGTTGCTTTTCCTGGGTTTATTTTTGATTTTGCCGGTGGTCGCGGTATTCGGCGAAGCGCTGCAGAACGGAGCAAAGGCGTATTTTGCCTCGTTTACCGATCCGGATTTTCTCTCGTCGATTCGGCTGACACTTTTTACCGCGGCGATTGTGGTGCCGCTGAACACATTGTTTGGCCTCGCGGCGGCATGGGCCGTGGCGCGATTTGAATTTAAAGGGAAAAGCCTGCTGGTGACGCTGATCGATTTGCCTTTCGCGGTTTCACCGGTGATCGCCGGACTCGTGTTCGTGCTGCTCTTTGGGCTGGATGGATATTTCGGGCCGTGGCTGCTGAAGCACGGCATTCACATTGTTTTTGCCTGGCCGGGAATTGTTTTGGTGACCATATTTGTTTCGTTTCCATTTGTGGCGCGCGTGCTGATTCCATTGATGCAAAACCAGGGGCAGGAGGAAGAACTCGCCGCGCTCTCGCTGGGCGCGTCGGGATGGCAAACATTCTGGCGCATCACGCTGCCGAACATTAAATGGGCGCTGCTTTACGGCGTGATTTTGTGCAACGCGCGGGCGATGGGCGAATTCGGCGGCGTCAATGTGGTTTCAGGCCAGATTCCCGGGCTGACCAATACGATGCCGCTGCAAGTGGAAGAATATTGGGACGACTATAAGTTTGTGCCGGCGTTTACGCTTGCATCGCTGCTGGTGGGTCTGGCGCTGGTGACGCTGGCGCTGAAGGAATTCCTTGAATGGCGAACACGCGTGCAAATCGAACGAAGTGAAAAATTGGCTCAAGACGTTGTGGAGAGAATTGCAGCATGAGCATAGAGGCACGCAACATCAGCAAGACCTTCGGCAAGCTTATTGTGCTGGACAACGTGAGCTTGGAGGTTAAGACCGGCGAACTGGTGGCGCTGCTGGGGCCGTCCGGATCCGGCAAAACCACGCTGCTGCGGATTATCGCCGGGCTGGAACGCCCCGATCCGGGAGCGGGTGAAGTGCTTTTGGAAGGCGAAGACGTGGCACGCCGGCAGGCGGGCAAGCGCGGCGTAGGATTTGTGTTTCAGCATTACGCGCTGTTCCGCCATATGAACGTTTTTGACAACATCGCGTTTGGGTTGTCGGTCAAACCGCGGGCCGCGCGGCCAAGCAAGGCGGAAATTCGTGAGCGAGTACACAAACTGGTGCAGCTGGTGCAGCTTGAGCCCCAGATTGGGCGCTATCCACACCAACTCTCCGGCGGCCAGCGCCAGCGCGTCGCGCTAGCGCGGGCGCTGGCCGTGGAACCGCGCGTACTACTTCTGGACGAGCCGTTTGGGGCATTGGACGCCAAAGTGCGCGTGGAGCTGCGGCAGTGGCTGCGCCGATTGCATGACGAACTGCACGTAACGAGCGTTTTGGTAACGCACGACCAGGACGAAGCTTTGGAAGTCGCCGATCGCGTGGTGGTGATGAACCACGGCAAAATAGAACAGGTGGGTTCGCCGGATGAAGTTTTCAATCGTCCGGCGAGCGAATTTGTGATGGATTTTCTGGGTCAGGTGAACCGCTTCCACGGGCAGGTGACGCAGGGGCGCGTGAAATTCGCCGACGTTCAGATCGAAACGCCGGAGCAATTTCCGCGGGAAGGCGCCAGCGCCCGCATTTTTGTGCGTCCCCACGACGTGGAAGTGACGCGAGCCAGGAATGGCCATCCGGCCTTGCAGACCACGCTGCTTCGCGTGCGCTCCGCCGGGCCGGCGGTTCGCCTGACATTAAAAACTTCCACGGGAGAGGAACTGCAGGCGGAAATTTCGCACGAGCAATTCGCGCAATTGAAGGCCAGCCCAGGCGACACGTTGTTTGCCGCGCCGCACGGCGTGCGTGTTTTCACGGATCGAACAGCGGATCAGGTTGTGGATGAAGGAGCGGGAATCTAGGCGCGACGAAGCCGCCGCCAAGGAAAAAGTTAAAAGTAAAAAGGCAAAAAATAAGGGATGCGGACATGGGTAACTTGATCAATGGAAGAACCGTCGAAGCAGAACAAGACTGGCAATCGATTGTGCGCCAGCAGGTTGATGCGATCCGATTTGGCATCGTGCAGATTGTGGTGCATGAAGGGCGCGTCGTTCAGGTGGAGCGGACCGAAAAAATTCGTTTGCAGACTGGGGGAATTGAACCCCGGCGCTAGGGCAAAAGCCAGAGAAAAAAGTAGGCATTGTCGACCCGGTTCACGGGAGACGTTTTTTAAAATTAATCTGGATCTGACCGGAACGCCGGAAGCTCCTGAGCAAAATGCAGGAGATTCCCATGAAACGTAGTTCCCTGATGGTCCTTGCGGCCGCCGGTTTGGCCCTGGCACAGAGCGCTGGAATAAGCCGGGCGGATACATCCGCGACGCCGACGGTGGATAACGCCAGCAGCGTTCAGCTTGAAGCGCAGATTGAAGCGCTGCAGGCCAAAGTGAATCAGCTTCAGGCGCAGCAAAGTCAGCAAAACACCGATGCAACCCGCGAGGCTCAAATCGCCCAGGTCGTCAAGCAGGTTCTATCCGACGCCCAGTTCCGATCGCAGTACCTCGATGACACGCTTCAGGCGGGCTACAACAAAGGCTTTTTCATCCAGACCCCCGACCAGGACTTCAAGCTGGACATCAACGGGTACCTGCAGTTCAGATATACCTACGCGCAAGCTACCAATCCCAACAACCTGAGCCAATACAAGCCTGGTCCCACCGCGCCGGCATACGGCCTTTCATGGGATCCGGGTCTTCCAGACACCGGCAACGTTTCCGGTTTTACATTTCGCCGGGCGCGTATCATCCTTTCCGGCAACGCGTTTACTCCCAATCTATTTTATAACTTTACGGGTGATTTCGGCGGCACGAGCTCAACGAATAACGGTGGCAACTTCTTTATGCAGGACGTGTACCTCGGATACAAATTCGCTCCGTGGCTGGCAGTCAGGGCTGGTTCATTCCTGATTCCGTTTACCCATGTTGAATACATTTCCCGTGGTCTTGAATTTCCGGAATTTAACCCGATCACCGACGCATTTGATCCGGTTCGTGCACAGGGCGTGAGTTTGTTTGGTGATATTATTCCGCACCAGATGGATTATGAAGTGAACGTCAATAATGGGCCCAAGACCAACACCACAGGCAATGATGCGGCGTTTGGTTCTACAACAAATGGCGATAACCGACCGTCATTTGCCGCGCGTTGGGAAGTGTTCGACAGCGCCGATGCGGCCGATTTTACCAGCGAACCGGATATCAACTGGACCAAGAACCTCGAGTGGATGCTTGGATTTGCTTTCCTTTATGATTCTCAAAATCCCGCACATGAACTGTCATCCGATGGCAGCGGGGCCGTGACCTCGGAAGGAACTACAGGCGTGATCGTAGGTTTGAGTTCGCACAGAACGCCCGGTTTTATCAGCAATTACACTCTTTCGGGCAATGATTACCGCGCAGAAGGCGATTTTACCCTTCACTGGCAGGGGCTATCGATCAGCCCGGTCGTGTTCTATCAGCAGATCAATGCTACCGGTCAAACAACCGCGACCGCGGGCGGGTTAACGCAATCGCTGCCGGCGTATTACGGAACAAGCAGTGTTGGCCAGCTTGGCTATTACGTGCAGGGCGGCTACTTCCTCGTGCCGCACCAGTGGGAAATTGCCGCGAGTTTTGGCCAGCTTTACACACTGGGTGTGTCGGACGCGAATAACGCCGCAACGTACATTCAGGGTGGCGTTAATTATTACCTGTTCGGCAACAACGCCAAGATTCAGGTTGCGGAAACCTATACGCCATTGGCGGCCTTTACCGATGCAAACTATGGTACTGCCCAAAATACCCGTGACTATATAACTCAAGTACAACTACAATTGGCGTTTTAAAACCGCAGCGACACGAGACTTTCTCCGCCGGGGTTTCGCCGCCTCGGCTTTTCACGAAACGCCTCCGGCTCGGCACACACGGGCCGGGCCGGGGGCGATCTTTTGCGCAGCGAGGCTGCGAATTAAAAGGGAATGCAGGGGCGAACTACAGATTACACGGCGGTTTACCGAGAAAAACGAAAAACCGGGGGTGTTGCCAAACGTTTTGGCAACACCTCCGGGCGCATGGTTTGCGGACTTATGTGTTTAGCAAGTCAGGTGCATAAATGAGAATTTTGTGCGAATACCGCCGCGAACAAGTCCATTACATCGTAGGCCTTGCTGTCGCGGGGCTGGGCTGGCGACGGGTGCGGGCTACACGACGAACCACACGGACCGCGCGACGACGGACTCGATTTACCCGACGCGCTACACGGCGCCGAAGACGATTCACGCGGCGCTTCACACGACGTTGTACGCGTTTTGCCTTAGCCATACAGCCGCTCTTTCAAAGAGAATTGAATGCGGGAGAAAGAGCAGATACGGCCGTCGGAGCGCGGTTTGCCTGCGGCGGCTTACCGCTTCACTTTGCGTTTCACACGTTTTGCTTTTTTTGCCTTTTTTGCTTTTGCCATATATCCGCCCTTTCAAAAAGAACTGAAGATTGAAAGTAGGGTAACACGCGCGGCGCAGTGTGGCAAGCGAATAATTCGAATATTTTGGTAAATAGATATTCGCAGATTAACGCAGAGTTCATTAAAAATGATCCAGAGAGGTGATGGAAGACGCCAAATCGTTGTGCGCAGGCGGAGTGAATGACAAACATGGTGCAGCAAGTTGATTCAAAAAGCACGGATTAACATTCACCACAGAGTACACAAAGGGACAAGGCGTTCACAGAGAAGCAGCAATGTTTGGTTTTACCACGGATTACACGGATCGTAACGAAAGGGGCAGGCGTCAGGCCGGCGACTATGCGGCCAAATTAAAAAAGTAAAAAGGAAAAAGAGGAATCGGAGAAAATAGGCAGATGGCGTTCCCGAGGAACCTTTAACGGCCGCGCTGAACGGGCAACTCTTCGCGTTGCCAGGCGTCCATGCCGCCCTGGATGGAATAGACCTCGCCGCCGTCGACTTGGGAGAGATTTTTACAAATTTTATCGGAAAAAATACCGGATTTACATATTATAAAAAAGGGATCGCCGCTTTTTTTGCGCTTAGCCGCCAGGTCGGCCAGATTAAGCGAGCTCATGGGCATCAGATGTGAACCGGCGATGTGAACGGCGGCAAACTCGGCAGGCGTACGCACGTCTATAATCATCAGTGAATGTCCGGCGCGCATGAGGTTGAAAACTTCAAGCGGAGCAACGGTGCTTGCGGGCGTTAGAGATTCTTTTTTCACGTGGAAGGGAAACAAATTTTTAATCGACATTTTCTCTCCGTTGCCTTGGCGCAGCGAACGAGATCGCTCCACCCAAGTTTCCACCGCATAACAATACAACAACCACCGGCCTCCGGACCGGCGCCCTCGCGTGAACGTGTATTAATATATACTATTGGATTGCCAAAGCAAGATCAAGAAAAAAATGACGGCAGCGCCACAGTTTTGGGACGCACATCATTCCGCAATCCTGGAGGAATGAAGGAGTCTTTCCGGTTATCGGCCGTCATTTTGTGCCGATTTCGACCCAGGAAGACGTCTTATCATCCCATTGAATGTTGATGGTTTTTTCAGACATAACCGCGCCGAATTCACCAAGATATTTAATATGGATTTGGTGAGGCATGCTTCGGTCAAGAAATTCTTCATGGGAATTGGCGGGCCCAACCTGTGTGGAAAACACATCTCCGTCAACGGAATATTCTTCCATGAACACCGTCGGATTGTGGACCAGATAGGGCGATTCGTTCGGCGGGGCGGCGCAACCAGCCAGGAGACTTAACGAGACGGCGCAGATACATGGAACAGCAAAAATTCCAACGCGCAGCAGTTTTCCATGGAACATATTCATTGCGGTTCTCCTTTATCTTTACGGCTGGGCTCCGGCGTTAAACAAGGCATTAATCACCGAATCTGGGGCGTGCACCGACGTCGCCAGATCCAAAGCCGTTTGGCCATTGTTATCCCTGGCGTTTACGTTTGCACCGCCCGCAATCAGGGCGGTGATCGCGCCGGCCTGGGGATTAAACTGGGCCGCGGCAAATAGCGGGGTGTTACCCTGGCTATTCCGGGCATTCACGTTCGCTCCGGCCTTAATGGCGGCGGAGATTTGATCGGGCGTTCCGGTTTTGCACAGGGAGTAAAAGCCGGCGGGGGACAAGGCGGAAGTATTCTCCAGCGGCTGAGATTCACAGCCGGGGAGCAACAGCAACGGGCAAAGGAGAATAAAAAAAAGCGTTTTCAAGGTGAACAACCTCGAAAACATTATAACAGGCGGCGGTGATGCAGGCAGGTGTGACCGCGTGGTTTCGCTTCGCTGAGAAAGCGGAACAGGAAGCTGCTGATAGCGGCAAGGAATGATAATCGGGTGACGGGAGAAAGTAGGCGAGAAAATTCACGAAGCCGGGCGCAACATTGCCAGGTTAGTTTTTAAAGCGACAGAGATCACAGAGGACACAGAGATTTTTTTGTAATGATGTAGCTGAGATTGCCGTAAATTAATCTTATTCTCCGGGTTTCTTTTCTGGCCGATGCGGCTGGTCTTCAGTTGCGGGCGGCGGATAAAGCCCGGCGAGCCG
>Ga0335074_10016717_pt1 | contig 10330 bp, 7 predicted proteins | sample Lox_Sample_23_FD_206715 | JGI IMG/M metagenome (GOLD analysis project Ga0335074, IMG submission 206715) | Soil microbial communities from Loxahatchee National Wildlife Refuge, Florida, United States - Lox_Sample_2.3 | ecosystem: Environmental > Terrestrial > Soil > Wetlands | place: USA: Florida...
AGCCCTTCGGCGGGACGCCGGCGGCGGTGCCGGGCACCGTCCAGGCCGCGAACTACGACACCGGCGGGCAGGGCGTCGCCTACAACGTCACCTCCGCCAACGGATCCGCCAACAGCTACCGCTCGGACGGGGTCGACCTCGAGACCACCGCCGACACCCAGGACACCAGCCCGCCCGGCGGCGCGTACGACATGGGCTGGACGACGCCCGGGCAGTGGTTCAACTACACCGTCGACGTGGCCACCGCGGGCACCTACACGGTCAGCCTGCGGGTCGCCTCGCCCTACGGGATCACCGACGCGCTGCACATCACCAACTCCTCCAACGTCAACCTGACCGGCTCGATCGCCGTCCCCAACACCGGCGGCTACGAGACCTGGACGACCGTCACCGCCACCGTCACCCTGCCGGCCGGCGATCAGACGCTGACCGTCGAGCAGGACTCCAACGGGTGGAACTTCCACTACATGGCCTTCGCGACCGGATCGACCAGCGGGGGCGGCGGCGGCACTGGCACCGGCAAGTACTGCGGCACCACCGACCTCGCCATGGACCAGCCGACCACGGCCTCCTCGGTCCAGGCCGGCAGCGACTACCTGCCCTACTACGCGACCGACGGCGACCCCGGCACCCGCTGGTCCAGCCTGTCCACCGACCCGCAGTGGCTCGAGGTCGACCTCGGCACCCCCACCGCCATCTGCAGCGTGGGCATTCTCTGGGAGGCCGCGTACGCCACCGCGTTCTCGATCCAGACGTCCGATGACAACTCGACCTGGACCACGGTCTACTCCACCACGACCGGCACCGGCGGGCAGGAGACGTTCCCCGTCTCCACCACCGCCCGCTACATCCGCATGTACGGCACGGCCCGCGGAACCCAGTTCGGCTACTCCATCTTCGAGTTCGACGTCTACGGCCCGACCAACACCCCGCCGCTGGCCGGCGGCAACGGCAACGGCGGCAACGGCGTCTGCCCGTGGGTCGGCTCCACCGCGCCGGTCGCCACCCGGGTCCAGCAGGTCCTCACCACCATGGATCAGTCGGAGGAGGCCAGCCTGCTCTCGGGAGACGGCACCTCGTCCTACATCGGCCAGGTCAACGCCATCCCCGATCTGTGCATCCCCTCGATCAACATGGAAGACGGCCCGTCCGGAGTCGGTGACGGGAACGGCGGCGTCACCGCCTTCCCCGACGGCGAGAACGCGGCCGCGACCTTCGACCCGACGCTCATCCAGCAGGAGGGTGCGGCGATGGGAGCCGAGTTCGCGGGCAAGGGCGCGACCGTGTCGCTCGGCCCGACCACCAACCTGGTGCGCGACCCGCGCTGGGGCCGGACCTACGAGACCTACGGCGAGGATCCCTACCTGGCCGGCCAGATCACCTCGGCCGAGGTCGCGGGCATCCAGAGCCAGGGCGTGATGGCGATGGTCAAGCACGTCGCCGCCTACGACCAGGAGCAGTACCCCAACGGCACCAACAACGAGACGGTCGGCCAGCAGGCACTGGAGGAGCTCTACCTGGCGCCCTTCCAGACCACCATCCAGCAGTCCGCCCCGGCCGCCATGATGTGCTCCTACGCCGTGGTCAACAACGCCGCCTCCTGTGAGAGCGCCGACCTGCTGCAGGACGGCCTCTACGAGCAGGCGAACTACGGCGGCTTCGTCACCTCCGACTGGGGCGCGGCCGGCTCCGCCGTCGGCGACGCCAACGCCGGCATGGCCGTCGCGATGCCGTTCTCGGACGCGAGCGACATCACCGCCGCCCTCACGGCCGGCACGCTGAGCCAGGCGACCGTCAACTCGCTGGTGTCGGAGATCCTGACCCAGATGTTCGCCTTCGGCAACTTCGACAACCCGCCGACCGGCTCCCTGTCCGCCACCGTGACCACCGCGGCGCACCAGCAGACCGCGCTGGAGCTCGGCGAGGAGGGCACCGTCCTGCTCAAGAACAACGGGCTGCTGCCGCTCAACCCGAACCCGAGCGGCAAGGAGACGATCGCGGTGATCGGCACCGACGGCGGCGCGGCGGTCGAGCTGGCCGGCGGCGGCAGCGGCGGGGTCGACAGCTCCAACACGGTGTGGCCGCTCACCGGGATCCAGGACGCGGTCGGGCCGAACGTCACCGTCACCTACACCGCGGGCGATGACAACGGCACCACCGACATCCCCGAGGCGGTCGCGGCGGCGCAGGCCGCGACCGACGCGATCGTCTACGTCAACCTCCCGGAGGGCGAGGAGAGCGACCTGACGTCGCTCGACCTGTCGGCCGCGGACGAGACGATGATCGAGGACGTGGCGGCGGCCAACCCGAACACGATCGTGGTCATCAACAGCGGCGGCCCGGTCGTCATGCCGTGGCTCGGCGACGTGGCCGGGGTGTTCGAGAACTGGTACGGCGGCGGTGAGACCGGCGCGGCGACGGCGGCGCTGATCTTCGGCACCGTCGACCCGTCGGGCAAGCTGCCGGTCACGTTCCCGGCCAGCCTGAGCCAGGTCCCGGCGCAGACCCAGGCGCAGTGGCCCGGCACCTCGACCGGGGTGGTCTACAGCGAGGGGGTGGACATCGGCTACCGCTGGTACCAGTCCCAGAACATCACCCCGCTGTTCCCGTTCGGGTACGGGCTGTCCTACACGAAGTTCGCGTTCTCCAACCTGTCCGTCGGCGCGTTCAACGCCGACGGCGAGGCCACGGTCACCGCGAAGATCACCAACACCGGTTCGGTTGCGGGCGCGGACGTCGCTCAGATGTACGTCGGCGACCCGGCCGCCAGCGACGATCCGCCCGAGCAGCTCAAGGGCTTCCAGCGGGTCACGCTCAACCCCGGGGCGAGCGCTACGGTCACGTTCCCGCTGAACATCCACGACCTGGCCTCGTGGTCCTCGACCGTGAACGCCTGGGAAGCGCAGGCGGGCACGTACTCGATCTCGGTCGGCGACTCGTCCGCGAGCCTCCCGCTAAGCGGGTCGACCAGCCTCGCCGAGACCCTGACGGGACAGGTCGCGGCGGGCACCTCGGGCGCCGGCACCTCGGCCGCCAACATGGCGGTCAGCGCGAACGTCACCCCGAACTCGGGCGTGCCCGGCGCGGAGACGGTCGGCGTGGTCAACCCCTTCGGCTACAGCAGCCCGAAGGGCGCGGCGGTCTCGTTCCCGATGTCGGCGGTGGACTCCAACTCGGCCCAGACGCTGACCTTCACCGCGACCGGGCTGCCGCCGGGCATCTCGATCGCGTCGAACGGCACGATCTCCGGTTCCGGGTCGACGTTCGGGACGTACACGGTGACGGTGACCGCGACCGACACGAAGGGAGTCTCGGGTACGGCCACGTTCGTGTGGTCCGTCGTGCAGTGAGGTAGCAGGCTAGCCGGTGAGCACGGCGTCCCGCTGGTCGGGCGCCGTGCTCGTCGGCGCTGGCGGCCGGCGGGCTGCGGGCGTGACCGGTCAGGCCGTCAGCTGGTCCAGGACCTCGGCCTTGATCCTGGCCAGGGCGTCGGTCAGCTGGTCCCGGCCGAGGTTCCAGTCGGGCAGGATGAACTCGTCGAAGCCGAGTTCGGCGTACTGCCCGAGCTGATCGGCCACGGCCGCCGCCGAGCCGGAGAGCGTGGCCCGGCCGCCCGGCATCGCGGTCCGGCCGAGGTCGATGAACGCGTTGACCGAGGTCCGCATCGTGGCCGGATCGCGGTCGGCCTTGTCGCAGGCCGCGAGCAGGGCCGCGCGGTGAACGGCGGCCTGGTCGGGGGTTCCCCAGGTGTTCCACTCGTCCGCCTGGCGGGCGGTGATGCCGAGCATCCGCGGGCTCCGGGTGCCGACAAGGATCGGCAGCGGCGACTGGACCGGCTTGGGGTCGCACGGGGCGTCGGTGAAGTGGTAGAACTCGCCGTCGAAGGTGGTCCAGTCCTGCGTGAGCATCGACCGGACGATCGTGATCGCCTCTTCGAACCGGCTCACCCGCCGGCCCGGCGGCTCGAGCTCGATGCCGTAGGCGTGGTGCTCGTTGATCTGCCAGCCGGCCCCGAGGCCGAGGACCATCCGGCCGCCCGAGAGCCGGTCGATCGTGGCGGCGCGCTTGGCCAGCAGGGCCGGGTGGTGGACCGAGGTGGGCGACACGAGCGTCCCGATCCGGACTCGTCCGGTGACCGCGGCGATGGCGGGCAGCAGCCCCCAGCACTCGTACGCGTCGCCCCGCGCGGGCGTCGCGTCCCCGGTGTTGGGCATGTAGTGGTCGGCCAGCCAGACGCCGTGCCAGCCGGCCGACTCGGCGTAGCGCACCTCGTCCAGGAGCTCGGCGGGCGGACGGTCGTTGTCGGGCCAAAGCGAGAACTTCATAGCCCTCACCCTAGAGACACGCGTCGCGCCGGGGGCGGGTGCGGGGGCCAGCCGGCGGGTTGGCTTGTCGGGGGTGGTCCGGGCCGTGCCCTGACCCGCTGCCAGCGATGCCCATGTTGCTATGGCCAACTCACGTGCCGTCAGGGAAAAGCTAGCGGCCCAGTTCACCGCCATGATCGCGAAGACTTTTCTGCAGACGTAAATAATTCGTGCTCTGCGCACGAAAAGTCTTCGCGGTAAAAATATTTTCGCGATCACGACGCGACTCGGGCCGATCTCATGGCAGCCCGATGCCACGCAGCACTCTCAGGCCCCATGATCAACTTAAGCTAGGCGACATTTACGCCGTCCGGCCCCCCGGCGTGGGCGCTGCGCCACCAGTAGCGCCCGTCGACGAGTTCCCCGAGCGCGCGCAGGCGATCGGCGATCATGCCGGCCTGCGGGCCGGGACGTTCGAGCCCGGACCGGAGGTCGGAGGCGAGGTGGGCCGCTTCGCGAACCTCGCACTGCGCTCGCAGGGTTTCCTCGGGGGTCGCCGTCGCGTCGGCGATGACGTCGAGAACGATCTCCGCGTGCGGGCCGCTGAACCGGGCGAGGAAGAACCAGTCATCGGCCGGCTCGCCGAAGCGGGCCCATTCGAAGTCAAGCAGCGCGGTCAGGGTTCCCTCGCGCGCCAGCCAGTTGCCCCAGTGGCAGTCCGCGTGCACCGGGACGACGGTCCGCGCGGCCAGCGGGGCGCGGTCCGCTATCGCCGTCAGGCCGTCAAGCAGGCGGCGGGGCACGGTGGCGTCCCGATTGACCGCGGCGAGGCTGTCAATCTCGGCCAGCAGCGCCGCGCGGCCGGTGAACCCGCCGTGGTCGAGGGGCTCCCGCAGCGTGTGCTCGGCCGAATCCGAGGGCGTCCAGCCGTGCATTGCGCCCAGCCGCCGGACCGCGTCGGCCGCCAGCAGTTGCGCGGTCGCCGTGTCCACGCCGGGCAGGCCCATCCCGGGAGCCGTCCCCGGCACGCGGGCGTAGCACGCGTAGCGGACCTCGCGCGTTCCCAGCCGGGCAAGTCCGCTGGCGAGCAGCGGGGCGGTAAGCCCGGCCGGCAGGCCGGCCGCGAGCGCGATCTCGCGGTCCAGCCGTGCGTGGGCGGTGACGTCGATGATCTTCACCACGACATCCGGGCCGACGTAAACCTGATGGGAGTCGCTCGCGACGGCGGCTAGCGGACCGGGGTCACGGCCCAGGGCCGCCGTCGCGATCTCGCGCACCAGCCGGGCCACCCGCACCCCATGACCCTAACCCCTAGACGCAAGCGGGCTCGGGGCGGGAAACCTCGGGGCGGGTAACGTCATGACGGGCAACGTCGGGGCGGGAAACCTCGGAGGGCGCAGCCTCTGCACCCGGAACCTCGGGGTGGGGCGCGGTGTAGGCCAGGCGGGCGAGCGCGAGGCCGGTGACGACGACGGCCAGGCCGGCCGCGACCACGCCCGCCACGCCGATGTCGGGCGTTTCGCCGAGCAGGCCGACGCCGACCGCCACGCTGGCCACCGGGGTGACCGCGGCGATGATCGGCAGCGTGAGGATGGGCCGGCCGGTCTGATAGGCGCTCTGCGTCAGCAGCACGTTGCCCGCACCGCAGACGGCCACCGCGTAGACGGTCCACGAGGTGGCGAGGGCGGCCACGCCGTGGCCCGCCGCGTGCGAGAACGCCATCGTCACGACCGCCGAGCAGGAGTCCGCGAGCCCGGCCGCCAGCGCCAGCAGGACCGCGCGGCGGCGTCCCGCCGCCCGCAGGCCACCGGCGGCGGCCGCCAGCGCGGCGCCTCCGGTCGCGATCGCGGCCAGGGCCATCGCCGCGCCGTGGCCCGGCTGGGCCGCCAGGTGACCGTGACCAGGCGAGGTTAGGAGCAGGAAAGCCGCGACGGAGGCGACCACCGTCAGCGCCGCCGCCCACGCGGCCCGGCCGAGCGGGCGCCCCGACCAGATCCGCACGATGAGCACCGCGACGACGAACTCAGCCGACACCAGCATCTGCACGGTCGCCAGCGACCCCGACCGCAGTGCGACCGCGTGCGCCGCGAACCCGCCGATCTGGACCGCGATGCCGAGCAGCCACAGGGGCTGGCGGGCGAGCAGGAGCAGCAGCCGGGGGCGGCCGGCCGACGACTGCGGCGCAGCCGCCGCCTTCCGCTGCTCCATCGCGGCGCCGGCCCCGTAGAGGACGGCGGCGGTTAGCGCGGTCAGGATCATCACGATCATGAGAACCACGCTAGAAGCGATGCATCGCGTCGGGCCATCCGGAAAGTCCCCCAATCAGGGGTGGGGTTAGCCCCCCTCTCTCCCTGACGCGCGGGCCGCGGCTTTCTTATCGGCACTATCGCAATCCGAGGCGTAATGTCCGGCTATGGGTAACGCGAATCCCCCTGGGTGGCGCTACACGGCCCGCTACGGCTGGAACTGGCGGTCGGCCCGGGCGGTAGGCGGGGCGCTCGGCAGCCTCACCCGCCCGACGCCGCCCTGGTTCCGGGCGGTGGTGACGCGCTGCCTGCTGACGCGAATCGCGCTGCACGCCGACGCCGACGGCATCTGGGGGAGCGCCGGCCCGCCGCCGGCCGGGGCGGCGGCCCCGTGCCCGTGGAAGGACGTCACCGACATCGTCGTCTGGGATTACAACCACCTTCGGATCGTCGGGCTCGCCCGCCGCGGCGATACCATCGGCGGCGGCCCGGCCGCCAGGGCGCTGGCGTCCCGCGCGCCCGCGCAGTCGCGTCCGCCCCGCCGTCGGGCCCAGTTGCGGCATCCGTCCTACGCGGCGTTCATCGCGCCCGACGGCTCGCCCTACGACGCCGCGTACGTGGTGACGGCGAACGGCTGGTGCGTCGACGCCGCCCGGCTCCGTGCCACCGTGCGGCACTTCGCCCCGCACGCGCGGTTCGTCAACTTGTCCGGCGTCAGCGTCGCGCCGGAGATCCGGCGGGCTCCGTTCGAGACCGCCTTCGAGTTTCTCGCCGGCGTGATCGAGGTCATCGGCTGGCGCCGCCTCGGGTGGCTGGTCGGCGTGGCCGCCGCAGCCGCGGCGCTGGCCGCGGCGGTCGGCAATCTCGGCGTCAACGGCCACGCCCCGATCGGCGTCGCCGTCAGCGCGCTGGCCCTCGTCGCGCTCGGCTGGCGGGCGGTGGCCGCCCGCCGTCGGCGGCGCCGCTCCGCGCACCCGGAGGCCTGGCTCGAGTCCGGCCGCGAGGACGCCGAGGGCTCATGGCGGCGGAGGCTGCGCCGGGGCCGGCTCGCCGCCTGGACGCTGCGCGGGCTCCGGCGATCCACTGGAAGGTAACTGATTTTGCACTGCCGTCGGGTCTGCTGGGGAGCAGGAGAGCCGGACTGAGAAGCCGGCCGTGCTTACCCAGGGAGCAGCGCGATGCCACTCATCTCCGTCGGAACCGAGAACTCCGGCCCCATCAACCTCTACTACGAGGACTACGGCAGCGGCGCGCCGGTGGTCCTCATCCACGGCTACCCGCTGAGCGGGCGAGCGTGGGACAAGCAGGTTCCCCCGTTGCTGGCGGCCGGTCACCGGGTCATCACCTACGACCGCCGCGGCGCGGGCAAGTCCAGCCAGCCGGCCTCCGGCTACGACTGGGACACGTTCGCCGCCGACCTGAACGTGCTGATCGACACCCTCGGCCTGGACAGCATTTCACTCGTCGGCCACTCGATGGGGACCGGCGAGGTCACCAGGTACCTCAGCAACTACGGATCGTCGAAGGTCAACCGGGCAGTCCTGATCGGGCCGATCCCGCCGTACCTGTCGCAGGCGCCGGACAACCCCGACGGGGTGCCGGCCAACCTGTTCGACGGATTCCGCCAGTCGGCCGCGGCCGACGGGCCCGCCTGGCTGAAGGGGTTCCTCGACCTCTTCTACAACATCGACCAGTTCCGCGGTAACCGCGTCAGCGACGAGGCCTACAACGCCAGCTTCAACGTGGCGGTCGGGATGTCCGCCATAGCCGTCGTCGAGTGCGTCACCACCTGGCAGGCCGACTTCCGGGCGGACCTGCCCAAGATCGACGTCCCGGTGCTGGTCGTCCAGGGCGACGCCGACCGGGTGCTGCCGTTCGACAAGACCGGCAAACGGCTGCCCGGCCTCATCGCCGACGTCGACCTCCAGGTCATCGAGGGCGGACCGCACGGCATCCCGTGGACGCACGCCGACCAGGTCAACAAGGCCCTGCTCGACTTCCTGAGGTGACCGGCACCAGGCACCGGTTCGAGGTCAACGTCACCGGACCGCTGCTGCTCACGCAGCCGATCGCCAAGCAGATGCGCTTTCGCGCGCCCGCTTTCTAGGGAGGAAACATGAGTACTCAGAACGGCCCGGTCATCACCGGGGTGCACCACGTCTGCCTGACCGTCACCGACATCGACGCCAGCATGAACTGGTACCAGCAGCTGTTCAACGCCGGACGGTGGCCCGGGCGGCTGCCGCACTATGCCCGGGAGGAGACCGGCTTCGCCGAGATGCTCGTCGACAATGACACCGGCCTGCTCATCGGCCTGCACCATCACAACGCCAACCAGGGCGAGAAGTTCGAGGAGAGCCACACCGGCCTCGACCACATCTCGTTCCAGGTCGCCGACCGGGCGGCGCTTGAGGCCTGGATCGACCGGCTCGACGAGCTCAACATCGGCCACACCGGCATCCGCCGCCGGCCGAACGGGCCCTACGCCACCGTGGTGTTCCGCGACCCGGATAACAACCAGCTCGAGTTCGCGGCCCCGATGCCGGCCGACGCGGGGTGACCGGCGCTCAGCGCCGCATCAGCGGGCTGCGCACGATGTGCGCGCCCGCCGCCCGGCCGGCGGAGTCGAAGAAATCCTCGCGGTAGATGTCGCGGGGAACAGCCGCGCCTTCATCAGGGTGATTACTGCGGCCGATGGCGAGGGGTCGCGGAAGGTCGAGAAGGTCACGCAGGACTGGAGCTCAGCGACGGCCTGATCGTGGTGCCCCATCGAGGACGTGGCGATGCCCAGTCCCTTACGTGCCTCGCCCTCCTGCTCCACCATCGCCGGATGAAGACCTGTCCGAAAATCGCATGCAGATAGGCGTGCTCGGTGGTGTAGCCGAGTTCCCGGTCGGCGGCTTGCGCCCGCTCCAGGTACCGGAGGCTGTCGGCGGGCCGGCGGAGATGGAGGCTGGCCTCGGCCAGGCTTCTGAGCATGTGCCCCTGACCGGGCAGGTCGGCGTCCCGCCCGGCCGCCTCGAGCGCGATTCCCATCGTGTCCATCCAGTCGTGGAAGTAGCCGCGCGACCGGTAGAAGGGCTGCATAGGCAGGGCCAGCTGCCAGGCCGGGATGCCAAAGCCCGGGTCGGTCGCCAGCGACACCACCGCGTTGAGCACCCGTCGCTCCGAGATGAACCAGGACATGGCCGAGCGGTAGTCGGTGAACTGCTCCGGCGTCACCCCCGGCCGGGGCGGGCCCGGCGCGGCGAGCCGGCGATGCGGTTTCACCGTCAGCAGGGCGGCGTGGACCGAGTGCAGGTAGTGATCGAGCAGCCGGGCGGGCGCGGTCTGCCGGTCGATCTCCAGGTCGGTACTCGCCAGCAGCTCGGCCGCGTAAGCGCGGATGAGGTCATGAAAGGAGTAGCGTCCGGGCCGGTCCTCGCTCAGCAGCGAGGTGTTGGCGAGCTCTGCAATCAGCCGATTCGCCTCATCGGGGGACGCGCCGAGCAGGCTGGCGCTGGCGGCGGTGGTGATGTCGGCCGCCGGGTGCAGCGACAGCAGCCGGAACAGGCGGCAGGCGCGCGGGCTGAGGTGATGGTACGACCACGAGAACACGGTTCGGGCGTCGGCGGCCACGCCCGCGGGGCCGAGCGCGTCGAGCCGGCTCTGGGTGCGCTGCAGCTCGGCCGAGATGGACGCGAGCGTGAAGCCGGGGTGGGCGGCCCGGGCGGACACAATGGCGAGGGCGAGCGGCAACTGGCCGCACAGCCGGATGATTTCCTCCACCGCCTCCGGCTC
>Ga0335074_10016718_pt1 | contig 10330 bp, 11 predicted proteins | sample Lox_Sample_23_FD_206715 | JGI IMG/M metagenome (GOLD analysis project Ga0335074, IMG submission 206715) | Soil microbial communities from Loxahatchee National Wildlife Refuge, Florida, United States - Lox_Sample_2.3 | ecosystem: Environmental > Terrestrial > Soil > Wetlands | place: USA...
TTGGTTCAAGCGGCTTCGCGATGCTGAAGATGCGGGCCCGAGCTTTAGCCAGGTGGTGCGCCCGAGGCATCTTAGATGCAGGATGGCCTAACAGGAGCGGGATTCAATCTCAAGCGGATGCACAGCTTGGGCTATTGGGTTTGTTGTGCGTAATCCGGAGGCTCTCCGATTCGGACCCGGAGTTCCTTAAGCCATTCAGCCTTGTTCTTTCCATGGACGACGCGGCCGAGGAACCCGAGCGATTCGGCAATATTGCCCCGGTTGAGCCGGATGTCCTGACGGGTGGTCTTGGCATACTGCCACACCCAACGCTTGACGTCCGTCGGCTTTGTGAAGACGTAGGTTGCATGACCGGCCTGCGGCACCTCGACGACTACGGATTTCTCAAGATCGAAAATGTATTCGTCACGAAACACGTACATCGCTCGCGTGCGCTTGGTTAGCTGCTCGTGGTAGTAGGAATCGTAATCCGGACGCCAAGTGATCTGTGCGACATCAAAGTCGCCGGGCAGACCGAGATTCCAGCAAAGCCGATTCAATTCGGCTCGCTCCGTGGGAATCTCCTGCACATGGGCGCGGAGACGGTCGATCTGTTGCCAGTACCGGCCGAAACGCGTGTGCGCGCGCCGCGCTTTGAGGATGTCCTCTTCGAGGCCTTCGGGCATTTCTAGCTCGGTCCGACTGGGGAGCGCGGTTTCCCACTCGATTAGTTTCCACTCGCCGCCGCGTTTGCGATAGCGGCCCGTGTGAATGAAGTCGGCAGATATTTCGACGGTGGCCGTAATGAGATGGCGCCACTGGCTCCAGGTTGGATCCCAGCGGAGTGGCAACAACTGGTTGTCGATGAGAACCTCGAGTTTGCGATGGCGGTCGCGGAGGATCGCATAGTCTTCGAAGTAATCGAGCTTTCGGAGAGACACCGGGATCGTGCGACGCCGGCGCTCGGGCATGAAGGCGAGAATGCGGCTGCCAAAGAAAACACCGCTCTCCGCAGATCGTTCTCCTTGTACCAATAGAGATCCGAAACCAGAGTAGGGGAATGGAACAGGGATCGCAGAATCCTTTATCAGTGCGTCATATACGCCGCGGATGTCGGGGTCGGCCAACATGTTGTAGGCGCGCTCGATCGTGGCCAACTCAGCTTTCGACGCGTTCTGCTTCTGCAACTCCATGCGCCGGAGCCGATATGCGAGACGCAGTTCCTTTTGCGTCACGTCCTGTGGCAGACCAAGCAGGTAGTAGAAAGTAGGCTGGCTTGGCCAAGACGTTCTCCGATTGGTGGCAAAGAAGTAGTCGCGAATCACCGGGCACGGAAGGTGGATCGCGTTGATGCCAAGTTGGCCTTCGGCGGCCTGAACACGCACGAAAGTTTCTTCGCGCCGGTCCAGCTTCGGTAATGCAGCGTAACCCGCCCTGACCTGGTAGACATCGGCTCGACGCGTAGAGGGCTTCCGGATATAGACCTCGGCGTCCGCGGTCGCGGTCCCGGCGGGTCCGGGTGCGAGGAGCTCGTCACCGACCCGCACGTTCGAGCCGACGAGGCGGGACAGCCGGAACTCGCGGCCGTCGGCGCCTACGCAGACCAGTTTCGATTCCTCCGTCCTGATTTCGAGGATGCGAGAAGGCAGTTGCGCTTCGTTGTTGGCAGGGGCCGCAACGATCGTGTCCACCACTGAGTTCATGGCTGCCTGAGCATAACCCGGATTCAGAAACCGCGCAAACGAACGCCGGCAGAAAGTGTAAGCACATGACAGAGAAAGGTTTATCGCATGCCGGGCACCGATGTGCTGAATTGCGGCATGAGTGGCAGTCATTCCTTGGCTTGCTTCCGGTGCTGGACCTGCGACCGATGGATCCAGTCATGTACCAGCGCTGTCTGACGGCCATTTGGCGTTCACGAACGAGCGCCATCAGTCGAACGGACTTGCAGCAAGCTGTTGGCCTGGGCTTCCAGGCGGAGACGGTGGATTTTGACCTGCTGTTGGCGCAGCTCGTCTGCGAAGAGATCCTTGAGCCGATCATATCGAGTCCATTTCACTTCCAAATCCGGCGCCGGAACTGGACGCAGCCGGAGTCGGCGTATGCGGCCGACGACCGCCTGTCCTTGAGCGCAATCGTTCGAGAGGAACAGACCGCACGCTTCCGGATGCTCGCAGCGCTCAGTGCGCGGATCGGCAACCTCCGCTTGCCCGAGAGGCGAGTTCAACAGATCCGCAAAAAACGAGACGACCTGGAGCGGATCTACGAGGCGACCTGGCTGGAACTCGAGAACGCGGTCGGCAGCAACGTGGCTGAGCGGATCCGAAAGAGCGTTGAACAAGCGAAGGAGGTCATCGCGCTACAGCTCGAGCTGCAGCTGGATGTGAACGGAAATTTTGATCTGGAAGGAGAAGCACGATGCAATCAGTAAATGGCGTCGACCAAGCCCATCAAGCGGCGACAGCCTCGCCTCCGTCCCCGGAACAATCCGAAGATCTACTGAAGCTACCTGACGACCTGAACGCGAAGCTGAAGGAGCCTCTACCGCGCGAGGCGGTGTCACCCAACCCGCAGAAGCCCGGGCTCTCGGTTATCAAAGTGATCTACGTTGTTGAGCGGCTGAACGATGTGTTCGGCCTGAACGGCTGGCATATTGATAATGAAATCGTCGAAACGGGCCGGATGGTGGTGGTGAGAGCGACGTTATCGATCCCGAAATACTCCATAGCGATCGAGCAGTTCGGGGGGAACGACAATCCAGATCGTGGCGATGCTTACAAAGGCGCCTGCACCGATGCGCTCTCGAAGTGCGCGAGCTACCTGGGAATCGGCATGGATGTGTACAAGGGGCTGCATGATGAGCGGACCCGAGACGGCAGCGGCACTCGCCAGAACGGCTCGAGGTCCACCGCGTCCCGGGCCGCCCCGAGGCCACCAGCGACGCCGAGCAAAACTCAGAGCCGGAACGCCACGCCCACTGGCCTCACGAGTCGGAACATGGCTGCACGCTTCACCAGCATGCGGAGCGTCTTGGGAGTGCCTGAATATGGCGACATCCTCGGCCGGCACGGCTACCGCGAAGTGACCGACGTTCCGAGCCTGGAGAAGGCTCGCGACGTCTACCGGATGTTGCTGGACGCATTTCGGGCGCGCTTCGGAGAAGCTAAGCGGACTCTGGGGAACGCCGAGTACGCGAAGATCTTGCGTGAGTTGCGCCTCAATCCGAAGGCGAGGCTGAATCCCGAGCAGGCTGTGCGCGTCTTCAATCGTATGGAGGAGACCCTCAATGCCAGCCAATGACGATGGGCGAGGTGGGTCACCAACCATACGCGCTTGTGGCTTGGCGATGGCCGATGGTCCCTAGCGCGTTTCACATTCCTAATCAGGTGAGATTAGCCAGGAAGTCTGATCAAACTAGGCCTTTAGCTGCGTTGGATCTGGTTTATCCTTATAGCATTAGGAACTAACATTTGCCAATTGCGGCGTTGCCCCGGACTCCCTCGGTGGGGTGTACGCTGGCGCGATCGAGACAATCTTGCGAAACACCTCCGCTGAGAAGAAAGTTCGCTCCAGGGTTAAGCACCTCGCGCCTGATGCATTCTTTGGTTATTCTCTTCAAGCCGCGCGGATGGTTTATCGACTACTTGAGGGGAGGCCGGGCGAGGCCGTAAGTTTGGAAGTTTTTGACGATGTCGGAGTGCAATCTCCAAACAGTCGGATCGCGGAGCAAACAAAGAGCGGTCGGAAGTCGAATCCCATCGCGGACACGTCGGTCGGGTTGTGGAAGACCTTCGCGAATTGGATTCAATCAATCGCCGCAGGCGAACTAGATGGACAACGAACTTGGTTCGAGATCTATGTTTCTCTCCCGAAGCCCGCCGCAATAGCCAAACGTTTCTCAGACTGCACAGATCTTCCAGATGCCCTGCGCATAATTGGCCAAGTACGGTCACAACTTTGGGGAGAGGCGCCCGACTTTCCAAAACGCACAGCCCTGCCGAAGACTGCAGGCGGGTTCATCAACGCAGTCCTGGCAGCTGACGAACTTCTCGTCGCCACGCTCATTTGTCGCTTCACGCTCCGTGAAGGAAGCGGCGACATTTGCCAAGAGAGCAAGGATCTGCTAACTACCAAGTTCGTCAGCCGCCAAAACATTGACGTAGTCTACAAACAGGCGCTGGGCTGGGTGCACGCGCGTCTGCTGGATTTTTTGGAGATAGGCAAGCCTGGGACGATTCAGGTCGATGATTTCTATAAAGAGATCGCTGCGTTTAATGATCGCTGCGCCAGTACATTGGGTCTAATCAGCTGCGCAGAAGATCCTACACTGCAGGAGGTCGAACCTCACCTTTTACGCCCGTTCGTACGACAGCTACGCTTGATCGACGTTCCGATTGAGGATCAGATATTGGCTGTGAGCAACTATCTTCGAGCCTCAAGCGATCGAACGTTGTGGGCGGAGAAAGGACTCATTGATCGCTCGGCCGTCGCCGAACTGTCGGCGGAGCTAAAGAATTGCTGGAAAAACACGAGGACTAAGACAGAACTGCTTCACGCCGCTCACTCCGACGTAGAACGCGGCAAGATCCTCTATAGCGATTGCTGTCTGCATAAGGCCCGGATTAGAGCCGTTGAAATGACGTCCGGGTTCACCCAGGGAAGCTTTCATGAGCTAGCCGATTCCAGAGACATCGGGTGGCATCCGCAGTACCTCCAGTTGCTACCGAAAGACGAGGGGGTTAAATAATACAATGGCCGAACTGACGAAAGAGGGAGATTTAGTCCAAAATCCCGCCCTCGGCGCGGCCATCCTTTGGCGCACGGCCGCCGCATACTCGAAGGCCGCCCGCGACAGCAAGCCTATCCCGCTTCCACTTTTGTTCACGATTCTGCCACTTGTGCTGAGCTCAGAATACTCGCAGTTTCTAAAGACTACATCGGTGCGCTCGAATCTAAGAAACTTCGTGGCAAAATTCTCTGAAGCCTCCGCGTCTAAGACTGATCTCATATCGGCTCTAACCCAGCGTTGCACCGCCATTCGACCGTTGACCCTAGCATCGCTTTGCGTCGCGCTGAACAAGCAGCTACTGGGTCTAGATGCAAAGACCGCGAGCGTCTACGCGCTGTCATACGCCCCACCAAAAGTGGGTATCGCTGATAACGTGCAGGATCTCCTGGGTTGTGCCGAACGCCTAGGGATCTGGTATTCGGAGCTCTCGATATTTGAGATTTGTGCGGCGTTGAGGATTCGACTCTGATGGAATTGCAAATTCTTAAGATTGTGCTCTGGCCTTTCTCCGAAGCTTTCGAACCTCGACAGATTGAATTCAAAGAGAACGTAGTGAACGTCGTTAGCGGTATCGCAAAGACCGGCAAATCCGCCATTATTCCGATCATCGACTATTGCCTCGGGGCCGAAAAGTGTACGATTCCAGTGAGGGTGATACGGAACACCTGTGAGTGGTTTGGCGTTGTCGTGGCCACTTCTGAGGGCCAAAAGCTGTTTGCCCGCCGCAATCCAGGAGACCAGAGATCGACGGGAGACATGTACATTCTTGAGGGGGAGCAAATTGAGGTCCCGAAGAGAATACCGGGAAGGAACGCTAGCGTAGACTCCATCAAAAGAAAACTTGATGAGCTGTCCGGCCTTTCTTCGCTTCAGCCCGATCCAGATGCCCCAAACAGTTATCACAACAGTCGGCCAAGCTTTCGCGATCTTGCAGCTTTCAATTTTCAGCCGCAGAACATCGTGGCCAACCCCAACGTATTATTTTTCAAGGTAGACAGTAATGAGCATCGTGAGAAGCTGCGTACTATCTTTCCTTACATCCTGGGCGCTGTTTCTCCCGGCGTTCTCGCAGCTCGCCAGGAACTAGGGCGGCTGCAAAAAGAGTTTCGAAAGCGCTCAAACGAGATGGCAGCGCTGAGGGCCGCGTCCGAGCGGTGGGTCGCCGAAATCAGAGCTCGTATGAGTCAGGCTCGCGAGCTCGGCCTAACGACGGAATCCGTTGAGGGCAAGAGCTTTCAAGAATTGATCGCGGCACTTCGACGTGTCGTACAGCACTCGGAGATCAACCTGCGCACGACGGCTGATACCGTTACGGGCGCGATTGACGAACTAGGAGCACTTGGTGAGGAGGAATCCTCGGTTAGTGCCATTCTTTCCGGCCTGCGCCGTCGGCTAGAGAGCATTAATGAACTAAAAGCAAGCACTTCACAGTACCAAAATGCACTCGGGGTCCAGCGAGATCGGCTGAGGGTCGCGGAATGGTTGAGCCAGATGCATGCGGCAGATCAGAGCTGCCCAGTCTGTGGGAACCAAATGGAACAAGCTGCTAGCCATTTGTCGGAGTTGCTAATCGCGCTCCAGGACGTCGAACGCACTGCGGCGAGCTTCGAAACTGCTCCAGCTGTCGTGGATCGTGAACTCGCAAGAGTTACGAGCGATATATCGGTAGCAGCGGAGCGTCTGAGGGGGATCCGAACTAGGATTCGAGCTACCGAGAGCACTTCAAAGGAGGCCGAGCGACGCCGCTACACCCTGCTTGCTGCCTCGCGGTTCATTGGCTCGCTCGAATCTGACCTAAAGACCTTTGGGAATGCGGGCCAAGACAGCGAACTCCGCCAAGAAATAGAGGAATTGCGATCTCGAATTGAAGCCTTGCAAAAAGTCCTTTCGGGGGAGCAAATTGAAGAGCGGACGCGGCGCGCACTTTCCATCATCCAGGGGAAAATCAGCCGGATTCTGCCGACTCTGGACGCCGAAAACCCCGATTCGCCCGTCAGTCTTGACATTGACGAGTTAACACTGCGAATACAGTCTCTTGATCGAGAGGACTATCTTTGGGAACTTGGCAGCGGCTCGAACTGGGTGTCCTACCACATTGCTTGCCTCCTTGCGCTTCATGACTACTTCGCTGATCAGAGCGCTTCACCGGTGCCTAACTTCATGGTCGTGGACCAACCCAGCCAAGTCTACTTTCCAGCAAACCTGAATAACACGGCTCAAACACCTTCGGCGGAGCCGCCCGAGGATGAGGACGTGCGAGCTGTTCGAAAAATCTACAGAGCGTTGTCGAGTGAAACCTTGAAGGAGGGCGTGAAGCTTCAGGTGATTGTTTGTGATCACGCCGACGCTTCAGTCTGGCAGCAGGTACCGAACATCTATCTTGCCGCTAGCTGGCGGGGAAACGATCAACTGGTACCAACAGCTTGGATATCCTGACCCTGTAGGTTCCCGAGATACCGCGTGCTGGGAGATTTAGGAACGAGTCGGCTTGTGCCATTTGATTCGCGAATCTGGTCAGTCTGCCGGACCGCCTAACCTTAGAAGTGCCTCGCACCGTGAGCGCCGGGATAAACGCCGGATACAGAGAACGTGTGAGGGCAAAATGCACTGCGGGACGGACGTGCGATCAGCGCGCTTCAGCAGACGGCCGCCGCTACATCCGAGAAGACTTTGAAGAGTTGGCACGGCGTCCCGCACTCATCGCCGCGCATCTCCGCGTAGTGAACATTTGACACGGCGGTCCTCCCGCCACAACGTGTATAGGGCAGAAGAACCTGAATCGTTAGAAGGGGAGAATCGAGCATCAGGAAAATGGCTGTGGTGTCCGCTAGGACGTCCCGCTCGTCGGACTCGAACGGTCCCATGCGAACATCCAGCGTAATCAGCGCCGCCTGTGGGTTCTTGATCCTCACCAAAGTTCGCAAGTAATCGAAACTCCGGGCAGTCCTGACGTCAAAGTGTTCCAAGACGGAAGGATCTTGAAACTCAACCTGCTCGATGTGGTCGTCGAAATACAGCGCGACCAACGGCTCTATGGTTCCCGTCCCGAGGAGTTGAGTCTTCAGGATTTCGATCGCTTGGTGAGCCCTTGCGCGCATCGTGTTAGGGTCTGCGTGGTTCATAGCTGCCTGGATTATAGCCGCAGATATGAAAGATGGCGTTATGACTTGCGGATGGTTCGATCGGGGTTAGGGGAGAGTTCCTTCATTCAAAAGCAGAAAGGAGAGTTAGAACAGTGTTTACAGAATTGACGCCGCTGCTCAGGCAGCGCGCTGTCATGATCACGATTTCGGATGTCGGCGACGGGCTGCTACGGGTGAATATCATCCCCCGCAAACTGGTCGAGGGCAGTTCAGATGAGAATGCGGCGCTCACAACGCCGCTCTCGATCACGGGCAAAGCCGACGAACTGGACAGGGAATTGCCCGGCCAGCTCGCGAGCTTTACTGAATCGATCGCCAAGACCGCGTCGAACCTGGAAGAACTGAAAACGCAGCACGCCGCCGCGGTTAAGGCGTTGGAAGCTGAGAACAAGAAGAAGTTGGATGACAAGAAGAAGGTGAACGGGACCAAGACGGCGAGCACGCCGCCGAAGCCGACCCCTCCGGCTGAGTTCAAAGACGGCAAGCCAGTGTTCGGCAGCAAAGCGACGCCTCCCACGAGCGAGAGCAGGAGCTTGTTCGATACGCCGACCGAACAGACCGAAACCGTCGCCATCGTGCCACCGGTCGAAGACGATGCGACGGCACCGACGCCGCAACATCCAAGCGCGTCTGCAAGTTCCTATCCCGAGCGAAAGGAGGTTTGAATATCACCATGACCATCGAAACCATGGTTCGAGAATTCCGCTACGACGAGGTCCGGCTGCCCGATCCTAATCCACGGCTCAGTGTGGACGAAGTCCGGACTGCATTTTCGGCCACGTATCCGGAAATTGCTACGGCGGCTCTCACAGGCCCGGAGGCTGTCGGCAACAAGCTGGTCTATCACTTCACGAAAGCGATCGGCACCAAAGGATGACCAAGAAGAAGGTCCTCGACGGGCTTCGACGAGTCATCGAAGGCAACACTGGCAAGACCAGCGAAGTCGTTCGGGAGTTTAAGCAATGTCCGCGGTTCCAGCAGTGCTGCTACATCCTCTCGCAAGCACTCCAGCACAACACCAACGGCCGAAAGAGGTCGGCCACGAAGGCGCCGGCCGGACTTGTGCCCCCTGGCTGATTGCGCGGGGGCGCAGCCTGGATGTACCCCGGCTAGACCGGGTCGCGCTTCACCATTCGTCATTCGGCGGCGACGCCGCATCGGCTCGTTTCGCCACTATCCTGGTCGACCTCGGAATTGCGAATCCATCCGATTGGGAAGCGTGTGCCGGGGAACCGGCGAAGTTCCTGCGGCGTACTCTCGATCGCTTCGTACGGATCCACGGAGAATCTGAAATCGATGAGGCGTTCGAACTTTCTGTGACGCTTTCCACAGATCCGCATGAATGGTGCGAGAGCGAAGACGAGCCGGACGGCACGCAGATGTTTCTCTACGTGGAGGCATCCTCGTGCGGATTTGTGAATCTCGGGCCGGCACTGGCTGTTTGTGAAAAAGAACATCCTCGTTTGCCGGCAACGTTTGCTCGTCTGTTCCTCAACAGTGTTGGGAGCCACTTCCGGATTTACGACGACCGCGACGCCGAGGAGCACATCTCGATTCTCGAAGACAATTACGACGCTGAAGCGGATGGCGGGGAGCGCACGGAGCTACCGGATCGCAACAAGATCCTTCCGGCGTGCATGAAGCAAAAGCTATTCGGCCGCAAAGGCCTGAAGGCGATGCTGTCGCGGATTGCGCCCAAGAGCCGAGCAGCTCGTCTGCTGAGAGCAACTCTCGAACTCGAGCGGGTATCCGACAGGATAAAGCTCCCGGAGATCCCGGAGCCAGTCCGCGACCTGTTTTGCGATTGCAATCCTCCAGTTCCGATTCTGCTGGCGATCTATCAATTGGGTGATGCCATCGAGGCTAGTTTCGATGACGAGCGTCAATGGATGCTGGAAATGACACCGGAGCCCTGGCCGCTGATTCCGTTCAATGGGACAGACCGGGAAAGCACGCGGCAGGCGTTCGACTGTTTGGGTGGCGCTCTGGATACGCTCGTCGCAGCGCGGCACGTGCTCGATTTGGTAGCGGGCTGGGAGCCGATCCGCGGAAACGAGGAGAAGAGACCATGACCAAGACAGCGCATTTCGGTTCCAACCGAAGCTTTGGGCTTTCCAAGGCAATCTTGATCTATTCGGACGGCCAGGAATTGTTCGCGACGGTGCATGCGCCCCGGGACTCTCCCGACGGCGGTCCACCCTATCTCGATGCAGGCGAGTCGCTCACCGTTAACTTTCTGAAGCAACTGTCAAAGGGGCTTGGGCGGAGCGTACCGCGGGAGATTCTACCATCCAGTGTTCTCGTTCGCACACCAGACATGCTCGTTTGGTGGACGAGACAGCAACACCGGGCGATGTTCTTCAGCGATTCGGGAGACGGTCGGACGCTGAACGGCACGGTCTTTCCGCAACCCGCGCTG
>Ga0335074_10016719_pt1 | contig 10330 bp, 7 predicted proteins | sample Lox_Sample_23_FD_206715 | JGI IMG/M metagenome (GOLD analysis project Ga0335074, IMG submission 206715) | Soil microbial communities from Loxahatchee National Wildlife Refuge, Florida, United States - Lox_Sample_2.3 | ecosystem: Environmental > Terrestrial > Soil > Wetlands | place: USA: Florida...
CTCGCGGCCTACGGTACCGAGGAACAGAAGAAGCGGTGGCTCGAGCCGCTGCTCAACCAGGATATGTTCTCGGCCTACTCGATGACCGAGCCGCAGGGCGGCAGCGACCCGGACCTGTTCAAGACCCATGCCGAACGAGACGGCGATGAGTGGGTGATCAACGGCGAGAAGTGGTTCACCTCGGCGGGACGGATCGCCGACCTGCTGTTCGTGATGTGCACCAACGGCATGTTCGTGGTGCCCCGCACCACCCCCGGCGTCGAGATCATGCCGGAGCCGCGGAACCACAATCACATCCTCTACCGCGACGTCCGGGTGCCCCTGGACCATCTGCTCGGCCCGGAGAACGGCGCCAAGGTACTCGCCCAGCGCCGGCTCGGCGGCGGCCGCATTCACCACGCCATGCGCACCATCGCCCAGTGCAAGCTCGCCTTCGACATGATGTGCGAGCGGGCGCTCAGCCGCGAGTCGCACGGCCGGATCATCGCCGAGCACCAGATGGTGCAGGAAAAGATCGCCGAGTCCTACGCCGCGATCAAGATGCTCCGGCTGTTCGTGCTCGAGACCGCCTGGAAGATCGACCAGACCTCCACGCTCGAGGCCCGCACGGACATCGCGGCGGTGAAGTTCACCATGGCCAAGGTGCTGCGCGAGGTGTCCTACAACGCCCTGCACATCCTCGGCTCGCTCGGCACCACCGATCTCACTCCCATTCAGGCCATGTACGCGTCGGCACCCACCATGGGCATCGCCGACGGCGTCGATGAGGTGCACAAGGCCACCGTCGCCCGCCGGGTGCTGAGGGGCTACCGCGCGCACGAGGGATACTGGCCCACCGAGTACATCCCGGCCAAACGAGAAGAGGCGTGGCGCCGGATGCGCCCCATCCTCGATGCCCGCCCTGATCTCGCCCGCGCAGCCGAGAAGTACGCCAGCCGTCGGTAACCCGGCGGCCGGGCGCCCCTGAAGTGCCCTCCATGAGAGAAATCCGATCTACGGGCATTTGCGCGCTTACCCCACTGAGTTAGCGTTATCGGCAGAGCTCAGCAGGCTCCGGTACCACCAGGGAGCGCCTCGTGAACAAGCCGGCTTCGGTTCCCGAGCAATTCGACGCGGTGGTGGTCGGCGCCGGCTTCTCCGGGCTGTTCATGCTGTACCAGCTGCGCCAGCTCGGGCTGTCGGTGAGGGTCTTCGACTCGGCGGGCGACGTCGGCGGGACGTGGTACTGGAACCGCTATCCCGGGGCCCGCTGTGACATCCCGACCACGGACTACGCCTACAGCTTCGACCCGGAACTGGAGAAGGAGTGGACCTGGTCGGAGAAGTACGCCACGCAGCCGGAGATCCTGGATTACCTCCGCTTCGTGACCGACCGCTACGGGCTGCGTTCTGACATCGAGTTCTCCACTGTCGTCACCTCCGCCCGCTGGGATGAGCAAGAGAGACGGTGGAGGATCAAGACCGGCCGCGGGATGGAAATAGAGTGCCGGTACTACATCATGGCCACCGGCTGCCTTTCGGTGCCGAAGTCGCCGGACATCGAAGGCATCAGCCGTTTCGCCGGCCAGGTTTACTTCACCAGCCGCTGGCCTCACGAGGGCGCCGATTTCACCGGCCAGCGGGTCGCGGTCATCGGCACCGGCTCGTCGGGCATCCAGTGCATCCCGCTCATCGCCCGTCAGGCCAGCCAGCTCACGGTCTTCCAGCGCACCGCGAACTTCTCCATCCCGGCGCACAACGGCCCCGCCTCGGCCGAGCGGCTGAAGCAGCTGGATGAGGACCGCGACGGGTACCGGCACGCCGCCCGGTGGTCCCGGGGAGGGATCCCCACCGAGCTGACCGACATCATGGGCGTCACCGCCAGCGAGGCGGTCCGCCGGGAGCGCTTCGAGGCGGCCTGGACGCAAGGCGAGTTGTTCGGCATTATCAACGTCTTCGCCGACCAGCTCGTGAACCCGGCGTCCAACGACATCGTGGCCGGGATGATCCGCGAGAAGATCGGCTCGATCGTGAAGGATCCCGCGACCGCCGAGGCGCTCAGCCCGAAGGACCACTACTTCGGCACCAAACGGCCGTGCCTCGACACCGGCTACTTCGAGACCTTCAACCTGCCGCACGTCCGGCTCGTCGACCTGCGCAAGCAGCCGATCATCAGCATCACCGAGGAAGGCATCCAGACGGCGGACGAGTCGTTCGGCTTCGACGCCATCGTGTACGCCACCGGCTTTGACGCCATGACCGGCCCCCTGGTCGCCGTGGACGTCGCCGGCCGGGATGGTGTGTCCCTCAAGGAGAAGTGGGCGACTGGGCCGTCTACGTACCTGGGGCTCATGACCGCCGGATTCCCGAACTTCTTCATGCTCACCGGACCCGGCAGCCCATCCGTGCTGTCGAACATGGCCGTATCGATCGAGCAGCACGTCGAGTGGGTGGCCGGGTGCCTCAAGGACATGCGCGAGGATGGCTTCGAGACGATCGAGCCGACCGAGCTGGCCGAATCCGGATGGAACTCACACGTCCAGGACTGCGCCGCCATCACCTTGCACCCCACCGCCAACTCCTGGTACATGGGCGCCAACGTCCCCGGCAAGCCGCGCTTCTTCCTGCCCTACATCGGCGGGGTGGATGCGTACCGCAAGGCGTGTGACGAGGTAGTCGAGCGGGGCTACCTCGGATTCTCGATGACCGGTCCCGACGGAGCCCGCTGCCGGGATGGGGTAATCCGCCGTATGCAGCCTGACGTCGCACTGGTCCTGAACCTCATGACCGCGATGGGCCTGCCGCCTATGGAGACCCTGTCGGCCGCCGACGCGCGGGCCCTGCTGGCGGCCATCGAAGCAGCCCGCCCGCCGGGTCCGCAGGTGGGCGAGGTCTCCGACGGGGTGATCCCCGGTCCGGCCGGGGACCTGCCGTACCGGCTGTACCGCCCGGCCGGACCACCCGAGGGCCCGCGCCCCCTGGTGGTGTACTTCCACGGTGGCGGGTGGGTGCTCGGCAACCTGGATTCGGACGACCCCCTGTGCCGGGACCTGTGCGCGCGCTCGGGCGCGGTGGTCATGTCGGTGAATTACCGCCACGCCCCCGAGGCTCGCTTTCCCGCCGCCGCGCTGGACGCCTTCGCGGCCGTGCGGTGGGCGGACGCCAGCGCCGCCGAACTAGGCGGCATCCCGGGTCAGCTCGCCGTCGCCGGCTGGAGCGCGGGGGGCAACATCGCCGCCGTCGCGTGCCACCTGGCCCGCGACGCCGGAGGCCCGCACGTCTCGGGGCAGGTGCTGATCTGCCCGGTCGTGGACTCGGACCTGACCCGGCTGTCCTACCAGGAGAACGGCGACGGGTACATCCTCACCACGCCGCTGATGCGGTGGTTCTGGGATCACTACGCCGATCCGGCCGACCGCGGCGACCACCGCGCCACCCCCCTGCGCGGCAACCTGCCGGGGCTGCCCCCGGCCTGCATCGTCGCGGCGGACTTCGACCCGCTGCGCGACGAGGGCGTGGCCTACGCGCGCGCCCTGGAGGCCGCCGGGGTGCCGGTCCGCCTCGTCCGGGCCCGCGGGCACACCCACACGTCGGTGCCCATGGTCGGCCTGGTCATCTCCGGGGCGCCGGTACGCGCCGAGATCGCAGAGGCGCTGAGGGATTTCTTCCCGAACGCCGTACCGCAGGAGCATCTGAGCTAGTCGCCCTTGGGTCCCGCGCCTACCCGGACTTCCAGTTCGTCCAGATGGTCAGCCCGCAGCTGACTCCGCCGGACTGGGAGCCGACGTTCGCCGATTACCTGTACCTGTCCTTCACCAAACGCCACCGCGTTCAGCCCGACCGACACGATGCCCATGTCCCGGTGGGCGTGGCGCTCGCCTTCACTCACCGCAGCAGCCTAACCTCGGCCTCGCACCAGCAGGTCGGCGGCAGATGCCGTAGCAGCAACGATGCGCGCGTTCACCTGGTCCGGTGCCCCCTTGCGGTCCCGGAGCCCGAGCAGGTCGAGGGCGGCGTCCGCCAGGTGGAAGCCGTCCATCGGCACGTGCGCGATCACGGCCTCCCTGGCCGTCAGCGCGGCGGCCAGCCTCCTGGCCAGTGTGGTTTTGCCTGCGCCGGGCGCCCCGGCGATGCCGATCAGCACCCGCCGCCCGGCGGGCGCGCGACAAAGCAGGCGCACGGCCCGGTCGGTGAGTTCCCCGAGCGGAGGGTCCTGAGCCATCAGCGCGCCGAAGCCGGGCTTGCTAGCCGCGGAGGGCCGCGCGGCAGACGACCAGGGCGCGCTGCACGTCCGCTGAGCCGATGCCGTGGTGGGTTACGAACCGCACCTGGTCCCCTCGCCCCCCGCCGCGCAGTCCCTGGCTGGAACACGCGGCCAGAAAGCCTATGGAGTCCATGTTCTTCAGCCGGAAATACACGATGTTCGTCTGAACCCGGCTGAGGTCGCAGTCGATCCCGGGCAGCCCGGCCAGCCCCTCGGCCAGCGCGCGCGCGTTCTCATGATCTTCGGCCAGGCGGTCCACCATGGTGTCCAGGGCCACCAGGCCCGCAGCGGCTAGCACTCCCGCTTGCCGCATCCCCCCGCCCAGCATCTTGCGCCAGCGCCTGGCCTGCCTGATCTTCCCTGCCGGTCCGCATAGCACGCTGCCGACCGGGCAGCACAGGCCCTTCGACAGGCAGAACGAGATGGTGTCGGCGTACTGGGCCACGGTCCGGACGTCCGTGCCGGTGGCAAGGGCGGCGTTGAAGATCCGGGCGCCGTCCAGGTGCACGGCCAGGCCATGAGAGCGGGCGGTCTCGCTGAGGCCCTGCAACTCCGGCAGGGACCAGGCCACGCCGCCGTGCGCGTTGTGCGTGTTCTCGATCATGACGGCCGCGGACGGCGGCTGGTGATCATCGTCGGTCGGGCGGAGCGCGGCCAGGACCTGCGCCGGGCTCAGGACGCCGCGTTCCGTCGGGACCTGCCGGATCTGGATGCCGCCGACCACCGCCGCCCCGGCCGCCTCGTTCAGGAACAGGTGAGAGCGGGCTTCGGCGATGACCTCCTGACCAGACCGGGCGCTGACCAGCAGGCCGAGCAGATTGCCCATGGTCCCGCTGGCGACGAACAGCGCGGCTTCCTTCCCCATGCGCTCGGCTGCCTTCTCCTCGAGCCGGTTCACGGTGGGGTCGTCGCCGAAGACGTCATCCCCGAGGGGCGCGTTCGTCATGGCCCGCAGCATCTCCGCCGTGGGAAGCGTCACTGTGTCAGACCGAAGGTCGATGTCGTTCACGCCAACACCCTTCCGCATGTTGGAAGCTCTCCAGGCAGATACGACCGGCCGGTCCGCCTGCCTATACCCTTGCGTACCCCTGTGATGCACGGAGACCATCATGAACATGCAGCACCGGATGTATCAGCCCGTCCCGACGCGCCTCAGTCAAGTCGGGTGGCCACGATGGGTGCACGTCCCGCCGTCGCTCATCTAGGCGCCGGCGAGCTTCCCGCCATGCGGGCGGAGAGCATGACGCGGAGCTGTGACCAACGTTCGTTCGGATAAATGAAAACAGCGGTATAGGTCGAGTCAGGTTGCCGGCACCCAAACGCCTGTGGCCTGGGTCAAATGATCCCGGCTCACCCGGGACATCCGTCCCGTGACAGCGGGACCGAAAGGGCCGATCGTGGGGAATGTGGGTCTGGGCCTTCAGGAACGGGCAGGGCCGGCCCGGCGGCTGACGCCGGCCGCCCTGACCTGGGCGGCGGCCGGCGCGGCCGCGCTGGCGGCGCTCCTGGCCGTCGCCAGCGCGGTGCTGGCGACCCTCGGCCGCGACCTGTCCGGGTTCCTGGTGCCGATCGGGCTGGGCTACGCCGCGATGGGGTCCGTCCTGCTGGCCCGGCGGCCGGGTCACCCGATGGGCCCGCTGCTGTGCCTGATCGGCCTCGCGAACGCGATTCCCGCCTTCACCTTCGCGTACGCCAGGTACACCGTGGTGCACTCGCCAGGTTCGCTGCCGTTCGCGACCGCGGCACTGTGGCTGGAGACCTGGGTTTTCGCGCCGGCCACCAGCCTGACGGGCCTGGTCCTGCCGCTGGTCTTCCCGGACGGGAAGCTGCTATCGCCGCGGTGGCGGCCCGCCCTGTGGGCGGCGCTGGCCTTCATCCCGCTCTGGTTCGCTGGCATGGCGTTCATCCCGCAGAGCATGGGCGGCTACTTCCGCTACCTGCCGGACCCGTATACCTACCCCCGGCTTGACCGCCTGTTCGAGGTGTTCCAGGTCCTGGCCGTGGGGTGCGGGCTGGCCGCCGCCATCGCGGCCGCGGCCACCGTGTGGCTGCGGTGGCGCCGGGCGGACCGGGCGGGCCGGCAGCAGCTTAAGTGGTTCCTCGCCGTCCTGCCGCTTACCGGTATCGGCCTGATCGCGCAGTTCTCCGAGGCAGGCGGCCTGGTGGACGTGGGAGTCGGGGCGCTGTCCGGCACGCTGATGCCGGTGGCGATCGGCATCGCGGTCATGCGGTACCGCCTGTACGAGATCGACGTCCTGCTCAACCGGGCGGTGCTGTACGGCTTGCTGACCGCCGGGGTGGCCGCGATCTACCTAGCCGTGGTGACGGTGACACGCCAGGTGTTCGGCATCAACCAGCGCAACCTCACCGTGCAGGTCATCGCCACCGCGGTGGCCGCCGCCGCGCTGTTCCCGCTGCGGGACCGCGTGCAGCGCCGGGTGAACCGGCTGTTCTACGGCGATCGTGGCGCGCCCTACGACGCCCTGGCCCGGCTCGGCCGGCGCGTCGAGGAAGCGGCGGGCACGGAATCGGCGCTGGATTCGGTGGTCAAGACCATCGCCGACAGCCTGCGGCTGCCCTACGCGGCCCTGGAGCTACGCGTGGGCGACGGGTGGCGGCCCGCGGCCACGTACGGCCAGCCTCCGGCCGAGGTGGTTGCGTTCCCGCTGACCTCCCAGCGGGAAACCGTCGGGCGGCTGCTGGTGGGCACGCGGTCACGGGACGAGCGTCTGGGCCCCGACGACGAGCGGCTGCTGGCCGACCTCGCCCGCCAGGCGGGCCCGGCGGCCCACGCGGTGGCGCTGCGCAGCGCGCTGGACGCGTCCCGCGCGGGCCTGGTCACCGCCCGGGAAGAAGAGCGCCGGCGGCTGCGGCGCGACCTGCACGACGGGCTGGGGCCGACGCTGGCCGGGCTGACGCTGGGCCTCGACACGGCGCGGGCGCGGTCCGCCGGGCAGCCGGAACTGCAGGAATTGCTGGGCAAGCTCAAGGCGGAGACGCAGCGGGCCGTCACCGACGTGCGCCGCATCGTCTACGGCCTCCGGCCGCCCGCGCTCGACGAACTCGGCCTGGTCGGGTCGCTGCGCGAGGAGGTCAGGCGCCTGCAACTTGAGGCTCCCGAGCTGAGCATCACCCTGGATGCATCAGGCGACCGCCTGGACGACCTGCCCGCCGCGGTCGAGGTGGCCTGCTACCGGATCGTCACCGAAGCGCTGACCAACGTCACCAGGCACGCGCACGCCACGCAGTGCTCCGTGCGGATCAACCTCAATCACGGCCTGGACGTGGACGTCAGCGACGACGGCGTGGGCCTGCCCGAAGGCTGGCGGACCGGGGTCGGTATCGCGTCGATGCGCGAGCGCGTAACCGAACTCGGCGGGAGCCTGGCGTTCGAACCCCGCCTGCCGCACGGAACCAGGATCACCGCCCGCCTGCCCGCCGAACAGACCGCCCGCGTGCCCGCCGTCCAGGAGCAACCATGACCGAACCGATCCGGGTCCTGATCGCCGACGACCACCCGCTGTTCCGCGACGGCCTCAGCGCCCTGGTGACCGACGGGCCCGACACCGAGCTAGTCGGCACGGCCACCAGCGGCACCGAAGCCGTCGACCTGGCCATCGCGACCCAGCCGGATGTCATCATCATGGACCTGCACATGCCGGGACTGAACGGCATCGAGGCCACCCGCCAGATCGTGGCGGACAGCCCGCACATCACGGTCCTGGTGCTGACCATGTTCGACGACGACGACTCGATCTTCTCCGCGCTGCGCGCCGGGGCCAGGGGATACCTGCTCAAGGGCGCCGATCAGGAGCAGATCCGCGCCGCCATCCGGGCCGCCGCCAACGGCGAGATCATCTTCGGGACGCAACTGGCCGCCCGCATGCTCGCCTACTTCACCGCGAGCGCCACCGCCCCGCCGCAGGCCTTCCCGCAGCTGACCGACCGGGAACGCGAGGTGCTGGACCTGGTCGCCCAGGGCCGGGCCAACGCGGCGATCGCGGCCCGGCTGGGGCTGAGCCAGAAGACGGTGCGCAACCACGTCTCGAACATCCTGACCAAGCTGCAGGTCGCCGACCGGGCCCAGGCCATCGTGCAGGCCAGGGACGCGGGCCTGGGACGGCAGTCCCGGGTCTGAGGGACATCCGCCGGGACTTCGGTTCCGGCCGGCCGCGCGATTCTTCCCGGCCCATCGTGACCGCTACCTCATGACAGCGGGACACCTCCCCACCGAGCCTGTGAGCACGACATAAAGACCTGGTGGTGAGGAGAACCCGATCATGTCTATTGCGACAGACCTAACGGCAGACTCACAGGTCATCGACCTGGTTGCCAGCGTCAGGAGCGGCGACCGCCGGGCGTGGGACGCGCTGGTTGACCGGTACGCCCCGCTGGTGTGGTCGATCTGCCGCAAGTACCGGCTCGGCCGCGCCGACGCCGACGACGTTGCCCAGAGCGTCTGGCTGCACCTGGTGGACCACGTGGACCAGCTTCGCGACGCGGCCGCGCTGCCCGGGTGGCTCGCTACCACCACCCGGCGGGAGTGCTGGCGCGTCATGCGCACCTCACGCGCACCGCACCTGGTCTTTTTTGAGCCGAACGCCGACCACCGGCGCGACGAGCACTGCGGCGCGCCCGACCAGCACCTGCTCGAGGCCGAGCGCCACGCGGCGCTGCGCGAGGCCTTTACCCACCTGCCCCGGGAAGGCCAGGATCTGATCGCGATGCTGATCGCGGACCCGCCCCTGCCGTACGCCGAGATCAGCGCCAAGCTGGGCATGCCCATCGGCAGCATCGGCCCGACCCGCAGCCGCTACCTGGACAAGATCCGCCGCTATCCGGCCATCGCGGCGCTGATCGACGCCGCGTAAGGCCCGCCGGGGCCGGCTTCGCGATGAGTTCCCCGGTCACGTACCGTCCTATAGGCATGACGTACGCACCGGTGAACGGCCTGCAGCTCTACTACGAGACCCACGGTTCGGGCCGGCCGCTCGTATTGCTCCACGGAGGCCTGCTGACCATCGACCTGTCGTTCGGGTCGGTGCTGAAGCCCCTCGCCGCGAGCAGGCAGCTGATCGCGGTGGAGCTCCAGGGGCACGGGCACACTGCCGACACCGACCGCCCGATGTCGATCGAGGCGCTGGCCGGTGACGTCATCGCGCTGCTCGACCACCTGGGGATCGCGGACGCCGATTTCTACGGCTTCAGCCTCGGCGGCCTGGTCGCGTGCGCCGTCGCGCTCGCCGCGCCCGCCCGGGTCGGCCAGCTGATTATCGCCTCCGCGGACGCCCACCGCCCGCCCGGCCGGGAGAGCCCGCCGCTCGGCGAGGACCGCCTGCCGACGCAGGCCGACTTCCAGGACATGCAGGACGCCTACCACGCGGTCGCTCCCGACCCTGCGCGCTTCTTCGAGCTCCAGGCCAAGACGTCGGCCGCGGTCCACGCGTTCCCTGGGTGGACCGACGAGCTGCGCTCGCTTCAGGCGCCCACCCTGCTGCTGTTCGGCGACCGGGACTTCATGCCGTTGCCCGACGTGGTGGAGATGTTCCAGCTCCTGCCGAACGCGCAACTGGCCGTGCTCCCCGGAGCCACGCATATGGACGTCAGCCGGCGCGCCGACGAGGTACTCGCGCTCATCACGCCGTTTCTCGACGCACGCTGACAGTCTGCCTCCGCTGAGGTGGCCGGGATACCGCGGAGGATCCGTGCCTGACGGAAGGAAAGGCGCCGTCTGGGGACGGGTTCCGAATGGTCCGAGCAGCCGGTCCCGTCCGCGAGGCCATCCCGTGTGCCAGCGCGCCTGCCGAAGTCACTTGCCGCGCTTGAGCCCCGCCCAGCCCGCCACCACCGCGTACCCGGCTGCGCCAAAGGCATGAAAGCGGCAACCTACCCGCTTTTTGGGGTAGGTTGTCACTCTCATGCCCTAGGTACTGGCTCGCAAGCGAAATCTTGAGCGGTTTCTGTGGTGGGCGGGACGGGTGGGACTTCCCGCGTGGCCTGCGGTGCCGATCCGGGCCGGGCCGGCCCGCGAAGGGGGCGTTTGGGCATTCGGAACCCGTCCCCGTACGGCGCCCATTCTTCCGTCAA
>Ga0335074_10016720_pt1 | contig 10330 bp, 10 predicted proteins | sample Lox_Sample_23_FD_206715 | JGI IMG/M metagenome (GOLD analysis project Ga0335074, IMG submission 206715) | Soil microbial communities from Loxahatchee National Wildlife Refuge, Florida, United States - Lox_Sample_2.3 | ecosystem: Environmental > Terrestrial > Soil > Wetlands | place: USA...
TCGGTGTCCGGCTACCACATCCGCGAGGCCGGCTCGACCGCCGCGCAGGAGCTCGCCTTCACCCTGGCCGACGGGTTCGGGTACGTGGAGCTCGGCCTGGACCGCGGTATGGATGTCGACGCGTTCGCGCCCGGGCTGTCCTTCTTCTTCGACGCGCACATCGACTTCTTCGAGGAGATCGCCAAGTTCCGCGCGGCCCGGCGGATCTGGGCCCGGTGGCTGCGCGACGTCTACGGGGCCAGAACCGCACGCGCGCAGTGGCTGCGCTTCCACACCCAGACGGCCGGCGTCTCGCTCACCGCCCAGCAGCCGGACAACAACATCGTCCGCACCGCCGTCGAGGCCCTGGCCGCAGTGCTCGGCGGGACCAACTCGCTGCACACCAACGCCCTGGACGAGGTGCTCGCGCTGCCCGGCCCGGCTGCGGCCGAGACCGCGCTGCGCACCCAGCAGGTCCTCATGGAGGAGACCGGCGTGGTCAACGTAGCCGACCCGCTCGGCGGCTCCTGGTACGTGGAGGCGCTCACCGACCGGATGGAGCGAGAGGCCGAGGCGATCTTCGCCCGGATCCGCGAGATGAGCCCGGACGGCACGATGACCGGCGGGATCCTGCACGGCATCGAGACCGGCTGGTTCACCGGCGAGATCGCCGAAGCCTCGTTCGTCTACCAGCGCCAGCTGGAGAAGGGCGAAAAGAGGATCGTCGGCGTGAACTGCCACACCGAAACCGTGGCCGAGCCGCTGGAGATCCTGCGCATCAGCCCCGAGATCGAACGCGAGCAGGTCGCCCTGATCGCCCGCCGCCGCACCGGCCGCGACCAGCACGCGGTCGACGCGGCCCTGTCCGCCCTGGTCGCGGCCGCCCGCACCGACGAGAACCTGGTCCCGCCCATGCTCGACGCGGCCCGCGCCGAAGCCACCCTGGGCGAGATCTGCGACGCCCTGCGCACCGAATGGGGCGCCTACACCGAGCCCGCCGCCTTCTAACCCGCGGCCCACTGATCCCCGGCCCCGGGCGGCGACCCGGCCAGCGGGCTGTGGTCGAGATACCTGATCTCGTAAACCCGCTCGCTGAACCGCCAGCCGTCTTCGGTACGCCGGTACCGGTCGTGGTAAATGGCGTAGTTCAGCTCCGACGCGCCGTTGTGCAGCCCGATGAGCTCTTGGATATAGGCTCGTCCGGACGCGCTATCGCCGTCCAGCTCGATGAGGCCCGGATGCGTCGTCTGCACCAGGAACTTCACCACATCCGGCACCCGCGCCCCCCACCCCCGGATCTCCTCCCGCCCACTCAGCTCCACCGGAATGTCGGGCATCCGCCACACCCCGTCCCCCGTAAACAGCGAGGCCACCCGCCCATAGTCCCGCATCATCACCGCATCGGTGAACTCCCCCCGCAGCGCCTCAATCTCCACCCGATCCGCAATGCCCTGAAAGTCCCTCATCGCTTCCTCCCTCGCCAGGATTCCCCGCCCCGTGCCCCCTCTACGACGCACGACCCCGCCTCCCCGTGACACCCACTCGCCCCCGCCCCTCAACGACGCACCACCTCGCGCCCCAATGACACCTGCCCCCCGAGCGCCCGTTCTCCATTACTCACCGGGCCAGCGCGATTACTCACCGGGCCAGCGCGCCCGAACAGCCAGCCCGCGCTGGCGGCCGTACCCCAAGGGTTTCACCAATCACAAACGCCTCAGCTGATCAGGCGAGCTGCGGCGCTGCCGTCATCGTGTGTCAAAACCCCTCCCAGAAGGCGGTGCTGACACACGATCACGGCAGACCGGGTGCTGTGTTGCACATGGCGCAACTGGCTGAGAGGGACGCAACTAGCAGGCAGGGATTTGGGGATTATTGCTACCCGTCCGCGGGCGGTAGCGATCCACGATCCTGCCGGCGAGTGCGCGCTAGGGCCGTGGACTGGTGCACACGAGGCAGATGCTTCGGGTGGGATAGCGGGTGGCGGCCCGTTTCAAAAAGCAAGGCAACTGACCACGGTCGGCCGGGCAGCGCTCAATTATTTACTACGAGATGTAGTACTACCTTGCGTAGTGGATAGGCATAACCAAGACCAACAGGGACTCCGCCGGGTGCGGCCGTCTCGTTGAGGCCAGGCCCGGCGGGTAGCACCGGCGCTGCGCGGATCGTGAGCGGCGACGCTAGCTGGGCGCGGCGACGGGGAGGCCGGCTTCGGCGGCGGCGGCGAGCAGGCGGGGGTCGTAGGCGACGAACGCGGTCAGGTCCCGCTTCAGGGCCAGCGCGGAGGCCAGGTGGATGGCGTGTGCCGCGCCGAGGGTCTGGGGCGGCAGCGTGGCCGAGTTGTCGAGCACGTCGGTGGTCAGCGCGACCCGGGCGATGCGCTTGAGCACGTGGTAGCTGCGCGGCAGCGCGCCCGGCTCGGCACGCCAGACCGCGCGCGGGACCTCGGCCCGGTGCAGGGTGCTGGAGACCAGCGGCTGGCCCGGCCGCTCGGCCAGCCAGCCCGCCAGCGCGGCCGACTCGGGCTCGGTCAGCGCCAGCTTGACCAGCGCGGAGGAATCCAGGTAGATCACTCGTCCGCCGCCTGCCGCAGCTGGGCCAGGACCTCGCTCGCGGTCGGCTGGCCGGCCGGCGGTGCCGGGTACGGGTCGAGGTCGGCGACGCCGCCGCCTTCCTCGGCCGGCTCGATGATCCCAGCCGCGATCAGGCGTTCCAGCGGGCTGCCCGGCTCCCTGACCGGCACGAGCTGGGCCACCAGGCGCCCTCGGTTCGTGATGTCCACCGTGTACCCCTTCTCCGCCAGGTCGACGTAGACGCTGGCGTGCTGGCGGAGTTCCCTGATCCCGATGCGCGCGCTCGCGGCGGCCCGCGTGGCCGGCTCGGCCCGCGCCGCCGGACGTCCGGGCTCACGGGCCCGGGCCGTTCGGCTGACCGGCCGCGGTTCCCGCTCGCCGGACGAGGTGTCACCCATCGAGTTACCGTAGCACAGTAGATGCTACCCGGCCGGATGTCCTGCGCGCCGGGCGTCGATCTGGCCCTGCGCCTCGGCCAGCACGCGTCCGACCTCGCGGCCGAACCAGACGTCGCAGGGGTGCCGGGTCTCGCCCGCCCGGGCGTTGGCGGCGAGCTCGCCCAGCGCGATGCTCAGCGCCGTGACCTGGTCGGCGCTCCCGCGGGGCGCGGCCAGCCGCCCCGACTCGCCCCATACGTAAGCCTCGAAGCCCGCCGCCGCCTCGGTCGCGCTGAGCGTGAGGGTGGTCGTACTGGTCGCGCCGCCCCGGTGATGCAGGACCAGGTGGGTGACGTCGGCCGGGCCGGCGTCGGCGGTCACCGAGGTGACCGGTCCGAGGCTGGCCCACAGCAGCGAGATCATGTGCGGCCCGATGTCCCACAGGCCGCCCTTGTCCCGGCGCCACGGCGTGTTGAACGGGTTGCCCTCGCTCAGCGCCGAGCCCAGCCAGGCCGACACGCCTCCCGTCCATCCACCGCGGGTTTCGACCTCGGCCAGCCAGGTCCGGACCTCCGGCTGGAATCTGAGGGTGAAGAACACCACCGACGCCACCCCGGCCTGCTCCACCGCCCCGACCAGGTCGTCGGCCGCCGCCTCGGTCAGCGCGATGGGCTTCTCGAGCAGCAGGTGCTTGCCGGCCCGGGCGGCCTGCGTGGCCACGGGCGCCTGCACGTCCGGCGGGACCGCGAACGAGACGGCGTCGACCGCGGCCAGGAACGCCGGGACGTCCTCGTAGGGCGTGGCCTGGTACTCGGCCGCGAGATCGGCCGCGGCCTGCGGGTTACGGCCCCAGACCGCGGCCAGCTCGATCCCGGCCGTCGATGCCAGGGCGGGCGCGTGTGCGACGTGCGCCCAGTATCCGGTGCCCACCAGCCCAAACCTCATGCGACCAACGGTAGACCACGCCGGGCCCGGGGCCCGGGCGTCTCCACCCGGAGTCAACCCGGCGGTCCACCCGGGCGCCGGCGCGCCGCGGCCCGCAGCAGGTTACGTTGATATGGGCCGCCGGACCGGTCGGCCGTTCGGTGTAAAAGTCAGTCAGGAGCGGGGCGTGCTGCGTTCCCTCACTACGCGGATGTACCCGCCGGTCGACGACCGCTCGGTGACCGCCGCCCGGGTGATCAACACGGTGCGGGCCGCGGGCCTGGTCATCGTGGTCGTCACCACGGCGTGGCTGGCCCGCCCCGGCCCGGCCTCGGGGGGCGATCGCGGCCCGGCGATCGCGGTCATGCTGGGCGTGTCCGCGGCCGCGTGGATCGCCTGGATCCTGTCCGACGGACGTGACCAGCTGATGGCCTGGAGCCTGGTGGTGATGGGGGGAGCGGGCGGTGTGCTGGCCGGCCTGTCCCCGAACGGCCCGGCGGTCGCGGTCGGCTGCGTCGCCGCGTTCAGCGCGGGCGCCCGGCTGAGCACCAAGGTGTCGCTGGGCATCACCGCCGAAACCGTGGCCGGGTTCCTGGTCACCGGGCTGATCGTGAGCATCCCGGCCGCCGAGCTGCTGGGCTACGCCTGGGCCTTCATCGGGCTGTGGACCGTGGCCCTGACCCGCAACGAGTTCCTCATCCGCGCGGTCCAGGCCGAGCGCACGCTGGCCGAGACCCGCCGGGTCCGCGAAGCCGAGACCCGCGCGGCCGCATTCGCCGAACGGACCAGGATCGCCCGGGACCTGCACGACGTGCTCGCCCACTCGCTGGCCGCGGTCTCGGTGAACCTGCAGGCCGCCGAGGGGCTGCTGGCCTCGGACGCGCTGCCCGCGGACAACCCGGAACTGATCAAGGCGATCGAGTGCATCAGCCGGGCCGGGACGCTGACCCGGGACGGCCTGGCCGCGGCCAAGCGCGCGGTGCTGGCCCTGCGCGAGGACGCGGCGCCGCTGCCCGACCAGCTCGCCGCCCTGGCCGGACAGTTCCGCACCGCCGGCGACCCGGCGGTGAACCTTGAGGTCAGCGGCGAAGCCAGGCCGATCCCGGCCGAGGCCGGCGTGGCCGTGTACCGGACCGCTCAGGAGGCGCTCACCAATGCGCGCAAGCACGCGCCCGGCGAGCCCGTCACACTCCACCTCGGCTACGAGCCGGATGAGGTAAGTCTCAGCGTCGTCAACCCGATGCCCCGGCCAAGCGCCGCACGGCCGCTGGCCGACACCGGCAGCGGGTTCGGCCTGGTCGGCCTGGCCGAACGCGCCGCCCTGGCGGGCGGTACCTTCGAAGCCGGACCGGACGCGGGGAACTGGCAGGTCAAGCTAAGGATTCCGGATGACAGAGAACCATGAGCCGGTGACCGTGGTCGTCGCGGACGACCAGGCCGCCGTCCGCGAGGGCCTGGTCCTGCTGCTCGGCACGCTGCCCGGGATCAGCGTGGTCGGCCAGGCCGAGGACGGCGAGGCCGCGGTCCAGACGGTCGCGGCCACTCATCCCCAGGTCGCGCTCATGGACCTGAACATGCCCCGCTGCGACGGGGTGGAGGCGACCCGGCGCATCCGGGCCGGCCATCCGGGCACCAAGGTCGTGGTGCTGACCACCTACTCCGACGACGAGTCGATCCTCGGCGCCCTGCAGGCCGGGGCCCTGGGTTACCTGACCAAGGACGCCACCCGGGCCGAGATCGGCCGGGCCGTGCTGGCCGCCGCGGCCGGCCAGGCCGTGCTGGATCCCGCGGTGCAGCAGCGCCTGCTGTCGGCCGCGGTCCGCGCGCCCGCGGCGCAGCCGGACCACGACCCGGACGAACTCACCCCCCGGGAGTCCGACGTGCTGCGCCTCATCGCGGAGGGCAAGTCCAACCGGGAGATCGCCCGCGTGCTCTTCGTCAGCGAGGCGACGGTCAAGACGCACGTCAACCGGATCTTCGCCAAGACCGGCTCCCGGGACCGGACCCAGGCCATCCGCTACGCCTACACCCACGGCTACGCCGATCCCGCCCGCAGCAGCTAGGCCCAGCAGCTAAACGGGGCCGCTAAGCCCAGGGGCCGGCCAGCATGATCGGCTGCCAGGGGCGGACGGTGACGGCCAGCAGCCCGCCCGCGACGCTCACGTCGTCCTGCGTGGCCAGCTTGGTCGCTGCGCCGAGCTGACCGGCGCCGGGCAGCCGCAAGATGGTCATGCCCTCGCCCGCCACGTCGCGCATCGGGCCCGCCGCGACCAGGTACCCCGCCTCCCGCATCCGGGTCAGAAACGCCACGTGCTCGGCGAACCGGGGGTCCTCGTCCACGGGCCCGGCCGCCGGCGCGTCCGGCCCGGGACGGTGCAGCAGCGCCACCCAGGTGACTTCGGCCGGCGCGGCCGCGTACGAGCGGTAGCGGTCCAGGACCGCCGGCCAGCCCTGGTCGTACTCGGCCCGGGCGGCGGCCGGATCGGCGAACACCTCCCAGCCGGTGTGCTCCAGCGTGACCAGCGTCTGGCCGTCGGCGGCCGCAAAGGTGATCTCGACCTGGCTGGCCTGGTCCGCCGCCTGCCCCGGATGCCAGCTGAACGCCAGACAGACCGGTGGCTCCCACCGGCTGACCGTGCCCCACACCGCCGCGGCGCCGTCCGGGGCGTGCTCGACGATCCGCCCGTCTTCGAAGGCCACGGTCGCGTCCGCGCCGTAGACGCTGAACCCGGCCAGCGGCCACCACCGCCCTATCCGCGCGGTGAACACCTCGAACGCCGTGGCCGGGTCCGCGTCGACCAGTATTTCCCTGTGGATCGGCGGGATGGTGCTCACGGGCTGCTCCCTTCGTTGCGGCGCGCCACCTCGGCGGCGTAGGCGGCCAGCACGGTATCCCAGGTCCGCATCAGCCACTGCTGCGCGGCGGTCATGCCGTCCGGGGCCAGCATGTACAGGTTGCGGGTGCCGGCGCTGCGGTGCTCGATCAGTCCCGCGTCGCTCAGCACCCGCAGGTGCTTGCTGACCGCCGGGCGGCCCACCGGCAGCCGCGCGGCAAGCTGGCCCACCGGCGTCGGCCCGTCGCGCAGCAGTTCCAGGATGCGCCGCCGCACTGGCTCGCCCAGCGCGTCGAACACGACGTCAGCAGATTGGTTACTCATCGGCAACGGTTACTCTAGAGCAACCAAAGCGATTCCGCAAGGAGGCCCGGATCAACAAGGTGAGAGCATGCGGCAGGATGGAGTCATGCAGCCGCGGGATTTTTCGCTCTATGGCGCCGTCGATCTGGGTGCGCGGCAGGCAGCCGCGCAGCGCAGGCAGCAGACGGCGCAGTCCGACGGGTCCGCCACGCCATCCGACGGGGCCGTCATCGAGGTCACCGAGCAGACCTTTAATACCGACGTCGTCGAACGATCCAGGACCACACCGGTCGTCATCGACCTGTGGGCCGACTGGTGCGGGCCGTGCAAGCAGCTCAGCCCGGTGCTGGAGAAACTCGCCGCCGAGGCGGACGGGACGTGGATCCTGGCCAAGGTGGACGTCGATGCGAACCCTCAGCTGGCCGCGGCGCTGCAGGTGCAGAGCATCCCCATGGTGGCGGCGGTCATCGGCGGTCAGCTGGTGGACGCCTTCCTCGGCGCGATGCCCGAAGCCCAGGTCCGCCAGTGGCTGGGCCAGGTGCTGGCCGTCGCGGAGAAGATGGGCGTGCTCCCGGAGGGCAGCGCCGGCGTCGAGGCCGACGCGGCCGCGGGCGGCGCGGACCCGAGCGGGTACGCCGACCAGCTGCCGCCGGCCTACGAGCAGGCCCGCGCGGCTATGGAACGCGGCGACCTGGACGCCGCGGCCCGGGCCTTCGAGGAGGAGCTGGCCGCGTCCCCGGGCGACCCGATCGCCAAGGCCGGGCTGGCCCAGGTCAGCCTGATCCGCCGGGTCAGCTCGTACGACCAGGCCCAAGCCCGCCGGGACGCGGCCGGGCACCCGGACGACGCGGCGGCGCAGATCAAGGTGGCCGACATCGACCTGGCCTCGGGCCGGATCGACGAGGCCTTCGACCGGCTGCTCGGCGTCATCCGGCGCACCTCGGGCGAGGAGCGGGACCAGGCCCGCAAGCACCTGGTCGGCCTGTTCGACATTCTCCCGCCGCGTGATCCCCGGGTCACCAAGGCCCGCTCCACCCTGTCGGCTCTGCTCTTCTGACGACCTGGTCGCAGGCCCCTTCGCTCCGATAGCAACAGGCCCGAAAGTGGAGTCACAGCCCGTTGTTACGGCCAGAGCTCACCGTGCCCCGGCAAGCGGTCTTGGGCACCCTCGTAAATGGTGAGAGGCTGATTTCCGTAGGGGAGGTGGGGACGTGCCTGCTGTGCCGTCGCAGGGGATCTTCCTGAGCTACCGGCGTGAGGATGCCGCCCCTTACGCGCGCTTGCTGAAGCTGGAGTTGCGCGAGCATCTCCCGGACGTGCCCGTTTTCATGGACCTGGATTCCATCGAGCCGGGCCTGGACTTTGCCGAGATCATCCGGGACGCCGTCGACTCATGTGCGGTCCTATTGGCCTTGATCGGACGCCAATGGGCCACACTTGCCGATGAGCAGGGACACCGCCGGCTTGACGATCCAGACGACTGGGTGCGATTCGAAGTCCAGGCCGCGCTGGAGCGCGGGCTTCGGGTGATCCCGGTGCTCGTCAATGGCGCACGGCCGCTCCGGCGGGAGCAGCTGCCCGCCGAACTGCATAAACTTGCGCGGCTCAATGCCCTGGAACTGAGTTATAACCGATATCAGTACGATGCGGATCGCCTACTGGAACTGGTCAAGCGGGTGCTTGCCGACGGGCCAGGCATCGCGCCCGAGTTCTTGCCGCCGGTGGATGACGAAGCCGCTATCTCTCCCGATGCCCGCTCCAGCGCAAACGCCGTTGATCGGACGGCTCAAAAGGGTCCCGAACTTGACTGGAAAGAACGGGCGCGTATTGCCCGTGTGCTGATCGACGCGAATCGTACTGCTGATTCCATTACCGACCGCTCGAAAGACCGCGCACTGGTCGAGATCGCCGGGACACTGGCCGCCACCGACCCGGACCGCGCCGAACGCATCGCCCAGTCCATCACGGACGGAGGCTGGAAGGCGCGCGCGCTGGCCGAGATCGTCGGGACCCTGGCAGCGACCGATCCGGACCGCGCCGAACGCATCGCCCAGTCAATGACCGACGGAGGGTGGAAAGCCCGCGCGCTGGCCGAGATCGACAGGGCCCTGGCCGCCACCGACCCGGACCGCGCGGAACGACTCGGCGCCGAGGCGGAACGCATCGCCCAGTCCATGGCCGACGGAGGCTGGAAAGCCCGCTCGCTAGCCGAGATCTCCAGGGCGCTGGCCGGCATTGACCCGGGCCGCGCGAAACGGCTCGGCGCCGACGCCGAACGCATCACCCAGCCCATCATGTTCAGGTTCTTTAAGGCCAGCCTGCTTGCTGATGTCGCTAGCACGCTGGCAGCGACCGATCCGGACCGCGCGGAACGCATCGCCTGGTCCATCGTCCGTAAAGGCCCGCAAGCCCGTGCGCTGGCCGAGATCTCCAGGACACTGGCCGCGACCGACCCGGACCGGGCGCAACGCATCGCCCGGTCCATCACTCGTAAAGGCACCCAAGTCCGTGCGCTGACCGAGATCTCCAGGACACTGGCAGCTACTGACCCCAACGGTGCCGGCTGGCTCATCGCCGAGGCCGAACGCATCGCCTGGTCCATCACTCGTAAAGACACGCAAGCCCGTGCGCTGGCCGAGGTCTCCAGCGCGCTGGCGCCCATCGACCCGAGCCGCGCAGCACAGCTCGGCGCCTACGCCGAACATATCGCCCAGTCCATCAATTTCGCGTTCTGGCCAGCCAGGCTGCTTGCTGACCTTGCTCACACACTGGCCGCCAGTGACCCGGACCGCGCGGAGCACATCGCCCGATCCATCACCCGTCAAGGCTCGCAAGCCCGTGCGCTGGCCGGAATCGCCAGGGTACTGGCCGCCACCGACCCGGACCGCGCGGTACAGCTCGGCGCCGACGCCGAACGTATCGCCCAGTCGACCGCCGATGGGTACTCGAAAGCCAGTCTGCTTGCTGACCTCGCCAACACGCTGGCCGCTACTGACCCGGACCGCGCGGAACGCATCGCCCGGCACATTACCAACGCATCGCTGAAAGTGACGACCCTGGTGGCGATCGCCCGAGCGACTCCTGACGACTAAGACTAAATAAGCCACCTCGGCCTCCCGTTCCAGCGGGAGGGAATATACAAACTGAGTTGTAGGTTCCTTGTCTTCGGAGGATGAAGTCGGGTACTCCGGCCGAGTCCCCAATACACCAAATCGGAGGTGAGGCAAGGATGTACCTGACTGCATATGACCCGTTCGCCCGGGCCACCCGGCGTGCTTTCGGCCAGTCGACTGTCATGCCGCTGGACGGCGTCCGCCGCGACGGCGACGTGCTGCTGCGGTTC
>Ga0335074_10016721_pt1 | contig 10329 bp, 10 predicted proteins | sample Lox_Sample_23_FD_206715 | JGI IMG/M metagenome (GOLD analysis project Ga0335074, IMG submission 206715) | Soil microbial communities from Loxahatchee National Wildlife Refuge, Florida, United States - Lox_Sample_2.3 | ecosystem: Environmental > Terrestrial > Soil > Wetlands | place: USA...
ACGTGGAACGTGGTCGAGCCGTTCTCCTGGCCCAGGTGGACCGTGGCGAACGTCATGACTCCCTGCTTGACGGTCAGCTTGTCGTCTCCGTGCGGGCTTACCTCGTAGCGGCGGCCGAGTTGCTTCTGCAGCTTATCGGCGGCTTCCTGGCGAGTTACAGCTCTCGGTATCGTCGTGCTGGCCATGTCCGGGCCCCCCTTGGACGCAGTTGCGGTGCACTCCTCCAAGATCTCTACGGTTGTGTACCCGCGCTATTGACCTCGGAAAACGCGGGAGCTCCGCGCGCCCGCTGCCGGGCACGTCAGGCGGCGGCCAGGACCTCGTCGGCCGCGCGCTCGCCGGAGCGGACGGCGCCCTCCATCAGGCCGTGCATGGCGGTGGCGGTCTCCGTGGCGGCCCAGTGGATCCGCCCGACCGGCTGCCGGATCGCCGGGCCGTAGCTGGTGAGGACGCCGGTGGGCAGGTGGCCGATCATGCCGCCGAGCGACCACGGCTCTTCGGCCCAGTTCGTCTCGAGGTACGCCCGGGGCGTTCGCGCCCGCGGACCAAAGCGGTCCGCCAGCTCATTCAGCCACACCTCGCGGCGTTCAAGGGGGTCTTGTTTGGCCAGGTCTGTGGCAGCGGACCCGACAGCGTAACTGGAGATGATGCCCGGGCTGCCGCCCGGTCCCGACTGATCGATCGACACGCCGACCGGGGAACTGGGCGCCAGGGTCTCCCCGGTGAGCCCGTCCGCGCGCCAGAACGGCTCGTCGTACGTGGTGATGACGCGGGTGATCGCGCCGGGCGGGTAGCTGCGCAGCAGGCTGGCGTGGTCGGCTGGCAGCACCGGGTCGAACTCGATCCGGCTGGCCAGCAGCGGAGGCGTGGCGATGATCACGCGCTTCGCCCGGACCGTGTCGTGGTTGCCTCCCACCTCGACGTAACCGTCGCGGTGCCGGATCCGCCGGACCGGCGAGTTCAGCCAGAGCCGTTCGCCCAGCGGCGCGGCGAACCGGGCGGCGAGCTCCGGGGCACCGCCCTCGACGAGGTGTGTCTCCGTTTGCTTGGTGTCCATGTAGTACTGGAAGCCGCCCCCGCCCTTGGCCAGGACCATGCTGCCCAGCAGCGAGACCTCGCTCGGGTCGACGCAGAACAGCGTGCCGAACCCTGCTCTCAGCAGCGTCCTGGCCGTCCGGGACGGCACACTCCACGGGCTGCCGATCACCTCACCCAGAGAGATCGAGTCCAGCCGCCGCCCCCCGCGGGTCTCCCACGGCCGGTCCCGCGGCACCCGCCTGGCCAGCCAGGCGAGGCGGGCCAGGACCAGGCCCATGGAGGCCAGGGCGAGCACGCCCACCCCCTTCGGGATCACGCCACGGTAGCGGCGGTTGCTCCCGTCCAGCCGGACCAGGGCCTCGCCGTCCTCGAACTGCGGGTAGGTGGTCATGCCCAGCTCGCGGGACAGCCCGAAGAGCCGGTCGTGGCCCTTGCCCAGCCAGGTCCCGCCCACCGAGACGACCGTGCCGTCGTCCATCTCCCGGTTCCACACCCGCCCGCCGACGCGGTCCCGGGCCTCCAGCACCACGACCTCCAGCCCCGCGTCCTGGAGCTTGCGGGCCGCCGCGATCCCCGAAAAGCCCGCCCCGATCACGCAAACGTCGGCTTCCACCGTCCTTGCAGGCATCGGCTTCCCCCCTTAGGGCGGTCACATCCCCGCCCCTGGCCAGGGGAAACCCGGTCAGCAGCGATCGAACAGGGTGTCGGCGAACTCCCACTGCCAGGTCGCGGACCCTGGCTCGGCGGGCGGCGTGATGATCACGGCCCGGCTGTCCCCCCGCCCCGCGCGGTCGATAGCCTCCGCCAGCCCGATCATCAGCGCCGTCGAGCACGGTGTCCCGGCCAGCCGCACCGGCGCCCCGGTCCCGCACTCGGCCCGCAGCCCATCCGGTCCCAGCGCCAGCACCACGATCGCATCGGCCCGCACGAGCACGTCCCCGTGCGCCCGCACCCAGACGCTGCCCACCTACCCGCCCGGCCTGGCCGGCCCGCCGCGGGTGCTCAGCGCCGCCGGTTCCGTGATCACCGCCGCCTCTGCGGCGCCCTGCTCATCTTCTCGGCGAGCCCGGCCGCCGTCGGGGCGATCAGCCCGTCGGCCCGCCGCGCCTCCGACAGCCGGTAGGCCCGGAACTGCCCGACGGCCTCCAGCCAGATGATCACATAGTCCGGATGCTCGTTCCGCAGCCGCTCCACCTCCAGCCACCGCTCCGCCTGGCCCCCGATGCCCTGGTCTGGCTGGCGGGTGCTCACCAGGCTCGCCTCGCGCGTTTGCGCGCCATCCCGGCGTAGACGTCGGTGACCGTCGTGGCCGTGGTGTCCGGCCGCCATTCACTGACCGGGACCACGCCGGGCGGGACCAGCGAGAGATCCCCGAACAGCTCCGTGACTTGGGCGTGGGTGCGGGGGTAGATGGCCGTCGGCACCAGCGCGTTGTACGCCGCCACTCCCCCGCCTACCGCATCGGGCGCGGAGTCGGCGGTCAGGTGCGAGATGACCACCGAACTCCCCGCCGTCAGCGGCCCGGCCAGTGCGGTCACGATTCCGGCCGGGTCGTCCTTGTCATCGATGAAGTGCAGGACCGCGAGCAGTAAGACCGCGACGGGCAGGTTGAAGTCCAGCGTCCGCCGCGCCTCCCTGAGGATGTACTCGGTGTCCCGCAGGTCGGCATGTAAGTAGTCGCAGGACCCCTCGTCGGTGCTGGCCAGTAACGCACGCGCATGCGTCATCACCAGCGGGTCGTTGTCGACGTAGAGCACCCGCGAATACGCGTCAACGAGCTGCGCAACCTCGTGCGTGTTGTCCGGCGCAGGGAGCCCGGTCCCGATGTCAATGAACTGTCGCACTCCATGGGATAGAGCCAGGTACCGGACCGCCCGCCCAAGGAACTGCCGATTGGCCACCGCCCCGACGACTACCTGCGGCCGCTGCTCGATGACCTTGGCGGCGACGGCCCGATCGGACTCGAAGTGATCTTTCCCGTCCAGCCAGACGTTGTAGACCCGTGCAGGATGCGGCACAGCGGAATCGAACGGCGTAAGGGCACCCCGTCCAGGACTTTCAACATGCGACATTTGCGAGCTTTCTAGGTTTCGATGGCCCTCTGTCCGGGCGACGGCCCGGCTCCATCCTCAACATATATCGCTACGTAGCGCGCCGTCTAGCTGCGTAGCGATCTGTAGCCCAGCGGATACACACAGTCAGATACGGGCACGCTGGCCATGTGGAACAGAAGCTCGAGATCGACATCGACTACGAGGCGCCCGAGCCGCCTCACAAGCAGATAGCCAGGTGGCTCCGAGCCAGGATCGAATCTGGTGAGTACCGGCCTGGGCGCAGGATACCGAGCGAGAAAGACATTATGGACCTGAGCGGCGTTGCCCGCACCACCGCACGCCGCGCCGTCGAAGTGCTTCGAAACGAAGGCCTAGTCGTGACAACACAAGGCCGAGGCACATACGTAGCAGACGGCTCGTCCGCTGCCAATCCCGCTGCAACCTGACAGCGCGACAACAACGCAGACTATGGCTACTGATCTCAATGCCCGCTCTCTGCTCGAGTCGCTTGTTGGGCAGCAGATAGCGACCCTGACGGGCCGACCGAATACCGTGCTCGGTCTGACTGACACCAATGTGACCGTCGGCACCGAGCGGTCGCCACATGGTGAGCCCGTTCCCATTGACGCAGTGCAAGTGGGCATTGACCTACTGCTGGAGACAGGCGAGGTGGAAGTCCACCCTCGTTTCCTAGGCCATCGAAGCTCGTTTGTTGGAGCCGTGCTGCTCACCTTGCCGGGAGCTGTCGCCCACCGCACCTCGCCTCCGCGTATTGAGCTCACCGATCCCGTGACCGCTTATCGTGCCAATGAAGCAGGTCACATCAACGAATGGTGGACCGACGATCCCCAGCAACGGTTCTGGCTTGAGATCACAGACCGACCCGACATCGGGATCGATCTTCACTGTCCGCAGCGAGACGCGACAGGAAACCGCACGCCCGGATACTCGCTGATCTGGTGTGTACAGGTTGACGACATCGTCTTCCACTACAACAAGAACGAGCACGCAATCACTGGCTGGTCACGAGCAGCAGGCCAAGTGACAGAAGCCCAAACTGTATGGCTCTCGCATCACGCTGCGACGCGGCGACGCCTGCTCCAAGGGCGTGCGCAGCCAGGCTGGTGGCTCGACTTGGACGGCCCGTTCCCACTTGATCCGCCGCTGACCCTCACCCAGATACGCGCGAGTGCGCCACAGCTCCGCGCCGTCCTTGACGCCATCCGATCAGAACATGCCGGGAGCCTCTACTTCCCCTTCAGCTTCTACGGCGGCACCGAACCTCGGCCCCAGCAGCCATACCTGAATAAACTTCCAGCGGAGTTCGTGGCGCTCTTCCCGACGCTAGCCGCAGCGATCGAGCGAGCGTCACCTGAGACAGAAGATCAGAGCACCCGCACTGCACCCACGCTTGGAACCACGTACAGAGAAGCCCGATTTAGCTCATTGTCTAGCGAGCGGCAACCATTCACTGTAGACCCAGCTCTTGTCGAGCGAGGCATAAAGGGACATTCCGACATGCAGAATGCGCTGGCAGAGGTCCTGCGACAGGCTGGCATCGAGCCACGATCCAGACTTCCCCGTGAGCCCAACTTCGATATTGCCTGGGAGAGAGAAGGAATAGTCTTCGTTGCCGAGGTTAAGAGCATCACGGATAATAACGAAGAAGAACAACTTCGGCTAGGCCTGGGCCAGGTACTGCGGTATCGCCAACGTCTTCAAGCTCTAGGCCATGATCACGTTGTTGCGGTATTGGCGCCGGAGCGAGCGCCCCGCGACCCTTTGTGGACGAGCCTGTGCCATGAGCTTCAAGTGGCCCTGCTCGCCGGGAACGAGATCGAACGCGCGCCGCAGTTGTAACCGACCTCAGATCCTTAGCGTTCCAACCAAGGCTGCCGAGATGCGAAGCGCTTGCAAGGAGAGCGCCTGCAGCCACCCCTCAACCGGGCCTCGCAGTGAGGGTCGACTAGATCCCGTCCCGGCAACCTGCGAACAGGTGGGAGCCTGGACCCGCTTGCAATCCGGCCTACATGAAAAAAGTCGAGAGCGCCATGCGCTCCGGGCTGCGGCCGTCCAAGCAGTGGAGGACGGTTGCTATGGCCCATCACCTCTGGCCTCGAGTATCGGGAGGGCGCGCTTCCTCCCGGAGCCGGGCGCTGTAACCCTTTCCGCCCTCTCAGGAGTCCTGATCTATGTACCTACTGTGCCAATATGGGTTGATCATGGACGACAACGATGGTCGCGGGTTTGCACAGTGGGACAGCGCGGGCGACTTCTGACAAGAAGGAGAGCATGTACCCAGGTCAGATTGCTTGGCCGCTAAGTGGTCGTGTAGGGCAAGCACGGGTGTCGAGGGCCCTTTGGACCGCTCGCGGCGTGTCCCTGAGATTGTCACCCTCGCTCTATAGCGTTAGCCGCATGATGACGACCCAAGATGTCCAGGTTATTCCCAGAAATCATGGAGGCATCGCTAGGACGACGCTCTGCGACCTTCTCCCCCGGGCCGAGGCAGAGCCTGTGAGCCAGGTATCCCTGGGCTGTAGCCGGGCAAAGGTCACGCGCGTACGGCGGCGGGCAGCCTGATGACGAAGTCAGCGCAGCACTATGCAGCCGTGTCGCTGTTCGCCGGATGTGGAGGCATGGACCTCGGCGCTGAGCAATCAGGTCGCGTCAAGGTTGTATGGGCGATCGACAACGACCACTGGGCCGTCGAGACCTATCGTCGTAACCTCGGAGGTCACATTGCGGAAGCGGACATCACTGAGGCAGCCGTGCCCAGGGCCCCCTGCGACATTCTGCTCGCCGGCCCACCTTGCCAGGACTACTCCACATTGTGGAATCACGACGGGCTCAAGACAGCTAGGGGAAACCTGTTTCGCCAGGTAGCGCGCTTCTTGGACGAACTACGGCCAGGTGGGTTTGTCCTTGAGAACGTCCCTGGCTTGCTGTCTGCCAACAGAGGCGCAGCGTGGACTCTCGTACGACACGCCTTGCGCGCGCCTACAAGCTTCGCTGGTACTGAGCGGAACGCTGAGCCGGTGCGCTACGACATCAGCGCGCAGGTTGTGGACATGGCCGATCTCGGTGTTGCACAGCACAGAGAGCGGCTGATCGTTATAGGCGTGCGACGCGACCTAGGGGTTCGTCCGCCTGTGATCCCCACTCCATTTGCCGGGAAGCCACTCACCGTAGGCGAGGTCCTAGACAAGGATCCTCTGCCACCGGGTGCACCCAACCACGAGATAGGGCTAGACACACCGGACGTGATCGAGCGGCTCAAGCTGATCCCACCCGGCTGCAACTATGAAGTCATTCCGGAGGGACACCCGCTGGCAGTCCGGGGCTTGATTAGTCACGTCTATCGGCGTTTGGATCCTGATAAACCCTCTTACACGATTATCGCCGGAGGTGGTGGCGGCACTCACGGCTACCACTACTCCGAGCCTCGGCGCCTGAGCAACAGGGAGAAGGCTCGCTTGCAGGGCTTCCCGGATGACTTCGTCTTCGAACATGGCTGCGGCACTATCAAGTGGGAGGCCAGATCCATGTATCCGCGCGTGCGGCGTCAAATCGGCAACGCCGTGCCGCCGCCTGGGGCAAAGGTCATTGTTACTGCACTCGCAGATGCCCTCGCCAGTGCTGGTGTCCAACCGCGGACTTCGAAGGAACTCGGAGCAGCCCGTCGCCATCGGGCCTACACAGATGAACGAGCGTACGCACGACCGAAAGCAGCTAGCCGATGAGTGAGCCTGCGCCGAGCCCTGGTCCTGATGAGCTACCCGTGGTAGTCGCGCTACGAATGTTGTCGGTCTTCGGCGCTGACCAAGCGGGTGCGTATCGAGAACACTTCTCTATGCTGGCCGACGCTCTAGGGGATGATGTCAAGACCAAGCTGGCGACATTCCTAACCAACTGGGCCCTTTCAGGTCGGCCAGGCACAGTAGTGCTTACGGGCAACGCTGGAACTGGCAAGACCGCGGCCGCAGAGGCCTACTGTCGCGCTCTCGGCACAACCCTGCCCGACAGGGATGCCGTCGTGGAGGTCCGACCGGCGAAACGAGTACTCAAGGATCTGTCAGGCCTGCCAGATGCCAGCTCACGCGCACAGGCCATGGGCAATGCGCTCTCTCCGGGTGAAGCCCAGACGTTGGTCTGTGCAAACGAAGGAGTACTTCGGGACGCCCTAGTTGACCTTGAACGGATCGATGCAACTGAGGTCCTCGAAGAAGCGCTACGACAGGGCGCGGCGTCCAATAACTACCTGACCATCGTCAACGTCAATCGCCAGCGGCCGACTGCCGAGCACCTGTGGAGCCAACTTCTCGACTACGTGAGTCGCCCAGACCTCTGGTCTGGCTGCGCGGACTGCCCATTCACGGTCGGCGGTTGCCCCATGCGCAGCAACGCGGAGCAGCTGCGCCGCCCGGACGTCCGCAAGCAGCTACAGACCCTTTTCCGTCTTGGAACAGGCGAGGCAGTGCCAACTCTAAGAGAGGTCTTGGCAATTCTCTCGTGGGCCGTCGTAGGCGGAGAATCTTGTACCCACGTTAAAGATCGAAACCGCGATCTCGGTCAGGCTGCGTTTACTGCCACAGACGGTTACTTCACCAGAATCATCGGTGGAGGCATGACCGAGGACGACGCCGAGCGCTCGCCTCTGCTAGCAGGACTACGCAGATCTGGGCTCGGGGACGTTAGCGATCTGCAGGTTGATGGATGGCTGCGAGACACGAACGGTGCGCCGCACGCTGTCCGCTTCATCGCTGGCAACCCCGACGCTACCGGCATCAGTGGCACTGGTGCGCTATCGGGAACGGTTTCACCGCTAGACCGCGTCCGCACCAAGCAGCACGAGATGACCTTCCACGCCCTCGGCGAGATGATTAGCACAGACGAAGATCCAATCCGTGTCGAAGATGGCCTTGAGGCCCTGGTCCGAGGCGACGGGACCACCAATGCCCCAGCGCAGATGTTGTGGCGCCAGAGGCTGTACTTCGAAGCACCGGCACAGCTCGGGGGGCCTGCAGCCACAGCTCGACGGCTGCTTTACTTCCGCCATGCTCTTGACCTGATAGCTCTCGCATCCAAGGTCGCCAGGGACAGGGACACTTTCATTGAACTGAGCGAAATTGTGCGGGGCCTCAACTTTCTCGTCACTGGCTTTGCCAGCTCAAGCGAAGGGTTGATCGTCCCGGACCCAGCCTGTCTCTTCGCGCGCGATCCAGGCGCTTTCCGGCCCGCTCGGCCTTCTCTGGTGCATAGCCTCGTGCCTATAGACCGGCTGACGCTCGCGGTACCTGACCGCGGCCTAGTGCGCCAGCTGCTTGATGTCGACGACATTGATGTAGAGCTTGTCGTCGATAGTCGCGACGACCTAGCGCTCCGGATTGGGCCGCGTATGTATGAAGCTATCCGAGAAGCAGCTGAGTTCAGCGGTCCTGTCGGGCAAGGCGTAGCCGAAATGAATGACCTTAGGGGCTTCTATGGTCGGCTCGCCTTCCGCTCTCTTGCAGAGGCCGGACTGCGCGTTGCGGACCCTGAGACTCATAGAGGACTAGTTCGAATTACCCTTCCTCACTTCGCGGAGCGCTAATGGCCAAGAGGACGTCCAAGCAGCAGCGGCTTACACCAGGAGCCATTGCCGAAGAATTGTTCTGCCTTGAGCCTGACCGCGATGAACGCGCCCCTCAGCTTTGCGCGGAAACGTTGCTCACTCTCGCCCAAAATGGCTACCGCGCACCCGAGGGTGGTCGACTAATTAGTCCGAAACGACAGTTGTTCGCGCTGCGCAGCCTTGCCTTGGGCGAAAATTTCCTCGGCGGCCGCGACAGTGGACGCGCCGGAGACGACGACACAACTCCTGCCGAATACGGCGCCAGCCTCGCCTCCGGCCAGGACGTCCGCAGCTCCACTTATCTGGCGTTGGCCCACCAAGCTCTGCAGGGGCTTATCGATCCCGAAACCCGGCGTGGCAGCCAGACCGGTGCCTGGCTATTGCGTCCCTTCCACGAGTCGCTGCTGTGGTACGACGCCCGCAAAGCCAGCACTAAGACCAGCGAATACACCGTCCGCAAGGTCTGCATGCGTGGCAGCGGCATTACCATCGCACGAATGCTGGCTGATCCTGCCGACCCTAAGGCGGCCGAACTTGGTCGAGCTGCCGTCGTATCGATCCGCGAAACACTCACTGCCGACAGCCCTCTGGCTACGATTAGCGCTCGGCTCGAAAGCGCTTTGCCGGACGATGCACCGTATACGCGTCCGCCAGACCTCGAAACCGACGAGCAAGCCGCGTGGGACCGGGGGAGTGACGCAAGGCTTGGACCATTGGCCACGCAACTGTGTCGTCACGCCGAAGGTGTAATGCTTCAAGCTCGGGCGAGTGGCCCGGCTAAACTCTGGCAGTTGCGGAGCATTCTTGCCCTAGATCTGGCTGTACATGTAGTCCGAACCGCTTGGCAAACCACTGCTACGCCCGAGGCAGAGCGCTTCCTCCTCCTCAGTTTCGCGAACGGGCCCCGTCCACAAGACCCGGTGCGCAAACGCTCAGAGGAGTCCTTTCACCATGCGCGGATCAGGACAAGCGACGCCACGGTGAGGACGCTGGCGCGACGTATGCAGGAACTGGCTGAGGCAGACGAACCAGTCGACTGGTCCTCAGAGTTTCTCTTCCGACGAAGCAGCCAGAGCGACGACACCGCCAACAGCATCACTAAGCAGTTGCGAGGCCTAGATCGCAACGCTACGGGGGAGGACTACTTGCGGGTCGCCCGGGCGGCTATCGAGACTGCGGACTACGGTCGTGGCGCAGAGGACGGCTTCCGTGTTTTGCTTGAATCGGTTGGCGCCCTTGTTGGAACGGGGAGCTATCGCTACCTCACAGCGGGTCCGGACTTGCTCGCCGCGCTCGTAGGTGCCTTGTCGGCGCAAATGCCAATGCCCAGTCGCAAATTCTTTGCCATGGTCCGACGCGAATGGGGACTTGTCATCAATCAAGAATCGGCCGTTGGCACCGCTCTAGCTGAACAGCTCGACGGGGCAGGTCTCGAGCGCAATGCCAGAAGGGTAGAAAAACTGATGAGTGATGCCGGTCTAGCACTGGGCTTGTCAGACCGGACGACCATGGTGGGCGAGCGCGCCAGGCGGTACGGCTCGTGAGCACGCGACTGGGAGGCGCGCTCGCCGAGTACCTCCGACGACATCTGACCCCCGGACAGCCCAATTTCTTCGTCATTGA
>Ga0335074_10016722_pt1 | contig 10328 bp, 10 predicted proteins | sample Lox_Sample_23_FD_206715 | JGI IMG/M metagenome (GOLD analysis project Ga0335074, IMG submission 206715) | Soil microbial communities from Loxahatchee National Wildlife Refuge, Florida, United States - Lox_Sample_2.3 | ecosystem: Environmental > Terrestrial > Soil > Wetlands | place: USA...
CGGGGGCCCCCCCCGACCCGCTACAGCCGGCGATCGCGACCACAGCTGTGACGAGGGCTGTGGCTCATCTGGTCGCACCGCTCATCTTGGTTGAGACGGTTGGAGGCGACCAGAGGAGCGCCGGACTGCACCCCCGGTCAGTGAACTGCGGACCCGCTGGCGTTGACCGCCCACCACGTGCCGCCGAACGACGTCGCACCGACGTAGTCCGTGGCGCCGGGGCTGCCGTCGCCCGTGTACGTGTACAGCGGATGGCCGTCGTAGGTCACCTGGTGGCGGCCTCCGCCGATGCTGATCGTCCCAAGCAGGCGGCTGTTGACCCCCGAGCCCGCGCTGGGCTTGCCCGAAACGGTCAACGGCGGCCACACGGCCGCGCATCCGGACACGTGGATACAGCGATCGGTGCCGTGCTTGTCGGCGGTGAACAGGTACAGCGTGAATCCGCCCGAGTCGACGAGGATCTTGCCGTCGGAGGTCTTGGCCAGCCGGACGGTGGTGGCCCGGGCGGCCGTGGCCGTGGTGGACGTCCTGCTCACGGGGGTGGCGGCGGCGGACCCGTAGCCGGCGTAGCCGGCCGCGGCGGCGGTGGACGAGCTGGCGGCGGCGGTGGACGAGCTGGCGGCGGCGGTGGACGAGCTGGCGGCCGACGCTCCCGCGGTGTAGGCCGCCGCACCGCACGCGGTCAAGGCCGATGAACCGAGCACGGCAAGGGCAACGGTGGCAATTCTCATTCTCATGGTGGGCTACCTCTTGGTGGGGTGTGGGGGTGCTTCACCTCCCAAGACGCATGAGACATGGAGAAACTTCCCGCCCGGGCGGTACGTCCGGGACGTCCGCCAGCATGGCGGGGCCCCACCAACGTCCGAGGAATGCCAGCATGAGCGCCATCCCGCTTGAAGTAGAGCCCGACCCCGACCGTCCGAGCATGCGTGAGACCGCCCCATCCGTCTTCCTCGTCGCCAGGCCCTCCGTGGACGTCGCTGGGATGCGGGCGTACCTGGAGGAGGTGGGCGGAGCCTCCTGGCTCGAGATGCGTGAGGCTGAGGGCCAGGAGCGCAACGACGGAGAGCTCCTGGCCGAGTTCGCCGGGCGCATCTGCTATCGCAGCTGGGAGCCGGGACTGAACGCCAACGTCACCCGGATCCGCACCGATCGGGAGGCGTACTTCGCCAACGTCCTCCAGAGCTTTCACGGCAGCGTGCTCGAGCACGCCAGCTACTCGTTCGCCTTCAACTCGGTTTCTCGCGTTTTCACCCACGAGCTCGTACGGCACCGGGCCGGATCGGCCTTCAGCCAGGAGAGCCTGCGCTACGTGCGGCTGACCGACATCGGCTTCCGGGTTCCGCCCGCCCTCGAGCCGGTGCGCGACCAGGTCGTCAGCCTCGTCGAGCAGCTCGAGGAGTTCCAGGTCTCGGCCGCGGAGGCCCTAGGCCTCGACGAGGACGGGCTGCCCTTCGCGGTCAAGAAGGAGATCACCTCGGCCTTGCGGCGCCTGGCCCCGATCGGACTCAGCACCGACATCCTCTGGACCGCCAACGTGCGCACCCTGCGCCATGTGATCGAGATGCGCACCGCGCCGGGGGCCGAGGAGGAGCTGCGCCTCGTCTTCGACCAGGTCGCCCGCATCATGCAGGCCGAGGCCCCGAATCTGTTCCAGGACTTCGTCCGTGAGGAGGACGGCTCCTGGGTCCCGCGGTGGCGTAAGGTCTGAGCACCCCGGCGAACCAGTCCACGGGAGGCAGCGATGGGCGAGCGGTGGTTCTCGAACACGGAGCTCGAGCAGATGTCCCGGCCCACCATGGACCGCGCCATCGAGGCCCTCGACCGGGGGGACGTAGAGGCGGCGCGCGCCCTGTGCGAGGAGATGAAGCACGAGTGGCGCTACCTCCACGACCTGATGGTCGAGGGCATCGGCGGCCTGATCTCGTTCATCCAAGAGCGCCTCGGCGACGACGGGGTGGCCGAGGCGTGGACCGACGGCCAGGGGAGGGGGTGGAGGCGCGACGTGGAGACGATCGCCGGGCGGGACCGCCGCCAGATCGTTCTGGCTCTGGCCGCCACCTGGCGGGCGCATTCCTGTAGCGGCACGGGGCCGCACCCGGGCGCCTTCACGATCACCGAGGACGACGAGAAGTTCACCTTCACGATGAACCCATGCGGCTCGGGCCAGCGGCTGGTGCGGATGGGCCGCTATGAGGGGCCGGGCGCGTTGGGCGTGACCCAAGAGGCTCACGACTGGAGCTACGGGCGGGCGGGCTTCCCGCTCTACTGCACGCACTGCTCGTTCATGAACGAGTCGCTGCCGATCAAGTGGATCGGCTACCCGCTGTACCCCAGCGACCCGCCTGAGGACTTCGGCCGCGACCCCTGCACCTGGTACTGGTACAAGGACCCCGCCGACATCCCGGACCGCCACTGGGAGCGACACGGCCTGGAGCGCATGGGCGCACCCGACGATGCCGGCTGAGACCGAGCCGCGCGGGCGCCGGGTGCTGGTCACCGGGGCCGCCGGCGGCATCGGCCGGGCCATCGTCGCCCGCCTCAGGGAACGCGACTGCACCGTGGCGGGCTGCGACCTGGCCGGAGCGGACGTGAGCTTCGACGTGCGCGACCGCGACGCGGTCCACGACGGCGTGGGCGGCGCCATCGCGCGGCTCGGCGGCTGCGATGCCGTGGTTGCCGCCGCGGGCATCGTTGACACGATCCACCGGGCCGAGCACTTCTCCGACGCCGACTGGCGCGGCGACGTGGAGACCAACCTGTACGGCGCCTTCTACGTCGCCCAGGCCGCGTTCGACGCGCTGGCCGACAGCGGCGACGGACGGATCGTGCTGATCTCGTCGGTGGCGGCCGAGACCGGCATCCCCGGGCAGGCCGCCTACGCCGCATCCAAGGCCGGCCTTGTCGGTTTGGCGCGGACCCTGGCCGGCGAGTGGGCGTCGCGAGGGATCCGCTGCAACGTCGTCATGCCCGGCATGGTGCAGACGCTCAAAGTCCTCGCCATGCCCGAGCCGGTCAAGGCCGCCATGGTCGCTCGCGTGCCGCTCGGCCGCTTCGCCTCGGTGGACGAGGTCGCCGGCGTCGTCGCCTTCCTGCTCTCGCCCGCGGCCGCCTACATCACCGGCGCCGTCCTGCGCGTCGACGGCGGCTTCGGCCTGTCGACCAGCGCCATGGTCTGATGGCGCGGTGGGCGCGGCGCGGGACCCACACGCCCGGCTCGGCGCGCTCGGCTCGGCGCGTTCGGCTCGGCGCGCTCGGCTCGGCGCGCTCGGCTCGGCGCGTTCGGCTCGGCGCGCTCGGGCACCGCGGGGCGCGCTCGGGCACCGCGGGGCGCGCTCGGGCACCGCGGGGCGCGAATGTCCCCTGGGGAGGGACATTGGCGACCCGCGGGTGCAGGATGGGAGCGGCTCGGCTCAGAAGATGCCGGTCAGCGCTGCGCCGGCGTGCGAGGCGAGGTGGAACAGCGGCGAGGGGAGGATCCCGAAGACGATGCAGGCGGCGGCGAACACGATGCCGACGAACACGACTTCAGGGTGCGGCGCCGCCTGGTCGCGGGCCAGGTGCCCGACGAGCACTCCGGCTCCGGACCCACCGCCCGGCTCCTCGTCGAGCTCGGGCGAGCCGCCGGCGATGGGCGCGAACTGGATCCCCGCCGGGCGCACCGGCTCCGGCTCGGGCTCGGGCTGAGCCGACATCCACATCGTGGCCACCACCCGCAGGTAGTAGCCGAGCGAGATCATCGCGCCGACCACGAGCACGATCGCCAGCCACGTGTAGTCGCCGTTGACCAGGGCGTGGATCAGCTGGAACTTGCCGATGAAGCCGACCGTCCCGGGAACTCCGGCCAGGGCGAGCATCCCGATCGTCAACGGCCACGCCAGCCAGGGGCTGCGGTAGCCGAGACCGGCCAGCGAGCTCAGCTGGTCATCACCGGTGTCGCGCTCGTTGGCGTACACGGCGGCGAAGGCGGCCATGTTCATGGCCAGGTACACGCCCAGGTAGAGCACCGTGGCGGACACCCCGAGCCGGGTTCCGACGACCACGCCGGCGAGGATGTAGCCGGCCTGGGCGACGCCCGAGTACCCGAGCATCCGCTTCAGTGAGGTCTGATTCAGCGCCCCGACGTTGCCGACGATGATCGTGATCGTGGCGAGCGCGGCCAGCAGCGGCGCCCACTTGTCCTCTGAGGCGATCGCCGCCACGTCGAAGAAGCGCAGGAACACGGCGAACGCCGCCGCCTTGGTGGCGGTGGCCATGAATGCCGTGATCGGCGTCGGCGCGCCCTCGTACACATCCGGCGTCCACTGGTGGAAGGGAGCCACCGAGGCCTTGAAGGCGAACCCGACGGCCACCAGCGCCAGTCCGGTCAGGAGCAGCGGATTGCTGAACAGACCGCCTCCGGCCAGCGTGGTCGAGGACAGGGCGTTCGCGATCTGAGTGAAACCGGTCTGGCCGGTGGCTCCGTAGATCATGGCCAGCCCGTAGACGAGCGTGGCCGAGCCGACCGATCCGATGATCAGGTACTTGAGTCCGGACTCCAGTGACCCCTCGCGCCGGTACTCCGAGGCGCACAGGATGTACAGCGGGATCGAGAGCAGCTCGAGCCCCAGGAACAGCGTGATCGTGTCCTGTGAGGAGGCGAGCACGGCCATCCCGAAGACGGAGAACAGGAGCAGCCCGTAGTACTCGCCCTGCCCCGCTTGACGGGGTGCCACCGCCCGCCACGACAGCAGCACCGCCGCGACGCCCGAAGCCGCGCAGATCAGGTCGATGAGCAGCGCCAGATCGTCGATCCGCAGCGCTCCCGAGATGATCGTCGCGGCGTGCGGGAAACGCCAGATCTCGGCCGCGATCGCCCCGCCCAGGGTGACGAGCGTGAGCAGCGGCACGACGCGCTCGCGGGCGACCGCCCCGCGCAGCAAGCCGACCAGCAGCACGACGAGCGCTCCGATCGCCAGCACCATCAACGGCGACAGTCCCGCCCAATCGATGTGCGGGCCCTTCGCGTGGTGCGCGATGGCGTAGGCCACACCGTGGTGCAGGGGGGTCATCGGGGTCCTCTGGCGATGCTCATCGTGGACATCAGGGACCGGTCGAGTTGTTGAGGGTCGATATCGAGGCTGTGGTTGCGACCGCGCTGGAGTTGCCCGCCGCGATCGCTCCCTGAGGAGCCAGCGCAGCCCTCAAGGACTTGGAGGAGCGGGTCAGGCCGAACTGCGGATAGAAGGCGAAGACGAGGACGATCAGCACGAGCGGGACGATCGCCACCGCCTCGTTGCCGGCGATCTCTCGGCTCGTGACCTTGGGACCCACCCGGTTGTGCATCGCTCCGATGAACAGGCGCAGGGCGTAGTAGGACGCCCCGATCACGCCCGCCGAAGCGATCAGGGCAATGACAAGCTTGGCCCGGAAGACCCCGAGCAGGATCATAAATTCCCCGATGAAGTTGGAGGAGCCGGGCATGGCCAGCGTGGCCAGCGCGACGATCAGGAACAGCGTCGCCAGCACCGGTGCTCGGAAGGCGACCCCGCCCATGTCACGCAGGTCCTCGCTGCCGCCGCAGCGCGCGGCCACGGCGGCCACGACGAAGAACGCCGCCGCCGTCACCAACCCATGGTTGATCATCTGGAGCAGGGCGCCCTGCCCGCCCTCGGCCCGCAGGGAGAAGATCCCGAGGGTGATGAAGGCCAGCTGGGCGATGCTCGAGTAGGCGATGACCAGGCGCGCATCGCGCGTGGTGAAGGCCAGCGAGGTCGCCCACAGGATCGAGACCAGCGCGATCAGCAGCATGATCAGCTGGTAGTGGCGCGAGGCGTAGGGGAAGATCGGCAGCACGATGCGCAGGAACCCGTAGGCCGCGACCTTCGAGAGGATCCCCGAGAACACGGCCACGACCGGGATCGGCATCGCCTTGTAGGCGTCGCGCAGCCAGCCGTGGAAGGGGACGAGCGGCATCTTGACCAGGAACGCGGCCGCGAAGCACAGGAAGATCCAGTCCTGCGAGGTGTGCGACAGCGGCAGGTGGGCCAGGCTGGAGAAGGTGAAGTTGAGGGCGGTCCCGCTCTGACTGGAGGCGAGCACGCCGGTCGCGACCGCCGCCGCCAGCATCAGGAACGACCCGACCATCGTGTAGATGACCAGCTTGATCGTCGCCCGCACCCGGTCCTCGCCGCCCCAGGACCCGACCAGGAAGTAGAACGGGATCAGCATCAGGTCGAAGAAGCCGACGAACAGGATCAGGTCCTGGGCGCAGAACGCGCCCAGCACCGCGCTCTCGGCCAGCCCGAACCACAGGTAGTAGAGCCGGGGCCGCGCGGTCTCGTGGGCCGCCGACCACACCAGCGAGACCGTGAACAGGATCGTCGTGAGCAGGATCAGCGAGACGTTCAGGCCGTCGATCCCGAGCTTGTAATGGATGCCCAGCGACCCGATCCAGACGTGGTTGGTGAGGAACTGGAGCCCCGCGTGTCCGCTCTTGAAGCGCGCCACGAACGAGATCGAGACGCCGAGCGCGGCCAGGCTGCCCAGCGCGCTCGCCCACCCGACCAAGCGCGTCGGGAGCTGGGTCAGGACCAGTGCGATGGCCAGCGGGAGCCAGATGAGGATCGAGAGGGTCACGCGATGATCAGGTCGAGGAGATGAGGAAGTAGAGGGCGACGCACGAGAGGCCGAGGATGATCGCGGCGGCGTAGTAGCGCAGGAAGCCGGTCTGCGCCCGGCGCACCGCCGCCGACCCGGCCCGCACCGCGCCGACGACGCCGCCGGTGACCCCCTCGCCGATCACGACCCGCTCCAGCACGGACTCGGTCAGCTGCCCGGCCATCAGGGCCGGCCGGACGACCACGAGGTCGATCAGCTCGTCGAAGTACCACTTGTTGACCAGGAAGTTGTGCAGGGGGGCGAAACGCTCCTGGAGCTTGGTCGACGCGCCGACCCGGGCGATGTAGTACCGGTAGGCGATCGTGATGCCCGCCAGGCCCAGGATCGGGGTGATGATCAGGCCGATCCAGGCATCCTTCGTGCTGGGCTGCTCCGCGGCGAGCTTCGACCCGACGAAGCTCGGCGCCAGGAAGGTGCTGATCACGTGGTCGACGCCCGGGATCTCGATGAAGCCGCCGACGACGGCCAGCAGGGCCAGGATCGACATGGCGATCCGCATCGGCCACTCGCGCTCGGCGATGACGTGCTCGGGGCCGGGGAAGCCGACGTCGGTGTCCTCCACCTCGCCGTTCATCGGGTTGCGCGGCACCTCGGCGTGAGCCAGGTGGCCATGCTCCAGCTCCTGGGCCTCCGGACACGGGTCGCCGAAGAAGGCGCGGAAGATCATCCGGAACGTGTAGAGGCCGGTGATGAAGGCGCCGATCCAGCCTCCGATGGCCAGGACGAAGAACAGGCCGCCCCGGTGGCTGAGGTAGCCGATGATGTCGTCCTTGGACAACCAGCCGGAGAACGGCGGCATGCCGGACAGGGCCAGCCCGCCCACCAGGAAGCAGATGAAGGTGAAGGGCAGCGCCTTGCGGAAGCCGCGCATCCGGTCCAGCGACTGGTCTCCCGCCATCGCGCCGATGATCGATCCGGCCGCCATGAACAGGAGGGCCTTGAAGAAGGCGTGGGTCATCAGGTGGAACAGCGCCGCCGAGTAGGCGCCGGCCGATGCCCCCATGATCATGTAGCCGATCTGGGACATCGTCGAGTAGGCGATGACCCGTTTGATGTCGGTGACGACGACGCCGATCGAGCCGGCGATCAGGAGCGTCAGGCAGCCGACGATCGCGCCCACGTCGGCGGCGGTGGGAGCCAGCTCGAACAGCGGGTGCAGGCGGACGATCAGGTACACGCCGGCGGTGACCATGGTGGCGGCGTGGATCAGCGAGGAGACCGGCGTCGGGCCCTCCATGGCGTCGGGCAACCATGTATGTAGCGGCACCTGAGCCGACTTGGCGAAGGCCCCGACCAGGAACAGGACGCAGCCGGCCACCAGGTCGGTCGAGTCCTTGTGGTAGACGTGGTGGATGTCCTTGAACGTGGCCAGGAACTGAACCGTGTGGGTGTCGCGGAAGATGAAGAACGTCCCGAGCACGAGCCCCACGTCGCCCACCACGTTGATCACGAACGCCTTGATGCCGGCTCGCGTCGCCGTGCTGCGGCGGTACCAGAAGGAGATCAGCAGGTAGGAGGCGGCGCCGACGAAGGCCCAGCCCACGATCAACAGGACGAAGTTGCCGGCCAGGACGAGGACCAGCATCGAGAGCACGAAGAAGTTCAAATAGGCGAAGTACCGGACGATCCCCCGGTCGGACTTCATGTAGGAGACCGAGTACAGGTGGATCAGGGTCGATACGCCTGAGACGACGAGGATCATGAACACCGAAATCGGGTCGACCAGGATCTGCAGCTTGGCGTCGACGCCGACGCTCGACGCGTAGCTCCACAGCGTCGAGGTGATCTCGCGGTGGGCGGGGGTGCGACCGAGCAGCGAGAACAGGGCGCCCAGCGAGGCCGCGAACGACAGCGCGATCGCGCCGGTGCCGATCCAGCCGGAGGAGCGGCCCTTGAGCTGCTTGAACCCGAGCCCGATGACGATGCATCCGAGCAGCGGGAACAGCAGCACGAGCCAGCCGAAGGTGGTGGGGCTCATCCGTTCAGTTCGTGTAGCTCGTCGACATCGATCGGCAGGTTTCGCCGGTAGATCGCGACGATCAGACCGAGACCCACCGTCACCTCGCAGGCGGCCACCACCATCACGATCAGGGCGAAGATCTGACCCGCCTCGTTGCCCCACATGCGCGCGAAGGCCACCAGGGCCAGGTTCGCGGCGTTCAGCATCAGCTCCAGGCAGAGCAGGACCACGAGCGGATTGCGCCGGGTCAGCACGCCGCTGGCCCCGATGCAGAAGATCAGCGCCGAGACCGTCAGGTACCAGCCGATCGCCATCAGCCCGCTCCTCCCGCCGGGGCGCTCACTCGGTCACTCCAGTCGGGGGCCGCGACGGGGCGTTCTCGGTGACCGCGGCGCGGACCTGCTCGATCTCCTCGATGGCGACGCGCAGGCCGGCGCCCTCGGCCATCGTGCCCGTGAACGTCGGGCGGCGCTGGTGCAGGCGGCGCTGGAAATCGGGGTCGGCCGCTTCCTCCTCGTCGAGGCCCCGTCGCCGCCGGGCCAGGACCACGGCACCGATCGCCGCCACCAGCAGCAGCAGCGAGGCGGCCTCGAACGGGAACAGGTAGTCGGTGAGGAACAGCCGGCCGATCTGGCGCGGGGTCCCGAACCCGAGCACGTACGGCGCGCCCTTGCCGGAGATGCCCGAGAGCCCCGTGCCGAGCATGGCGATACACAGCTCCACTGCCAGGGCCAGCGCGAACAACGGGCCCAGGATGCGCAGGGCGGCGCCGGCCGCGTACTCCTCGCCGCCGCCCACATAGGCGACGACGAACACGTAGAGCACCATCACCGCGCCGGCGTAGACGACGACCTGGGCGGCGGCCACGAACTCGGCCCGCAGGAGCAGGAACAGCGCCGCCAGCGCCACCAGGTGGCCAACCAGCGCCAGCACGCTGTAGAACGGGTTGCGCAGGGTGACGACCCCGATCGCCCCCGAGATGGCGAGGATCGCGGCGATGAAGAACAGGACTGCGCTCACGCCGTCCTCACTCGCCTTCCACCCGCAGCGGCGTGCGCTCGACCGGCTCGGCCAGCAGCATCTCCTTGGTGAAGATCAGATCCGAGCGGGTGTAGTCAGACAGCTCGTAGTCGTGGCCCATCGTGATCGCGTCGAATGGGCAGGCCACCTCGCAGTAGCCGCAGAAGATGCATCGGCTGAGGTTGATTTCGTAGACCGCGGCGTAGCGCTCACCGGCCGAGACGCGGTTCTCCGGCGTGTTCTCGGCCGCCACGACGCGGATGCAGTCGGCCGGGCAGGCGGCGGCGCACAGCGAGCAACCGACGCACTTCTCGAGTCCGGGGTAGGCGGGGTCCGAGCTCTCGAAGCGGTGCAGCTTGTGGCGGCCGCGGAAGCGCGGGTACACCGGGGTCTTCTCCTCCGGGTACTGGATCGTGTGCGGGCCTTCGGCGATCCGGGCCAGCGTCGTCTTCATCCCGCGCAGCGTCTCGCCGAAGATCCGGTAGGCGCCGGCGGCGGCGTTGCGCGGCGGCTGGCGGATGACTTCGATGACGTCGGCGCTCGGATCGTAAGGGGGCATGGCGAAATCCTTAATGGACGACGATGATGGCCGTGACGAGCAGGTTGAGCGTGGCCAATGGCAGCAGGATCTTCCAGCCGAAGGACATCAGCTGGTCGTAGCGCAAACGGGGCAGCGTGGCGCGGATCC
>Ga0335074_10016723_pt1 | contig 10328 bp, 7 predicted proteins | sample Lox_Sample_23_FD_206715 | JGI IMG/M metagenome (GOLD analysis project Ga0335074, IMG submission 206715) | Soil microbial communities from Loxahatchee National Wildlife Refuge, Florida, United States - Lox_Sample_2.3 | ecosystem: Environmental > Terrestrial > Soil > Wetlands | place: USA: Florida...
GAAACCGCGCGGCATCACGCCGATGATGCGCCAAGCTGCGCCATCTAAGTAGATCGCGCAAAACGGGTCGCGGCCCGCGCCCATCTGGCGGCGCCAGAACCCATCGCTGACGATAGCCACGCGCGGTCCACCCGCGATATCTTCGTCCGCGGCGAACGCGCGTCCGGCGGCCGGCCACACGCCCACGGTCGAGAAGAACGAGGCGCTGGCGCGCGCACTCGGCACGCGTTCCGGCGCGCCGTTGCCAGTGAGGGTCTCGAAACCAGGATGCACCACTGCAATACTTTCGAGCGTCTTTGCATGCTCGCGCCACAGGTCATAAACAAATGGCGGCAACGGCAGCACGCCCAGATTCCTGAGCGTGGTGATCTGAACATGCAGGCTGATGAGGCGGTCCGGCTGGCGATAACCCAGCGGCTTCAGCAGCACGCCATCGACGATGGAAAACATCGTTGTATTGGCGCCGATGCCGAGAGCCATCGTAAGCACCGCCACCGCCGTGAAGCCCGGGCTACGGGAAAGCGAACGCCGCATCCACCTCAGCATGCTTTGGAGTTTACCATTCCCCGGAGCCCCGCAAGGCTGTCCCGTATTACATAGGGTTCATGGAAGCTCAGACCTCTGAACGTGCGACTTCGCTCGTAGTTATGCGAGGCTGTAGTCTCTAGTCCCGGCACAGGACGTTGGCACTCGGCTCCGTAGTGTTGCGTTTCAAATCACGATGGATGATGCCCTTTTCATGCGCGGCCTCCAGCGCCTTCCACCAGTTCCATCACCGGCCCATGACGATGGGGGTCGCGGGCGAAGGCGGCCAGTGGAATCCACCGCTCCGATAGGTTGTCCGGGCCCGGGCCGCGCCAGCACACGACAAAACGATTCGTCTGCCCCACGGCTCGTCGTAAAACAAGGCCGCGAAGCTTATATTTTGCTCAATGATCAGAGACCGCGAAGGTTTTTGAGGACCGTTGCGCCAGGGTACACATACGGATCGAACTCTCGGTTGTTGAGCTCGTCGATCGCTCGTCCTACCTCGGCCAGCGTCAATTTCCCATCGATATACCGCTTGTACAGCGCCTTGCTGCGCGCATCGAGCTCGAATCCCTCCAGACGCACGGAAGCGAGGGCCTCCTCGTAGATGCGCGTTCGCTTGACCCCTCCCGGCGGCTGTAATCGGCTTGGTTGCAACTGCCGTCTTGGCTCTATTCCAGCGTGTATCCGGATGTTCGAGAAATGCACGTCGTGCGGTGAGGGAGGCATGCACCGCACACCCCCGGGGGACAGTAATTATCTTCGGTAAACCGAAAACCTGCCGATAAGAGTGAATGTGGTATTATTCAACGGTCAGATCAGGTGACCGGCCTTGATGGAATTGATCATCAACGGACTCGTAGTAACGGGCGCCGGGATGCTCGCTGTCCGCCTTGGCCTGTCCGGACTTCATCGCCGTTACCGGGCGTTTTTCGTTTTCTTAATTTTCTTCGCGCTGCAGAGTCTTGCAGTTGTTCTGGGCGGCCTGAACTCACGCTTCTACTATGTGTTCTACGTCTCCACCGAACCGCTGGCGTGGTTCACGAACGCCTGGGTAGTGCTCGAGTTATATTCGCTGGTCCTTAAGGATTACAAGGGGTTATATACGGCTGGGCGCTGGTGCCTGCTCGCGGCCATCGTGATTGCCTTGACGGGATCTGGCGCCAGCCTGCTACTCCCTTCTCACGCCACCCGCCAAGGGCATCTGCTTGCGTTTTATTACGTGGCCGAACGCGCCGTTTATCTCAGCCTGGTGGTCTTCCTGCTGGCCATATTGGCTCTGCTCACCAGATATCCGATCGCGCTGAATCGAAATACCATGGCGCATAGCATCATTTTTCCTGTCTATTTTCTGATCACGTGCGCAGCCTTCTTATTGGTCAGTACGCGCGGTTATAGCGCGATCCACACAGGCGCCTATCTCATCGAGGGAGTCAACTTGGGCGCCTTGGCGGCCTGGCTGGCTTTATTGAATCCAGCAGGTGAACGATGCGAGCGGCGGGTGCGTCCGGCGTGGATGCCGGGCCAGGATGACGAGTTGGCCAAACAGTTGAGCGCTCTCAACGCCGCCTTGTTGCGCGCCGTGCGAGCTTGAGCGGGCGAAACCCCGACGTCACCGGCGGGGCTGGATACTACTGCCGCCGGCTATCGCTTTGCCCGATCACATTGACCGTGGCGGAAGCGCTGACCAGCGTTTGCGGATTCCATACCGTCACCGTCAACTGGTCGCCCGCGGCCAGCGGGCAAACTCCGTTTTGATCGACGTTGGCGATCAGCGATATGGCGGTATCGGACCACTCGCCGACTTGCACGGTGCAAGGGTCTGCCGTGTAGCCCGCGCTCCAGTTCTGGGTAGTGTCCGTCAAGCGCACGTAGAACGAGTTGCCCTGATAGGGAAGGCCCAGTGGAAAGTTGCCGAAGCCGCCCGATACCGACAGAATATCCACCGTAGGCTGCGGCTGTGCCACAAACTGGTTGCACGCGACATCGCCTTCGGCGGTCACTATAGCCTCCGGGCACTCTGAAGTGACCAGGCCAATCTCCGGCTTGTTAGGAGGCGCCACCGCGCACTGCGGGGAAACCTCGCCCGGACCCGCCGGCAGGACATCGCAAACGGCCGGACCCGTTATCGGACTCGCCGTCGGCGGCAGGGTGGATGCCAGCGGATAGTCGATCACCGGCGCATACAAACCCATGAGTCCGCCGCCTCCGGTAGTAGCTTGCCCGGTCTTATAGGGAACAGACTCGCCCGCGCAGGTAAACGAATTGGCCGGCAGAATATTCCGGATCATGATCTGGTTCAGTGTGGTATAGCTGGACTCGGTTTTGGTGAGATCGAGCCACGTATAGCCATTGGCGGGAGTCACCCACGAGGGCTGCGCCACGCCGGTGCCTACGATCAGAGTGACGTAACCGTTCGCATCCTGCACCAGCGGCGTGCATGGGAGTGTCGGGTCGACGGGACAACTATCGGGCAAGCTCGCCAAAGTGCCGCCGCCCGGAATGTCAAACGATACGCTCATGTAACGCATCTGCTCGTTGCCGGATCTGGTACACCCGTTGGTGCAGGGCGTCGGCGGCGTGGAAGGGACGCGAAAACGCATGCGCAGCACTTCACCCGCACTCGAAAGCTGCTGCGGCAATCCTGAGGCGGTATATGCGTAAAGGTAGCTTCCATCGGGAACCGGACCCGGAATATATTCGTCGCCCCGAACGATCTGTATCTCGCTCGACGGAATAATCCCAAAGCACTGCGTGGATTGCCAACTGGCATAGACGTTATGCTCCTGCACCTGCTGTTGGTCGAGCCAGGTGTTGCCGGTGCTGGAATCGATGGTGAGGATGTTCATGGTGTCGACCATGGAGGCCGGGTAGGCGCATCCCGAAGCTACATCGCGTACGATAACGTACGGCGCCTGCTTAGCCGGTGTGAGATCCAGATAGTTGCGGATGAGAATCACACCGGACATATTCGGATTGGTATGCTCCGCCGTATCCATAACGTGCGCCAGCATAGTCGGATTGGCCTTAAAAAAGGCCGTATCCGTGTTCCAGTTCATGAACGGATGCCGCTGGGTGCCATCGAGCGCATTCACATTGACGTTGTACCCGCTCATCGTACAGCCGGGCTCCGTGGTGGTGGGTGTGGCTCCCAGATTTATGGGAACCGCATAACGCTGGCCGGAGACGTAAGCCACTCCCGGCAGATACGGATTTATGTCGGAAGAAGTTAGAGGCACCACGTCGACGTCCGTGAGACTCTGGCTGACGGCGGAATGGCTGTCGTTGATATCGACCGAAAAATAGCGGGCGTTCGGAAAATTACCGACAACGATCAACTGATAAGGAGGAAGGTTTGGATTGATCTGGAAAAAAATCTTGCTATATTCAGTGTCCAGATCGCCCCACTGGCTATCCGATCCATGCCCGGTCGAAAAATCGATCCAATAGCACTTATTGTTGAAGTTAGTAAAGAAGTCACCCGAGGTAAATGAACCCGGATTGAATTGAGTCGGGCACTTGGCGTCAGATGCCAGCGCGGGCGCGCAGCATAGAGCTGCTATGACAGATCCCCTTATAAATGCATTCCCCACAGCTTCTGCCTCTCTGAGTCCCAAGTATACATCAGCAAATTTAGGGGGGACGATGTAATTCAGCAACGAGCGGTACTGATATGCAAGGAATAACACGATTGACGCGGAGACAATACTCCCGCATTTGCGGGCAATCAGTGCTTTAGGTCCGGTTGTAGCAGTATTGGTACGTGTTCAGTCCTGGCGAAGCGCCATCATGGGGTTAATTCGTACGGCGCGCCGCGCCGGAATCCAGCAAGACAGGGCGGCGATCGCCAGCATTAAAAGCAGAACAGTCGCATAGGTCAGGGGATCGGTGGGGTCGACGCCGTACAGGATTTTTTCGAGAAAGCGCGCGGCAAACACAGCCAATGCCAGTCCCGCCGCAGTTCCGGCGCCAATCAGGATCGCGGCGCGGCGCGCCATAGCCGCCAGTACCTGGCTCCGGCTGGCGCCGATCGCCATGCGAATGCCGATCTCGCGCGTGCGGCGCGAGATGGAATACGCCATTAGGCCGTAAATCCCGGTGGCTGCCAGGATCAGCGCCAATGCTCCAAAAGCGCCCAAAGCGGAAGCGGCCATACGCGCCGGAAACAACGGAAAATCCAGCCGGTGAACCAGCGTGCCAGTCGAATAAAGCGGCAACGCGGGATCCAGTTCCTTCACGGCGTCCTGAATCAGCCGCACAGCTTGCGCGGCATTCATGTTCGTGCGGGCAACAATTACACCGCTCGGTGAATACCATATCTCCGACGGTCCCCACCAAGCCGGGGAACTCTTCTCGGCCAGTGAAAAGTACTTGCCATCCTCCGCCACCCCCACGATTTCGATAGGCTTCCCATCCACGCTGGTGAGAAAGTGCTTGCCAACGGGATCTTTGCCGTGCAGGATCTGATCGGCGAACGCCTTATTCACCACCGCCACGCGCGTTCCATTCTGCTTGTCACGATCGTCGAATTCGCGGCCGCCGAGCAGCTTGGTTTGCATCGTACGGAAGTAATCCGTACTCACGTTGAAATGATAGGCGCTGGGGGTATCGGCGGCTTTGGGGACAGGCTCGCCCTCGACGTAAACGCTATCGATGGAAAGGTCCAAAGACAATGGCAACCAGTCGACCGTGGCCGCGGATTGGATGCCTGGAATCGCGCGCACGGCGGTCAGCAGGCGTCTCTCGAATTCACGGCCGCGCGCTTCGTCGTACCCCTGGATATTCAAGTCGAACGATGCCGCTACCGCGCCGTTCGGGTTGTAGCCGATCGGCGCATGCAAAGCGCGCTGCAGGCTCCTGACCACCAACACCGAGCAGACCAGCAACAAAGCCGACAGTCCGATCTGCGCGGCCACCATATAGTCGCGAAGCTGCCAGTGGCGCAGCCTTTCCGAAATGGCTTCGTTCTTGAGTGCACTGACCAGGTTGGTGCGGGTAGCTTGCATGGCGGGCAGCAGACCGAATAGCAGCGTAGCCAACACTGCTACGGCCAGCGCAAACAGAAAGACGCGCGCATCCGGCTCGGCTTTGATGACAATCGGGACATCCGTCGGCGGATGCCAGGAGGCCAGCCCATCCGCGATCCAGGCAGCCAGTAGCGCGCCGCCGAGCCCGCCCAGGACCGCGACCACCAGATTCTCGGTGAGTAACTGGCGGATCAGCCCGCCGCGGCCTGCGCCCACTGCCAGCCGCACGGCGATTTCTTTGCGGCGGTCGGCAGCGCGGGCCGTCAGGATACTCGCCAGATTCGTGCAGGCCACCAGCAGCACCAGGCAGGAAACGCCGAACAGGGCAGCAGCGAATCCGGCCACGGCGCCGCGAAGGTAGTTGCCGGCTAAGCCGGGCGGCGTAAGCAGAATCTTCATTCCGTCGTCAACCTTGGGATATTCATGCGCCAATTCCCCTGCGATGCTGTTGAGTTCGGATTGGGCGGCAGCCGAAGAGACGCCCGGCTTCAGGCGGCCTATGGCGAAGAAGTTGCCGGCATCGCGATTTTCCAGGAATCCGCTCCCGCCTTCGAGCTGTTTCTGCATCATCGCGGGAAAGAAGATTTCGGGCGCGAGGAAAAGCTCGGTGCCAAAAAAGTCGCGCGGCGTAACCCCCAGGATGGTAAAGTCCATGCCGTTGATCTTCACCGTGCGTCCCACCACGCCGGGATCGCCGCCGAAGTGCTTCTGCCAGCCGGACCACGACAGCACGGCCACCGGGTGTCCGCCTGGGCGCACGTCGTCGTCCGGGCGGAAGACACGCCCGCGCGCCGCGTTCACACCCAGCACGTCGAAGTAATTACCGGTGACCAGGTTACCCCATACCCGCTGATTCTGGCCGGGCAAACCGACGCTCGCCGGCAGGAGGCGGTAGGCGGCCAGCCCGGATAGGACGGTGTTGCGGTCGCGAAGGTCGCGATAATTCGGGAACGAGATCATGGGCACGGTGTCGCTGCCCATGGTTTCATTGATAGAGACCAGCTCCGCGCCGTGCGCCACGGGTAGATGCCGCAATAAGGCGGCGTTGATGATGCTGAAAATGGCGGTGTTCGCGCCGATGCCGAGAGCCAGGGTCAGGATAGCTACCAGCGAAAAGCCGGGGTTCTGGCGGAGACGGCGGATAGCCAGACGCAGATCGAGTGCAAGGCGGTGCATGGCCTTCGGAAAGCAGTTGCCGCGCCAAGGCCGTAACCTTAAGCAAATGCAAGGCTTGCACGGCCGATAGACGATTGGCAGCATGCCGATTTGTTCGAAAACGGGACTGTTTGTCCCGCGCGCGGACGGCCGCGAGCGGCCCACAAAATACAATCGCATCTTAATATTTACTTCGTGCGCCGCACTGGCTATAATCTAAACCGGAGGCTGCTATGCGCCCCTTGGACATTCCCGAAATGCTCATCGCCCTCGGCTTGGCCGCAATCCTGGCGTGGGGGCTTTATAACTGGCGACACCGCGCACACACGCCGCGTTAGGTCTCACCACTTTAGTTAATCTCTTGCGATCGGCCGTTCCGCCGCACGCCCGTTCCGTATACAATAGCCCCATGAGAGCCCTGGTTCTAGCCGTACTCCCCCTGTGTGTTTCGTCCGCCGCATTCGCCCAAGCCGGCACATGCGCGGGGATGAGCTTCGGTCCGTTGGCGCCTTTGAACGGCTTCATTCCATTTCTGCCGACGAGTCTCTGGAACACCAACATCGCGGACGCGCCGGTGGACCCCAACTCCGCGAACTACATCAACTATATCGGCGCGAATACCACGCTGCATCCGGATTTCGGTGCGGGTCTTTACGACGGCCAACACATGGGCATTCCTTATCAGATCGAGGCCGGCACTCAACCGCTGGTCCCGGTGAAACTCACAGCTTACCCGAGCCAAAGCGATCCGGGCCCTATGCCCATCCCCGCCGATGCGCTGATCGAAGGGTATCCCCGGCCAGGCGATGGCGACCGGCACGTTTTGGTTCTGGACCAGGGAAGTTGCTGGCTGTTCGAGTTGTTTGACGCCAGATATGAGGACGGTGAGTGGTTGGCGGGATCGTCGGCCATTTGGGATATGACCATAAACGAACAGCGTCCTTACACCTGGACTTCGGCTGACGCCGCCGGACTGCCCATTTTCCCGGGGCTGGTGCGCTGGGACGAAGTGGCGGCGGGCGTGGTGAATCATGCCTTTCGCTTCACCCTGCCGACCACCCAGGAGGCTTTCACGCCGCCCGCCTCCCATTGGGCATCCAGCGTGACCGATGCGAACGCGCCGCCGATGGGAATGCGCATGCGCCTGAAAGCCAGCTTCGATATTTCCGGATTTTCGCCAACCAATCAAGTGATCCTGACCGCTCTCCAGCAATACGGCATCATCCTGGCGGATAACGGCAGCGCGATTTACATCACCGGCATGCCGGATAGTAACTGGAACAATAACGATCTACACGCGTTGACCGCCGTCACGGCGGCGGATTTTGACGTGATCCAGGTGGACCCGCTCTACACGCCGGCGAACGTGCCCACCGGACCGGCGCCTACGGTCGTCAGTTTTCAGGCAAGCCCCACTACGGTAAGTGCCGGCCAGCCGGTAACACTTACCTGGAATGTGACGGATGCGATCTACAGCATCGTGACTCCGCAAGTAGGACCAGTGCGTGGAACAAGCGTGGTGGTGAATCCCACGGCGACCACTACTTACAGGCTCTATTCGACGAACGAATATGGACGTAAGATCGCGAATGTGACTGTCACCGTGCAGTAGCTTGCGGCGGCCTCAGGCAGCCCAGAGCGGGGCCACGGGCCTGCCCCACAGTTGCTTGGCGCGAGTCAAACTGACCCCACCGCAGCCAGGACTACGGGGTGGAATTGGAGCCGGCTCCATTACCCTTAAAGATATTGTAGATATTGATGGGCAAGGAGACGCCGATCAGGAAACCACCGCGGTAGTGCGTCTCCGTCACCGCGCCGGGATAGTAAATTGCCGCCGTGGGCGTCGATCCCGCGGCAGGCATGGTGCTGGTGGTCTCTATGCCGTCGAAGGCGCCAAAGCTGTTCGAAGCAAGATTTGCGGCGTTCACCCCGGGGAAGAGTGCTTGGTGTGCTTGGACGTATTGCGAGGCCGCGACCGCGAACCCGGGCGATATCTGGCTAACGGGCGTCTCCGAAAAGCCTACCAGGCCCCGGAGGTATTTGCCCAATGCAATGGTCGCGCCGATGGAATAGCCGGAGATGGTTTGATTGGAACCCGAGCCAAATAACGGCGAGACAAAAACCCCGAGCCTGGAGGTAAAAGTGTTTGTACAGAAATGGAATTTTCCCGAGCTCTCGGTAGGCGCAGCCTGGGAGTCACTGGCTGGACAGAATAAGAAACCGAGGCCAGTCATGAGCTGGGGTGTGGCTCTACCTAAGCTAGTCAGCGAGAGTACGCCATTTGTGCTTTGGTAGTTACTAATCTGCGGCCCGCCGATCCTGGATCCCATTCCGACTTCAATCTCAACGCCATTCGGAAAGGTGTTATTGGCACTGCCCTGACTGGAATTATCCTGCCCGTTAGCGGCGAGGGCAAATAACACGCCCAGGAGAAGGCACTTTGTCACTGCAACGTTTGTCGATTTTTTCTGCATGAGGATTTTCCTTTCACTGACATAAAGCGCAAATTCCAGGCTTAAGGGGACACCTGAGCGGAAAAAATATCAAAAACGAGGCGGGCTACCGGCTTATGCTGCCCAAACCAGCTGCGCGACGGTCTCTAAGTGATAGGTTTGCGGAAATAAGTCGATCAAAGTCAGCCGGTCGATCCTGTAACCGGCACTTACTAATCCGGCTAAGTCGCGGGCCAGAGTTGCGGGATCGCATGAGACCATCGATAATCGGGGCGGATGCAGCTCGGCCAGGCGCGCCACCAAGCGTGGCCCGATCCCGGCGCGGGGCGGATCCAGCAGGACGAAATCAGGCGCTGTTTCGAGCTGATCCACCCACGTTTCCGCGTCCGCCTGTTCCACGCGTACTGCGACGCCGGCGCGCCCGGCATTGAATCGCAGATCGTCCGCCGCGCGCGCTCCCGATTCGACTGCCGTGACGGAAACGAAACGCCGCGCCATCAGCAGCGAAAATAATCCCACCCCCGCGTACAGATCGACTGCGGACGCCCCGGTCGAATCTTCGAGCGCCGTCTCCACCAGCTTTTCGGCCAGGAACCGGTTCACCTGAAAGAACGAAGCGCGGCTCACGCGGAAATCGTATCCGGCGGCTTGATAGTCGATTGCGCCGGGCGCCAGGCCCGGAATCCGCTCCGCGCACCAATCGAAAAACCGCTTGGCTACCGGACGGCTGGTCTCCAAAACATTCAATTGCATCTCCGTTTCGTTGGTGAACAGCTCGATGGTATGCACGAACCGCGGCCATCGGGGATCGCCCAGCATTTCGCGCAAAACAGTGATGGCGTTGTTGATCGCCGGTGAAGCGATCGGACACTTTTCAATCGCACACAGCTTGCGGGAATGCGCTGCCCTATAGCCCAGCCGGCCATCGGCGACATGCAACTGCACGCGATTGCGATAGCCCCACGGCTCGCCGCTCGCGACGCGAATCTCGGGGGGCGCGAGCTTCCCGATGCGGCGCAACTGGTCCTCTAGAATCGTGCGCTTCCACTCGAGCTCGAATTCGTACGCTATATGCTGATAATGGCAGCCGCCACAGCGCATAAAATAAGGACACGGCGCCGCTACGCGCTCGGGCGCTTCCGCCAGCAGCTCCAGCACTTCGCCG
>Ga0335074_10016725_pt1 | contig 10327 bp, 7 predicted proteins | sample Lox_Sample_23_FD_206715 | JGI IMG/M metagenome (GOLD analysis project Ga0335074, IMG submission 206715) | Soil microbial communities from Loxahatchee National Wildlife Refuge, Florida, United States - Lox_Sample_2.3 | ecosystem: Environmental > Terrestrial > Soil > Wetlands | place: USA: Florida...
AGTTGGGAGAACTGCGAGGCTTGTCGATGGAAGAGGTAGGCGAACAGACCGCCCGGAATTTCTACAATTTTTTCAAAATATCTGAAACGGTTGAAAGCAAAGTTCCCGCACGCCAGCCCTGAATTCTGTTACCCTCAACTCAACATTCCTTTGTTTCAGAAAGATTAGAAATGTATGCCCGATAACAGTTTCGACGTGGTCAGCAAAGTCGATATGCAGGAGGTCTCCAACGGGATCCAGCAGGCGTTGAAAGAGATCCATACCCGCTTCGACTTGAAAGACTCGAAATCGAATATCGAACTGGAAAAAGATGCGATCGTGCTGCATTCGGCCGACGAGTACAAGTTAAAGGCTGTCAATGACGTCCTGCAACAGAAGCTGGTCAAGCGCGGAGTCTCGTTGAAAGCGCTGACCTACGGTCCCGTCGAACCCTCAGCGGGAGGGACTTCCAAACGCCGCGCGACCCTGCAGCAAGGCATCGCGATCGAAAAAGCACGCGAAATCGTCAAGCTCGTCAAGGATTCGAAGAAGAAAGCGCAGGCTTCGATTCAGGGCGACCTGGTCCGCATCAGCGGCAAAGATCGCGACACGCTCCAGGAAGTGATCGCCATGCTGCGCCAGAAAGATTTTGGGATCGATTTGCAGTTTATTAACTATCGGACGAATTAAAGATCAAGGCTTTCACCGCCGAGTACGCAAAGGACGCAAAGAGATCTTTAAGCCTTTTTTCTCTGCGGTCCCGGCGGACTCGGCGGTTAAACGAATTCAGAAACTCGAGCAGACTTGAGCGCGCCAGCGACTATTAACGGAAAAGAAGTCTTCGATCTGCTGCGGGACGACCTCGTCGCTCTCGAAGACGAGTTCGGACGCGACACCGTCTCCCGCGTCAGGGCGATCACCGAGATCGGGGAATACCTGCGCGCCGGCGGCGGCAAGCGCATCCGTCCCGCCCTGCTCCTGCTCTCCGCGAAGCTTCTCGATTATCGAGGCAAGGGCGCCGTGCGGCTGGGAGCCGTCGTCGAAATCATCCATACCGCGACCCTGGTACACGACGACATCATCGACGAGGCCAAAACGCGCCGCGGCCGTCCCGCTGCCAACACGCAATGGGGGAATTCCAAATGCGTGCTGGCCGGAGACTGGCTCTACATGCAGGCGTTCAAAATCGCGGTGCAGGAGCGCAACTTCCGCATCCTCGACACTCTCATCGAACTCACCCAGCAGATGGTCGAAGGCGAACTTCTGCAGATGGAAAAGCTGGGGAAATTCATCACTCTCGACGAGCACTTCGACCTGATCTTCCGGAAGACCGCCTGCCTATTCTCCGTCTGCATGCGGCTCGGAGGCATTCTCGGCGGCGCGACTCCCGAGCAGGAATCCGCGCTGCGCAAGTACGGCCACGATTTGGGCATGGCGTTTCAGATCGTCGACGACGTTCTCGATCTGACCGCGTCAGAAGACGTGCTCGGCAAACCCGTCGCCAGCGACTTGCGCGAAGGCAAGATGACGATGGCGGTGATCCATGCCGCCGAGCGTTGCACTCCCGAGGAGCGGCAGAAGATTGAAACGATTCTGCAGCAAGGGACATTTAACGGCGTCACCCATCGTGACATTCTCGACATTCTCGAGTGCTATGGATCGCTGGAGGCCGCCACGAGTCGCGCTGCCGAATACGCAGAATCCGCCCGCAATGCGATTTGCACGTTCCCCGATTCCGAGGCTAAACGAGCGTTGCTCTGGGCCCCCGAATTCGTCGTAGCCCGGGAGAAGTAGTCGACTCCCGACCGCTGCAGGAAACCATGAATGACACAAAGCCACACGACGGAGAATCCCTAACAATTCCTTCGTAATACTTCGTGCCCTTTGTGGTTGTTCCTAGGACACACATCCTCCAGCACTTCCCCGGATGATTGCAGTCACTCAGCCCGGTGATTCCAGCCACTGATTTTTTTACCCGACTGGGCACAGAATGCGCCCAGTTGATGGGGGTGTCTGCCAGAACGGAAGGCCAACGAGACGCACTGGCATGCGGTGGGGCGCAAACCCCACTTCTCTCCCCTTGGCGCCTGAGAAAGGCAGGCCGCTGAGGTCCTCTCCGTAGCGGAACCGGCCATCAATACGGCGGCGGCTTCAGTCGAAGCTTTGGACGAAAAGGCGCCCAGGTTTTTCGACGCGCCGGCCCGGACAGGGCCGGAGAGACTTCGAGTGCAAGCCGCCGTTTTGCTCACCCTGTCGAGGAAAGTCCTCCTGAGAGACTCGCTCCTCGAACTTGCCGGACGCGTTCATCGGACGCGCCCGGCTTTGTTTATACTGAACCCTTTCCCGGCTCGGCGAATCGAATCTTGCTTGACCAGTAATCCCAAATGACCGCACTGCTCGCGATCCTGGCGCGTCACATCTATATCCTGATATTCGCCCTGCTACTGGGCGAGGCCGTCGGATTTCCGTTCCCTGCCGCGGTGGCGCTGATTGCAGCCGGAGCAGCCCTGGCTTCGCATACATTGTCGAGCGCGGGAATCCTTACGGCGGCTACCGTCGCGTTGCTGCTCGGAGACACCGCCATGTTCTGGCTGGGCCGCTATACCGGCTGGGCGCTGCTCGGATTCCTCTGCCGCCTCTCCATGAACCCGGAAACCTGCATGCTGCGTTCGGCGGAGTCGTTCTACAAGCGCGGCAAGACCACCCTCCTCGTCGCCAAGTTCATCCCCGGCATAAACACCATGGCGGCGCCGCTTGCGGGCAGCATGAAGATGCGCTACAGCCAATTCCTGCGTCTCGATTTCGCGGGGGCGCTGCTCTACGCGCTCACCTATATTCTGATCGGATATCTCTGCCGCGATTTTCTGGCCGCCGTTCTGAAAAGCTTTTACGCCGCCGGGCGCGCTATGGAATATGCCCTGGCAGCCGCCGTCGTTGTGTACCTCGGGTACCGCATCGCACAGTTCGCGAAATACCGCAGATACAACGTTGTTCCGCGAGTGCAAGTGGAGGAACTCGCGCGACGCATCGCCGACGGGGACGGGGACAAGATACTGGTCGTCGATGTCCGCAGCCATGGTTACTATGACGTCGGCGCAGAACGCATCTACGGATCGATCCGCATTGAGCCCAACAATCTCGACGAAGAGATCAAGAATCTCCCCAAAGACAAGGACATTTACCTCTACTGTACTTGAGCGCGCGAAGCGACCAGCGCCCGGGTGGCGCACTTACTGCGGGAAAGAGGATACAACGCGTTCGTGATCGTCGGCGGCCTCAACGCCTGGCGCAAAGCCGGGGAACCGCTCGAATCCGTTCCCAAGGACGATCTCGTGAAACTCCCCACGTTCAGCTAGCTCAGCACGGAGGCGCAGAGTCGCGCAGAAAGCGGATCAAGGCGTTAGCTGTCTCGGTGTCTCCGTGCCTCCGTGGTGAAGACTGGTCCGGCCAATTCTTCTTACGACAATCCTGACCGAGTGTACAATTGTGCGGTTTTGCCCAGAAGCGATGCCGGATACCGCCATCCGCGATGGAAAGCAGAAGACTGCGCCGGATCACGCGTCCAGCACGCCTCCCGGCATGAATGGCGTGCTCTTCCTGCTGACGGTGTCGGTGCTCATCAACTACATCGACCGCAGCAACCTCTCGATCGCCGCCCCGCTGCTCAAAGATGAACTCCGCATCTCCGCCTCGCAGCTCGGCACGCTGTTGTCAGCTTTTTTCTGGACTTACGCGCTCATGCAGATTCCAGCCGGTTGGCTCGTCGACCGCTTCGACGTGAAGTGGGTTTTCGCCGCCGGATTCTTCCTCTGGTCGACCGCCACAGCCGTCACGGGATTTCTCCACGGCTTCATCGCTCTGCTAGCGATTCGAGTCATTCTGGGCCTCGGAGAATCGGTCGCTTTTCCCTCCTACAGCAAAATTCTCGGGACGCACTTCAAAGAGCACCGCCGCGGATTCGCCAATGCCATGATTATGACCGGCCTGGCGCTCGGACCCGCGCTGGGCATCCTCGTCGGAGGCGCTGCCGTCGCGCGCTTCGGATGGCGGCCTTTCTTCATCGCGCTCGGCGCCGTGGCCCTGCTGTGGCTCGCTCCGTGGATTATCTGGATGCCCAGCCGCACTTGCACTTCGCCCCGAACGCGAACGAAGCAGGCCGGATACCGCGAGATTCTCAAGCAGCGCTCGGCGTGGGGCACGTGCCTCGGGCAATCGTCGATCAACTACTTCCTCTATTTTTTGGTGACATGGCTTCCCTTTTACCTGGTGCGCGGACGGCACATGTCGCTGAACGAAATGGCGCGTGTCGGCAGCATGATGTTCCTGATGTCGGCCGCTTCCTCTGCGGCGAGCGGCAAGCTTTCCGATCAGTGGATTCGCGCCGGAGCCTCTCCCACGCGCGTGCGCAAAGGATTCATGCTGGTCGGGCATGTCGGCATCGGAATCATGCTTGCCCTGACCGTCATCACCTCTGGTCCGCTCTTTTACGTGATGCTCGCGCTCGATGGAGTTTTTCTCGGCATCAGCATCTGCAACAGCTGGGCGATCCCGCAAATGCTGGCCGGGCCGCGCATGGTCGGACGATGGGTCGGCGTGCAGAATTTTGTGGGCAATCTTGCCGGCGCCATTGCTCCCGCGCTCACCGGATTCCTTCTCGACCGCACCGGCTCGTTCTTCTGGCCATTTCTTATCACCGGCCTCGTCGCCTGGATTGGCGGCGTTGGGTGGTGGTACGTGGTCGGAAGCCTGGATGAAGTCAATTGGGACAATCGCTCCGCTGCCAGCCTTCCGGGCCCCATCGCAGCGCCCGAATCGTCGCGGGCGTAATACACTCGACACATGCCGCAGGAAATCGAAATCAAATTTCGGATCGTGAATCGCCGCGCTATCGAGCGGAAACTGCGCGAGGCCGGATTCCGCCTGAAGACCAGCCGCACCCACGAGATGAACACTCTCTACGATCTGCCGGGGGAAGTCTTGCGCAACCGTAAGGAACTCCTGCGGCTCCGGCAATACGGCAAGTCGTGGAAGCTCACGCATAAGAGCGGCAGCAAGGCAGCGCGTCACAGTAGCCGCGTCGAGCTGGAAACGGCGGTCGGCGACGGCGAGAAGATGGACGCGATCCTGCGCGCGCTGGGATATTCTCCGTCATTTCGATACGAGAAGTTCCGCGCCGAGTGGACCGACGGCAAAGGCGACGTCGTAGTCGACGAGACTCCGATCGGCGATTTCTGCGAGATCGAGGGTCCCTCACGCTGGATCGACGCCACGGCGAAAAAGTTAAGCGTCCGGAGCAGCGAGTACATCACTAAGAATTACGCGACACTTTTTTCGGAGTGGAAGCAGCAACAGAAGAGTGCCGCGACCGAGATGACGTTTAAAGCATTGAAACGATGAGGCGGCGTAAATCGCGGGCCCTTTCCTGAGGAGCAGAAAGTCAAGACCCACGAAAGTGGACAGATTGCACCAGAAGTGATGCGGTCCTCAGTTAAACGACTGATTCAGCAGTGCTTTCATTGTGAAAGTCCTGTGTAAATAACTCCTTGCATCTTATTGATAATAATGCAGATAAATACGACAGTTAAATCGATTTAACCTGCCGCGAGAGCGCACTTGAATGGGGACGGCGTAAAGGATGAGCAAGCCACACATTGCTCGTCTGGGGCGATCATACTGGCCGCACAAGGCATTTCAGGACGCAATCTGCCCTGCCACTTGCCCCGATCCGCGAGCACAAAAAATTAGAAACGACGGCTGATGGATCTGCAAACTCGCTCGAGGAGGGACTGAGCCGCCCTCGGTCGGGATTATATTCACGACATCCCGCTTCAGGCGCCGTGGCACTTCTTGTACTTCTTCCCTGAGCCGCAGGGACATGGGTCGTTGCGGCCGACCTTTTCTTGTCCGCGGACGACCTGCTGCACTTGCGGCGTGTCGCCGCTGCCCGCCATGCGAGCCTGCTCGAGTTCACGGCGCTTGCGGCGCATGAAAGCTTCTTCCAGTTCGTCGGCGGACGTCGAAACCATCTTCGGAGGACGGCGGCCATTTCCGTCTCCGCCGCGCAGAGCGGGAGCTCCCGCTTCCGGTCCGCCTTGGCCGGCAGGTCCGGCAGGTGGCTGTCCGCCCGCAGCTGCATCCCGAGGACGCTCCAGAATCTGCATCAGGTAGAGATACCGGACCGTGTCTTCCTGGAAGCGCTGCATCATCGCTTCGAACATGTCGAACGATTCTCTTTTGTACTCCACCAGCGGATCGTGCTGGCCATATCCGCGCAGCCCGATGCCTTCCTTCAGGTGATCCATGCCGAGCAGGTGATCCTTCCACTGCTGGTCGATCACGCTCAGCATGATCATGCGCTCGTGATGGCGCATGGCCTGCGGCCCGATGAGCTTTTCTTTCGCGTCGTAGCGTTCTTTCAGCTTGTCGAAAATTGCGTCGCCGAGTTCCTGCCGGTTCAGTTCCTCCGGCTTTACGCCTTCGGCAAGAAAATCCACACCGAAACGCGTGAAGATCGCATCTTTCAGGCCTTTGATATTCCAGTCGTCAACGTGCGCCTTAGGTGGACAGTGCTGTTCGAGCAGTTCGCCGAGGATGGCTGAGACATAATCTTCGAGGATCAGATCTTTCTGATCGAGTCCTTCGAGCAGACGGCGGCGCAGACCGTAGACGGCCTCGCGCTGCTTGTTCATCACGTCGTCGTATTCGAGCAAGTGCTTACGGGATTCGAAATGCTGTCCTTCGACCGCTTCCTGCGCTTTCTCGATGCGCCGGCTGATCAGCTTCGACTCGATCGGAACGCCTTCTTCCATGCCGAGTTTCTGCAAAAGTGTCGACACCCACTCCTTGGCGAAGATGCGCATCAGGTCATCTTCGAGCGCGAGATAGAAGCGCGACGAGCCGGGATCGCCCTGGCGTCCGGCACGTCCGCGAAGCTGGTTGTCGATACGGCGGGACTCGTGACGCTCGGTGCCGAGGATGTGCAGGCCACCGACGGATATCACTTCGTCATGTTCTTTGTCGGTCTCCTGTTTATGGCGGCTGAACGCTTCTGCCCACTTGTCGGTCGGAACCGTGAATTCGTTTCCGTTGTAGTAGAAGACGGAGGTTTCGCCGCCTTCCTGCGGGCCTTCGATCTTGCCCTGCGCCACGCGCAGTTGCTGCGCGATTCCCTTCTTGACCATTTCCTGCTTGGCCATGAATTCGGGATTGCCGCCGAGCAGGATGTCGGTACCGCGGCCGGCCATGTTCGTAGCGATCGTGACCATGCCCTTGCGTCCGGCCTGGGCCACGATTTCGGCTTCGCGCTCGTGGAACTTCGCGTTCAGCACGACGTGCTTCACGCCCTTTTTCTTCAGCAACTCCGAAAGCCGCTCGGATTTTTCGACCGAAGTCGTGCCGACGAGAGTCGGCTGTCCTTTGCCCGAGAGATTTTGGATCTCGTCGGCTACGGCGAAGTACTTCTCTTTCTCCGTGCGGAAGACGACGTCCGCATTCTCCACACGCCGCAGCACCTTATTCGTGGGGATAACGACGACGTCGAGGTTGTAAATTTTCGCGAACTCGGTCGCTTCCGTTTCGGCCGTACCGGTCATTCCGGCCAGTTTCTTGAACATGCGGAAATAATTCTGGAAGGTGATCGTCGCCAGCGTCTGGTTCTCGCGCTCGATCTTGACGCCCTCTTTTGCTTCCACCGCCTGATGCAGGCCATCGGACCAGCGGCGTCCGGGCATCATGCGTCCGGTGAATTCGTCGACGATGATCACCTCGCCGTCTTTCACCACATATTCCACATCGCGGCGATAGAGCGCATGGGCTTTGATCGCGGTTTCTACGTGATGCTTCCAGCCCCAATTCTCCGGATCGGCGATGTTGCCGATGCCGAGCAGGCCCTCGACTTTTTCCCAGCCTTCATCAGTTACCGTGATGTTCTTGTGCTTCTCATCGATGGCGTAGTCGCCGGTGAGAATCATTCGCTGGGGATCGTTGCCCGCCTCATTCAGGTCCCGGATGAGAATTTCGCGCCGCTCCGGCGAAAACTTTCCCGCCTCGAGTTGATCGCGCAATTCATCCTGGCTAAGTTCTTCGCCCTTTTCCAGCTTCGGGATGATGCGGTTGACCTTGTAGTACTTGTCGGTGGATTCCTCGCTCGCGCCAGAGATGATCAGCGGCGTGCGGGCTTCGTCGATCAGGATGGAATCGACTTCGTCGACGATCGCGAAATTGTGTCCGCGCTGGACGCAGTCGCGTATATCGAACTTCATGTTGTCGCGCAGGTAATCGAAGCCGAATTCGTTGTTCGTGCCGTAGGTCACGTCGGCGGCATAAGCGGCTCGCCGTTCTTCGTCATCGAGATCGTGGACGATCACGCCGACCGTCAGCCCGAGGAAGCGATAGAGCTTGCCCATCCACTCGGAATCGCGCTTGGCCAGGTAGTCGTTGACGGTGACAACGTGAACTCCGCGGCCGCTGAGCGCATTCAGATATACGGGCAATGTGGCGACGAGCGTTTTGCCCTCGCCCGTTTTCATTTCGGAGATCTTGCCGCTGTGCAGCACCATGCCGCCGACCAGCTGCACGTCGAAGTGCCGCATGTTCAGGACGCGGCGCCCCGCCTCGCGGACGACGGCAAAGGCCTCGACCAGGATGTCTTCCAGGACTTCCTGCAGCGCCTCATACTGTTCTTTTTCCTGCCGCTTGATGCGGTCTACATCGTCCTCTTCGGATTCGGCTGCTGCATCGGTTTCACTCGGCGGATTGCCATTCGCACCTCCGAACCGGCTCATTCGTTCTTGGATACGCTGGCGGAATTCATCGGTTTTGGCGCGCAGCTGGTCGTCCGACAGCTTCTGCATCTCTGGCTCGAGAGCATTAATGGCACGCACGTTCGGCATCAGCGACTTCACGACGCGCTCGTTCTTCGTGCCGAAAACCTGACCTAGAAATTTATTGATCAAACGGGAAACCCTTCAAACGGGCAGACTGCACCCAAGCTATCTTCTGTCTAGATGCTATCTTTAAAAGCCTAGCATATTAGATGCGCGAGCATCCCCTGAGGAATGTGATCGTTACCTTCAGTATAATGTCCCCCGTCCGGATGACGGAGGCCCCTATGACGGCACGCCGCTCCTCCCTGCTCGTTCTCGCGCTCGTACTGGCTGTTCCCGCCATCGCGAAAGACAAGAAGAAGGCAATCCTGCCCGGTTACATTCTGCAGGCACGCACGGTCGCTGTCGTGATCGATCCCGACGCGGGCGAACCTCTGGACCAACCGAACGCAAATGCCACAGCCCGCGACAATGTCGAAAAAGCGCTAATGCAGTGGAAACGATATGACGTTCTGATGGACGGTATGAATCCGGACCTGATCATTGTCGTCCGCACCGGCAATGGAAAGACGACTCGTCCAACGATTGCAGGTGGCCCGATCGACCGGCGTCCGGGATTCGGACAGGGCACGGACGACACGATTCGCATCGGAGCGCAGCAGGGACAAGCTCCGCCGCTGAGCGATCCCGGCGCGGCACCGCCGGATCGCGGCCCGCACATCAGCAACGAGGCCGGAATGTCAGAAGATTCGTTCGCGGTCTATCGCGGAGACGTGACCGATCCGCTGGATGCTCCCGCGGCCTGGCGCTACGTCGCAAAAGATTGCCTGCGCGCCCCCGAAGTGACGGCGGTGGAGAAGTTCCGCAAGGCCGTGGCCGAGTCAGAGCAAGAGCTGCAGAAGAGCAAGAAGAAGCCGTAGGGAGAGCGATAGCACATCGCCCGTCTACCCGGAATCAAAAGATTTTCCTTTGGCTCACTTGTGTAATCGCCTGATAGCCTCAACATTCCCGCACGGTGAGTTGATTTCGGCTCGTAACTCCTTTAATTACGAGATGATGAGAAATTATTTTCGTTTTATCTCGACAGCATTGTGTCGCTGAGGGAAGTCCGTCACGCTGTGGCAGACGGCAGAGACACCTGCTTACGCTCATCTTTCGAGACGTATGCTCCGACTCGAAACCGAAACGATCTGAGGCTAGGAGAGCAAACAAATGAGAGCAGGACGAATTGTCATAATCTCGATTTTGGCAATTGTCTTTTGTCCAGCATCATTAGCAGCACTGTCACCTCCGGCATCGCGTTCCAATGAACAGAGCGAAGGATGGGATAGCTTGAGGCGAGTGCCGCACCACGCGACATTGATATTTGCTGATCGGGACGGCAATTGCGTGGCCGGACAAATCAAGAGCTATGACAATAATGCTATCGTCGTCGCCCGCCAAAATGAGCGAGACGCGAAGATCGATCGACCCAATGTGCTTCGCATTGCTACAAATGCTTGGGGACCCGGGGTTGTATACAG
>Ga0335074_10016728_pt1 | contig 10325 bp, 8 predicted proteins | sample Lox_Sample_23_FD_206715 | JGI IMG/M metagenome (GOLD analysis project Ga0335074, IMG submission 206715) | Soil microbial communities from Loxahatchee National Wildlife Refuge, Florida, United States - Lox_Sample_2.3 | ecosystem: Environmental > Terrestrial > Soil > Wetlands | place: USA: Florida...
GCGGTAATCACGCCGCCGTCGACGTAGATATCAGTGAGCTGCTGGCCGGGCAGCCGGGCGTTGCGCAGGATGAGATCGGTCACGCGCCCCATCATCGCGTGCCCGCTCATCTCGTGCCCGGGCTGCCGTGCGATAGGGACCGGCTCATCCGGGACGCGCCGTTACGAATAGGCCGAGATGTACGCAGAGGCCGACAGGTACCGGGTACTGGGGCGACGCTCAGTCGGCAAGGGTGGCGGCCAGGACACCGGGAACCCGGCCTCGGTAGCGTTTTCACATGGACGCCGGGCAGGTCGTCAAGCGTCTGTCCAGGCGCGTCATCGCAGTCGACCGCTCGATGCTCGACCTGGGTACCGGTCTGCGTTGCGGGACTGGCATCGCCCTGCCTCTGGCCATAGGACTGGCCGCTGGGCACCCGGGCGGCGGGGCGTACGTGGCCGTCGGATCGCTGTTGACTGGCTTGGCCACTTTCCAGCCGGGCTACCGGCACCGGGTGGCGACCATGCTCGCCGTCGCCGTCTCGCTCGCCGCCGTCGCCTTTGTCGCTGGCGTCGTCGGGACATGGACATGGGTGGTCGTGGTGCTCGCTGGCTGCCTCGCCGTCGCTGCGGGACTGCTCGGGGCCGTCGGCCCCGGAGTCGCACAGGTGTCCACACTTGGCACGATCGTGTTCTTGATCGTCTCGAGCGAGCCGGTCCCGATCATGACCGCTATGGTCCACGCGGCCCAGATCGGAGTTGGCGGCCTCCTGCAGGCCCTGGTGGTACTCAGCCCGTGGCCCCGTCGTGCGGTGGCACCCGAACGTCGCGCTTTGGCGGCGGCCTACCGCAACCTCGCCAGCTACGCGACCTCCCTCCCTGAGGGACGGATAGCGCTGCCCGATCCCAAGGTGATCGAGGAGCTCCGGGCGTCGCTAGCCTGGGCGTCCCGGCGCGTCCGGTGGGGTCCGGGCAGGACGCTCCAGAGCCTCACCGACGAGGCAGTGCGCGTCCGAACCTCGCTCCAGGCCCTGGCGTTCGCCCGGCAACAACTAACAGGTCTCATGACCCCGGAATCGGCAGCCACCTATCAAGCGCAGGGAGCCCGCGCCGCCTCCGACGCGGAACGGGCCCGCCTCGACCAGGCGCTCGCCTCACTCGACGTGGTCGCCCGCTCGACAGGGCTGCTGCTCGACGCCGTGGCCACCTCGATCATCGACGGGCGGCCACCGCCGCCTGCGGCGGACCTCCATGACGCCATGGCGCATGCCGCCCTGACCCTGGAGCGGTCCAGGGCCTGGTCACGGCGGGCACCGCCACCGCACGGGACCGTAGGACCTTGCCATACGCACTGGTCAGCCTCTCGACCTGGGCCCGTGCCGAGGCCAATGCCAAGCTGCTCCGAGCCAACCTCACCTTCGATTCCGCGGCATGCCGCCACGCCCTGCGGCTGGCGGCGGCTCTCATCGTGGCGACCATCTTGTATCGGACTCTGCCTGGCTCCCACGAGTACTGGATCGCCATCGCCGCTCTCATGGTCTTGAGGCCGGACTTTGACACGACCATCACGCGCGGGCTGGGACGGGCCGGTGGCACGGTGACCGGGGCCGTCCTGATCGCCCGGTTGGCTCGCAGCAACGCCGAGGCAGCCGTCGAGCGGATGGCCATCGAACCCGATCGGCCCAGGTCGCTCACCGTAGAGGCCGCAGACGGGATCGTGGCAGGCGTCCACCGGTTCGCTCTTGCCACCGTGGCCATCAATGCCAGCCGTCCCGCGTCGCACCCGCCTCTCGCCGGACTGGTCCCCCTCCGCGACGGGATCACGGCAACCTTGACGAGCCTGGCCGACCGATTGGCTGGGCAGTCGGGACCGGTCGAATCGGATCTTCGGAGACTGCACGCCGGACTGGTGGAGGCTCTTAGCCAGGCCGGAGGTGGCCAGGCGGGCGTGAACCACCCCCGGAAACGCACGCCGTTCCAACCGAGGTGGCCGTCGTCATCGGGCAGACCGACGTCATGGTCGACGCGGTAGACACCATCGCCCAGCTAATTACCGACTCGCCGGAAACCAGCTAGCCGGCCGACCAGAGCTGGCCGGCCCCGGTGACAGTGATCACAGCGACGCCGGCTCGTCCGGGCCGGCGGAGATCATCCGGGGTCTGCTGTGCCGACGACCGGAGGGACGCGCAAAGGGGCCCTGGCCAGTCAGCCGGTCACCGGGGCTTTGTCCCAGCGGAGCGTGTACCGGAAGAACAGCCGCCGACGGACCGAACTGCCCGGCAGCTGCCCTCTGGCCGCGTTCGAGATCTCGGCGAAGGTGATGGTGGGATCCATCATCGGCATGACTGGCTGCTCGTCGAGGGTGCGCTCCTGCACGCGGGCGCGCCCGGGATGCTTGATCATCCCCATGACCGGGTTCGCGGCACCCGAAACCACGTCGAACGCCAGATCGGCCAGCGAGTCCGCGCGGGCCAGTCCGACGACCAGCAGCCGACCGCCAGGTGCCAGGAGCCGCGGTATCCGGGCGAAAGTGTCGTCGAGGTTGAGATGGTGCAGCACGGCCACCATGGTGATCAGGTCGGCCTCGCCATCGGGCGCCGTCGAACTAAACTCGGCGAAGTCGCCGCGGTGGATGCTCACCTGCGGAAACTCGCGCAGACGCGCGCTCGCCGCCGCGGCCATGCCTTCGTTCCGGTCGATCCCAGTGACGTGCGTGAAGTAGGTGGTCAGCTTCCCAGCGAGCACGCCTTTCCCGCAGCCGATGTCTACCGCAACCCGACGGCGGGCGGGCAGGTTGCGCAGGATCCAGCCGTGAAAGTGCTCGTTGTGGTTCCACGGGTGACGCGCATTGATCTTGGCTAGGGACTGATGCACAGGCCCTGGGAGCTCCCTGATGTCCATGCGAGGCAGCCTGCCACGGGCGCTGGTTGAGGTTCCCGGCACTTCACGATTCCTGGACCCGATCAGAGAGGAAGCGGCAGCACCGGGGCGGCCTCAGCCCATCCAAAGAGCGCCCGGATGGAGTATGACTCGTGTAGGCAGGCGCGAGAGTCCGGGATGGTGATGTGGATGGCCGATGAACCGGATGTCCGGGCGTGGGTCAATGCGGACCAGGCCGCAGGGGAGTTCCGGGTCAGGTACGCCGAACTGTTCGATGCCGAGGCCCGCCTGCATGAACAACGACTGCATGCCGCCGCCAACGTCGGTGCTGCCGAGCATGTGCTCGACATAGGCTGCGGGACGGGCCGGTCCACCCGGGCCGCCGGCCGCGCCGCGGCCTTGGGAACCGTCCTCGGCGTGGACATTTCCGCGCCCGTGCTCGAGCTGGCCCGGCTGCTGACTGACCGGGAGGGTCTGCGCAACGTTTCCTACCGGCTGGCCGATGCTCAGGTTGACGGCCTAGGGTCGGCTCGCTATGACCTGTGTATCAGTTGTTTCGGCGTGATGTTCTTCGCCGACCCGGTGGCGGCGTTCACCAACATCGGGTGCGCGCTGCGCCCCGGCGCGCGCATGGCGCTGCTGGCTTGGCAAGCCCCCGAGCACAACGAGTGGTACAGCGAGATCGACCGGGCCATCGGTGGCGCTTCTGCCTGCGGCGCGCGGATGTTCTCACTCGCCGACCAGCACACTACGGCCGGGATACTGGCTGCGGCCGGATTCACCGACATCGCCTTCACCGACGTGCGCGAGCCCGTCTATTACGGCGCGGACAGCGCGCAGGCTTACGATTTCGTCACCGGCATGCAGACCACCAAGGACATGCTGGCCCGCCTGGATCTGGCCGTCGCCGAGGACGCGCTACGCGGGCTGCGCATCACGCTGGCCGGGCACATGACCCGCGACGGCGTGCTGTTCGGGGCGCGCACCTGGATCATCACCGCGCGAATACCGCACGAGAATGCTGCGACCGAACCACCCCGAGCGGCGGCGATGCGCCAGTTGTCAGACTGGAATAACGACCGCGCGGGCTGAATGACAGTTATGTACTGACCGGCAGGCGATCATCTGGGTTCGTTTTCCCAACCAGCGCATTTACTGCGGCATGCAAAGCTCCTACCAGCGATAACTCGCAGCTCGATTTGCAATTCAGCCACGGGAATGCAAATCTAGGCAATATGAGTATCCGGCAATACCTGACCATTCATAAGCGCAGTAAATTCACCGACTCGGGTATTGCAATTTCCGCAGTAAACGCGCCATCCGGCAGCGGCCGGCCCGGCGGGAAGCCGGCCCGCTGGCGCACCCGGACAGAGTTGCTGCGGCAGCGCGACTTCAGGAACTTCTATCTGGGCTACTGCACATCGATGCTGGGGACCGGCATGTCCAGGATCGCGCTGACGTTCGCCGTGCTGGAGAGCGGCGGCAGCGCAAGCGACCTCGGCTATGTCCTCGCGGCGAACGTCGTTCCTCAGGTGCTGTTCATGATCTGCGGCGGCGTTCTCGCCGACCGGCTCGGGCGGCGGCCGGTCATGCTGCTGACCGACGCCAGCCGGTTTGCCGTGCAAGGAGTGCTGGCGGCCTCGCTGTTCCTCGGCAGGCCGTCACTGTGGGAGTTCGTCCTGCTGTCTGCGCTGCTGTCGGTTGGAGAGGGCTTTTTCAACCCGGCGCTCGGCGGCCTGCGCGCGGACATCGCACCGCGTGCGCTGCTGGCGGATACGAACGCGCTCATCGGCGTAGCGCAGAACGCCGCCGCAGTACTCGGTCCGGCGATCGCCGGAACCCTGGTCGCCGTTACTAGCCCGGCGCTCGTCATAGCATTCGACGCAGCCAGTTACGGCGTCAGTGTGCTCGCGCTGGCGAGTTTGCGTATCCCGCCAGCCGGCGTGCCCGTGCAGTCACCGTGGCAGGACCTGACCGAGAGCTGGAGCGTCTTCAAGTCGCAGAGCTGGCTGTGGATTGTTACCTTGCAGTTCTCTCTGTTCAACTTGTTCACCTGGGCGCCGTACCTGTTGCTCGGGCCGATCCTGGCCAGGGCTTATCTTGGCGGTGCGGCGGCCTGGGGGATCGTGACCGCTGCATTCGCTGGCGGCTCGGTGCTCGGCGGAGTGTTCATGGTCGGTCGTCGACGGCCGAGCCGGCCTCTCCTGTACGCTGCGATCTGCACGGCTGGCTACCCAATCCCGTGCCTGATGCTGGTACTGCACGCCCCCGTGTACGCGGTCGCGGGAGGCGCTCTGCTGGCCGGCCTGGGCGGCGCGATCGCAGGGGCGCTCGAGTCGACTGTGCAGCAGCAGCGGATCCCGCCGGGAATGCTGGCCAGGATCAGCGCGATTCAGCTCACCGGCTCCTACGCACTCGGCTCCGCCGCCTGGGTCGTCATCGGCCCGATCGCCGGCCTGGTCGGCGCGGTCCCGCTGCTCGCCTTCGGAGCCGGTTACGCCGCCTTGAGCAGCGCGGTGATAGCCGCGCTGCCCTCGATCAGAGCCGTCCGCTGGCAGCCGACTATAACGCCGGTCGCCACGCCGGAGACCGGCCCGGCCGCCGAGCCCACGGCAGGTTAGGGCTGCCTGTCAGTCCGGTCAGCCGGCGATTCAGGGCATCTGTCAGCGGCAGAGCACAGAACTGGCACGGGGCAGGTCCGGCAGTGCCCGCCCCGTTCGCTCTCCCGACGTTTCTGACGCAGACGCTAGGGTGACGGTATGACCGAACTGCCCGCCAAGCGGAACGCTGTCCGCGTCAGCGATGCCGACCGCGATCAGGTCGCCGGCGTCCTTCGCGAGGCGCTCGCGCTGGGCCGGATCAACGCAGACGAGCTTGAGGAACGGCTGTCCCGCGCCTACGCCGCGCAGACCTTCGGCGACCTCGAACCGCTGACCGGCGACCTGCCAGATGAGGCCGCGGCCGTCCCGGTGCCTGGCGGTTTCCAGGTCGGCCGAGCGCCCAGGTTCAAGTTCTCGCTGGCGATCATGGGCGGGTCAAGCCGCGGCGGCAACTGGGTAGTGCCCAAGCGGTACCTGGCATTCGCGATCATGGGCGGGGTGAAGATCGACCTGCGCGACGCGGCCTTCGCCGAGCGTGCGGCGGACATACACGCCATCGCGATCATGGGCGCCGTTACGATCATCGTGCCGGAAGGGCTCACGGTCGAGGTGTCCGGGCTCGGCCTTATGGGCGGCGTCGACAGCAGCGTTAACGGGCCGGGGGTGCCGGGCGCGCCGCTGGTCCGGGTGTCCGGCCTTGCGCTGATGGGCGGCATCGGCGCGAAGCGCCGCCGCCGCAAGCGCTCCTTCGGCGACGGCGACCCCAGCGCATCTTTGCCGTGACGGCGGGGCGGTGCTCGGAACGCGGAAGCTCGGCGGGGCTGACCGCACTATCACGATCCTGTACCGGCCGACTGCCGCAGGACGCGATCCAGCCAGAGCCCGTCGCCAGGCGCGGTGGCGAATGCCTCGTGGAACTCGTCCACATTGCGGACTGTGTTCGCGCGGAACTCGGCGGGCGCGTGCGCATCGGTGGTGAGCCACTGCTGCGCATGCGGACGACTCCCGCGAGGGACCAGCTGGATTCGGTGCTCGATGAGCGGGTCACGGCGACCAGGCCAAGGCGACAGTAAGTGTGTCCGACCTTGTCCGGGCAAAGCCGCTCTGGCTGCGTGGCGTGCCGACGAGCGTCCAGGATTGGCGTGGAGTAGCTATAGCTGGGGCGACTGAAGCTCGTGAAGACACCTATAGCTGGAGAGACAGTGTCTTCGTCTTGGTCCTGGGGGGAAGATGATTCGTCGTATTTCGGCTGGCTTAGCGGCGGCATGCATTGCAGTTGGCCTCGCGGCAGGGATGCAGTCGGCCGAGGCGGCCCAAAGTGACCCGCCAGCCGCGTGGCTGAGTGCTGGGCCGAATGGCCATGAGCTGGCCGGTCACGGGGCCCCTGCGCCGTCCGCGGGGATGGCCGCTCCGGCCAGTGTTCGCACGGCAAAGCTCAAAATCGCTACACGCGCGCTGGCTTCGGGCGTTAAGGGGCTGTACTTTTTGCAGGTCCTGGCCGCGTCAGGCGGCGTGGCGCCATACACGTGGAAGGCGGCCGGGCTGCCGAGCGGCCTGACGATCTCCAGGGGCGGCGTGATCAGCGGTTATCCTCGGTCGGCGCGCACTGCGAGAGTCACCCTGACGGTGCGAGACGCGAGACGCGCAGCGAGCAAGCGCACGCTGACGCTGAGGATCCCGGCCTCACTGCCCGCCCGCTGCGTCGCGCGGTCCTGTGCAGAACTCAGCCGGGACAGCCACACCCTCCAGATAGCCGCCCAGGACATCACCTCGGTCACCAGGAGCACCACATCCGGGCACGTTACGCACGTCGGCCTGACCGGAGTGAAGGTCGCTAAGGGCGACATCCTCGTGCTCGCTCCGGGTACAGACATTCCTTCAGGGCTGATCGCTGTGGTGGACTCCCTGCGCAAGACCGGCGCGGGGGCGTCGACTGTCAAAGTGACCACAGCGAACCCTGGCGACGCCTACCACCAAGGCACAGTTCAGGCCATCGGCACGGCTGCCAGCAGCAGCTTGGTCGCCGGCCATAGCCGGACGAACACGGCAACGCACAGGCGGCGCGGTTCCGTGCGCGGCCAGCACCAGGCTGAGCTGGAGTGCAACGGCGATGCCACCGCCGAGCTGAACGGCCTGACGGTCACTCCCAGCCTGACGCCGGCGCTGACGGTGATCTGGAAGCATCCGCTGTTCGGCGGGAAGGGCATATATCCGGGGCTCGGCGGGCTCAGCCTGTTCCAGTTCGACCTGACCGGCACCATCACGGTGAACCTTGGCGTGGCAGTGTCGGGGCAGGCCACCTGCACGATGGATCTTCCGGGTATTGACCGGCTGGTACCGGCCGGGGACCTTGGCGCCGTCCTGCTCCAGCTCGATCCCACGCTGACCCTGCAGACGACGGGCGAGGTCGACGTCCAGACTTCCGTCACGCTGACCTGCGGCGCCGAGTACCGGTGGGACGACGGCACGTCCTACCCGGTGAACTACTGCACCGCGACCCACCAGCCGCTTGCGCTCACCTCCAGCACCGGCGTGGACGCGACCTTGACCGGAGCTATCGACGCCAGCGTCTCGCTCGATGACGCGCCGGGCATCAAAGGCAGCATCGATGCGGCCGTGCACGCCGGCTACCACCCCGAGCAGACGCCCGTCGCTGAGATCGACGCCAAGTCCGAATACGACCTCAAGGCCACCCTCGCCAACTTCTGGAAAGGTGCTCCAACGCTCTCCCTCGTGCACGGCACCATCTTCAACAAAGTCCTGGCCACCTACGGCAGCGCACCGCCCGGTGCCGGACCGAGCGGGCCGCCGGCTATTACCGTGAGCCCGGACCTGGCCTACCCGTGGAGCGACGTGGTCTGTGGATTCGACGATCCGACGTTCGGTTCCAATACGTTTACCGTTGACGGGAGCGGCTTCGAGCCGGGAGAGTCGGTCGCAGTGTCAACGGACTGGTCGCCATACACCGGCGACAATCAGATTGCCGACGCTGACGGTAACTTCAGCCTGACCGAGCCAGTTGGTGAGGTCCCAAGCGTCAGCTATGACTACTACGGCGTTTACGCCAACGGAAACCTTGGCTCAAGCGCCTCGGGCGAGATAGAGCTGAACGGCGACGGCTGCATCGACCAGTCCGACACGGGGGGCAACATCAACCTGCAGTGGGGTGGCAACGGCTTCGACCCCAGTTCGACGGTCTCACTCCTCATCAACGGGAACACGATCAGCTCCGCCACCACGGACGATCTCGGCTCCGGCGGCTCCACCGCCCAGTTCGTCTGCCCCGACACCGGCAGCTACAGCTGGGAAGTGCTCGGCACTGTCGATGGGCAGCCGGTCGACGCGACCGAGAACTTCGACTGCGCTCCAGCTTCCGATTCCAGCGTCACAAGACACGCCAGCGGAGAGGCTGCCGCCTCGTCGGCCGGCGCCTAGTCGACCAAAGCGAGCAATTGTCCTTAGCCAGGAAAACGCGTGCGGCCAGCGAACCGGCTCCGGTCGGGCGCAGGCTGCGCCGTGCAGCACAACACCCAGGGCACCTTCCGCACCACTGTCGACCGGCCGTCCTCGGCCCCGACACCGGCTAGGTCATCCTCAACGTGTTCTACAAGCACTCCCGCGTCAAGTAGTACCTCAAAGACGGCCGCGCGATGCGGATCGAGACCGTCGTCAACGCGTCCCGCAACACGACGCGGTCCGCCCGCGCGGCATGCAGCCGCACCGGAAGCGACGGATCGCCGGACATCAGGCCCTGATCCCGCCAGAACGGGATCAGCGTCGTGTCCGGGCTATTCAGCAACTCGTCCAGCCATTTCGCGTCGGCGCGGCGACCGCCGACCCGGTCCGGCCAGCCACCGGCGTAGGTGAGCAAACCGGCGTCACAGCCCGCACCGGATGCCACAGCGGCCTGTCAGACTTTGTCCCTGTCGACGAGGTGGACGCCGCAACTGTTCTCTCGCACACTCAGCGGGAGATCCCGCCGGATCAGGTACTGGCGCTCTGGCGTCGCTCGCGCCGCCGGCCTTGCCGCGGACGCGCGCGGAACGGCGAATACGAGCAGTAAATATGACCGGCTTGCGGCCCGTCCGCTGGCGCCCTGATCATCTGTATGTGAACGAGACGCCTGCCACGGCGAGGCTTAGACGTGCCGTCCGGGCGGTCATCCTGGCCGATGATGACCGTGTCCTGCTGTGCCGCTTCAGCTTCCCGCATCCAGCTGTACCGGCGGGCGCAACGGTCGTTTGGGCTGCCCCCGGCGGCGGCATCGAGCCCGGTGAACTGCCGCTGGCGGCACTGCGCCGGGAGTTGCACGAGGAGACGGGGCTCGTCATTGACGCCGACCCGCCTCACGTCTGGCACCAGCAGGTCGCCGCTGCCGGCCAGGCGGACGGCTACGACGGGGTGATCAACGACTACTTCCTCGTCCGCACCACGCGCTTTGATCCCCGCGGCGCGCTGTCCGATGACGAACTCGCCGCCGAGCACATCAGCGGGATGCGATGGTGGCGGCACCGCGACATCGCCGAATACAGCGGAACCGACCTGTTCTCACCCCGTGACATCGCCGCACCGCTGGCGGCGCTGATTGCCGGTGACATCCCGGACACGCCAGTGATGCTCGGCCTTTAATCTGCCTGGCCATCCGCTTCTTCCCTGTTCGCCCCCGGCCGCTATTGGATCGCGGAGCTGAGATCGACCGGGAGGCATCCTGACATGACTAGCAACCACAGCTCCTACGAAGACCTGGCCAGCCCGCGTCGCGGCAGCAACGAATACCGCCAGGGCCGGGCGGAGGCCGAGCGCGCCTACCTGCTCGGCCGCGCCGTCCGCGAACGGCGCCTCGCTCTGGGTCTGTCCCAGGTCGAGC
>Ga0335074_10016730_pt1 | contig 10325 bp, 7 predicted proteins | sample Lox_Sample_23_FD_206715 | JGI IMG/M metagenome (GOLD analysis project Ga0335074, IMG submission 206715) | Soil microbial communities from Loxahatchee National Wildlife Refuge, Florida, United States - Lox_Sample_2.3 | ecosystem: Environmental > Terrestrial > Soil > Wetlands | place: USA: Florida...
AACCTAGCTTGGGTACTATGGGAGCAAGGCAAATATGAGGTGGCAGAGGCAATGCAACGACGGGTGTTAGATGGATTAGAGAAGATTCTAGGACCAGAGCATCCAGACACACTGTCTAGCGTTTGCGATATAGCCTGGGTGCTAAGAGAGCAATACAAGTACGAGGCAGCAGAGGCGATGTACCAACAAGCGTTAGACGGGAGACGGAAAGTGCTTGGGCCCAAGCACCCAGACACATTATCTAGCATTTGCGATATAGCCTGGGTGCTAGGAGAGCAAGGGAAGTACGAGGCAGCAGAGGTGACGTACCAACAAGCGTTAGACGGGAGACGGAAAGTGCTTGGGCCCAAGCACCCAGACACACTATCTAGCATTTGCGATATAGCCTGGGTGCTAGGAGAGCAAGGGAAGTACGAGGCAGCAGAGGCGATGTACCAACAAGCGTTGGACGGGAGACGGAAAGTGCTTGGGCCTGAGCACCCAGACACATTATATAGCATTTGCAGTATGGCCTGGGTGCTAGGAATGCGAGGCAGGTATGAGGTGGCAGAGGCGATGTACCAACAAGTGTTAGACGGGAGACGGAAAGTGCTTGGGCCCGAGCACCCAGACACATTATCTAGCATTTGCGATATAGCCTGGGTGCTAGGAGAGCAAGGCAAGTACAAGGGAGCAGAGGCAATGCACCAACAAGCGGTAGACAAGAGAGAGAAGGTGCTTGGGTTAGAACATCCAGCTACACTAACAAGTGTTTATAACTTAGCTGATGTACTGTGGATGCAGGGCAAGTATAAGGCAGCAGAGGCAATGTATCAACGAGCATTAGATGGGAGACAGAAGGTGCTAGGGCCAGACCATCCAGATACTCTAGAGAGCGTTAGTGGCCTAGCCTTAGTATTATGGGATCAAGGTAAATATAAGGTATCAAGGGTAATGCATCAACAAGTATTAGATAAGAGGGAAAAGGTTTTAGGGCTAGAGCATCAACATACATTAACAAGTGTTAATAACCTAGCATGGGTACTACGGGAGCGAGGCGAGCTTGAGGTAGCAGAGGCAATGTATCAAAGACTTTTAAAGAGGCAGGAGAAATTGTTAGGTCTAGAGCATCAGCGCACATTAAAGAGTGTCGGCAATTTGGCAATGGTACTAGGGGAGCAGGGAAAGTACGAAGTAGCAGAAGCAATGCATCGACGAGTTTTAGTTGGGACCAGAGCATCCAAGCACGCTAGCGAGCGTTAACAGCCTAGCAATAGTGCTAAAAATGCAAGGCAAGAACGAGGTAGCCAAGGCATTGCACCAACGAGCTCTAAATGGAAGGGAAAAGGCGTTAGGGCCAGACCATCCAGCCACATTAACGAGCGTCAACAATCTGGCGGTGGTGCTGTGGGAGCGAAGCGAGCATGAAGCAGCAGAGGTCATGCACCGACGAGCATTAGACGGGAGGGAGAAGGCACTCGGGCCAAAGCATCCTGACACTTTAGAGAGCGTTGACCATCTCGTCTTGGTGCTTTATGAACGAGGCAAATACACGGAGACGATAGCTATGCACCAACGAGCGTTGGACTGGAGAGAGAAGGTGCTAGGGCCAGAGCACTCGGACACGCTAATGAGCATGTACTCCCTTGCTCTCCTGCTTCAGAGCCAAAAGAAATACAACGATGCAACTATTCTCTTCCAAAAAGCTTGCATAGGCTATGATAAGACGCTTGGATCCAATCATCCTACTACTGTAGAATGTTCTAAGCATTACTCAACATTCCTTGAGGAAATAGGGAGACAAAAGACATCATGATAGTTTAGCGTTATATATATTCATTTCAGCACCGTGCCATTTCACTGTGATCCCGCGCGTACTAATACCGTAAGTGGTGTAGTGCTGCCACGGTAGTAGCATGGAACGGTGCAGGGGATCCACTTTGTGGGCAAGGCGTTGCTTAAGGAAAGGGAAGAATAGAATCTAAGTACGAAGTGCAGATGTATATATCTAAATAGTGACATATGCTCCTTCCTCAGGCAGTGAATACATACTGCTGCAGTGACAAAAGCTAGGGCTAGACTTCTAAAGGATAAGAACGGCAAGCCCCACCACTGAACGAGCTTATGATTTCGAGGCCGCAGGGATATAGAAAGCCCTCCTAGCAGGCTGGAGGTTCTGGAATACCTTCAGCGGGCGTCTGCGACTCGTACCTTGTTGCGCGAAGCCTGATAACCTTGCGTAATTTATGGAGAGCACACCCCAATTCCAATCTAACCAGTCGAGAAACCCGGGGGCTTGGAACAAAAATACGAACTCGTAAGCACATGTTACCTACGCGGAATTATAGATGGAGAGGCTTTTGCATTAAGTTTTGGAGAGCAAGACATTTTCTTGGTCTGAAAACAAAATAAACTATTTGAATCGCGAGGTTATAATAGGCGTTTGTGTGCGCAGCATTAAATTGATTGTCTTCCTTAAAGATTGCTCCTGAATTACGGAGTAGAACGATCATTATATATATCCTAGGACTTCATACTAGTAAGCCCTGATATTTCCCCTCATTTGCAAGTCTTAATACGGCTTGCTTGCCCTATGCAGGCTGTGTGGTATTGCTAGGATTACTGGCTCATGGCCACGACAGCTGTAACTCCAACAAACACTGTTCAAGAACTGTCAATATGGCGATGGATATGGTTGGCCTTTCGTTTGCTGCGATCTATCTTTACCTCGCAAACAGAGGCCACGTGAAACAGCTTTGGGAGCCCTTCAGATTTGGAGGTCGAAACACTAAGACTTGCAGTTATTTAGTAGTTTAGAATCCGATTTTGTTTTGTGCAATTCTAAAAGTCTAAAGCAGAGGCTCAGGATGGCTGTGCTGATTGTGCCTTCGGAGGATTGCTGAGTCTCAGGCGACGAATAAGCGATGGAAGGGGCTGGTATTGGAGCGGCCCGTGCACGGTGCTAACCTCGCGCAATGTAGTCCTATGCCGCTCTTATTTTTCAAAGTTTTGCCTTTCCTACGATGAGGGCCGCTAAAGTTGTACGCTGTCAACCACTAGAGATGCCCTATAACCGTAGTGGAATTATCGTCTTGGATGGGTTAACGTGGTCCTGGGTTGAGCCCACAACTAATCTAAAGGTATGATGAAGAAGAAAGAGCCCAAAATTCTATATACAGCAATTAAATGCATCTGTTGAATAGAGGGATGAAAGTGTTCAAACTTTGAAAAATAAGAGCGGCATAGGACCGTGCACGGGCCGCTCCAATACTTAAGTTCCGACCACCGACAGTTATCCAGCACTTTCTTTCAAGCAAGCAGCTTTTACCCGGACCAATTTAATAAGTTAATTTCATAAAAACAATAATGTAATATAGTTAGCAACTAGTTCGCAACTGCTCTTCTCTTATCAAGCAAACAATGCAAACTACAACCAAATTCCGTGCTGGGTAAAATCAACGCGCTAGCGAAAAGCCACCCAAGTGGGTCCTCCGAAACTACCCCCGACATAATGTAACCCTAATGGAAGGCAGCAGCTAACCGTCTGCTCTTTAACTGACCTTCCCATCCATCTCGCGGGGACTTAGAACTTGCGGAGAGTCGGATTCTCTCAATTAGGTCTAAATGGACGGAGAGCCAAATGCGAGACTTCTAGCTCGACGAAGACTGGTCCTATTATAAACGTGCTATTTCTGAAGACGAATTGAACCGTCGCTCAGCCTTGCATCGAAAGGAACCGAGTTTGAACTGCCAGCTGGACATAATACTTTGAAGGTTCGAGCGCTATACAGAAATTGATCAGGAATCCTCCAATCGTTTTATCTCTGCTACTATCCTGCCCTAAAATGGAGAGTGAGAATGCACCAGACTCGCAAGCGCTAAACAAGCCTCACGCCAAAGGCCTCTCGTTGCTTGTCAACCCGGACAGACCTGCTCTAGAGTAAGCATCGCTCATATCGCCCAGCTTTAACCTAGCACTAATCAGAGAAAGCATCGTGTTTGTCCATGGTTTCACGGGGCACCCAGAACGCACCTGGACTCATAAGGCAGAGCGGATGGAGGACCAACACCGACATGTAGTTGAGGAGGGAGGTGAACGTCCGGCGAAATTCCGAAAACTCTTTACCTCCTTATCATCCTCTCAAGAGAGAAGCGGAACCCGCAGGGCAGTATATTGGCCCCGAGATCTCGTACCCATCACAGCCCCGCATGCACGCGTCCTCACGTACGGCTACGACACACACGTTCGACATTGGTTGGGTCCTGCCATGAGCAAGAGTACAGTCCATGACATTGCATGGGACTTTCTGGTCAGCTTGGAGGCGGCACGCCGCTCAGAGCCGCTGAGGCCGTTGTTATTCATCGCACACAGCCTAGGGGGCATCATCATCAAGGAAGCACTCAGAAGATCTTGTGGCTGTGAAATGATCCAGAGTCATCTTCACAATATCTTCAAATCTACCGCTGGCATTATATTTTTTGGAACTCCTCACGGTGGTGCAGATCCTCGTGGCTTTCTTCAGCACATTGCTGAGAAAGTCATCAAAGCTGCAGGTTTCTCGGCTAATGAGCAGATTGCTAATTCTCTTTTGCCCTTTTCAGAGCTGCTCAGGGAGTTGCGCGAGAATTTCGGCCCTATAGCTCGTCAGAAGAACTGGATCATATATTCTTTTCAAGAGCAATATGGGATGACAGCTCTCAGTGGCAATAAGGTAGGAAATTCAATATATCCTAATCAAACAGCTTACTCATGTATCAGGTTGTCGAGGATGCATCTTCATGTTTAAATGATCCTGGTATCGAAGTTACCCAGCATATTGCCAATAATCATATGGATATGTGTCGATTCAGTAGAAGCGACGATCCTGAATATAGAAAAGTCGTTGCAGCTCTCAATCGGGTTCTGGAACGCATCACAAATTTTGCTAAATCAGGAGAGAGATCAGAGAATGCAACAGAGCAGCGACGAGGGTTTCTTGATTCCTTGAGGTTTGACCAGATCGATGCCCGTCACGCGACGATCAAGACTGCTCACGCTAAAACATGCAAATGGTTGCTGAAAAAATCTGAGTATCAGGACTGGCTCGACTTTAACAATATCTTTGAACACCATGGCTTCTTATGGATTAAAGGGAAGCCTGGTACTGGAAAATCGACCATAATGAAGTTTGCCCTTGCACAAGCCAAGAAGACAATGACAGACACAATCATTATATCGTTCTTCTTTAATGCAAGAGGTGAAGATCTGGAAAAGTCAACAATAGGGATGTACCGATCTTTGTTAGTCCAACTGCTTGAAAAAACCCCAGAGCTTCAGAATGTTTTTGATTCCTTTGAATCAATACTGTCTGGTAAGGGTGATTCTCACAGATGGGACATCGAGATACTCAAGAGCCTTTTTCGCTGCGCTGTAGAGCAACTTGGGCAGCGGCGATTGACTTGCTTTATTGATGCACTAGATGAATGTGAGGAAGATCAGATTCGAGACATGGTGGCCGTTTTTGAGCACCTTGGACAACTTGCGGTTTCAGCCCGAGTACAGTTTCGTGTCTGCTTCTCCAGTCGCCACTACCCGCACATCACAATTGAGAAAGGGCTGCAGCTAACTCTGGAAGGCCAAGACGGTCATAACGAGGATATCGCCAACTATTTGCACAGCGAACTGAAAGCTGGACATAGCAAGCAGGTCGAGCAAGTCAGAGCCGAGATAATCGAGAAGGCATCCGGAATTTTCATGTGGGTTGTCCTTGTCGTGCAGATGCTCAATAAAGAGTATGATCGAGGCCGCATACATGCGCTTCGTAAGAGGCTTCAAGAGATCCCGGCGGGGTTGAACGAATTGTTTAAAGATATTTTGATGAGGGACTGCCAGAACATGGAGGAATTGTTGCTTTGCATCCAATGGGTATTGTACGCGAAGCGACCGTTAAAGCAGGAGGAACTCTACTTTGCAATCTTATCTGGAGCGGAACCTGCGGCGTTGACGGCATGGAATTCCAAGGAGATTACGAAACAAGACATGGAACGGTTCATTCTAAGTTCCTCGAAGGGGCTCGCCGAAGTGACAAAATCCGAAGGTCAAATTGTTCAATTTATTCACGAATCGGTCAGGGATTTTCTTCTCAAAGAAAATGGTCTGAACAACCTTTGGTCTGACTTTGGGACCACCTCTCCTAGTTTGAGCCATGAACGGCTGAAGCAATGCTGTTATAATTACGTGAAGGTTGATATATCGACGCATACGCTTCTCAACATGCCACTACCAACTGCGTCTTCCACGGAAGCCGCAGATCTCCGCCAATGGGTATCTGAAAAGCTCCCGTTCTTTGAATATGCAGTTCGCAATGTGCTTTATCATGCTGATCTTGCAGAGGGTGGCGGAGTCCCGCAACATGCCTTTATTAAGCATTTTCCTCTTAGACATTGGATAACCCTTGATAACCTCATTGAAAGATATCAGATTCGTCGCCATACCCCCAACGCATGTCTATTGTACATTCTTGCCGAGAAAAACCTGTCAAGCCTCATTAGGATCCAACTAAGACGAATCTCGAATATGGATATTATGGGAGAGCGTTACTGCTTCCCAATATTTGCAGCCTTGGCTAATAGGAACGAAAACGCCGTCAGAGCACTTTTAACACTAGATACGGACTCGCGGTCTAACGGTGATGTGCCTCATGATGATGATTCCCAGTACCATCAGGGCTTCCTAAAACTCATCGAAAATAGACGTGACATCAAACCCATAAATGAACAGACTTTGCTCCATTATACCGCCGAACGTGGTGATATTCCTCTCGTAAGGCTTCTGATTGCCACTGAAAAGGTTGATCTTGACGCAGGTGATAAATATTGTCAGACGCCACTGTCGGTGGCAGCGCAGAATGGCCACAAGGCAGTGGTTAAACTACTACTCGCTACGGGCCATGTCAACAAAAATTCAAAGGACATTAATAATCAAACGCCGCTATCATTAGCAGCATTTAATGGTCACGAGGCTGTGGTTAAATTACTGCTTGCAACGGGCCGCGTTGACTTAGATTCAAAAGATAATGATGGGCACACGCCGTTATCGTTGGCAGCAAGGAACGGCCACGAGGCAGTGGTTAACCTACTGCTCACGACCAGCCGCGTTGACTTAGATTCAGAGGACATTGAATTTGGTCAGACACCGCTATCATGGGCAGCAAAGAACGGTCATGAGGCAGTAGTTAAACTACTGCTTGCTACAGGCCGCGTCTACTTAGATTCAAAGAACATAGATGGCCAAACGCCGCTGTCGTTGGCAGCACAGAACGGCCACGAGGCAGCTGTTAGACTACTGCTCACGACGGACAGAGTTGACTTAGATTCAAAGGACACAATATTGGGTCGGACGCCGTTATCGTGGGCAGCAGAAAACGGTTACGAGGTAGTAGTTAAACTACTACTTGCGGCCGGCGACGTTGACTTAGATTCAAAGGCCAACGATGGTCGGACGCCCCTATTGTATGCAGCAGAGAACGGTCACGAGGCAGTGGTTGAACTACTGCTGGCGACAGACCGCGTCGACTTGGACTCAAAGACTGATGACGGTCGAACGCCGCTTTGGTGGGCAGCAGAGAACGGTCATAAGGCAGTGGTTAAACTATTACTTGCAACGGACCGCGTCGATTTAGATGTAAAGGACACGATATTCGGTCGGACACCACTGTCATTGGCAGCAGGGAACGGCCACGAGGCAGTGGTTAAACTACTCCTCGAGACAGGCCGCGTTGACTTAGACTTAAAGGACACCACATACGGCCGGACACCGCTATCATTAGCAGCGGAGAACGGCTACGGGGCAGTGGTTAAGCTACTACTTGCGACGGGCCGCGTCGACTTGGATGTAAAGGACACCTTATTCGGTCGGACGCCGCTATCGTGGGCAGCAGGGAACGGTCACGAAGGAGTGGTTAAACTACTACTTGCAACTTGCCGCGTCGACTTAGGTTCAAAGTGTAATCATGGTCAAACGCCATTATCATATGCAGCGGAAAACGGCCACGAGGCAGTTGTTAAACTACTCCGCGCGACGGGCCTTGTTGAATTAGATCCAAGGGACACTACGCATTCGTCGGATGCCGATATCGTGGCCAGCAAAGGACGGTTACGAGGCAGTCGTCAAACTTCTCCACGTGAAAGGCTCCATCGACCCAGATTCGAAGGCTAATAATAGTTAGACGCAGCTGAGATGGCTTTGTTATAGAGTGATCTGCATGACTCTACAACTTCGAGATTTAGTACAACACTTTAGCACCATCCCGCCGCTGTGTGAATCTGGCTATGGTTAACAGGTACACTAGTCGCCTTAAGCCTACTCTATTAATGCGACTTTACCGCCGAGAGTGATTTTTGCCTTGCTTCCCATGTATGAATTTCTCAGTTCCTTATACAGACGAACCTTGGTATGAACCCTCCCCCCGACTTAAATTTACATTTGTATGAATCTAATGATATCTAGGGAGCACGCTAGCCGCCATACCCCTACGCCCCTTAACGTAGTAGCTTGTGCTAGCGCACTAACATGCTAATCCTTCTTGAATGAGACGTTGCCTAAGAGGACCGCCAGGCGGTCTATTTCCCTTGCCTAGCACAACTTTGCCTCTAAGGCTGAACCTTGCCCTGTATAAATAGTAAGAAGAGTACTTGGCGGGAATGCCCTCAATATCTGTGCTGTTGCTACTTACCTGCTTTGGATTCTATGCAAAATCATCCATTGCCTTTTATGCAGAACAGTAGAAAGTGTGTCTTTGAGTGCAAGTCCTTCTAGTGGGCAGAAATAGAATAAGGACTTTAAAGTACTAGCACTATGTGATTGTATACAATATAGCTACATTTTGTGAGCGTTGAACAAATCGTCAGTAATTCAGGAGACTTACATAAGATGCAACGTCCACTGAAAGCTCGTAGAAAAGTGAATTGAATTACTACCCTGTACTCAGCTTAAAGCTGAGTATTTATACACCAATTTGCCTTAACTGTTGCATATCAGCAGTCATAGGCTCAGCGTGCTTGCTTAACAATACGAGTTTGTAGCGCCGTTCGTCACAATCTATCATAGTTTCCAAAATCTATCCCGGCAAGAATCCTTGTAAGAGAAGGGATTCCTGTTTTGCAAGTCAAAGCTCGAGAATACGACCTGGGTAGGTTGATCTCAAGGTGCCAAAATGACCCGCCAGAGGTGCCAGAACCATTTCCCTCGGTTGACTCAGGTCATACTCAGGCTGCTCAGCTGAGCCAGCTGAGCCGAGGGTGCTCAGCGCCTGAGCAAGGGCACCGAGATCTACTACCCGAATGTTGACGCTAAGAGCCATAGCTTAGTGTGAGTCTACCCATATAAACAGGTTTAAAGATATTTTCTTGCCGGTTCTCTAGTCGCTGAGCGTGAGTAGACGCTGCTTTAACCTGAGCTGAGGGTGAAATGCCTTGACCACGCCCTGAGCTGTCTAAAGCATATATCAAGGAGCTCGTTGCAACAAACATTATATACAATGATAGTCAAACACATAGGATCATTTTCTATACTGCAATGGTTTCTTCTATCTTCACTCACTGCGGGAAGGATTCTACCAGTGTATTAAGCCACAATGACTAACTTCCTCCACATCTCGGCCACCCAAATCGAGGACATCTCAGGAGACAAATCCACGAAACTCTTTCAGATATCCTCGCTTTCCACAAGTGCTTGCATCAGGTGCTACACCTTCGCTCAGCATCTGTCCTACACTCACCTTCTAGACATCGCTGAGAGAGTCCGTGATGGACCGAGCACCCAAGAACTCATTTCCATTGCCTAAGAGACTTGCTTGATTTTCCTCGTTGGCCTCTTCCAGGGAACTGTCGAAGGAGAAGATGACCAGGAGAAATCTACAACACTTACATCTGCGTCTCCGACCCCAGTCTAATCGTCCAACATCGCAAACCACATTCATATATTTCTCCACACTTCTCTTATAACACTTCTTACATTGCTCTTCTCTTTATACGGCTGGACCGCCAGCATCCTCATCTGCTACGACAATAACATCACTGAAAACGTGCGCGCCATGGTTCTACTAGGCGCCGATATCCACTTTGCGCCGCACACCACTAGCTACACACCCCTTCTCACGGCCATGCACCGGTTTCACAGACCCCGCGTTGTAGGAAAGCGGCGAGAGGGATCCCACGAGTTTAAGGGCGGAATTTCGACAGGCTTAAGGGTTGCAGTGGTCGATGAAGTGATTGCATGATAGAGTATACAATAAGAGGATCTAGATCATCTTCACCAATCCGATTGGTATAGATGACAATCAGGTCAAGCATGGGGTCTCGGTGAT
>Ga0335074_10016731_pt1 | contig 10324 bp, 6 predicted proteins | sample Lox_Sample_23_FD_206715 | JGI IMG/M metagenome (GOLD analysis project Ga0335074, IMG submission 206715) | Soil microbial communities from Loxahatchee National Wildlife Refuge, Florida, United States - Lox_Sample_2.3 | ecosystem: Environmental > Terrestrial > Soil > Wetlands | place: USA: Florida...
CGCGGGCAGCTTCGCGGCCAGCTCCTTCATGGCCCGCTCTTCATCTGCCGCCGGATGCTCGAAGGTCGCCTCCACCACTGTTGCGCCGGACCAAAAGATTACGCGTCGCGCATCACGCGCTGCTCCGTTCGCGATTGCCTCATACTCCATCCCTGGCTGGCGATAATAGGTGTATGCCCCATACGCGCCAGTCGCATCCCCAAACCGCAGCGCGAGTACTTTCACAGTGTCGCCGCCACGCCGGTACGCACCTTCTTCAAAATTCTTTAGCCCAAATTCATTCAAAACATCCGCATTCGCTGCATCAACGGCAGCCGCGGATGTGCCTGCCCTGGTCCCAGCGTGCTCCGCCCATCCCGCATAGGTGCTGGGAAGCAGTGCTTGCTCAGCCGGCGTCTTTCTGGCGTTTGGAGTGTGTCTCTGAGCAAAAGCAAGGTTAGGGGCAGTTGCCAATAAACATGCCGCCACGCTGGCGCTCAGGAAGATCGAACGAAGCGAAAAAGCCATTCCACCTTGAGACTATCGTATTTCTCCGGCGGCCGTCTCCGCTCGCGTCTACTGCGTTGCGTGGGGCGAAAACTGCGCCAGCCGAACCCCATTCAGGCTATCAACATAGCGCGCCACGCCCTGATAAAGCGCCTCCGCAATCCGCTCTCGATACTCCGGATTGTGCAGGTCCCTGTCGCTCTCTGGATTGGAAAGAAACGAAATCTCCGCGAGGATCGACGGCATGTTCGCCCCGATCAATACCACAAAAGGAGCCTTCTTCACGCCGCGGTTCTTCAGCCCCGGATTCCCGGCCTCCAGCCCGTCATACAGGCTCTGGTCCACGTCCTCCGCAAACGCGCGCGACTCGTTGATCTTGTCCTGCAGCGCAATCTTCTGCACCAGTTCGGAAAGTTCATGAATCGACTGGTCAGACACTGCGTTTTCACGCGCTGCCACTTCCAGCGCATCTGCCGATGTCGTGAAGTTCAGGTAATAAACCTCAACCCCGCGCACCGTCGGGTCCGGACTTGAATTCGCATGAATCGAAATAAACAGGTCCGCTTGGTCCTTGTTCGCAATCGCCGTGCGCGTCTCCAGCGGAATAAACGTATCATCGTCGCGCGTGTAGATCACGTCCGCGCCTAGCCTCTCCTTTAGCAAAGCTCCAAGACGTAGCGCAACATCCAGGGCAACGTTCTTCTCCTCAAGCCCGTCGGGGCCAATCGTGCCCGAATCATGCCCGCCATGCCCGGGATCGATCACAATGCGGTTGATCTTCAGGCCCAGCGTCCGCACCATAGTCGGCTCGCCGTCGGCGGTCGGCTGCGGAGCGCTCGCGAACATCGGCGGCGCCTTTGGGCTCGGACTTTGCGTCGCACGCACGCTCCGCGGCGCAAGCCTGGAACCCATACTCGCGGTCGTCTTCGGCCCCGTTGCACGTCGCATCGCCGGTGCATTCGCCGCCGCTACCTCGTCCGTCTGTGGCGCCGGAGTCGTACCCGCAACCGACTGCACCACCGGACCCATCGTCGGTTGTCGCGTCGCGCGCACCTCACCCGGCTGCCCGCTCAACGAATCCACATCATTCGCACCTTCCCGCTGCGTAATCGCTGCCCGATCCGCTCTTCTCGGCGCAGAGGTCTCCACTGGCATCCCAAGCTGGTTGGCAGCCTGCATCTCGGGCCCCAGTCCGATCGACAGCGGCGCCTTCCCTTCGGCCACCGTCACGCTCTTCCGCACCACTGGCTTTGCGCTTACTGTGGCTGCGTTGGTGGCATACATTGGCGCAATGCGCCTGCTGCCGTGCACATCAATAATCAATCGCGGCGGATTCGGCAGGAGGAATGCCGAATATTCGCTGATGTTGCTCACATTCAGAACAATCCGCGCCACATTTTTCCTGAACTGCGTCGCCCGAATCTCCCGCAGAAACCCATCGTCGATCACCTGGTCCGACTTACCCACCACTACCGGAGACAGTCGCGCCCCATACAGATCAAAGAAAATCCTGTCTGGATCCCCAACCCGAATCGCCTCGTACCGCACTTCCTTCTCAAGATCGATCGCCACCCGCGTATACACTGGCGTCGACCAGTACCGTATACCCGTCACCAATGGAACTTGGTTTCCCATCGGAGGCGGAGTCACATTCCAGTCAGTCTGCGCCACACGCCGTACTTTGGCACGCGCGGCTGGCGTCACTGACTCAGCCGTCTCCTCGCCCGGACTAAAGTTGCGATCTTCCATGCCACGCGCTGGGCCACTCGCCTCGCGCGTCCTCCGCGAACTCGCGCTGCTACGACTTTCTGCAGTCGCAGTCCGCTCCCCGCTTGTCCGCGAATTCGTATACGTCTGTGCCTCATTGTCTGCACTCTCGGAGCGTTCGTAGCGTCTGTGGGGAGACATCCGCAAATTCCTCAGTTCAATCCGCGCCTCATCCGCCAGCGGGTTCCCTGGATACAAGCGCAAAAACTCCCGGAACGTTTCCCGCGCCGATTCCGGATCATTCAAATCGCGTAGGTAGATCTCGCCAATCGTCAGCAACGCGCTGTAACGAAACCGGCTCTCCGGATAATTCGACCGAAGAAACGTATACTGCCCGATCGCATCATGTAGCGCCCTGTCATCCTCGAACACCCGGCCCTCTTCCGCCAGCAAATCGGCAACCGCCGTGACAGACCCTTCGGCATAGGGTGAAACAGGATTCGTATGATAGATAACGCGGTACGCATTCATCACGCGTTCGTATTCGCCGCGTGTGCGCTGCGCTTCAGGACGGCCTTCAAGGCCCTCGCGCAGCTTCTGCGCGTGTTCAAAAGACGCCCGCTCAGACCTGCCCCGATGCGACGAGGCAAAACAGCAAACTCCTCCAAGCGCACACAGGAGGCCGGCAATCGTAAGCAGGCGAAAACGTCCTGCGTGGAGTGGGGAGGCCGGCATAAGACTCACAAGGTTGCTTCGATTATAGGTTCTTGCTCTCGTGGATTTTCACTTTCCTCGTCAGAGCGAACCCAGATCGCAACATCCTACAAACCCTCTTTCGGGATGAACGTTGTCCGGAAATCAAACCAGCTCCAGAATTTCATCCACCGTCATACCCGCGGCTCGAATCAATGCTCGCAACGTGCCAATCGAAAGCTCTTTATGCTGAGGAATGAGTGGTTCGCCCACTCGCCCTGCTTCGTCATCACGCAATGGCTGCCAACCTGACCGGTCAAAATCCACCCGGCCTCGGCAAATGCTTTGACAGCCTCTTTGCCTGAGATGTTCGCAAGCTTGCCCATGCACGTACTCTAATGCGATCGTAGGAACTCGCAGCGCATGTGGAAAACAGGCGCTTCGTGTGAAACAAATCACACCGCAACAACAATCTCTGTCTGATTCTCAGGCAGAGATTTCATCGCCTTCTGGTCCTCAGCCCACATCCACGCCTTGATCGCCTCACGTATATTTTCCATGGCTTCCCTTTCGTCTCGTCCTTGAGACACACAGCCGGGCAGCGCTGGACACTCAACAACAATCCAACCGTCTTCCGCCTTCTCAAGTGTGACGTGAAACATCATAAGTAATCACTCCGAATCTGCGTCAGTCTAGCATGTCATAAATCGGCGCGAAATTCGACCGGCCACCGTGTGCGCGCTATCCAAGCAGCCCGCTCACCACTTCCGCCGCGCTCTTCAGCGCTGCGTTCAGTTGGCTCGCGTCCTTACCCCCGGCCTCAGCCATGTCCGGACGTCCGCCGCCCGACCCGCCGACTGCCTTCGCAATCTGCCCCACAATCTTGCCCGCCTGTACCTTCGCCGTCAGGTCTTTGGTCACGCCCACGATCAGCGCAACCTTGCCCTCCGCATCCGCCGATCCCAGCACCACTACGCCCGATCCCAGCTTGTTGCGCAGATTATCCACCAGCGTCCGCATCTGCCCGCGGTCGATTTCGTCTACGCGCTGCGCCAGCACCTTTACACCCTTCACGTCCACGGCCTGGTCCGTCGCGCCCGACACCGCCGACGTAGCCGACTTCATCCGTGCCTCATCCAGTTCTCTGCGCAGCTTCTTCAGTTCATCTTCCTGTGCCGCCAGCCGCGCGCGCAGCGCGTCCGCCGGACTCACCTCCGTATTCGAGGAAAGCTGCGACGCCAGTTGCGCCACGGCAAAATCGCGCCGGAACTCGCTCAGCGCGCGCAGTCCGGTCACCGCCTCCACGCGCCGCACGCCCGACGACACCGATCCCTCGCTCGTCAGCTTCACCACGCCGATCTCGCCCGTCGCGCCCGTGTGCGTGCCGCCGCAAAGCTCCGTCGAGAAGTCGCCGATTCTCACCACCCGCACCTTCTCGCCATACTTCTCGCCGAACAGCGCCATCGCGTGATACTCGTTAATCGCCACATCAATCGGAACATCCACCAGCGTCTCCACCTTGATGTTCTTCAGCACTTCCTTATTCATAAGGTCTTCAATGTCCTGCAACTCCTCATCGGCGATCGAGGTGAAGTGCGAAAAGTCAAACCGCAGCCGCGTCGCATCATTCAGCGATCCCGCCTGCTTCACATGCTTGCCCAGAATCTCCCGCAGCGCCGCATGCAGCAGATGCGTCGCTGTGTGGTTCCTCCGCGTGGCGTTGCGATAATTCGCGTCCACTACCGTGTCCACTTTCTCGCCCACCGCCAGCGGCTGCCGCAGAACGGCCCTGTGCGCAAACACGCCCTGCACCGGCTTCGTGCACCCGCTCACATCCGCAACCACCGAGTTGTGGTCGTCCGAATACAGCCAACCCACATCGCCCACCTGCCCGCCCGAATCCGCATAAAAGCTCGTCTCGTTCAGAACGACCTCAACCGCATCCCCGGCCTGCGCGTTCGGGACCCCGACACCGTTCTTCACAATCGCCAGCACCTCGGCGCCGTCCACGCGCAGCTTCGCGTAGCCTTCAAACTCTGTCTTCGGCAGCGCGCGATACACCGGACTCGCTGACTGCTTCGCTCCGCCCTTCCACGAAGCCCGCGCCCGCGCCTGCTCCTCCGCGCGCGCCTGCTCAAAACCTTCCAGATCGAAATGAATGCCCGCATCCCGCGCCGCATCCATCATGAAGTCCAGCGGCAGACCATAGGTTTCGTAGAGGTGGAAGGCTTCCTTTCCTGAGACTGCACGCTTCTCTGTGTAGATTGCATTCCACGTCTTCAATAGCGATTCAGCAATAGTCGTTGGATACTCCGACCTTATGACGTTAGCTGCATTTTCATAGTGCGGAGAAATTAGAGTCCAGTCAGGAGTTACCGTCTCACTAATAAGAAGATCCGCTACCTCAGGCTTATCTTTGGAGAGTTCCCGCAGAAATGCTTCCTGCTTTTGCCATAAATCAACCTGCTTTTCTGCTAAGAGCTTGTCCCACTCGTTGGACCCAAGAGCAATTACACGCGCAAACTGCCGCTCCTCGGCTTCGACAACTTTGGCGACGCGGTCGGCGGATTCCTTCAGTTCCGGGTAGGCATCCTGCATCTCATCGCGGACGGCGAAGACCATGTTGAACATGAATGGCTGTTCCTGCCCGAGCAAACGTCCGTGGCGGATGCCGCGGCGAAGAATCTTGCGCAGAACGTAGCCGCGGCCTTCGTTGGCAGGCAGCACGCCATCGGAAATGAGGAAGGTCGCTGCGCGCGCGTGATCCGCGACGATGCGCAGCGAGGCGTTAGCGATAAGTTTCTCGACCGGGCCCTCGGGATCTAGTCTTGCACTCTTAGCGGTAGCCAGCGACTTGGTAAGCCGCTCTCCAATTGACAAGGCGGGCAACGTCAGCTGCGCCGCTGCCTTTATTAGTGGGACGAAAAGATCAGTTTCAAAATTGGAGTTAACACCTTGAAGAACAGCAGCTATTCTCTCGAGTCCCATCCCGGTATCAATTGAGGGCTTTGGAAGAAGATTTAGATCATAATTCGGCCCCATGGACGGCGAAAGGTTTTGAAGGAGACTGAGGCTTCGGTCGAACTGCATGAACACCAGGTTCCATATCTCCACATACCGCGCATCGTCTTCGCCAAACGGCTTGTCCACTCCCGGAGTCTCGGCGGCCTCAATCCCCATGTCATAAAAAATCTCCGAGCAGGGTCCGCACGGCCCCGTATCGCCCATCTGCCAGAAGTTGTCCTTGCTGCCGTACTCCCCAATCCGCTCCTCCGGAACTCCCTGCTCCATCCACAGCGCATAGGCCTCGTCGTCGCGCGGAACCCCGTTCTCGCCCTTGAAGATCGTCACGTACAGCTTGTCCTTCGGAAGCCCGAACCACTCCGGCGACGTCACCAGCTCCCACGCAAAGGCAATGGCGTCCTTCTTGAAGTAATCGCCAAAGCTGAAGTTCCCCAGCATCTCGAAAAACGTATGGTGCCGCCGCGTAAAGCCCACGTTTTCGAGATCATTGTGCTTGCCGCCTGCGCGCACGCACTTCTGCGAGCTGGTTGCGCGCAGGTAGTCCCGATGCTCCAGCCCCAGAAAAACATCCTTGAACTGGTTCATCCCCGCGTTGGTAAACAACAGCGTCGGATCATTGGCAGGAACAAGCGAAGAGCTGTGCACGCAGCGGTGCCCCTTCGTCTCAAAGAAGCGCAGAAAGGTCTCGCGAATTTCGGAGCCTGAACGATATTGCATAGCTTGAGTTTACAGAGGACGCGCAAAATCAGTCAGCCGGACCATCCTCGATTTGCTCCAGCCCCGCCATCTCCTCTTCCGGCACGTCCCACTTCTTCAGAATCGCGTAGATCGCGCTGCTCGAAAATCCCGCCCGCACCAGCATCCGCATCACCCGCGCAGACTCTTTCTCGTTCGACGGCTTCCTCACGCCCTTGCGCTCCAGATGCCTCCGCGCCAGCTCTTCTTCGTTCACATCCTGGTAAGCCGTCTCCAGCGTGGCCGCAATCACTTCTGCATGAATACCCTTCACCGCCAAATCCTGCCGAACGCGCCGTTTCCCGAAGCTCGCGTTCTCCTGCCGCAGCTTCGCATAGTTGGCCGCGTAGTCAGCGTCGTTCAGATAGCCGTACTCCTTCAGCCGCGCCAGCACCGCGTCCATCTTGGCCTTGCCGGTCTCGCCCGGCTCAACCCGGCTCCGCATCAACCGCGACAGCTCGGCCACCGTTCGCATGCGCCGCCCCAGCGCGTTCGCAGCGTACTCGTAGAGGGCCGCCTCCGTCAGCGGCTCGGGCTTCTTCTTTGCGCGTTTAAAGGGCATGTCTTACTTTGTCCACTCATCAACCCAGTCGTTCACCGTCTTGTACCAGAGCTCCGAATCCTGCGGCTTCAGCACAAAATGCCCCTCATTCGGGAAATACAGCATCTTCGATGGAACCCCCATCCGCTGCAGCGTCGTGAATAGCTGGTACCCTTCCGACACATCCAGCCGGTAATCAAGTTGGGAGTGGATTACCAGCGTCGGCGTCTTGAAGTTCGCCTCCGCCAGCATCGGTGACCACCGCCGGTACATGGCCCGGTCAGTCCACGGAGTCCCCTTGAACTCCCACTCCATGAACCACAGCTCGTCCGTCGTCCCGTATGCTGAGACCGGATTGAACATCCCGTCATGCGTCACAATGCAGCGGAACCGGTGCGTATGTCCCAGAATCCAGTCCGCCATGTAGCCGCCGTAGCTCGCGCCCAGCGCGCACTCCCGCGTCTTATCGATAAAGGGATAGTGCGTCTCCGCGTAGTCCAGCCCGCGCATCAGGTCGATGTATGGCCTTCCGCCCCAGTCGCCGTTTACAGCGTCAATAAATGCCTGCCCGTATCCCGTCGACCCTCGCGGATTAATCATCACCACCACATAGCCGTTCGCAGCAAACAGTTCCGCATTCCAGCGGTAACTCCACGCTTCGCCCCACGCGCCTTCGGGCCCTCCGTGAATCAGAAACTTGACCGGATACTTCTTTCCCGGATCGAAGTTCGGCGGCTTGATAATGAACCCCTGCACCCGGACTCCGCCAATCGACCGGAACCAGAAGGCCTGCATCTCCTGCATGTCTAACTGGTCCAGCAACGCATCGTTGAGGTGCGTAACTTGTTGCTCTTCCGCAACCGCGAACGCCGGCCCGTTCGAGCCGCCCGCAGCGCCAGACTGCGCCGTTCCATTCTTGGTCTGCACATTCAGCGCATACACTTCGCCCGGCATGCGCACCGTCGTCTTGGACGCAATGAGCAGCTTCCCGTCCGGCGTCATATGCAGGTCGCTGTACTCGCCGCGCCGCGTGTACTTTACAAAATGCGCCCCGTCAATGCCCACCGACGCTACTCTCTCATCGCCCTCATCACCGTAAGCGAAGTAGATCGTCTTCGAGTCCGGCGCCCAGGTAAACTCGTCCACCCAGCGGTCGAACCTCGGCAGCACATCCCTGATCTTCCCCGTCTGGCGGTAATACACCACCAGCCGGAACCTGTCGCTCTCATATCCGGCGCGCGCCTGCGAACGCCAGGCAATGTATCTTCCGTCCGGCGAGTAGCGCGGCGTATGGTCTCCGCCCGGCGAAGTCGAAATCTTCACCGGCTTCGCATTCGGATCATCCAGCCGCAGGGTAAAGATGTCGATGTTCGTGCTCGTTGCACGCACGCGATCCAGGTCTTCCTCGAATGCAACCTCTTTCCCATCCGGAGAAAACCCATACTGCCGCGGCCCCTCCAGCTGGAATGGCGGTACATTATGCGGATCACCCGGATTCAGGTCGCGCGGCGCACCCCCATCCGCTGAAACCAGGAATAAATGGCTGCGCTTGTCCCCCGTAAATACATCCCAGTGCCGGTAGAGCAGATGCGTGAAGATCCTCGCCTTCACCTTCGACTCTTTTTTCTCTTCATCGCGCTGCTGGTTGCAGGCATCGTCGTTGCAATCCGGATACACCTTCGACACAAACAGAATCTGTTTGCTGTCCGACGACCATATGGCGCCGTCCGCCCCGGTGCTCAGCGATGTCAGCCGATGCGGCTCGCCGATGGTGCCTTTCGTGGTATCAAAATCCGCCAGCCATATCTGCTGATGGCCATCGCGCGCGCTCTCAAACAGAATCTGCTTTCCATCCGGCGAAAATCTCCCGCCGCTCTCGCCCGCCATCGAATCGGTCAGGGCCCGCGCTGGCCCGCCCGCAACCGGAACAATCCACAGATGTGAGGTCTGCGTGTTCTCTTCGAGATTCACATCTGTCGCCGAATACATCACCCAGCGCCCGCCCGGCGAGACGGAAATGCTACCCAGCCGCCGCATCTGCATGAGATCTTTGAAAGTAATCGGCCGCCGCCCCTGCGCTCCGGCCGTCAGACTTAGCCAACATCCTGCAACAAGAACCGCCGCCAGCCGGCCCCCGGTCATCCCCGTCCTCATTCAGCCAATTATCGGCACGCTTCGCTGCCGCGTCCAGCTTCATCTTTCGCATCGCGCTAAGCATGCTCTCGTATTTTGCATACACACCCAATGCGAGCAAAATTCTTTTTCCACAACCAACGGGAGTGGGCAAAAAACCACTCCGGGTTCGCCGCCGAAGGTGCCTTTGCCTGGACGGCAAGTCCCCTTCTTCCCTTTCGCACGTCTATTTCAGTAGGATTTATCTCATCGAGGGAAACCCGTGCCTGCCTCATCCCGCATCCGGCTGTTACTCGCAGCAGTGCTCATTGCTGCATCGGCTCACGCTCAGGTTTCCTACACCTCCATGCCGCTCGACGCCGGCTTCGGCCCGCTCGACCCATCCCCGCCTTCCATCCCGGTGCCGCAGCTCATCCAGGAATTCACCGCGAAGGAAACCCAGTTCCGCGCCGCCTTTGACGACTACACCTGGACACGAAGTGTAAAGGTCGACACCATCAATGATGATGGCAAGGTCGACGGCGAGTACTATCAAGTCACGAATATCTCCTACGATCCCGACGGCCGTCGCATGGAGAACGTCGTCTACGCCCCGCCCAGCACCCTCGAGCGCGTCATCATGACCCCCGCCGATTTCTCCGACATTGAAGAACGCCTGCCCTTTGTCCTCACCACAGAAGATGCTAAGCAATACAACATTAAGTACCTCGGCAAACAGCGTATCGACCAGATCGAAACCTATGTCTTCGCCATTTCCCCCAAAGTCATCGAAAAGCACCACCGCTATTTCGACGGGCGCATTTGGGTCGACCAGCGCTACCATCAGATCGTAGTCACCGATGGCAAAAACGTCCCTGACGACCTGCGCCGCGGCCACGAAGACCTGTCCCTGCCCTTCATCACCTACCGCCAGCAGATCGACGGCCAGTACTGGTTCCCGGTCTATACTCACGGCGACGGCGTTCTCCACTTCACCGGCGGCAACGGATACATGAGCGACGACGT
>Ga0335074_10016732_pt1 | contig 10324 bp, 6 predicted proteins | sample Lox_Sample_23_FD_206715 | JGI IMG/M metagenome (GOLD analysis project Ga0335074, IMG submission 206715) | Soil microbial communities from Loxahatchee National Wildlife Refuge, Florida, United States - Lox_Sample_2.3 | ecosystem: Environmental > Terrestrial > Soil > Wetlands | place: USA: Florida...
ACAGCCGGCAGGCGGTGCTCGCTCAGATCGAGTCGCTCGATGCCTTCTGGTCGCGTCACTTTGCCGATAAGGGTTCATTCATCGGAGGCTATGCCGAGTTCAAAGCTCTAGAGGAGCTCGCTGCCAAGCTCGAACAGGACTTGCGACGCTGCATCCAGCGACGCATCGGGCAGCTCAACGCCGACGAGCTCGGCGCCGGCACTCGGCTCTGGCCGACCCAACCGTTTCGGGGACTCGAGACCTACGAGTTCGAGCACGCGCCGATCCTCTTTGGGCGTGAACAGGCGATCGGCACCGCGCTGCTGCGACTGGTGACCAACGCGCAAGGTGGCCGGCCGTTTCTGCTGGTTTTGGGCGCGAGCGGCTCGGGCAAGTCCTCGCTGGTCAAGGCAGGCGTCGTGCCGCGGCTGCTCGTGCCCCAGCGGGTGTCCGGAGCAGCCTTTCTACGCCGCGTGCTGTTTCGTGCGAGCGATGCCCGCGCGGATGAGGACCTCTTCGATGCACTCGCCCGCTGCCTCACCGAGGGCGACGGCGAGGGTACGGGTCTTCCGGAACTGGTCGGCAGCGCCATGTTGGTGGGCGAGTTCGCGCGCCATCTGCGCGAGAGCTCGAACCATCCCGACTTACCGTTCGCCGTCGCGCTCGATCGCGTGGCGAAGCAGGCCTGTGAGCGGGGCCGCATGCTTCGGTACGAACGGCCGAAGCTCCTCCTCGTGGTCGATCAACTCGAGGAGCTTTTTACCTCGCGGCGTGTGCAGCCTGAGGAACGCAAGTCCCTCGTGCGGCTCCTCGAAGCGCTGGTGCGTTCCGGGTTGGTGTGGGTAATCGCCACCATGCGAGCCGATTTCTGGCATCGCGCGAGCGAGACGCCGGAGCTCCTGCAGCTGGCCGATGGCAACGGGCGGCTCGACTTGCCGCCTCCGACTCCCTCCGAACTCAGCCAGATGATTCGTGGTCCCGCAGAGGCCGCCGCTATCCACTTCGAGATCCACCCGGCAAGCGGCATCCCTTTGAACGACCTCGTTGCCGAGGAAGCGGCGAGCGAGCCCGGGGCGCTCCCGCTGCTTTCCTATCTGCTGGATCAGCTTTACCTCAAGGACGTGCAGGAAGCCGCCGGCAACACGCTGACCTACGCGAGTTATGGCGCCCTCGGCGGTCTGAGGGGCGCGATCGCTACCCGAGCTGACTCGGTGATCGCGGCGCAACCCCCGCAGGACCGATTGGCTCTGCGTCAAGTGCTGTTTGGTCTCATACAGATGAGTGCGGGCGAAGGCGGTGCCGAGCGAGCCGTCGCCCGGCGGGCCCCTCTCACGGACTTTCCCCAAGGGACGGCCAAGCGCCGGCTGATCGACGCGCTGCTGGATCCTGCCGCCCGACTGCTGGTGGCCGACGCCACCGGTGCCGCGACCGCGACCGTGCGCCTGGCCCACGAAGCCTTGATCAACGAGTGGCAAGCCGCTCGGCACTATGTCGCTGGCAACGCAGGGGCACTGAAGAACAGGCGCATGCTCGAGGAGCGCCATGCGCGCTGGCAGACCCTCGCGCCGCCCCGCAGGGCTACGATATCCGGCGCGCGCAGGACGCTCACCGATGGCGTTGCCGCGCTGCGCGCTCGTTTCGGGCGCGAGGACGGCCTGCTCACCGACCTGGATCTCATCGACTCGCGTCGTCTGCTGCGCGACTATCGCGACGAGCTCTCACCCGAGCTCGTCGTGTATATCGATCGCTCGCTCGCACAGTATCGACGGCGGCGTCAGCAAGCTGTGCGCACCGTATCCGCCGTCGCCGTTGCGATGAGCGTGCTCGCTATGGGTGCCCTCTACGAAGGCAAACTGGCGGCGGTGCAGCGCGACGCTGCGCAGCAGGCGCAGCTGCGCTCCCTGACGCAGACGGCGGCGGCCCGCCTGAAGCAAGCGGACCTTCCGGCCGCGCTGAGCATCGTCCTCGAGGTACTGACGCATCCGGGTGCCAAACGCGGGTACGCCGCCGAAGCGCTGAGCGTATTCCAGGAGGCGCGCGCGGCAGATCCGCGCGTGCTGACGATCACTGGCCACGGGCGCCCGGTAGGCTTCGCTGCGTTCTCACCCGACGGCAGTCGGATCGTCACAGGATCGTACGATAGAACCGCCCGAATCTGGGACGCTGACACCGGCCGTCAGCTGCTGTTGCTGCCTGCTCACGCACGACAGGTCCGGACGGTCGTGTTCTCGCCCGACGGACGACGCTTGCTCACATCGTCGTCCGACAGCACGGCCGCCATCTGGGACGCGGAAAGCGGCCAGCGACTGGCCTTGCTGAGCGGTCATACGCAAGCCTTGTCGTCCGCCTCGTTCTCTCCGGATGGCCGGTTGGTCGTCACGGCGTCGAACGACAAGACGGCCCGCATCTGGGACGCCGCGACGGGACGCCAGATCCGGGCGCTTGTACACGCGGACCGTGTAGGCGGCGCAGCATTCTCGCCGGACGGACAGCGCGTCGTCACTGCGTCCTACGATCGCGCGGGCCATATCTGGAATGTCTCGACGGGCAAGGAATTGAAGCGGCTCAACGGACACACCGACTTCGTGCTGTCCGCAGCGTTCTCGCCAGACGGTCGGCGCATCGTCACGGCATCCATCGACAAGACCGCGCGGATTTGGGACGCCGCTACGGGTCAGCAGCTGTTGCTCTTGGGCGGGCATGCGCACTGGGTGCAGAGCGCCGCCTTCTCCCCCGATGGCCGGCGTGTCGTCACGGCTTCACACGACAAAACGGCCCGGATCTGGGACGCCAACACCGGATTGCTGCTTCGAGTGTTGAGTGGACACACCGACGCCGTGATGTCCGCCAGTTTCTCCTCGGACGGTCGCCGCATCGTCACCGCATCACTCGACAATACTGCGCGGATTTGGGATCTAGTGGATGTGCAGCAGCGGCGACTACTGGTCGGGCATACGAGCGCGGTCACGAATGCCAGGTTCTCGCCGGACGGCCGCCGAGTGGTCACCGCGTCGTTCGACAAGAGCGCCCGACTCTGGGATGCCATCAGTGGGCGAGAGCTGCTGTTGCTCAGCGGCCATACCTCTCTCGTGGAGTACGCCGTTTTCTCGCCCGATGGCCGCCTCGTTGCAACGGCATCGAGCGACCTCACCGCACGCATCTGGGACGCTGCGACGGGTCGTGAGGTCCGAGTGTTGCGTGGACACACGGCCGTGCTGAACTCGGCAGACTTCTCCCCGGATGGTCGGCACCTCGTTACGACTTCAGCCGACAAGACAGCCCGCATTTGGGACGTCGCGACGGGTCGCGAGCTCGCCATCCTGCGCGGGCACACGGACCCCTTAGAGCTCGCCGAATTTTCCCCGCACGGCCGGTTCGTCGTCACCGCTTCGGATGATCGGACGGCCCGCGTCTGGGACGCGGCCACAGGGCGCGAGCTTCGGTTGCTGAGCGGGCACCGGGCTGAGCTGACCTCTGCGGCATTCTCACCGGACGGTGAACGGATCGTCACGGCCTCAAAGGACAATACGGCCCGCATCTGGGACGCCGCGACCGGCCGGCAAGTGCTCGTGCTCAACGGCCACACCGATCAGGTGAACTCCGCGGCGTTCTCTCCGGATGGACGGTTCATCGTTACCGCATCGAACGACAAGACGGCGCGCCTATGGAACGCGGCGACGGGAAACGAGGTTGCGCTCTTGAGCGGGCACCTCGACCTCGTGGAGTCCGCCGTGTTCTCGCCCGATGGCCGGTGGATCGTCACGGCGTCGGATGACAGAACGGCGCGTATCTGGGATGTGCACACTCCCGCGCTCGAGGTTCAGATCCCCTGGGCGCGGGCAGCCCAGTTCGATTTCCTATCCAGCGCAGCGCGATTTCAGCTGGGATTACCCGCACCGCCCGATGTGCGCCGCTGGCCCACTGACGCGTCGGCCTGCGATCAGTCCGCGGCGGCGCCCTACGACCCGGATCGTCGCGCGCCGGGATTCATGGTGAACCAGATGGCCCAGGGTGTCGCGGTCGCATCCTGCGCACCCGGAACGGGCGAATCCGAGCAACGCATCCGATCGATGTACCAGCGCGGTCGAGCACTGCTTGCAAGTGGCAACTTCGCTGCGGCCAGGCGTGCCCTGGAAGCTGCCGTTGCGGCCGGCTACCGAAGCGCTCGCATCGATCTCGCAATCCTGCTATCCAACCCCTCCGCTCGGATGCTCGATGCGCCGCGGGCCGTTGCACTCTACGAGCAAGCCTGGGACGATGGGGTGACGATCGCCGCGTTCGAGCTCGGCAGTCTCTATGAGCACGGCCTGCGCCCGACCGGCAATGGTACGGGGTATCCGCTCGTGCGCGATCCATCCCGGGCTTGGTCGTGGTATCGGAAGGGCGCGGCTGCGGGGGAGCCCAACGCACTCGCCCGCTTCGCTGAGCAGGAAGATAGCGCTGGCTGCCTCGCTGAGGATCCAGAGGTGAGGTTCCCTCATTTGCTCGAGGCGTTCAGGTATTACACGGCGGCGACCGAGCGCGCGCGTGCGGAGGATTGGCCCGAGGATGCCTGGATAGACTGGCGCTATCGCCGCGCTTCGCTGGCTCGCCTGCTGGCGCGTGCCGGAATGATGCGACAGGTCGCCGAAGTGTACGAGCGCGCACGCCTGCAGTACACCGCTTCACCGACCCTGCGACAGCGGCTGGCCGCTCTGGTCGGTATGAATTGAGTGAGCCGAAGCCCGACTCCGGCGTGATGACCTGCGCCGGCGGCGCGACAAAAGGCAGGCCATCCCGTCGACATGCCTGACCGGGAGGTTGGCGGAATTGCCTTGGCGCGCCGTGCGGCAATCGCACACGTAACGTCCGGCATTTCGACGATCCGAGGGTGCCCGTCGCCATGACCCCGTTTCGATGCGAACAGGCTGATGCTTACGCTCGACGATTCGCCATGTTGAGTTCCCAGAGGTTCCGCGTGGAAATCTCAATGCGGCGGCGGCTCCTCGCCCGAATACCGGACGGGAGTGGCACCGATAACCGAGCCGATCGTCGCCTTGTCGCTCACATACAACGCAACCTTGCGCTCGAAGCGGAGCTGCCCGCTCACCACCGCGCCTGGACCAATCACCACGCATGGCTCGTGTCGCATGGCAAGCCAATCAAGCAACCCCAAGCGCTGTCTTTGGACGAGAATGTCACCGTCGACGCGTGAGCGACCACGCAGATCTATATCGCCGTTGACAGTCGTGATGCCGCCGCCGACGTGTGCAGCGCTGAGCTCTATGGCGCCATTCACGTTGGCAAGCGAGCCGCTTACCTCCGAACCGTCGCGCAATGTTATGGAGCCGTTCACCGTGTGAATGGCGTGTACAACGCGCGCATCGACGTTCAGTGCGATCGACCCGTTTACGTTGGCCAGGGAATCCGCCGACGCGTGCGACCCGAGCTTAATGCTGCCGTTGACGGTATCGGCGCGGCGGGCCGTCGCGTTGTCACCTATCCAGATGGAGCCGTTGACCGATCCGACGTCGCCTGTCTGCTCGCCATCGGGAACCCGAACGGAGCCGTTGATCGTGTGGCCGCCGCCCGAACCCGCGGTTACGTTGCCGAAAATGTAACTCGGCGCGTCGCTCACACCGCTGCCGTGCTTCGAAACGCTGCTGGGGCTATCACCGTCCAGCGTGGCGTTGGAGCAGCCCCCTAGGAGTGCGAGAGGGATGAGGAGGACCAAGCGTGAGTTTCTAGCCATAAGGGGATACTCCTGCGCAGACAACGCCAGATTGGTCGCGTCCGCCGGTACGGCACATCAGTGATGCACGGTGCAAGGGCGTAAGTTTCCCTCGGTTCTTCGGAACCCGACATCTGATACCCCCGAATGCACCATCCGGTTTCAGTTTGGCGTCATCGTTTCCAACGGCGAGCCCAAGCCTGGGAAAGCCCACCTGGCGCGGTGGCTGGTACGGCAGCGAATGCGCCGGCGCAAGCCGAGAGCATGTTTTGCAGGGGTTTGTGTCTTCCGGCCGATCAGGCGACGGCGCAAAGGTACATCGGCTACCTACGAGGCCGGCAATTCCCGGAAATCGAGAGGGTTGCCGATCCGAGTATGCAATACGTCACGCTAGGATTAGCCGTCACCTCCGTGGTTCTGACGTTATCCGCGCTGGTCCTTGGCATCCGGTGCATGGCAGATCACCACACTTTCGATTCAACTGTTTGGCGCCTCTGCATCGGCAGAGCTATACGGCCCATGGATTGTTGCGATCTCTCTCCCTCTGGGGGCAATTACCTTTATTCTCCGCCGCTCTCGATTCGAGCCAGCAGCCATGCCATGATTTTCTTGGTGGGCTCAGGCGATGTGAGTCGGCCATGTACGACCGCTCGGTCGCCGAGTTGAACTTGCCCGAAAGCGGACGAGTATCATGGCACCATGAGGAACCCCTGAGACGCGTTGGCGCCCGCATTGCGCCTATAATCGAAGCGGGGCTGGGCTGGCGCCATGCCCAGCCGGCCTGCGCCTCGGCAGTACGGCGGAGGACTTTCAATGTGCACGCACACTCGAGGACTGCGGCTCCGTGCGGCGCTCCTGGGCGCACTGAGTGCAGCGGCTACAGGGCTGCTCGGCGCGACCAGCGCCCTGGCGGCCGGGGGTCCGTATCGCGCATCCGGCGTGGAGCGGCCATCCGGGGGAGCGTTCCGACCGTCCGAGGGCAATCTGTCCGGCGCCGCGCGGCGCCTCTACGCTCCCAGCTCGCGCTACTGGACCCATACGCTGCCGACCACGCCGATCTACGCGATCGCCACCCGTCCCGGACGCATCGGCATGATCGTCGCCCCCGTCATGATCAACGGCAAGGGGCCATTCCGCTTCATGCTCGATACAGGGGCCAACCGCACGGTACTTGCCAGCGGCACGGTCGCGAAGCTGGCGCTTAAGTCCTCTCCCAATGACCGCATCCTGGTACGCGGGATCAGTGGCCTCACCGCCGTACCGCTCGTGCGTGTGGCTTCCGTGGCCAGCGGCACGCTGCGGATCCACGATTTGAGCGCCCCGGTAATGTCCGGACCGGTGTTCGAGGGCATCGACGGCATCCTCGGCGTGGACGGACTTGCCGGTATGCGTCTGACCGCCGACTTCGTGCGCGATCTGGTGGTCATCAGTGCTTCCTCCGGCGTCTCGCCATCAGCGCTCTATGCCCTGCATGGGCGATTCGTCTCGCACCGGCTGCTGCTCGTACGCGGCCGCATCGACGGTATCTCTACGGCAGCCGTGATCGATACCGGTACGGACCACACGCTCGGCAATGAAGCATTGCTTGCGGCGCTCACACATGCTAACCCCGGCGCCACCGCCTCGGCCAAGGAGGGGGCGGTCGATGTAACCGACACCGTCCAGCCGGGTACCGAGCGCCGCATTCCGACGCTGCAGTTCGGCACAGCCCAGATCAACAACCTCCAGGTGATCTTCGCGGACTACGGGGTGTTCAAGACCTGGGGTCTGGAAGGCAAGCCGGCGTTGCTGCTGGGCATGGACGTGCTGGGCACGCTCGCGTACTTCAGCATCGATTACCACCTTGCCGAGCTGCAAATGCTGCCCTGGCCTGCGGGCAACGGTTGATCAGCGGAGACTCAGGCCGGTGACCTCATGCATTCTCCGCGTCCTACGCTACTCGCGACCAGGCTGGGGGTTGCTGTCGCTGCCCTCGCCATAACTGCACTTGCTACACATTTGATTAATGACATTGGGCGTGGTCCTAGCGAACCGTAAAAAATGGTGGTGGCCGCTTGTGCCGACGATCGTCGGATTGCTCGCAGGCCTTTTGCCTTAGGAATCGCTTTGCATCGACGAAGTGCGCGCGCCACGCGCCTCACTGAGCCCCTTTTAGATCACCGAAAATGAGGGACACGAGACAGGTGGAGGTGCGCCCCCGGCCGGAGTTGAACCGACGACCTACCGCTTAGAAGGCGGTCCAGATGGATCACAACTCATTGTATCCAATTCGGGCCATGGCCGCCGCATGACAAAAGGCTGGCCATCCCGTTGGCATGGGCTTGATGGCGCCTCTGCCGTGGAGCCGCCTCGAGCGCGCGGGGACGCGAGCGGCCAGCGCTTCATCGGGCCGTGCCATTCGCGCTGCCTCACGCGGGTTAAAACTCGAGCGAAATACGCGGGCAGCTCGAGCTCTCGGGCTGCGCTCGCCGTCGTCGATCGTGACGGTCGGCATTGTCAGAGATGCCGAGATCCCCGCTCCCAACCGGGCGTCAGACCAGTTCGTGCGTACGGTGAGGGGAAACAGCCAACCGCTGAAATTCGGCGCTCGATGCGTGGTTCGACGAAGTCCACAGGGTCAAGTGGACCAGCATGGCGACCGTGAAGCGGCTCTATCGCACGGCGAGCGTCGTATCGGCGGATCGCGTTGTGTTCAATATCAAGGGAAACGATTATCGTCTGGTAGCCGCGATCGATTTCGACAAGCACATCGTGTGGATCAAGTGGCTCGGTAGCCATGCGGAATACGACACCATAGACGTGAAGACGGTAGCCTATGAGAGACCTAAAGCCGATTCGAACTGAGAAGGATTACGAGGAGGCGCTTGCGGAGGCCGAGGAGCTCTGGGGTGCCAGAACCGGCACCCCCAAGGGGGATCGCGTGGACGTCCTGGCGACGCTCATGGAAGCGTACGAAGCGGAGCATTACCCGATGGACCCGCCCGATCCCATTGAGGCGATAAAGTTTCGCATGGAGCAGCAGGAGCTCACACGCAAGGATTTGGAGAAGATCCTCGGCACCCGCACGCGAGTATCGGAGGTGCTCAATCGAAAGCGCGGCCTGTCGATCAATATGATCCGCGCCCTCCACAAGAAGCTCGGAATTTCCGCCGACGTCCTGATCCGATCCATTCGGGGGGTGAAGGCCGCGTAGTGGGGCTGAGTCTGCGCCGATGCGCAAATTATGCGCAAATTGCCATCGTCATCGGAACAAGAACAAGAGCTTGTGATACAACGGCTTGGTGCTCTGTAGCACCGTCCGTCTTTGCGGCAACTACGCCGAGGCATATTCCCGATAAAATAGGTTATCAAGATAAACGTGGCGGCTGGCAGTCTGCTGCTCTGGATTGGCTGTCACGACTGGGGCCAGGACGCGCCCGGTCGATCGATCGTTGGGTGCGGAGCCATCCGGATCTCCCGTCATGCTCTGAGGCGATCCGCAGGCCGCCGCTGCCGGGTCACCCCGATGGGGAGACTCTGCGCATCAAATTTGCGAAACCCAACCCGATAGGTTATAGTTCTGCATGAGCAAAGTGTTCGATTCCGAGGGCACCGGCGCGGCCGTGTACGTGTTCTCGAACGATCACTGTCCTCCACACGTAAGTGCTCGACACCGAGGCGAGGAGTGGATCGCACGAGTGCGGTTCTCTTTCCTCAGCGCGGCCGTCGAGCTGTGGAGCATTGAACCGATCAAGCATGCGCCATCGCGACGTGCGATCAACCGGTTGGTAGGTGAGGTGCACGCACACTTGGGCGCGTGTCGCCGCATTTGGTGGAACACGCAGCGCACCGCATGCATCGAACATCAGTGGATAGTGGTATCGGCGGCTGGGTCGGTGGTGCCGTCTGTCGAACGAGCGCCTAAAGCCAGACAAATCGCCAAAGCAGTCTACGACGCCGACGCCGAACGGCTCTGGATGGAGTTTTCAGACGGCACGACCGCGGAGAGGGTAGGGACATGACTGAGCATCAAATCAGTGACTCTGAGTACACGGTGGCACTCTCGGAAGGTCGCGCTGACGCGGAGAAGGAACTGCGGGCGCGCGCGGTGCGCTACCTCGCCGATCGCGACGTGCTCGAGATCGAGACCACCCGCGAGGGGGGCTTTCTCATTCCCCGTAAATGGATCGGCGCTCTGCGGGATGTCCCCGTCGACGAGCTCGCCGACTTAGAAGTGTGGCCGGATGGCTCGGCCATCGAACTGGAAGCGCGCGACATTCACATCAGCGTCGACGGTTTGTTGACTGATGTCCTACCCGCGTTGCTGCCCGAATCGGCGCTCGCAACGATCTTCGCGCGCCGAGGAGGGCAAGCCACGTCGGCAGCCAAACGCGTGAGCGCCCGAGCCAACGGTCGCAAAGGTGGTCGCCCTCGAAAAGCAGTAATCTATCGTACCGAAATGACACGCAATTCGGAGACGAATCAGGTGATAACGCGACACTATCCAAGAGGCCTCGACAGCAGGCAGCGCGATCGTGACGGAGAAATTCGACAGAAGCGCAGCGACACGCTCGTTGGGACGCTCCGAAGGACCTATGGCGATGACTTTGCCCCAGGATACCGGTCAGACACGAAATTGGGGACGGTGCTCAAGAG
>Ga0335074_10016734_pt1 | contig 10324 bp, 9 predicted proteins | sample Lox_Sample_23_FD_206715 | JGI IMG/M metagenome (GOLD analysis project Ga0335074, IMG submission 206715) | Soil microbial communities from Loxahatchee National Wildlife Refuge, Florida, United States - Lox_Sample_2.3 | ecosystem: Environmental > Terrestrial > Soil > Wetlands | place: USA: Florida...
GGTAACCGTGCGCGTGATTCCTCCCGCGGAAGATCTGATGATTGTGAATCACGTGGTGCGGCTCATGGCAGCGTGAGCGGTTGTGATAAGCGGACGGACGATTCGCGCGGCGAGCCTTCCACCCCGGATCACTTCATTTGATCTAAACTAGTGGGTTAGCCATGTCTGTCACCGCCTCTCCAGCACAAACCGATCGCCGGCCATCGCGCGCGCTACGGCAGTTTGCATGGGGTGTGCTGGCCTACTTCATTGCTGTCATTTTGTGGGGCGCAGTAGTGCGCGCTACCGGCTCGGGTGCCGGGTGCGGCGATCACTGGCCACTATGCAACGGAACGGTGATGCAGCACTCTGCGCGAACCGACACCATGATCGAGTTCACGCATCGGCTCACCAGCGGCCTCTCGTTGTTTTCGGTTGTCGGGCTGTTGGCATGGACTTTTGCGGGAACCGTGCGCGGGCACCTGGCGCGCGCTGCGGCAATCGCCGCGCTTGTGTTTACCCTCATTGAAGCGGCGCTCGGCGCTCTACTGGTGAAACTGGGGCTCACGGCGCAAAGCCAGTCGCCTCTGCGTGCCCCGTATCTTGCGCTTCATCTAACAAATACGCTGCTGCTGCTCGCTGCTTTGACCCTGGCGGCACACATGCTCTGCCGAAAAAGAGGTTTCCTGCGGAGCGAAATCAAACTGGCGGCGCCTGCGGCAGCCGTTACGTCGGTAATCGCCATATTAATTGTCGGCGTGACCGGCTCGTTGGCGGCATTGGGCGACACACTCTTCCCGGCCATGTCGCTGGGCGCTGCACTGACCGAGGATTTCTCAGCAACCAGCGGATGGCTGGTGCGCTGGCGCTGGACGCACCCTGCTGTCGCCTTTTTGGCGAGCATCTTTCTCATTTGGCTTCTGGTTCGCGCCGTGCAGCGCTCAGCACACTGGGATAATCGCGGCCTATCCGCACTTGTGCTCATTTTGCTCGCCGCACAATATGCGCTGGGAGTTCTCGATGTGGCATTCCTGGCTCCGGTTTGGCTGCAGATTCTGCACTTGCTGGGAGCCGACGTGCTTTGGGCCGCCCTGGTCGTGCTGGCCGCACGCGTGACGTTAGTGCCGATAACTTCTGATATTTAATTCGGTTGCCGCTCATCATTCAATTCATTCTTTGCCATCCCGCTCAGCAACCTTAATTGACATGTTGCGCATCGTAGAATGCGGGCGCCTAAATACACACTGCGGGACTCACCCGTCACCGCGAAATTTCCGGCCGCTTTTTGTCCGTTGAGACGAGTGTGCACAAGTTCTACCTATGGAGGCGTCCCAATTTGTTCGCAACCCCTTCTTACGTCTGCAAACCTTCCTCCTTCGTCGGAAAGGATCAAGACGCGCATCTGATCTTCAATGGAAATCAATATGCCTCCTGCGCGGCGGCCTGCGCCACGCCCGCATAAACTTCGCGCCAGATACAGATAAGAGAGTTTGACGATGAAGCCGTGGATTTTTGCGTTTTTCCTGCTTCTTGGAGCGTCCGGCTGCGGCTACGATCCCAGCGGCGACGTAAATCAGATCCAGCTTGCGATCTACACCCCGGACTGCGTTGATGTTCTCGACGCCAGCATGGCCAGCGGTGCGCAGATGCAGATTTACCCGTGCGGCGCCGGAAAACTGAGCCAGGAATGGACCATTAAGCCGGTGAACAATGGCACGCAGTACCAGGTGATCAACGCTAACAGCAAGATGTGCATGAGTGTGGCGAGCGACCCCGATACAGCACCAGGCCAATATGTCGTGCAGTATCCCTGCGTGAACGACAACTCGCAACCGGACCAGCTCTGGACCATCACTCCGGCGCCAAGCGGCGAGGCGGGCTCGCGTTTTGTTTCAGTGGCGAGCGGACAGTGTCTCGATCTGCCTTACGGTGCGGCAGCATCGATCTTCACCTTGCAGCAGTACACATGCGACAGCGACGATCCGGCGCAAGGTTGGGTCGTCAACCCCGTCTCGCTGGGCAATTCACCTTGACGTGCGTGGCTGCGATTCTCCGTCCCAGCCCCTCAGTCCTCCAGCGCTGGGTGGTAATGGCTCTCCCAACCGAGGTAGCGCGCCGATTCATGGATGGACTTTGAAACATCGCTGAAGTTTGCTGCGACATGATGCTCAAAGCCCTCGCGGCAGATGTACTTGAGCAACTTTTGCAGGTGCGGGATCTCAGCCACGCCTGCGCCGCCAAAGGTTTCGAGCGGATCGTCGGTAAAACGGCCTGGTCCGGTGTAGCCGCGAACAATGCCGCGCCGATCGTCAGTGGAAAAGCGGGCAAAGCTCATCACACCGGATTTGACTCGGCCTACGCAGGTGCCGAACGTATTGTCCTTGCCGACTGTACCCGCAATGATCTCCTGGTAATCCATGCGCGCTTCCCTGAAGAAATGCTTCGGCAGATTCGAGCAGTGGAAGCAGACGCACTTGTTGGGATCGCTGCCGTAGTTGTTGTTCCAGTCGAGCAGCGCGGACGGCGTGCCTGAGGCCAGCGCCAGCATATACATGCTGAGCGTGCCCGGTACGTCGACTTCGCAGGCTGAGGGAATCAGTTCGTTCGACATCATGCTCATGATGGTGCAAGGCACAACCCCGAAGAACTCCTCCATTGAGGTCCAGCATTGCACGGCGCTGATCTTTATATGGGCCTGCTTCATCCATCCGTCCACCACAGCGCCCAGCTTGGCCATCTTCAGTAGCGCTGCATCGGGAATGCCAGCGGTGGTGACGTATTTCTTGATCGCCGCCAGCTTCGCCTGGGCCGCGTCGTCATTGTCTTTCGTGCGGTTGATGCGGCCGAAGATCTCCGACAAGTCAATGGTCTCAATGGTGATGCCGCTGGTCTCGAAGATGCGCTCGGAGTAACGAACCGTATTAAACGCCGTGGGGCGCGCGCCGATGGCGCCGATGCGCAGGTTCCTGAGGCCCTTGACGATGCGGCATACCGCCGAGAACCACTCCAGGTCGGCCTTGAATTCTGCCGAGCCGAGCGCTTCCGTGTGCAACGTGGTCAACGAATACGGAATGCCGTATTGCATCATGTTGTTGCACGCGCTCATCTTTCCGCAAAAGCTGTCGCGGCGCGTGGCGATGGTCATCGCATCCGAGCGATCCGGTGTGGCTTGCACCAGAACGGGCACGCGCAAATTGGAAAGACGAATCGCATCGACAATGCCGCGCTCTTCACCGAAATTCGGCAACGTGACGATGATGCCGTCGATTTCGTCGGCGTGTTTCTTGAAGAGTTCGGCACATCGCTCCGCCTCGTCATAGGTTTCGACAGCGCCGTAATGCGATTGCTCGGGACTGAGGACGATCGGCGTGGCGCCGGCGGCCTGCAAGACCGAAAGAATCTCTTCCCGGCCGGTTTTGGCTAAATGATGGGGGAAAAAACCGCGATTTCCCACCACGATTCCGAATGTCATCTTGTGCTGCGCTGCCATCTTCGTGCTCCTTTAATCCCTCTTCTTGCAATTCGTTTTTTGGTCAAAATCCGCGCTAGAACTTACGCGCGCGGCCAGGACGAAACTTGATCACGTAAAAGAGTCCAAGTACGGCGAGCAAACCGCCCCACCACACCGGTGTATGCAGATTGGTGAGCTGCACTCCTGCCGCATAAATTCCCGTGGCCCATTCGTAGATGCCATAGCCGGCGATCATGACGCCGTAAACAAAAAGCAGCAGGCCAATGAAAAACCAGATCGGAATTCCGGAACCGTGCATGTGTCTCGATCCTCTCGCGTAAGAATATCGGCCCTACCAGAAGACAATGTTGAGCACGGCAAAGATCACGATGACCACGCTGGCCCACATCCACTCGCGCTTGTAGAACGGAACCGGCTCTTCTTCGGGAAGCTTGGTCGCACCGTAAACCAGGCCGTTGAGCTCGGCCACCGGCCGCGGCTTGGTGAAGAAACTCACCAGAATGATGACAATGGCGGTAAAAAGAAACGCCCAGAGTGCGCGAAATACGTTTTCAGCCATCGGTTTCGCATCGGGCGAAAGCGCGACAGTAGCCAGCGCCGAGGGATTGACCTTGACCCACATGAATAAGCCGGCCGAAAAAATGATGCCCAGGAGCAGGCCAAGAAAACCCGCCAGCCGCGTGGCGCGCTTCCAGAACATCCCGAACAGAATTGCGCCAAGCAGCGGCGCAACAAAAATACTGAAAAGCGCCTGCACATAATCCATGATTCCGTGGAACTGCTGCACCAGGTACGCGGCGCCGATGGAGACAAGCACACCGATGATGATCGAGAGGCGACCCACCATCACATAGTGGCTGTCGGTGCCGGTCTTGTGAATCAGCGGCCGGTAAATGTCGTAGGTCCACACGGTGGAGAAGGCGCTGACGTTGCCGGCCATCCCGCTCATAAAGCCGGCAATGAGCGCGGTAATGCCAAGGCCAAGAAGACCGGGCCCCATATAGCGCACCATCATCAACGGCAGCGCCTGATTGTAGGTGTGCAGCTCGGCGCCGGGCGCACCGCTCAGAATCTTTTGCTGGTAGCCGGCAGAGAGATTGGTTTTCGCCATTGCCGCCGAGCAGCCTGCCGCATCCTGCAGCGCACCGCCGGAGTCTCGTGCACAAGCCGCAACCACGTCCTCGCCTACCAGTACACGGCGGCTGCCGTCCGGATTCTGCAGCAAGACGAGCCCGAGTAATCCAGGCAGAATCACGATAAACGGAACCGCCATTTTGAAGAACGAGCCGATGATGGGCGCCATGCGCGCCGCGCGAAGATTATGCGCGGCCAGCACGCGCTGCACCACCAGGAAATCGGTGGTCCAGTAGCCAAAGCTGATCACAAAACCGAGGCCGAAAACGATGCCCGTCCAGTGAACGCCCATGGGGTTCGCGGCAAAGCTGCCGGTATCGCGCCAAAGGTGAAAGTAGGTGTCAGAGCCGAGGTTGGAGAGGATCTTCGACTTCAGGCCGGTCCATCCACCCGCCTGTACCAGGCCTAGAATCGGAACCAGCAGCGCGCCGCCCCAGATGAGCACAAACTGCATCACCTCGTTAAAGATGGCCGAACGCAACCCGCCCAATCCCACATAGGCCGCGACCGCCAGCGATGACACGATGATAGAGAAGTTCAAATCCCATCCCAGCACCACCTTCATGACCACGGCCATGGCGAACATGTTCACGCCGCTCATCAGGATCATCTCCAGAGCGAAAGCCAGGGCCGCCACCGTACGCGCGTGCTCGCCGTAGCGCAAGTTCAAATAACCGGGCACCGAATGCGTCTTCGACACGTAGTAGAAGGGCATCATCATCAGGCCCAGAAAGAGCATGGCGGGGATAGCGCCAATCCAGTACCAGTGCGTGGCGAGAATGCCATACTGATAGGCAGAACCGGCCCAACCCATCAGCTCCAGCGAGCCAAGGTTGGCTGAGACGAAGCTCAGGCCCGCAATCCAGGCCGTCATCTCGCGGCCGGCCATAAAGAACTCTTCGCTGGTGTTCGATCGGCCCTTGAGATAAAAGCCTATCCAGAGAACCATCACGAAGTAGATGATGATGACGGCCACGTCGAGCGCTCTCAGATGGGCGAGCGGCTCGGCGCCAAGGGCGAGCACGGCCGGCAGCGAACCTGTAAAGCCGGCCATGGAAGCTGGAACCATTTCGAACATTCTGGTCACCCGGAAACAGCTTGAGATCGTCCTTGAAGGCGGAGGATAGTCGCCCTCAAGTAAATTGCTTTACTCGTGTACTTGTCAAGCAGCAAAGTACAATGGATCGCGGAAAATCAATTGCCGTGGCCGCGCCGGTTGACCGCCTGCGGATGGTCGGACTCTGGTTCGCGGGAAAGCGTTTACCGAAGGAAGTTTAGCACATCGAAACGCCGCAACTGCATTCGTTTCCAGTTTCTCAGGACGGTGTTATCGGCGCGTGAAAAACCGCGGCGTGATTGTGGTTATGCGGCCTATCGCGCAGAATCCCTTCGCCTTTTGTAAGCCACGCAACACCGAAGGCTGCCAGCGCTACCGCTTCACACCAGAAGAGCCAATGGCTGGGGTGACGCCTTTCCATCGCCGACCTTACGGTGAGGGTGACCATCAAAACCATGCAGACGACCAAGGCAAGGCCGCACAATCCGTAGATTCGGTTTCGGTTGCGCTTGCGTCGCGTAAATGGCCTTTCCGGTGAGGATTTGCGAAAGAGAAAAATGCAAATATATCCAAGCATCAGGAACATGAGCGCCGCGAAGCCTGTGTGGATCAAGCCGATTTGGAATTCAAGCTGTGTGTAGTGGCTGGCGCGAGGGTTGAACGATGGGAAAAACGCCACCCCAAAGGCAAAGCTGCCGGCGAGGTAACCAGTGATTTCATCATGCAAATCGTAACCACGCGAGCAGGCGAGGAATGCCCCAATGGCACAGAGGGCGCCGACGTAGTAATCGCGCATCGGCGTGTAGTAATAGTCGCTGACGGATCGCTGAAGCAGCGGATGCGGGAACGCGTGATCGGGCCCCACCAGCGCGGCAAGAATCGAACCCGAGGCAAGAGCCAGCGGCAGAGTGAGTGCGATCAGGCCGACGGCACGCCGCATCGTGTAGTAGGAGAGAACGGCGGGGTTCTTCGACGTGGTCCGAGTTAACATGCGCGCTTCCGTTCACGAATGACCGGGGAAGAAGCAGAATAGCGCAATTGGGCGCGGCCGGGGCGAGCAATCAGGTGGAATCCCTCGCCGGCCTCAGCGCCCGACCACGAGCACCTGAAAGCTGCCTGCAATGGCAGCGGGCTTGATCGTGGTGAAGCTGCCGCGTGGCGACAGATCCACCCCCATGTAGTCGGTTACGAGATAGACGTTTCCGCTGGAGGGATCCACTGCCAGCGTGCGGGCGCGTGCCAGCGTGGGCAGGTTCTGAATCACGGCGTAAGTGTCGGTATTGGCGTCCTGCTGGATGATGGTGAGGCTGCCGTAGCCCGCGCCATTGGCCGAGAAGATAAGCTCGCGGTCTGGATCGTAGCCGATGACGTCGTCGCCGGGACCGGTAGTGAGCGTGGTCACAGCAAGACCGTTTGATGCGTTGAGAACAACAAGTTGCTGGTCGTTGCATGCGGCAAAGATTCGAGAGTTCTTACTGTCGACGGCGATACTTTGCGGGTCTTGGCAGGCAGCGGGCACCAGAAAATGGACAAGGGAGCCGGGGGGACTTTTCTCACTCCAATCGATAACAAGCGCTTGGCCGGGCGAAGGCTTTTGGGAATCTGCCTCCAGGCGGCGATGTGCTTCGGCGGCAATGGCCGGACCGTCGAGCTCCGCGATCTGTTGCGGCCTGAACCGGTATGCGGGGTAGACAATGACATCGACCTGCCCTCTGCCATCCGCTTGCGCGAAACGAAAGTCGCCGCCCATGATCATGTCGGCGAGCACAGTGTTGCTCTCGGCGTCGATCGCTATCACGTGCGAAGTAACAGGCTTTTGAAGGTTCGATGACGGTGGCGGGACGGCAGGATTGGCGCTGCAGATGGCGAAGACGAGCTTGCTTTGCGGCTCGTATGCAATAGAGCGGGGCGAACACCCGATGGTGATTCTCGACTCAACCTCGAACGTGCGCCGGTCAAAAACAGCCACCGCGCCGGCTCGTCCGTCGCTTACGTAGCCATACGTGCCAGTATCGTCGAGAGCAATCTGGTGCGCCTCGCGAAAACCGGAAATCTCGCCGACGACGGAACCGGAGTTTAGATCGACAACCTGCACAATGCGGCCGTGCGCGATATAAAGGCGCTGCGCTGCGGTATCCAGCGTCAGGTAATCCCAACTCCCGGTTCCTCCGATGATCCACTGCTTCTTGATCGAAAATGGCGTCCCGGGAAGTTGCGTGGGCGTGGGGATGGGCGCCACCTGCGCGGCTATGGGGAGACAAGCGAACAGAAACAAGGCCGGGGCTCTCCGCATCGCACTCGCCTCCTTCCTAGGTTGGACGCGCTGCGGCCGGCGCACGCTCGCTTTTTCCGGTTTAGGCGATGCGACGCGGCATGCGAGCCCACGGTTGGTGACACAGATGGCGCCGCAGCCGGAGGGTGCCGGTTAATCGCGCAGAAACACGTTGAGCAGCGATCTGTGAACGCGAATGCGGCTGTCGTATTCCACAAATCCAAGCTTGCGAAAACGGTTCATGAAGGCATTGACGCGTGGCCTGGTGCTTCCAATCATGCTGGCCAGCGCTTCCTGTGAAATCTGCGGGATCAGCGTGTCATCTTCGCCCGGGCGAGTGCTTTCTGCCAGTAACAGAAGCAGCCGGGCGAGCCGCTTCTCTGCATGGTTAAAGAGCTGATCCACGAGATCGGCCTGCGTCTTCATGCTGCATGCCAGCAGGAATGTTGAGAACTTGTACGAGAACGCCTGCTCCTCGCGCATCACGCGCACGAACTCCGCTCTTGCAATGCGAAGGGCCGTGCATTCTGTCATTGCGGCGGCTCGAGTAACGCGATGCGTGGGCGTCGGCTCCATGGCTTTTTCGCCGAAAAAGTCACCTGCCGCAACCAGGCGAATGGTCGCTTCTCTGCCTTCAGCGGAGATGACTGAGATCTTGATGCGCCCCTTTTGCAGGTAGAACACGCAATCGGCGGCGTCGCCTTGGGCAAAGATGACCTCGCCCTTCTTCCATTGGACAATCTTCCGGCCGGGTCCGGAACTTGCCAGATAGTCGTTAATGTCAAATCCGGTGCTGGTTTCCATGGTTCGCAATCTGACCTGCTGACCGATAGTGCAATCCTCGGGGAAGAATCAGTAAGCACAGTATTATGAATACATTATAACCAAGTGGCGGGTGACCGGCGCTCAGCATGATTATTGACCACCAACATACAACTGTCCTAAAAGGAACAGCGTCGCAGCAGTGCACGCTTCCAAAATTGCTGTATTGCCAAATTCCAGGCGCAGCCTGCATGGAAGCGGCGCGGGATAATCGGATGCTCATTCACTCACGTGAGACGGGTGCAGCAGTGGTCGATTCCGAGAATTCGCTTATGAATAGCGGAGAACCGCGGCGTCAATGCGGCGTGCCTATGGCTTGCCTCGCAGCACATCGCAACCAAGTCCGATCGCGAGTTGCTCCGGGAACACAAGCTACTGCCTCGGCTAAAGGAGAACTCCGTTGAGTAAACTCAATCGCATTCTGGTTCCGGTTGTGTCGTTTGTTTTCTTGATCGGTGTTGCAGGTTGCAAGAAGAAAATTCCCCCGCAGCCTGTTGCGACGGCGCCGCCCGTGCAGGCACCCTCACCCACTGCAAGGATTACGGCTTCCCCCACTGCTGTTACCGCCGGTACTCCTGTTGTGCTTTCGTGGAATACTACCAACGCTACCAGCGCCACCATTGACGGCATCGGCGATGTAGCTACGTCGGGAACGAGAACGGTCACTCCGAGCGACTCGACCAATTATCACCTGGTGGCCCACGGCACAGGTGGAATGGCGTTTGATGACGTGCGGGTCACAGTTACGCCTGCCATGGCGTCAGCCAACACTGGAAATATGTTCGACGCCCAAGCAGACTTCCGGAATCACGTCAGGGATATCTTCTTCGACTACGACAAATACAATGTGCGGAACGACGAAGAGCAGACGATTTCCCAGGACGCCGCATATCTGAGGAGCCATCCCAGCGTGAAAGTCGTCATCGGCGGTTACTGCGACGAGCGGGGCTCTGACGAGTACAATCTTGCGCTCGGCCAAAATCGTGCCGCGTACACCAAGAATGCGCTCATTAGCGACGGCGTGGCAGCTACCCGGATTCGCGTGATGAGTTACGGCAAGGAAAAGCCGTTCTGCACCCAGTCCACGGATAGCTGCTGGCAGCAGAATCGCCGGGCAGGCTTCTCCATGGATAATTAGGTGGCTTGAATACTCAGGCGCGCAGGCAAAGTCGGTTTGTAGATAGCTTGTGATTCCCCGACCGCCGGTTACCGCTTCGGAAAACCGGCGAATGTCAAAACAGGGAAGGGCCCAAAACTGGATTTCATGCGGCAGCGGGGCCGGAATCATTGCGCTGCCGCATTTCTATTTCTGACCCGACTACCAATCTTCCTTGGCCGCCCAAAAGCCCATAAACAGCTATTCGCTTGCGGCAACCTCGTGCAGCCAGCCCGGGGCTTTGAGCAACTCGCGGGGACGCGGTCCATCGGCGGCGCCAACCAGGCCATCGCGCTCCATCAGATCGATCAAATGCGCGGCCCGGCCATAGCCAATGCGCAGCCGGCGCTGCAAGAGCGACGTTGACGCCTTGCCGAACTCGAAGACCAGGCGAACCGCGTCGTCGAACATCGGATCGCTTTCCTCTTCATT
>Ga0335074_10016735_pt1 | contig 10324 bp, 6 predicted proteins | sample Lox_Sample_23_FD_206715 | JGI IMG/M metagenome (GOLD analysis project Ga0335074, IMG submission 206715) | Soil microbial communities from Loxahatchee National Wildlife Refuge, Florida, United States - Lox_Sample_2.3 | ecosystem: Environmental > Terrestrial > Soil > Wetlands | place: USA: Florida...
GCCCTGCGGATCGCGCGTGCCGCGCATCGATCCGCCGGAGCAGATCGAAATTCCGCCCGGTGTCGGTTCCTTTTCAGCCAGCAGGACGCTCGCCTTGGAATCGGCTGCCGCAAGTGCACTGCGTGCACCGGCAAAGCCGTAGCCGACGACGATGACGTCGTAGGTCAAATCGAAACTCGGAATCGTTCCTGGTTTAGTGCTGCGATTGTTCATAGGCAAATCACTCCCTCGATGCGCATTGCTCAAGGCTGTTTGTTGTTTCGCGCTTACGACAGGGTAGGGCCGTGGCGAAGACCGGATGCCGAAGCAGGGTTAAGTTTGCGGGTGAGTTACTTCGAGCGGGACCGGGAGATTATTGCATTGGCCAGACTTGATCCAGGCGGCCGCATGCGAGTGCGTCAACTGGCGCATGGCTGAGAGATTGGCATGCGCCAGACGATGCACTTTACTCAGAATCACAACAAGAAGGGTGCGCTCAATGAGGGGTTGCAAAATGCGGAGTCTGTTCGCGCTACTGACCGCGCCGGCGATCGTCGTGCTGGCGTTGGCATCCGGGGCCGCAGCCGACGAGTATCCGAACCGGCCGGTGCGATTGATTGTTCCATTCCCGCCCGGCGGCAGTAACGACGTTGTCGGACGCCTGGTAGCCGAGCAACTCAGCGCGCAATTGAGGCAGCAGGTTTTTGTCGATAACCGGGGATCGGCCGGCGGCATCGTCGGTACGGAGATGGCAGCCGGCGCCGCGCCTGACGGCTATACGCTGCTGGTGATATCGATTCCGTTCGTTGTCGATCCGGCCCTGCACAAGCTCAATTTCGATCCGATTAAGTCGTTCGAGCCGGTTGCGTTGTTGGCGACGGGACCGGACGTCCTGGTGGTCAATCCTGCCATGCCCGTTAAGTCAGTGAAGGATTTGGTGGAACTTGCCAAAGCGAAACCGGGCCAGCTCAACTACGCATCGGCGGGAATCGGCACTTTCACTCATCTGGCCGGCGCGCTCTTTACACAGCTGGCCGGCGTGAGAATCGTGCATGTACCTTACCGGGGCGGCGGCCCGGCCATTCAAGACGTTCTCGCGGACCATGTTGGGATCATGTTCAGCTCACTTATTCAAACCGCACCTTTCATAAAAAACGGAGAGTTGCGGCCGTTGGGTACTGGAGGCGCCGAACGCAGTTCGGCTCTTCCCGACGTGCCGACGATTGCCGAGGCCGGCGTACCCGGTTATGCGGCCGCAAATTGGTGGGGCATTCTTGCTCCGGCAGGCACGCCCCCCGCCGTCATCGAAAAAATACACGATACAATCCAGACGGCTTTGAAATCGCCGGAGCTTCAAAAAGAATTTGCGCGGGAAGGGGCGACAACCGCGGCGATAAGCTCTGCCGAGTTCGGCGAGTTCATCAGGAGCGAAATTGCGAAGTGGAGCCGTGTCGTGAGAGAAGACAACATCCAAGCCCAGTAAAACAGCATGACGATGTCTACTGCCCGCGCCGGGCGGCGGAGGCGAAGCGCTTGGCCTCCTCGGCGGCGCGGAACAAGGCCGCCGCCTTGTTGATGCATTCCTGCTGCTCGAAGTCCGGATGAGAGTCGGCAACGATGCCGGCGCCGGCCTGGACGTACATGGTGCCGTCCTTGATCAGCGCGGTGCGCAACACGATGCAGGTGTCCATGTCCTCGCCGGCGGAAAAATAACCGACGCAGCCGGCGTACAGCGAGCGCTTCTCCTTCTCCAATTCGTCGATGATCTCCATGGCGCGCACTTTTGGCGCGCCGGACACCGTGCCGGCCGGAAAACCGGCGGCCAGCGCATCGATGGCGTCGCGGTCGGCGCGCAATTTGCCCTCGACATTGGAGACGATGTGCATGACCTGGCTGTAACGCTCGATGAAGAACCGATCGGTCACCTTGACGGTGCCGATCTCGGCGACCCGGCCGACGTCGTTGCGGCCGAGATCGAGCAGCATCAAATGCTCGGCGCGCTCCTTGGGATCGGCAAGCAGCTCCGCTTCGAGCGCCTGGTCGTCGTGCGGGGTGGCGCCGCGCGGCCGCGTGCCGGCGATCGGGCGGATGGTGACGGTCCGGCCTTCGGTCTTGACCAGGATTTCCGGGCTCGAGCCGGCCACGGCAAAGCTGCCGAAGTCGAGAAAATACAGATAAGGCGACGGATTGACCCGGCGCAGCGCGCGATAGAGCGAGAACGGCGGCAGCTTGAACGGCGCCTCGAAGCGCTGCGACAGCACGACCTGAAATATATCGCCGGCCGCGATATAGTCCTTGGCGCGCAGCACCATGGCCTTGAACTCGTCGGGCGCGGTGTTGGAGCGCGGCGTGACATCGAGCGGGCCGGTGTCGAACTCGGTCGCCGACTTGTCGAGCGGCCGGTCGAGCGCGTCGACGATGGCAGATAGCCGTTCCGTTGCGCGCAAGCGCGCCGTTTGCGCACTTACCCCGGCATGCACGCGCACCGGCGTTACCACCGTGATGGTGTCCTTCACCGCATCGAACACCACGATCAAAGTCGGCCGCACCAGCACCGCGTCGGCAAGGCCCAGCGGATCGGGCGGCGGCGCCGGCAAATCTTCCATCAGCCGCACCATGTCGTAGCCGAGATAGCCGAACACGCCGGCGGCCATGGGCGGCAGGTTCGGCGGCAGCGCGATGCGGCTCTCGGCGATGAGATCGCGCAAGGCGGCGAGCGGCGCTTCGTTGGCCGGCACGAAGGCGGCGGGATCGGTTGCCACCGTCCGGTTGATCTCCGCCTGCCGGCCGGTCACGCGGAAGATGAGGTCAGGCTCGAGACCGACGATCGAATAGCGGCCGCGCACCGCGCCGCCTTCGACCGACTCCAACAGAAAGCTCATCGGTGCGGAACCCTCGGCGCGGCCGCCCGCGATTTTGAGATAGGCGGAAACCGGCGTTTCCAGGTCGGCGACCAGCGTCGTCCACACCACCTGCGGCTCGCCGGCCGCATAGCGCGTTGCGAATGATTGCGCCGAAGGCTCGATATGCATCTTCAGTTCCGGGCCGGGAGATTAGTTGGTATCCGGGCTGCCGTTCCCCATGGCCTGGGCCAGAACCGAGGGATTGATTTTGGTGCCGAGATCGTTTTCCAGCCAATTGACATATTGCCCGATCAAGTCGTCGGACAATTGCGTGTGCAAGGTCTCATCGATGTGCTTGGCGTTCGCCGAATTCGGATCGAGCGTCGGCGTTTTGACGTCGGTGACTTGAAAGACGATCCATTTCTCCGGGTCGGCGCCCGCGCTATCGCCGTAGCCGTCTTTTTCGGTGTGAAAGATCGCTTGCGTCATATCGGCGGAGACGTCGCCGCTCGATCCGCCGCGCTTGAGGTCGCTTGCCGTCTGGACCGTGAGCTTCTCGCTGCCGGCCAGCGCGTCGAATGCAGTGCCGCTCTTGAGCTTGCCGAGGAGATCGGCCGCCTTGGCCTTCAATCGGTCCGCGATTTGGTCGTCGCGCCAGTGCTGCGCAACCTCGGCCTTGACCTCGTCGAGCTTGCGGTCGCGCGCCGGCGTGATGGCGGCGACGTCGTACCAGATATAGCCGCCGTCGAGGTCGATCGGATCGTTGTCGACGCCGACGTCGGACGCAAAGGCACTGGCAACGACGTCGGCGCCGTGCGGGATGGTGACGACGGGCTTGCCCTGCGGGTCGCGGCCGGAACGGTCGACGTCGAACGTCGTGAGCGGCAGCTTTTCCTTTTGCGCGGCCTCCTCCAGCGTGGCGCCGCCGGCGCGGTCGTCTTCGATCTTGTCGTGCAGGTCCTGCACTTCCGTCTTGGCGCGATTGAGCGCGATCTGATTGCGCAGGTCCGGCGTCGCTTCGGCGAGCGACTTGGTGACCGAGGGGTCGATTTTGAGCACGGTGACCAGCACCGCGCCGAACTGGGTCTGGATCGGCGCGCTGACTTCGCCCTCCTTCAGCGCGAACGCGGCGTCGGCTACTTTGGGGTCGACCATGGCCGACTTGGTCACCGTGCCGAGATCGATGTCCTGCGGTTTGAGCCCGCGCGCGGTTGCGATATCGGCAAAGCTGGTGCCGCTCTTGATACGGTCGGCCGCCGCTTGGGCGTCCGCCATTTGCGGAAACACGATCTGTTCGATGTGGCGCCGTTCCGGCGTGACGAAGCTCGCATGCTGCTCGTCATAGGCCTTTTTGATGTCGTCGTTCGATATCGTCATCCATTGCGCCAGCGCCGCCGGCGTCACCGTCACGACGTCGATCTTGCGGTATTCCGGCGCCCGGAACAGAATCCTGCGGTCGTCGAAATATTTGCCGAGCTCGGCGTCGGTCGGCTGCGGGATGTCGCCGGCCTGCGCCGGCCCGAGCGCCACGTATTTTATGCTGCGTTCCTGGTTCTGGAACTGGTTGATGGCGTCGAGCCAGGCCTGCGGCGGGGTGATGCCGCCGGAGATGCTGTCGATCAGTTGCCGCCGCACCGTGGTCTGGCGCTCGCTGGCGATGAAGGCCGGTTCGGTCATCTGCAAATTCTGCAGCAAAAGCTGCAACCGCGCCGGATCGAACTGGCCGTGCTCGTTCTGCAACTGCGGATTGGAGGTGATGTGGCGGGAAATCTCGGCGTTGGACAGGCCGAGCCCCATCTTGTGGGCCTGCTGATCGATGCCGGCCTGGGCGATGAGGTCGCCGAGCACTTGGCGGTCGAGCCCAAGCGCGGTGGCTTGGTCGGGCGGCAGCGGATGGCCGAGGTCGTGGCTGATCTGGTCCAGCCGGTCGTTATAGGCTTGGCGGAACTGCTCGATCGGGATCTCGGTGCCGCCGATCGTCGCCAGCGTGTTGCTGCCGAAACCGTTAAAGATGTCGTTGATGCCCCAGACCGCAAAGCTCGCGGCGAGCGCCGTCATGATCACGCCCATGACGGTGCGGCCGAGCCAATTTTCGGAGACTTTGCGGATTCCTCGTAACATCGGTCGATGTCACCCGATTCAACTGCGCTGAAATGGCGGAAAGGCGGCGCACTATAGGGAACGCCGGCCTATGCCGCAACCGACGGGCTTTTCCCCGCATGACCATGTCCGAAAATCCGGGATCGGTGTCCGGGGCATGCTTTTCGGAATCAGCGGTACGCCTAAAGCGCCTCTTTTCCGGGCGCAATGGCTCTGCTAACGCCTCTTTGTCGCACGGTTTGTCGCTCTTTTATGTGAGCCCACCACAATGGCCCGCCGTCCCCTGGTCGCCGGCAATTGGAAGATGAACGGGCTAGCGGCTTCGCTCGGCGAACTGCAAAAAATCATCGCCGGAGCCGACAATTCGACCGCCGTTGACCTGATGATATGCCCGCCGGCAACGCTGATTGCCGAGTTCGCCAAAGCTGCGGCCAAGGCCGCGGCAAAGGCCGCCGGCGGCCGTGTCGCCATCGGCGGCCAGGATTGCCATGCGCTGGCGGCGGGAGCCCATACCGGCGACATTTCCGCCGAAATGCTGCGCGACGCCGGCGCCCAAGCGGTGATCGTGGGACATTCCGAACGCCGGCGCGATCACTGTGAAACCGATGCCGCGGTGCGCGCCAAGGCGCTGGCGGCGCACCGCGCCGGACTGACAGCGATTGTCTGTGTCGGCGAAGAGCGCGACGATCGCGACACGGGTCAGACGCGCCATGTGGTGGGCCGCCAGCTCGACGGCTCGCTGCCGGACGACGGGGCAAATGTCGTCGTCGCCTATGAGCCGGTCTGGGCCATTGGCAGCGGGCAAACGCCGACGCCGGGCGACATCGGCGACATCCACGACTTCATCCGCGCCCGGCTGTGCCTGCGCTTCGGCGAGGGCGGACACGCCGTGCGCATTCTCTACGGCGGATCGGTCAAGCCCGCCAACGCCAAAGCGCTGCTGCGGATCGACAATGTCGATGGCGCGCTGGTGGGCGGCGCGAGCCTTAACGCCGACGAGTTCCTGGGCATCGCCGGTGTCTATCGGTAGGCGCCCCCCGACCAAGCCGGCCCTCAAGGCGCCGCCCCGCACAGCCATAGAAATGCCGCTCCGGATCGTGTAGAGACCCCGCCAACTTCCTATATGGCGCATAGCGAGCGGGGCCGATGCGCTGTCCCCGTTGGATTGCAGGCGGATTTACATGCTCAGTGTCGTTATCATTATTCACCTGATGCTGGTCATCGCGCTGATCGGCGTCGTGCTCTTGCAGAAATCCGAGGGCGGGGGGCTGGTGAGCTCGACCAGCGGCTTTTTGACCGGCCGCGGCACCGCGAACGTGCTGTCGCGCACCACGGCGCTCCTTGCCGCGGGCTTTTTCGTCACCAGCCTGGCTTTGTCGTGGATCGCAAGCTACGAGCACCGGCCGGTCAGCGTCATCAACACTTCGGGCGGCGTCGGCGCGCCGGCACCCCCGGGCCCCGGCGGGTCGCAGCCGACGGCGCCGTTGAGCACCAGCGGCGGCCTCCTCAATCAGATGCAAAAGGGTTTCCCGAGCCTGCCGTCGGGAACCAATCCGAATTTTGCGCCGGAACCGCCGCCGAGCGGGCCGCAAGTGCCGCAGTCGAAGTAGCAGAACGTGCCGAAAAGACCCTGCCATCCCCGCGCCGAGGCCGAAACTAACCACAGCGCGGTGGCTCCGCCGTTGCGTGAAAACAGCGGTCTAAGGCCATGCGAATGAGAGGTTTTACCGGTTCGCCATCGGCCGTCTCGCGGGGCGCGGCAGATATTCCGGAAAATCGCTCGTCGAATCGAACGAGGCAGGCTAAGCGGTAGGTCCCATGGCGCGGTACATATTCATCACCGGCGGCGTGGTCTCCTCTTTGGGCAAGGGTCTTGCGTCCGCAGCGCTCGGCGCGCTGTTGCAAGCGCGCGGCTACAAGGTCCGCCTGCGCAAGCTCGACCCCTATCTCAACGTCGATCCGGGCACGATGTCGCCCTATCAGCACGGCGAGGTTTTCGTCACCGATGACGGCGCCGAGACCGATCTCGACCTCGGCCATTACGAGCGCTTCACCGGGCGGCCGGCCACCCGCCAGGACAACATCACCACCGGCCGCATCTATCAGGAAATCCTGCTGAAAGAACGCCGCGGCGATTACCTCGGCGCCACCATCCAGGTCATTCCCCACGTCACCAACGCGATCAAGGATTTCATCCGCGAGGGCAATGACGGCTTCGATTTCGTGCTGTGCGAGATCGGCGGCACCGTCGGCGATATCGAGGGCCTGCCGTATTTCGAGGCCATCCGCCAGATGGGCAACGACCTGCCGCGCGGGCACGCGGTCTATATCCATCTCACGCTGATGCCGTTCATTCCCTCGGCCGGGGAACTGAAGACCAAGCCGACCCAGCACTCGGTGCGCGAATTGCGCGCCATCGGCATTCAGCCGGATATTCTGTTGTGCCGCAGCGATCGCGAGATTCCGGCAAGCGAGCGCAAGAAGCTCGCGCTGTTCTGCAATGTGCGCGAAAGCGCGGTGATCGAGGCGCGCGACGTCGACAATATCTACGCGGTGCCGGAAGCCTATCACGCCGCGGGGCTCGATTCCGAGGTGCTCGCCGCGTTCGGCATCGACAATCCGCCGGCGCCCGACCTCGCCACCTGGCACCTCATCAACGAGCGCATCCGCAATCCGGAAGGCGACGTCACCATCGCCATCGTCGGCAAATATACCGGCATGAAGGACGCCTATAAGTCGCTGATCGAGGCGCTGTCGCACGGCGGCGTCGCCAACAAGGTGAAGGTCAAGCTCGACTGGATCGAGAGCGAAGTGTTCGAGAACGAGGATCCGGCGCCGTTTCTCGAACATGTCGACGGCATTTTGGTGCCGGGCGGCTTCGGCCTGCGCGGTGCCGAGGGCAAGATCCTCGCCGCCCAATTCGCCCGCGAGCGCAAGGTGCCGTATTTCGGCATCTGCTTCGGCATGCAGATGGCGGTGATCGAAGCGGCGCGAAACCTGTGCGGCATCGAAGCCGCAAACTCCACGGAATTCGTGCCGACGAGCGAGCCGGTCGTCGGCCTGATGACCGAATGGATGAAGGGCAACGAGCTGCAGAAGCGCGGCATCACCAGCGATCTCGGCGGCACCATGCGGCTCGGCGCCTATCCCGCCGTCCTGCAGCGCGGCTCGCGCGTCGCCGACATTTACAACGCCACCGAGATTTCCGAGCGGCACCGCCACCGTTACGAGGTCAACACCGCCTATAAGGACCGCCTTGCGCAGCACGGCATGCGTTTCTCGGGCATGTCGCCGGATGGCATCCTGCCGGAGATCATCGAATACGACGACCATCCGTGGTTCATCGGCGTACAATTCCACCCCGAGCTGAAATCGCGTCCGTTCGCGCCGCACCCGCTGTTCTCGTCGTTCATCGAAGCGGCGGTGGAGCAGTCGCGGCTGGTGTAAGCGGTCTCGCGGCGCGATGAGCGGCGGCGCTACTGGGCCGCGCACAACGCGGTTTGAACATGGCGCTGTCAGGCCGCCAGCGCGTAGCCCAGATCGCGCAACGGCAGGCGGCGCACGCGCTCTCCGGTGGCGGTGAAGATAGCGTTGCCGAGCGCCGGCGCCAGCGCCGGGAAAGCGGGTTCGCCCATCCCGGTTGGCGGATTCTCCGACTGGATGAAATAGGGTTCGATCGTCATCGGTGCGAAGGTCAGGCGCAGAATTGGGTAGGCATTGTAGTTCTGCTCCTGAATGCGGCCGTTTTCGATGTTGATCTTCAGCCCCATGGCGGTGGAGAGAGCGTCGGTGGAGGCGCCTTGCGCCTGCGCCTCGGAGCCGGCCATGTCGATGATAGGTCCGACATCGAGCACCACCACGATGCGATCGATCTTGATCCGCTTGTTGGCGTCGACGCTGAGCTCGACCGCTTGCGCGACATGGCCGGCGTGGGAATAGCACCAGGCCAAGCCGAGACCGCTGCCACTCGGCAGTGTCTTGCCCCAACCCGCCTTCTCGGCGCACAGCTTGATCACGTCGGTGGCCCGCTTGGGGCTGAAGTTGACGCTCTTGTCCTTGGGCGCAAGCTCGGGCACGTCGCGGTTGACCGCATCGATCAGAAATTCGACGTGGTCGCGGCCGGAAGCGAGCGACAGTTCATGCATGAAACTTTGCGCGGCGAACACCTGGGCGTTGTCGCCCGGCGCGCGCCAGGCGCCGGTCGGAACTTTCAGCATGAACATCGTCTTGCCGCGGCGCAGGTTAGGCGCTTTGATCGAGTATTTCAGATTGTCGGTGAGGTTGGCGCCGACGGCTTCCTTTTTGCCGTCGGCGGTGAAGGTGATGAAGTGTTCCTGCCAGGCATCGAGCCGGCCATCCTTGTCGATCGCGCCCTTGAACTGATGGTAACCGGCGGGACGATAGAAATCGTGGCCGAAATCGTCTTCCCGGCTCCATTGCAGCTTGACCGGGCCATTGACCTTCTGTGCGATGGCGGCTGCTTCGCAGGTATAGTCATTGACCAACCGCCGTCCGAAACCGCCGCCAACCCGGGTCTGGTGCATGACGATTTTGTCTTGCGATATGCCGGCCACCTTCGCGACCAGCGGCAAGCCGCGATCGGGTTGCTGGGTCGGCACCCACATTTCCATCACGCCGTCATGCCAGTGCGCCGTGGTGTTCATGGGTTCCAGCGGCGCATGGGCGGCAAAGGGATATTCGTAATAGGCCGCCACGGTCTTGGCGGCGGCGGCGAAAGATTTGTCCACGTCGCCGACATTCTGTTCCGGCTGTTGCGGAAAATCAGTCGCCACTGCCTTGGCCCGGGCGGAGAATTGCGCGGTGGAATCCTGCGACGCCGCGCCGAGATCCCACTCCACCTTGAGCTTGTCCTTGGCCTGGAAAGCGCTCCAGGTGTCCTTGGCGATGATGGCCACGCCCGGCATCACCTCGGCTGACACGCCGGTGCCATCCAGGGCAAAGGCGTCGAGCACGCCGCGCTGGGCCTTGATCTCATCCACGTTGAAGGAGGCGACCTTGCCGCCTGCGGCCGGACATTTTGTGTAGCTGGCATAGACCATGCCCGGACGTTGGACATCGATGCCGAACAGCGGCTGGCCGCTGACGACCTTGGGGTCGTCGACGCCGCGAAAGCGCTTGCCGATCAGACGGTATTCGGCGCGGCTCTTCAGCTTCAGGCTCTTGGGATCGGGCACCGGCATTTTCGCCGCCGCGGCGGCCAGCGACCCGTAGGTCGCGGACTTGCCGCTGGCGGCATGGGTCAAGACTGAATCCCACGCGGTAATCTCCGACGGATCCACCGCCCACGCCTGGGCGGCGGCGGCGATCAGCATCGCTTTGGCACCGGCGCCCGCCTGGCGCAGCTGGTTCCAAGCGCGCGGGATGGAGGTCGAGCCTCCCGC
>Ga0335074_10016736_pt1 | contig 10324 bp, 9 predicted proteins | sample Lox_Sample_23_FD_206715 | JGI IMG/M metagenome (GOLD analysis project Ga0335074, IMG submission 206715) | Soil microbial communities from Loxahatchee National Wildlife Refuge, Florida, United States - Lox_Sample_2.3 | ecosystem: Environmental > Terrestrial > Soil > Wetlands | place: USA: Florida...
CTTGCGGAACGCGAGAGACTTCCTTGCCTGTACGTCACCAGCCAGGAGCGCACAGCTGGTCAGCAGCTTCCCATGAAGTGCATCAGAGCCCGTTAAATAACCGGACCGTACCCGCTTGTGAGTAACCCTAGCACCATACAGCGCACAAGTCACTCTCTACCCTTACGCCACCAGCCGGAAGCATACAGCCGACCAACAGCGCCGCATAAAGCACTGCAGAGCGGACTACTACTAATGTGGTGGTTTGCTGCTTTGTGGCGGTTGCGGCCGTCCCAGGGGCTCGTCTGTTATCAGACTCCGGGCGTGTCGTGGTCCCGGATACCAAGGACTAGGGCGCCGACACCCACAGATTGACACCGCCTCACGGGGCGAGGCACGATTGACTGTATGGTCAGTCAATCCGGAGCGGCCTCAGTCACGAGGCCGCCAGCGCCGGTGGACGCGGATGAGCTGGCCGACGCGCTGCTGCCGTTCGGTGAGAGCCGGATGCTGCCCCGCGCGGCCTATACCGACGAGGCGATACTTGACTGGGAGCGGCGGCATCTCTTCGGCGACTTCGTGTGCCTGGGGCTCAGCGCCGACCTGCCCTCCCCCGGTGATCAGCGCGCCGAGGCGGCAGGCGAAGGCAGCGTGCTGCTGGTACGCGGTGAGGACGGCACGCTGCGCGCGTTCGCGAACACGTGTCGCCACCGCGGCCACGAACTCCTCCCCTGCGGCGGGCAGGCCAGCCAGAAGTCGATCATCTGCCCGTATCACGCGTGGACGTATTCGCTCTACGGCGAGCTGCGCGGTGCCGCCGGGTACCGCCACCTGGACAAGAGCCAGTGGGGTCTGGCCGAGCTGCCGGTCACCGAATGGCACGGGCTGATCTTCGCCGGAACCCTGCCGACCGGACTGGCCGCTCTAGACGAACTCGTCGCCGCGTACGAACCGGAGCGCCTGGTCACCACCGCGCGGCACACCTATGACGCGGCGGCGAACTGGAAGATCCTCACCGAGAATTACCACGAGTGCTACCACTGCCCGTCCATCCACCCTGAGCTGTGCCGGGTCAGTCCGCCCAAGAGCGGCGAGAACTACGCGGCCACCGGTGCCTGGATCGGCGGCTGGCTGGGCCTGCGCGACGGCATGGCGACGATGTCGCTGGACGGCACGAGCCACGGCGTGCCGCTCAGGGGCCTGTCCGGCACGCAACTCCGCACGGTCATCTACGTCGGCATCTTCCCAAACGTCCTATGGTCGCTCCATCCCGACTACGTCATGACCCACCGCGTGGTCCCGCTCGCGGCCGGCCGGACGCGGATCGAATGCAGCTGGGCGTTCGCCCCCGAAGCGGTGGAGAAGCCGGACTTCGACCCGGCGTACGCGGTGGAGTTCTGGGATCTGACCAACCGCCAGGACTGGACCGCCTGCGAGTCGGTGCAGCGCGGGCTGGCTTCGCGTTTCGCCACACCCGGCCCGCTCTCCCCCGCCGAGGACGCCGTGTACTCGTTCGTCACAACGGTCGCCCGCGCCTACCAGGGTACCTAGGCGAGGGCGAAAGGCCAGCGCGGACACATGCTGGCGGGCAGGTCATCATCGCGCCGGCCAGGCTCAGGCCTCCGGCAATCGGTCGCTCACTGCCGGAGGTCTGAGCCTGGCTAACGAGCGCGATTCGCCCTTCGGCGAGAGAGGTATCCGGTGGGCGGGCCGGCGAAAATGGTCTGGTGCGGGTCGCGATCCTTGGACCTTTCGAGGTGCGGGACGACGCCGGCGACCGTCTGCCCGTCGCCGGCGCTCGTTTGCGTGACCTTGTCATCCGGCTGGCAGTGGCCGGCGGTAAGCCGGTGAGCACCCTGGCGCTTGCCGAGGCGGTCTGGGGTGGTGATCCCCCGGCGGACCTGCCGAACGCGCTGCAGACGCTCGTGTCGCGGGCGCGCCGGACCCTGGGCGGCGCGTGGGCCGTCGAGCAGTCCGCGGCCGGGTACCGGCTGGCGGTCACCCCCGATGACGTGGACGCACTCCGTTTCGAACGCCTCGTCGCCGACGGCGCGGTCGAGGAGGCACTCGCGCTCTGGCGCGGTTCCGCGCTTGAGGACGGCGGTTCCGCGCTCGAGGACGCGGGCGAGTTCGCCACGCCGTATTCCCTGCGGCTGCGCGAGCTCAAGCTGGACGCGACGCTGGCCTGGCTCGAACACCAGGTCGCCGAGGGACGGGCCGCCGTTCACGTCGCCGAGCTTGACGCGCTCGCCGCCGGGAACCCGCTGAACGAGAAGGTCGCCGCGCTGCTGATGCGGGCGCTCGCCGCCACCGGACGGCAGGCGGAGGCACTGGCGGCCTACGCGGCGCTGCGTGGCCGCCTCGCGGATGAGCTAGGCATCGATCCCGGTCAGGAACTGCGGGCCGTTCACCTTGAGGTGCTGCGGGGGGAGGTCAAGCCCGGTGGCAATGGGTCCCCGCACCGTGTCCGCACGAACCTGCGGGCCCAGCTGACCAGCTTCGTCGGCCGGGAGGAGGAAGTCGCCCGGGTAGGGCGGGCGCTGGACACGCACCGCCTTGTCACCCTGGTCGGGCCCGGTGGCGCGGGCAAGACCCGGCTGGCCTCTGAGGTCGCCGCCGAGATCGCGGGCGAGCATCGGGACGGCGCGGCCGATGGGGTGTGGATGGCGGAACTCGCGTCGGTCACCGAGGCCGCGGATGTGCCGAAGACCGTTCTCGGTTCGATCGGCTTGCGGGAATCGCGGCTCGCTCCGGACGGCTTGCAGCGGATTACCGCCCCCGACGCGCAAACCCGGCTGCTGGAGGGCCTCGCCAACGCCCGCGCACTGCTCATCCTGGACAATTGCGAGCACCTGATCGACGCTTGCGCGCACCTGGCCGATGCGCTGCTCGCGCACAGCCCCCGGCTGCGCATCGTGGCGACGAGCCGGGAGCCGCTCGGCATCACCGGCGAATCGCTGTTCGTCGTCCCGCCACTCGCCACCGACCCCGCGGTCCGGCTGTTCGCCGACAGGGCGGGGGCGGTCAGCCCCGGGTTCGCTATCGGCGAGGAGAACCTGCCGCTCGTTGCTGACATCGTCCGGAGGCTTGACGGCCTGCCGCTCGCTATCGAGCTCGCGGCCGCCAGGCTGCGGACACTGCCGCTTGCCGAGATCTCCCGGCGGCTTGACGACCGGTTCCGGCTGCTCACCGGCGGCAGCCGCACGGCTCTGCCCAGGCACCGCACGCTCCGCGCCGTGGTGGAGTGGAGCTGGGAGCTGCTGACACCCGCCGAACGGCTGCTAGCCGAGCGGTTCTCCGTCTTCCCGGCCGGCGCGATCCCGGAGGCGGTCGCGACGGTGTGCGACGACCTTGAGAACGTCGACGACCTGCTGTCCTCGCTGGTGGACAAGTCACTGCTGCAGCCGGTGGGCGAGGGCACGCGGTTGCGTATGCTGGAGACAATCCGGGAATACGGAGCGGAGAAGCTCGTCGGGCAATCCCGGGTCGAACACCTACGCAGGCGGCACGCGACCTACTACTGCGACCTCATGACCGAGGCGGGGCCGAAGCTGCTGACCCGCGACCAGCTCACCTGGCTGGCGGCGGTGCAGGACGACTGGGACAATATCCTCGCCGCGCTGCGCTACTGGTGTGAGGCGGAGGACGCGAGGCGCGCGATCACCCTGGCGGTGTGGGTCAGCAGCATGTCCTTCCTGCTCGGGAACCACGCGGACATCGGAGAGTGGATCACCGCGGCCGTAGCGGTGCCCGGCGAGGCGGACGCTGACCTGCGTACCGTCGCTCACGCACTGTGCATGTTCTCCCAGACGATGAACACCCGCGAGCAGGCCGTGCTGATGACTCCCGGCATGGGAGAGCGGATCGAGGAACTCGATCCGGACTCGTTCCCGCTCGCCGGGCTGCTGCGTGCCGCGTACGCGGTGTTCGCTCGGGACGAGGGGCTGGCCCGCCGTTACATCGACGAGGCCATGAACAGCAGAAATGAATGGGTCGTGGCCGCGACGTGGATGATTTCGGCCGGTCTCGCCGAGAACTTCGGGGACATGGACACGGTGCGGACCTCTTCGGAACAGGCTGTTCGCCGGTTCCGCGCGCTCGGCGAACGATGGGGACTGTCCAGTGCCCTCCGGGTGGCCGGCAGCGTCCGGATGACCGACGGTGACCTGGACGGGGCCGCCGCCGCATACGCCGAGGCGGGCCGGGTGCTCGCCGAGATGGGCTCCCGCGACGATGAGGCCCACGTGCGAGTGCGGCTCGCCGAGATCGCGGCCAGGCGCGGTGACCTGGCCAGGGCCAGCGAACTCTACGAGGAAGCACGGACCGCCGCCGAGTCGAGCGGGGCGACCGAGGACATGGCGCTCGTATCGATGGCATCCGCGTTCTTCGAGGCCATGATCGGGAATGCCGGCCTGGCGCGCGCGAATAACGCGATCGCGCGGCGCTGGCTCGGGCAGCTCAACCCCGGACATCCGGTACGCGACCACATAGCGGCCGTGATCGCGGCGTCGGACCTGATGATCGCCCTCGCCGACGCGGATCTGCCGCTCGCGAGGGAGCACGCGGCGGACGCGTACCAGGCTGGGCTGGCGGGCAGGGACATGGCGGTCCTGGCGACGATCGGGGGTGTGCTGGCTCGGCTGGCCCACTCGCTCGGCGAGTCCGAGCGGGCCGCCGGGATGCTCGGGGCATGCGTCCGGGTGCGTGGCGGGGAGGATGTCACGGACCCGGTAGTGTGCGGCCTGGTATTGGAGTTGCGCGCGGCGCTCGGCGCGGACGGCTACACCCGTGCCCACGACCGGGGAAGTGCGCTGAGCCGGGCCGAGGCGATCGCGGTCCTCGACCCGGCCAGCCTGTTACGCCCGCCTGAGGTAGCCGCGCAGCGCCAGCGGGAAGAACACGACCAGCAGGGCGGCACACCAGGCGAACGTCCAGCCGATCTGCGAGCCGACCGGCCCGCCCAGCATCAGGTCGCGCACGGCGGACACCACGTGTGAGAGGGGGTTCACCTTCACGAACGCCTGCAGCCAGCCGGGCATCGTCGAGGTATTCACGAACACGTTGCTGCCGAACGAGAGCGGGAACACCAGCAGGATCATCAGTCCCTGCACGGCACCGGGTGACCGCACCAGCGTGCCGACGAACACCGAGACCCACGCGAACGACAACGCGAAGCAGATCGCGACGGCGATCGCGGCGAGCAGCAGCCCTGGGTCGGTCGTGATCCGGAAACCCAGGACGTAGCCGAACCCGACAGTGCACACGCACACGATCAGGTATCGGGAGAACTCCGCGAGCACCGCGCCGACGAGCGGGACCGAGCGGGCGATCGGCAGCGACCGGAACCGGTCGAAGACGCCCTTGTCGATGTCGGCGTTCAGGTTCTGCCCGAGGGAGATGCTGGTCATCGCGATCGTCTGGCCGAGTATCCCCGGCAGCAAGAACTCCAGGTAGTCATGCTGCGAACCATGCGCCAGCGCGCCGCCGAACACGTACACGAACAGCAGCAGGAACAGGACAGGCTGCAAGGTCACGTCGATGAACTGCTCGGGGGTGCGGACCAGCTTGATCAGGTTGCGCCTGGCGAGCACCAGCGCGTGCCGGATGTTGCCCTTGATGTTCATGAGAAGAGTTCCTCGGGGTCGCGAGAGTCGTCGCCGGACCGGGTGCGGGTCAGTGTGAAGAACACCTCGTCCAGGCTCGGCAGGTGCAGGGAGAGTTCGTCGACCGTGATCCCGGCCGCGCGCAGCCTGGCCACCACGTCCGGAAGTACCTCATCGCCGTCGACCTGGATCGTCACCGACCCCCGCCCGTTGCCTTCCGGCGTGCCCCCGCCGACTCCGGAAAGTATGGTCACCAGGTCGTCGTACCGGACCGGGTCGATCGGGTGAGCGGTCAGCCGCTGCCCGCCGACCACGCGTTTGAGCCCGTGCGGGCTGTCGTGGGCGATCGCCCTCCCGTGGTCGATCACGGTGATCTCGTCGGCAAGCGCGTCGGCTTCCTCGAGGTACTGCGTGGTCAGGAGCACCGTTGAGCCGTCGCCGACCAGGTTGCGGATGACGTCCCACATGTCTTCGCGCTTGGCCGGGTCCAGCCCGGTGGTCGGCTCGTCGAGGAAGATGACCGGCGGCCGGCCGACCAGGGATGCCGCCAGGTCCAGCCGCCGCCGCATGCCGCCCGAGTAGGTCCTCGCCATCTTGCCCGCGGCCTCGGTCAGGTCGAACCACTCAAGCAGTTCGGCGGCCCGGGCCTTGGCCCGCTTCGCGGGCAGGTCGAGCAACTGGCCGATCATGACCAGGTTCTGCGTCCCGGTGAGATCCTCGTCCACGGAGGCGAACTGGCCGGTCAACCCGATTCTCTTGCGCACCTCGCCGGGCTGGGTGCGGACATCGAACCCGTCCACCCTGGCCGTCCCCGAGTCCGCGCGCAGCAGCGTGGCCAAGATGCGCACCGCCGTGGTCTTGCCCGCGCCATTCGGCCCGAGGACTCCGAGCACCGTGCCCTTACGCGCCGCGAGATCCACCCCCGCCAGCGCCCTGGTATCGCCGAAGGACTTCGTCAGGCCCGTGGCTTCAATCGCTAGATCTGTCATGTTTCCACGATGGACGATGCCGCTGGTACGGCACGCACATGGCGCTGGCATCCCCCGCACGACGGCAACCGAGTGGCTGAGCGGTCCTAGCCGGGCGGCCGCCTAGCCGCCTAACCGCCTAGCCGGAAGCCGGCGGGACTGGCGGTTGCTCCAAGTCGTTCTCTTCCGCCTGGGCCGCTCGGCCTTCCGCGCTCACCTGCCCCATCCGCAGCTGGCCAAGTATCTGGTCGATCTGCTTGGCCTGATCCGCGGTCAGGTACGGGCGGGCGTGCTCGTGCGCCAGCGCGGCCACGTCGATCAGCAGCCGCGCGTCTCGCCGGCCCAGCTTCGCCTGCGCGGCGCTGAGCAGACCGAACAGGAACTCCCCGAGAACCTGCCCCGCTGGAAGTGAGCGCAGCTGTCGCGCATACTCACGGGCGTCCTCCGGTCGAGCAGTGCTCATGACAGCACAGGCTATATCGTCCTAGGCACGGTCAGGGCATCGACGGCAAGGACTCCGCTCTCGCCGCTGGCAGGTGGCCGCGGACGCGATCGCATTCTATTCGGCTGCCCTTGACTGAACATTCAGTCTAGTGGAGTGTTACGATGCCCACGAGGCCGGCGAGCGAGCGAAGGGGCGCGGCAGTGCCTGGACACGGCGAGCGAAGCGGAGGGCGCGATGCCGCCTGGACCGAGGAGCCGGTCTTTGGCGATGAGGGAAGGCGACACCCCAAGCGCCCTCCTGCGGGCGAGCCAGCCAGCACAGCGCCAGACAACAGGCGGGAGCAGATGCTGCGCGCCGCGCTTGAGGTCATCGTAGAGCGGGGCTACGCCGACACAAGGATCGCGGACGTCGCCGAGCGGACGGGCACCAGCCCCGCGCTGGTGATCTACTACTTCAAAACCAGGGATCAGCTGCTCACCGAGGCGATCAGGTTCTCCGAGGACTCCTGGTACGCCGAAGGCATCCGCCGCATGGCGGACATCGAGTCGGCCGCTGCGCGACTCACCGAGTTCATCGCGATGACCTGCTTGCCGGATACCGATCCGGAGCCGCGCAGCTGGTGGCTGCTCTGGCTGGACCTATGGGCCCTGTCACCGCGCAACCCCGGTGTCGCCGCGGTGCGGCGCAAGTTCGACGAGCGCTGGCGCGAGACGCTCCGCTCGCTGGTCCTCGCCGGGCAAGACGCCGGCGAGTTCGCCGCTGTGGACGCCGATGACTTCGCCATCACGCTGTCGTCGCTGCTGGACGGGCTGGCCGTGCAGATCGCCCTTGAGGATTCCGACGTGCCGCCGAGCCGCGCGTTCGAGCTTGCGCTGGGCTACGCGTCGGGGCAGCTCAGATTCAACGTGCAGACACAGCAGAAGAACGTGCGGACACAGCAGAAGAAGGTGCGTAAGTCCAGGAGGTAACCGTGGCCAGCGGGAGTTCTTCTCACTTCTCCCTCCCCCAGCGCTGCCCCCGGCCTTCCCTCCCCAGCTCCCAGGTGTGCCGGACTACCGCCACATCGGCAGGCCTCTGGTCTATTTCACGCCGCCCAGGGTTGCCTGGGCTTTGATAAAGGCGGCGATCTGCTGGTTCAGTTCGTTGATCCGGTCGAAGCCTCCGTGACTGCCGGGGACGATGGCGACCTGCGCGTGCGGCATGAGACTGCCACGGGCGCGGGCCTCGTGCGGGGTGAGCATGGCGCTGCGCGTGCCGGTGATCAGCAGGACGGGCACGGTGATCGCGCGGAGTTCATCGTCGGTGAGGATAGCGGGGAACTTAGGTTCGATCCGGTAGCCGCGGATGCCTGCCCACATGAGCGTCATCAGCTCCGGTTCCAGCATGGCCGGGGTGCCCAGCCACCGGGCGAGGTGGCGGCGCAACAGCATCGGGGTCAGGGTGGCCACGCCGCTGATGGAGAACCACAGCCAGAAGCGGGCATCCAGCCTGGTGAGCCCGGCGGGATCGAGCAGGGTGATGGACGCGACCCGCCCGGGCGCGCGGATCGCCTGATTCATGGCGACCCAGCCGCCGTAGGACGCACCGACGAGATGCGCCGGGCGGTCGCTGAGCTGGGCGAGCAGCTCATCCAGCCAGGCCGCGCAGGACTCCGGAGGAGTCATCAGGGCGCGCGGGACGCTGGGGTTCGGATCCCCGGGCATGTCGATCCCGTAGACCGGGCCGTCCCCGGCAAGCGCCGCGACGTGCGGGTACCAGCTCGACGCGTTATATCCGGCGCCGGTGAGCAGCACCACCGGCTCACCGCCGGGATGCGGCCGGTAGGCGTGCACCCGCGTGGTCGCGGTCGCCGTCTCGATATCGAATTCCTCGCAAGGCTGCGGCCACAGCGCGAAGGCCCGCTCGTACGCGGCCATGAACTTCTCCCGGGCCGCGTCGCTCACCCACGATCCCGGCTCGCCACTAGGCGCCGAGCCTGCCGCACCGGTAATGTGCCTGATCCCGGGCATGCCCGCCTCCTAGCGGCCGACCCCACATTTTATGATACGACGGTATCATAAAATGACCCCGGCGGGAACGAAGGGTACGGTGGGCGGGTGCCGAAGCGGGTCGACCACGAGGAACGGCGGCGGCAGATCGCGGATGCGCTGCTGCGGACGGCGGCCACGCGCGGGCTGCACGCCACCGGGATGCGCGAGGTCGCGGCCGAAGCCGGCGTGTCCCTGCGCCTAGTCCAGTACTACTTCGGCACCAAAGAAGAACTCATGCTCTTCGCGATGCAGCAACTGGCAGCCCAGTTCGGCGCGCGGGCCATGGCGCAGATCAACGAGATCAAGCAGGCACAAGACCCGGTCAGCCCGCGCAACGTCATCGCCGCCATCTTGGCCCAGGGGCTGCCGGCCGACGACGAGCGACGGACCTTCACCATCCTCAACGCGGCGTACTTCGCGCTCTCGCTGACCGAGCCAGCGCTGGCGATCGGCCCCCTGGTCAAGAACTCGAACGCGGTTATTGACGTGGTCGCTTCCCAGTTGCGGGCCGCCCAGGCCGCTGGCGACATGCCCGCCGACCTGAACCCGGACCTGGAAGCCCTCGGCCTCCTTGCCATGTCCACAGGCCTGGGCACCAGCATCCTCGGCGGCCAGTCCTCGCCTGGGCATGCCCAAGCCGTCATCGACTACCACCTGGACCGCCTGTTCCCCGCGCGTCGGCCAGCATTACCAGGGCGTGCGGATACTTGCGCGCATGCATCCCTACGCCTTTTGCGGAAGACCGGGCGGGTCACGTCAACCGGGCGGACACCTGAGACGTCGAGTTAACTAAGGGATACCCGGCGTGACAGTATCATGACAATCAGTTGCGCCACGCCGGGATCGTAGGGATAGGAGCGGATATGAACCGTTACGCAGCAGGGGTACTCCTCGCACTGGCCGCCATGGCGGCCGGGACGATGACCGCTGCATCCCCTGCTACCGCAGCTTCCGCCGCGACGGCAACCCCGGCGGCCGTGCTGCGGTGTCATGCCTCGGTGAGCAATAGCCGACCGCAGGACTACACCACCATCTACGTGAACGTAGGCACCGTCAGGTACGCAGCTGTCACCACCATCGCCCACTACAAGACGGTCAGCCGCAAGCACACCGGCACGGCGAACGCCGAGGGAAACGCGAAGATCCGCTACTACATCAGCGGCGCAACGCCCGGCTACCGGGTGAACGTGAGCGTGACGGTCACCTCTGGCAGGAGCCGTGGCACCTGCTCGACGTCGTTCACACCGCGCCGGTAACTGGTACTGGTACTGGTACTGGCTCGCGTGATGCTCCATGTGA
>Ga0335074_10016739_pt1 | contig 10323 bp, 10 predicted proteins | sample Lox_Sample_23_FD_206715 | JGI IMG/M metagenome (GOLD analysis project Ga0335074, IMG submission 206715) | Soil microbial communities from Loxahatchee National Wildlife Refuge, Florida, United States - Lox_Sample_2.3 | ecosystem: Environmental > Terrestrial > Soil > Wetlands | place: USA...
GTCCAGCGGGCCAAGCTTGGCCCGGCCGCGCAGTCGGCGGAGGCACTCGTTCCTGGCGACCGCGTACAGCCACGGGCGCAGCCGCTCGGGATCACGCAGCCCGCCGAGCCGGGCCGCGGCGATGACGAACGTGTCCTGCACCGCGTCGGCGGCATCAGCGGGCTCGGCCAGCAGCGACCGGCAGTAGACGTGCAGCGCCGCGGCGTAGGTGTCGAACGCGGCAGCCAGCCCGGCCGGATCGCCGGCCAGGACGGCAGCGACGATCTCACGGTCGCGCATGCGCCAACCGTAGAGCTATTCCGGTCCCGCCGAACAGAGCCATAAGGCATATCGCGCCTGCTTCTTCGCCCAAGAGCCACTTCCGTCTCACAACCGGTGTCAGCCCGGCTACCAGTAAGAGAGACGGCGGCGGCCCGGGCCAACAACTTTCGGGTGCGTGCCTTGGGGTCGATAGCGCCGGTCGGCCTCGCGCGCGCACCCGGGGCCGCCCGCAGCGGCGTGCCAGCGGGCGTGCCGCAGCCTCGGTCCGTGACCCGACCGGGTCAGCCGAAGCCCCAGCACGTCCACGTGGAGACAGGACCGTCTGGAGTAAGGACGAGAAGGACGCGCTCGTCCGCGACCAGCGACTTCAGGTGCTCCTCGTCACTCAGCGGGTCCATGCCGTACTTCTCCCGGATGGCCCGGAAGCGAGGCAGCTGGGCTGGAGTGACCTCCTTGATCGCGGCGGTGGCATGGATGAGCACGGCTCGCAGGCCCGCTGGGTCGTCGATCGCCAGCTCGGCTCTGGGATCCCGGAGGAAGATGGCGTACTTCGCTCTTCCGCGCCTGGTGGAGACACAGAACCGCTCGCCGTCCCACATGAACCAGGTGGGAGTCAGGTGGGGTCGGCCATCCCGCCGGATACCTGCCACCATCAGATTGCGCTGCTGCGCGAGGAACGCCTCGATGCTGTCACTGGCAGCCACGCGCTGATCAGACCCGGTAGCTGAGTACGACCCGACCGGACCGGCTCGCGCGAGACCCGGCGAGTTCGAGCGCTCCCCGGCCGGTGACGCCCGCGAACGGCGACTTGCCGCCACCCAGGATGAGCGGGTGAACGATCAGCCGTACCTCATCGATGAGGCCCTCGCTGAGAAGGCTTGATACCAGCGCCGCGCCGCCGATGACATAGACGGCGCCTCCCGGCGCCTCCTTGACCGAACGGAGCTCGCTGACGTCACGGAGCAGACGCGCTGTATCCCAGCTGGTCTTCTCAAGACTGGCAGACAGAACGTAATGCGGCGTCCTCTGCGTCCAGAGCGCATACTCAACTTCGCCCTGGGTTGCCCCGCGCCCCAACATCGCGGTAGCGCTCTCCGGGTGAGTCGCGATGGACCCCCATAGCTGCTCGTAGCCCGGGTACGTTCCGCCTCCGATGACGGCCGCGTCGGCGTCGGGAACCAGGTCGAGCGCGTCACTCCACGACTCGACCCAGTCGACCTCCCCGTTCGCTCCCTGAAGGTAGCCGTCCAGCGACATCTGCAGTGCCGCGATGAAACTCCTCGTCGTCATGTCCTTGGGGCGCTATTTCCCGACTAGCGCTGCTAGTCGGCGTGCGGCCCGGGCCAGCAAATTTCTCGCGAGAAATCTGTTGGCGCCGGCCTGGCTCCTCCCTCTTACCGGTGTCGGACACGCTGACCGGCCGCGATGGCGGTCCGCGGGCGCATCAGGAGGAGATCGGGAATGAACCCAGTAGGCAAGGCGGCAGCAGTCGTCGGCGGTCTCGTGTCAGCGGCAGTGATTTCGATGGCAGCGCTTCTGGCTCTGCACCACGCCACGCCAGCGAGCGTGGTGACCGGCACCGGCGCCGGGACGGGCGTGGCGGCATCCAGCGGAACCGGATCCGGCACCGGGCAGTCAGCGCCAGGTGGCACGAATTCCGGGGGTGGTGGCTCACAGCCGGGGACCGGGACCGGCAGCAGCGGCAAGGGAACGGGCAGCGGCGGAACCGGCACGGGCACCAGCGCGACGGGCAGTTCGGGCGGGAAGTCCGGTCCTGGTGTGATCCGCCCCATCATCTCGGGCCTGCCCCACCTGACCATTCCCCTGGTCACCGCGATCCCCAGCCCCACCGGGACCATCGGCGACCCGAACGTGCCGTGCCTGCAGGGCTACGTGTGGCGGAAGGCTTACTCGGGCGACTTCGTGTGCGTGACACCGGCGAACCGCACCCAGGCCGCTGCCGACAACGCCGCCGCACTCAGCCGGGTGCAATCCGGCGTCGGTGCCTATGGCGCTTACACCTGCGTCCAGGGGTATGTCTGGCGCCAGGTAGTGCCTGACGACTACACCTGCGTCACTCCCGCTGTCCGCTCCCAGGCCTGGTACGACAACTCCCAGGCAGGCAACCGGGTAGCGCTGCTCAACCTGTGGGTCACCGACTGGACGCCGCCGTCCCAGTCATCGAACCCCTGCAACGGCGACGTGTGCACGACCACCAGTGGCGGCTGGGACGGCCCGAACTTCCAGGTCAACGGGGACGCGTTCAACTTCGGCCCGGTGCTGGTCCAGATCCGCAGCAACAGCGGCCAGGTGCTCTGGTCCCAGACGATCACGGACGGCAGCTACGCCGGCTATGTCGGCGCCTCGTTCGGCGTCCAGACTCAGATCGGTGACTGCTCGTCGGTGCCTGACACGACCAACAACGACTACGTGATCGCCTACGACGAGGTTTCCGGCCGGTGGTCGAACGAACTGCCGATCGACTCGGACTGCGCCTCGTTCTGAACGCTCCCGCTAACCACGGCTGGGATGGCCACCCTGCAGTCGGCCATCCCAGCCTCGCTGTGCCGTCTTATCCGACAGTGTTACTGGTCAGGATCGGTGAGCGCGCGGATCAGGCGGACGTTGAGGGGCTCAATCGGTACCTGCCGGTTGGTCAGCGCCAAGCAGGCCCGCCCGCTGCTGAGATGAATGATCAGCGACGCCCCGAAGCCTGGTCTGACGCCCGCATTACCGGCCCTCCCCTTGGCCTGGTTGAGCATCCAGGCCAGGCCCATCTGGCCCCCGCCAGCGTGGTCGGCATACGGTGTGAGCGCCTCGCCAGCAAGGGAATCGGGCAGCAGAGACGACCACCCGGTGGCGAACCGGAGCAGATCGGCTGCGGTGGCCCACAGGCCTGCGGCGGGCATCGTCGCGACCTGGCGGCGCGCGGCCGCGAACATTCCGTCGCCCAGCAGGCGGTAGCCGGTGAGAGCGCCCGCATCGTTATCGGGCCATGCCGTGGGGAACGACGAGGCCGTCATCCCGAGCGGCTCCAGCACCAGGCCGGTGACGGCCTCACCGTAGGGCGACCCGGTGATGTCGGCGATCAGCTGTCCCAGCGCCGCGTAGCCAGCGTTCGAGTACTTGTATGTTCCCCGGTCGGCACAGGCGAGCACAGGCCCAACCAGAGACACCAGGTCGGGCGCCGTATCGGCGAACAGATCGGCGGCCGAGCTCACGCCGCCGGTATGCGTCAGCAGTTCCCGGACGGTGACCGCGTCATCGGAGAGGCGGACCGTGCGCAGGTGATCGTTCGCCGGTTCGTCCAGGCCGATGCGGCCATCGGCAGCCAGCCGCAGCACGCCAACCGAGGTGATCAGCTTGGTCACCCCGGGCACTGGCATCGGCTGCTCGGGCCGCAGCGCTTCAGGCCGGTCCAGGTCGGCCCAGCCTCGCGCGGTCACCCATGTGCTGTCACCGGTATTGCCTGCCAGGATCAGCCCGGGCAGGCCCACGTCAGCCAGCGCGTTGTCGGCTATCTCGCTGGCCACGGCGGGCACATCGCCATCGGAGCGCCCGGCTGGCGGCTGAGTGACGCGACGGTCGGCCACCCGGCCGCCGACCGGATACAGCCGGGCTCCGGTCAGACGATGCCCGGAAGCGGCCTCGGCGGCCGCGTCGATCTCCATGTCACCGACCTGAGCGCGAACTGCGAGCGGCTCGGAGCTGAGGACGACCAGCTCTCCGCGCAGCTGCGCGGCCCTGGTCGCCAGGCTGGCGATCAGCCGCCATGGCGGGACCGCGGTCAGCAATCGTTCAGCGAAATGCTCCTGCAGTTCGGCGTCGCTGGGCGCCTCCCATCCCGGGTCGTCGGCGCCGCTGAACCGGGAGAGCAGCCAGCGCACCTGCGGCAGCGCGTGGCAGTCCGGCTCGGGCTCGGTGGAGATGGCCTCTTTGAGCACGGTCCAGCTGGACATGCCGTGTTCACGGGCGATCGTCAGCTGGGCGTTGTGCAGGGTGTCGAACTCACCGGCGGCCAGCCGGCGCCTGGCCTCCAGCTTCAGGAACCGCAGGTTCGGCCGTTCCGGAAGTGAGCGTGACCCGTCAGACATGGCAGTCCTTCCCTCGGGCCCGGGATCCGCGACATCGGGCCGGAAAGACAGCCATCGATGCAGACAACATGTGCAGCCGGTGTGCTTGAAGCACTGCCCGCGGATCCAGAGGCAGCCGGGGACTGCCACTCCCGACCATACATGCTTGGCGGCGGGCAAAGCGACTTCGCACAGCCGGGGGGCAGCCGGGCTTCGCCCGGGTACGATCGCGTGCCATGACCGGCGCAGGAAACCGGGCCCAGACCGCGGCGCTGCCATGACCGGTGTCGGGGACCGGGCCCAGACCGCGGCGCCGGCGGCGACCGGCTGGCTGGGCCGCTGCCGGGCAGCGTTCCTGCTGGAACCGTGGTTCGCGCCGTTCGCGCTGGTCAACGCGGCCGGTGTGGGCCTGTCGCCGATTCTGCTGCCCGCCACGGCGGCCCGGTATGGCCTCGGCCACGTCGGCCTGGTCATGGGGGCGTTCAACTTCGGCGCGATCGCGGCGCCACTGGCTGGCAACCTCGCTGACCGGTTCCGGGTCTACCGTGTGCTGGCCTCCGTGTTCGCCGCGGTGGCCGCGGTGGCCCTGTGGCTCTTCCCCTCGGCCGCCCAGGACGTCCAGGTGCTGCTGGGGTTCTGTGAGGGCGCCGGGTTCGCTGGCGCGCTCACGGTCGCCAACCTGCTGATCATCGAGCGACGTCCCAGGGAGCAGTGGAACGTTCGTCTTGGCTGGCTGGAGACCACGTTAAGTGTCGGCCAGGCCGGGGCGCTTTTCCTGGCCGCCTGGCTCAGCGGCCTGAGCGCCCGCAGCGCGCTTGAACTGGGCGCGATCGTGCCCGCTGCGGCCATTCCGCTGGCGCTGCTGCTGATTCCGCGCATGCAGCGGGCTTCCCGTCAGCCGCCGCCGGCGCCGGGGCCTCCCGCGGGCGGCCACCGTCTTGCTCCTGGCGGCCAGGTAGGGGAGTGGGGTCCAGCCAGCCCGTCGCGTGTGGCTCATGCCCGCCGCCGGCGCCGGCAGCTCGCGAACTTGCCCGCGCTGCTGCGCGGCGGCTTCGGCTGGATGCTCGCTGCCTGGATCCCGGCTTACGCCGGCACCGCTGTCGTTTTCGCGCTGTACCCGGTGCTGTTCCTGCATGCCTTCGGCGTTTCCACCCGGGTTTCGGCGCTCGCTTTCGCCTTTATCGTCTTCATCAGCCTGCCGTTGTATGTCCTGGCCGGGCGCATCTGCCAGCGCCTCGGACCGGCACGGATCATCGGCGGCGCCCTGGCCGGCCGGGTCATCCTGCTCAGCGCCCTGGCCGCGTTCGCAGCGGTCGGGCATATCGCCGTCTGGCTGCCGCTGGCCGCGTTCGCTGGCGTTATGTGTGCCTGGTCATTCCTTAGCGTCGCTTCACCCGCGCTCACCGGCCAGCTGAAGCCGGAAGCCGAAGGAGATGCTCAAGGCCTTCTGAACGCTAGCAGCGGGCTGGCCGGCCTGCTCGGATCGGTGGCCGGCGGGCTGATCGCGAGCCACTGGGGGTATCCGGCCGCGCTGGCCAGCGCCGCCGGTTTCGTGGCGGCCGGCCTGATCATCCTCACCGCTACCACGCTGCGGCGCCGTAGCGGGTCAGCGGCATCTCCCGTTATGAATCCATGAGGGCATAAGCCGCTTGCTCGCACACCGCCGTGGCGGGCGCCAGTGCCCTGGTTAACGGTCAGGGCACGTCGAATTGGCCAGCCTTCGCGCCGGTAAGAAATAGGTGCCAGTCATTCGGCGCGAACACGAGTTTCGGGCCTTCCGGGTCCTTGGAATCACGCACCCCGACAGCTGCGTCCGGGAACTGCGCTATCTCCACGCACCCGCCGCCGTTGCTGGTGCTGCGGCTGGCTTTGCGCCAGGTCAGGTGGCCGATGTCCATGATGTTGCCGCCTCCTCCAGTACCGCGAGGGATGCCGCCCGCGGCAGGGTATCCGTTCTCAGCGTATCCCAGGTAAGGCTCAGCAGCGCCACGTCATTTGGCTGCTCGATAAGCTGGCCGCCAGCGGTGCTCTCGTGGTAGCCAACGGTCGGCGCGTCTTTAAAGTCCGCGATCGCGAATGCCCCGTTCAGGCCCTCATGGGCGCCGAGGCTGGCGGGCAGGATCTCGATCATCACCTGCGGCTGCCGCGCCCACTCCACCAGCCGGGCGAGCTGCTCCGCCATCACCGGCTGCCCGCCCACTGGCCGCCGCAGCACCCACTCGTCCAGGATCACCCATAGCGTCGGCGGGTTGTCGCGGGTGAGTATCTCCTGCCGCTTCATCCGCGCGGCCACAAGCTCGTCGAGTTCATCGGGAGTGATCCGGAGCCGGGCGCGGAAGACCGCCCGCGCGTACTCCTCGGTTTGCAGCAGACCCGGGACGACCAGCGGCTCGAACCACCGCAGGGTCCTGGCCTCGGCCTCCTTCAGCGCCCAGTCCTGGAACCAGGCCGGGAACGCGTGGCTGCTCAGGACGTTGCGCATCTCCTCCCGCAGTTGCGCCAGCGCCCCGCCCGTCTTCAGCGCCGCTTCGAGATCCAGCGTCACCGTCGGCGTCGCCGGCCGGCGCCCTAATTCGATCGCCTCTATCAGCGCCTCGGACTTGCAGATACGCCGCCCAAGCTCCGCCCGGCTGAGCCCAGCCCTCTCGCGGTAAAAGCGCACCATAGCCCCGAATACCTGACGCGGATTCTGGCCGCCATTCTCTGACATTTAAAAGCCCTCCTCGTACTTCGCCCTACGACACTCGTACATGACCGTTGGAGCCCGGCTCCGGCCCGATGGCCTTGTATGCCATGTCAAACAAGTTCCTGACATACTACATGTAGTCACTCTCATTACGACCGAGCGCCGGGATCCTCGGAATGCCAACCACGACAGTCACCCAAATGGCACGGAGAATCATGATGAACACCGAGGACGAGGCCACACTCGCTGCGCTGCAAGAGGACTTCCCGGGCTTCTACATCACGCTGGAACCCACCGGCACTGGCCCGCGCTACATCGCGCGCAGCCGGGACCTGGGCGGCAGCCCGCACACTCTGGTAACCCCGGACCCGGGCGAGCTGCGGGCCACCCTGGCCGCCGCTTCAGCCAGCGTTCCCAGGCTGCCGCTGCCACGCCGGGGGCGGGAAGACTGACTGCCGGCCTGCGCAGCCCGCCCGTCTGTAACCCGCTGCTGTGCGCGCAGAGTGACACCATCCAGTAGCCTGCTGCGGGGTATGAAATGGCAGGCCATTGACATCGGATAAGCAGCCGGACCCGTGGCGGCGGGCCCTGACGGCGTTCGACGAACTTTCGGATGCCATGTTCGCGCTTGGGCAAGATTACCCGGCAGCAGTGCAGCGGCTGCGGGAGCAATTCCAGCCCGGCGGGAACAGGCTGCAAGCCCTTTACCTGCTCCGGCTGATGGAGGACACATACACGATCGCGGTCATCAGCGAGGTCGTGGACTGTTACCTGAGCGAAGGTTCCAGGCTGGAGGCGTTTCAGACCCTTTGCATGTTGCGTCACAGCGACCTGGAGCAGCACGTTCCGCGCGCGGTGTGGCAGTTGCTGGACTATGAGCCCCGCGATGGCGACTACGACGAGCTTGAGTACCGCTACGAGTGGAGCGCGTCGCTGCTCGATGACCTCGGGCTTACCGCTGCCCTGCAGGAACTGGCCCAGCGAGCGCTGGCCAGCACCGACCCCAAGTCGCGAAGCGTGGGTGAGTGGGTGAGGAACGAACTCCTGCCTAAGCCCCGTCCCGGCCAGTGATCACCGGGTCTGCAACTTTCAGCCGCCCGGCTGGGCGTCAGCGCGCTGACCTGCGGCTGGCCGGGCATGACCGGGCGATGCCTGGTGACGCGACCGCCGGGATCTTAGCGTGCGTACTGTCCGTCGGCGGTAAGGGAGGCGCGCCATGGCTGGGACGCGGGCAGCAGGAGCCAGGATCGCGGCGGGCCTGGCCGCCGTCGCCCTGATCAGCGTGGGGATGCTCGCCCTCGGGCCCGCCAGTGCCCGGGCGGCCACCACGCAGCTGTGCCAGATGCAGTACACCCCGGCAGCCGGGGGCATCTACAACGTGCAGAACAACGAGTGGGGCTCGGGCGCCTCCGAGTGCATCAGCACCGACGGCAACGCCGACTTCACGGTGAATAACTCGGCCATCGACAACGCGACGAACGGCGCGCCCGGCGGCTACCCATCGATCTACCAAGGCTGCCACTGGGGTGTCTGCACCTCGGGCGGCCTCACAGCGGACCCGATCCAGGTGTCCAGCATCACGGCCGGCAAGGTCACCACGAGCTGGAGCACCACCCAGCCTGGCGGCAGCAGCGACTATGACGTGGCCTACGACATCTGGTTCAACCAGACCCCGACCACGACCGGGCAGCCCAACGGCACCGAGCTGATGATCTGGCTCAACCACAACGGCCCGGTCCAGCCGTTCGGCTCCGAGGTCGCCAGCGATGTCAGCATCGGCGGCACCAGCTACAACGTCTGGGAAGGCTCCCAGGGATCGTTCGACACCGTGTCCTACACGATGACGACCGGGACCACCTCGGTGAGCGGCCTCGACCTCGCGCCGCTGGTCGAGGACGCGGTCAGCCGCGGCTACACGGACACCTCCTGGTACCTCATTGACATCGAGGCCGGTTTCGAGCTCTGGCAGGGCGGTGCCGGGCTGGCCACCAACTCGTTCGCTGTGGACATCAACGGCGCCCAGCCAGTGCCCGCCACCTGCTCAGCGGCGTATTCGGTGCCCAGTTCATGGTCGGGCGGTTTCCAGGGACAGGTAGTCGTGACCGACACCGGGAACAGCCCCGTCAACGGCTGGACGGTGGGCTGGACGTTCCCCGGCAGCCAGGAGATCACCAGCCTGTGGGGCGGCAGCTACACCCAGTCGGGCCAGACGGTCACCGTGACCAATGCCCCGTATGACGGAACTATCGAGCCCGGCAGTTCGGTGACTATCGGGTTCAACGCCACTGATACCGGAACGAGCACCTCGCCAGCCAGCGTTACCTGCACCTGACCCCGGCCATGTGACATTCGGGGCGGTTATCTCGTCTCCCTGATGAGAAGAACAGCCGGGAAGCTCACAGATCATGACGGCTTCTGCGCAGCTGTGGTCTGCTCTGAAAGGGGACTGGCGATGAAGGCCATCCGCATGCACGAACCAACTGGCGTCAGCGGGCTCGTCTACGAAGACGTGCCCGATGCCAAGCCTGTGGCCTGCGACGTGCTGGTGAAGGTGGTCGCGTGCGGCATCACGCATGACGAGCTGAACTACCCGCTCTGGACCTGCCGGGCCGGCCATCACCGGGCGACGGTCATCCCAGGCGCCGAGGTGTCCGGGGTCGTCGCCGCGCTGGGTTTCGGCACGGCCGGGGTCGCCGTCGGCGACGAGGTATACGGGCTGACCGATCAGTGGCGTGACGGGACGGCTGCCGAATACGTCGCCGTTGAGGCCCGGAACATGGCGCCCAAGCCGCAGACCGTTGACCACGTCCACGCCGCGGCGGTGCCACGGGCCGGCCTGACGGCATGGCAGGCCCTGTTCGACCACGGAAGGCTGGCCAAGGGCCAGACCGTGGTCATCCACGGTGCGGGCGGCGCGGTCGGGTCGACGGCGGTCCAGCTGGCCCGCTGGGCCGGTGCCAGCGCGATCGGGACCGGGCGCAGCCATTCCAGGGAACTGGTTATGGATCTGGGCGCCGACCGCTATATCGCCCTGGACGCCGACCGCCTCGAGGACGTAGCCGGCCAGGCCGACGTGGTGTTCGACACGATCGGCGGCGGCGTGCTGCACCAGTCGCCCGCTCTCCTGCGGCCCGGGGGAACGCTTGTTTCGATTCGCGCTGATTCGGCGCCGCCGGATTCCCGGGACGACATCAGGACTGTCATCTTCATCCAGGAGTCCAACCGCGCTCAGCTGATCGAGCTCGCCCGCTTGGTCGACGAGGGCCACCTGCGGCCCCAGGTTGGCGGCGTGTACCCGCTCGC
>Ga0335074_10016740_pt1 | contig 10323 bp, 9 predicted proteins | sample Lox_Sample_23_FD_206715 | JGI IMG/M metagenome (GOLD analysis project Ga0335074, IMG submission 206715) | Soil microbial communities from Loxahatchee National Wildlife Refuge, Florida, United States - Lox_Sample_2.3 | ecosystem: Environmental > Terrestrial > Soil > Wetlands | place: USA: Florida...
GGCTCCGGCTGCGGGCGAGCCCGAGCGCGGGGACCTGGGTCACCGACGCGCTCCAGCCGGTGGTGTACGTGCGCAGGTAACGCAGGTCCGCGAGCAGGCGGCGGCTCCGGTCCAGCATCGGCGCCCAGCGGTCGGCGGACGAGGTCAGCGCCTGCCAGCGCCTGCCAGCGCCAGCCACGCGCCCCGCGCGTGACCAGCGGCCATGGCCGGGTGCGCGCCTCCGGCTGCCGGGCGATGGCACTGTCCAGCACGGTTTCGGCGAGCCTGGTGAACAGCAGCAGGATGAAGTCGCGGGGCTGGTAGTCCACCGGGGCCGAAAGCACCATTCGCAGTTCTGGTTCCCCCGCGGGCGGTGCTGCACCCCTGGCGTCACCGCCGGCGGCGGTGCCGTCGCCCGCGCCGTGGTAGGCGGCGTCGCAGAAGTACCGGACGATCGTGGTCTTCCCGGCTCCCCGGGGACCGCTTACCCCGAGGCTCCCCTCGCGCATGCTGTCCGCGATCGCCTTGATCCGGTCCATCGCCTCGCTGGTCACCAGGCGCCTAGGCTCGGACCGCTCCACCAGGCGCGGCGCTATGCCGGGATTCAGGCTGACCGCGTACAGCACCGAATCCCGCGCGAGGTCATTGAGCGTCTGCAGGATGAACGGGAGGACGCCACGGTCGCGCAGGCCGTCAGTCCAGCGTCCGCGCGCCGCCACGACCTTTCGCAGCAGCCGTTTGCGCTGCACCTTCAGCAGCCCACGGCGCACGACCACCGCACTGGCTAAGACAGCGGCCACGATCGAGGTCAGATCGGCGGCGGGCTCGCGAGCAGGCCGGTCGCGAGAATGTACCCGGCGGCGACCCCGCTGGTTCCCCACGACAGGTAATCGGCCCGTCCCAGCCTGCGTTGGGCCAGCGCACGAGCCGACTCGAAGTCCGCGTAATCCGTCCTGGCATCACCGAGAATCTGGCTGGCTTGCTCGGTGACTCTCCGCTTGATCTCCTCCTGCGTGATATCCGGGTCGAGGGCCGGCCTGATCTCCTGCAAAGCCAGCGCCTCGTCGGTGATCTCCCGCAAGACCGCCAGCTGGTCCACGGACGCCGCGGCCCGGCGGACGTCCCTCAGTCTCAGCATCGGCCCCGCTCTCTGCCCGACGGCGGTGCTTCATCATCTCGCAAATTTCTGGCATCTTTCCTGACATTCCTACCGCAGCACGCGGGACAGCTCGGCGGCGCGCGCGGCGGCGCAGCGCCCGGCCTGCGGTATCTGCCGCCGCGGCAGGCGGTCGGCGGGGGCCGCGACGATGAGTGCGCCGATCGGCTCCCCGTCGGCCGAGGTCACGGCGGCCGACACGGTGTGTATGGTCGGGTCGACCTCGCCCACGCTGGTCGCGTAACCGGCACGGCGAGCCATTTCGAGTTCCGCGAGAAGCGCTGGCGGCGGATCTTGCGGCATCAGCTCGTGCCACCGCTCGCTGCCTGCAGCGGCCAGGATCGCCTTGCCCGATGCGCTCGTGAGCAACGGCAAGACGAGACCGCGGCGTACCGATGTGCGCACGGCCTGGTGGCTCTCGACCCCGTCGACCGCCACGACTTCCCGCCCGTCCAGCAGGACGAGCCATACAGTCTCCCCGGTGTCGTCACGAAGCTGCTCCAGCACCGGCCGCGCCCGCGCGACCAGCGGCGAGCCCGTAACCTGACGGGCGAGTTGCAGAGGTTTGGTTGTCAGCACCCAGCGCACTGGCACTGACCCGTCGGCGCGGATCCAGCCGGTGCTGTGCAGACTGACCAGGATGCGCTGGGCGGCACTCTTGTCGAGCTGCATCTCGCGGGCGACGTCGCTGACGCCGATCGGCTGTCGCTCGGCGACCAGGTCAAGCACGGCGAGCGCCCGTTCGACGGTCTGCAGAACCTTGACCCCAGCCACGACTCTCCTTAGAGTGAGGTCAGATAGCAATCCAACGGTATCACTATGCAACACGGTTGCGATGTAACGCTAACCGCCCCCGGGGTGTTACACCGCAAACGCGCGGTGACGGGGCCTGCCGTGACGGAAGAGCTGCGATGACGGAAACACTGTCCGGCAGGCAGGATCTGTTCCTGCCCGAGCCAGAACCCCGGCCCGTGCGGTACACGGTGATCTCGGTGGACGACCACCTGGTCGAGCCACCGGACATGTTCGAAGGCCGCCTGCCGGCCAGACTCACGGAGCGCGCCCCGCGGGTCATCGAGGCGGACGGGCAGCAAGTATGGGAGTTCGAGGGCGAGCGCTACACCCAGGTCGGCATGAACGCGGTCGCAGGCAGACGCCCGGAGACCTACAGCCTCGAGCCGACACGGTTCGACGAGATGCGCCGCGGGTGCTGGGACATTCACGAGCGTATCCATGACATGGACATCGCCGGGATCTGGGCGTCGATGAACTTCCCGTCACAGATCACCGGCTTCTGTGGCCGGGTCTTCTCGGCGGCGAAGGACCAAGAGCTCGGGCTCGCGGTGACCAGGGCGTGGAACGACTGGCTGTTCGAGCAGTGGTACTCGCCCTACCCCGAGCGGATTATCCCGCTCGGCATCACGTGGCTGGCCGACCCTGAGGTGGGAGCCACGGAGATCAGGCGCAACGCCGAGCGCGGCTTCCGTTCAGTCACCCTGCCTGAAAGGCCGCACCGGATCGGCCTGCCCTCCCTGTTCAGCGGTTACTGGGACCCGATCATCGCCGCTTGTGCCGAGACCGGCACCGTCATCAGCCTGCATGTCGGCTCGTCCGGGATGAACGAGCACGCGCCCGGAGCGCCACGGCTGCAGATCGGGGCTACCCTGTTCGGCCAGCTCTCGCTGCACGCGTGCGTGGAGTGGCTATGGTCCGCCTACGCCGTCAGGTTCCCGGATCTGAAGGTCGCCATGTCCGAGGGCGGCATCGGCTGGGTCGCCATGCTGCTGGACCGGCTGGACAACATCGTCGACCGCTCGGGATATGGCAAGGACTGGCCCGGCGAGCTGCGCCCGGCCGAGGTCCTGCAGCGCAATTTCTGGTTCTGTACCCTCGACGATCCCTCGACCATAGACACCCGGCACCGCATCGGCGTCGACCACATCATGCTCGAGGTGGACTACCCGCACGGCGACAGCACTTGGCCGGACACCCAGGACGTCGTGCAGCGCTACTGGGGTCACGTGCCCGACGACGAACTGCGGCTGATGACGCACGCCAACGCCGCCCGGCTGTACCGGCACCCGCTGCCGGGCACGTGCCTGCCGTGACGAAACATTGTGACGAAGCACCCTGACGAAGCCAAGGGAGCCACCCGGATGACTGGTGCCTTCGCGGCGACCAGCGAGAAGCTGCTGCCCGACCTGAGCCCACGCGAGGAGGTGGTGCTGCTCGCGCGCACGCTGTTCCGGGAGGGGTACGACGACCACCTCGCGGGTCACATCACCTACCGTCAGGCCGACGGCACGTTGCTGTGCAACCCGTGGTACCTGACCTGGGAGGAGTTCCGGCCCGAGGACGTCATCCGGATAGACCTCGACGGGCGGGTACTCGAAGGCGACTGGCCGGTGCCACCGGGCATACCGCTCCATCTCGAGCTGCACAAGCTCCGCCACGACGTCGCCGTAGCGGTACACAACCATCCCCGGTGGGGAACGGTGTGGGCTGACATGCAGCGCGTGCCACCGTGTTACGACCAGAGCTCCGCGCTTGGCGGCGGCACAGTCGTGGTGGTCGACGAGTACGACCGCCCGGTCAACGACCCGCGGAGCGCGCGGCGCGCCGTCGAGGCCATGGGCGGCGCCGACATCGCGCTCCTGGCCAACCACGGAGTGTTCGTGCTCGCGGGATCCATCCGCGCCGCGCATCAGCGGGCCGTCGCCATCGAGCAGCGATGCCGCAATGCCTGGCTCGCGGAGGTCGCGGGGGCCGGGCGGCCGCTGCCCGAGGCAGCCCGTGCCTACCTGGGCCGCACGAACGGTGAAGGCTTCATCGGGTTCTGGGAGGCGATGGCCCGCGCCGAGTTGCGCCGGGACCCGGCACTGCTCAGCCCGTAGCCCGGAGGCCGGCTGCCAGAGATCAGGGGTGCCCGTACTGGCCGTTGACGAGCAGTGTGGGCGAGATGAAGGTGAACTGGTTGGCCCCTGGGAACGGCGAGTGATTCGCTGCCGTGAAGTTGTAGCGGGACACGATAGCGGTCTTGGCCGCAGCCTGCACGGCCGGCTTGACCAGCGCGGCGGCGAGCGCCGATGTAGTGGTCGAGTGCGCGTACTTCGCCGCCGCTGCCACCAGAGGGAGCGCGTCATAGTTGAAGGCCAGAATAAGCGTGGACTCGATCTTGCCCAGGCTCATCATCGCCTTGACAGCCTGGTTCACCAGCGTGGCCGACGGCGAGTACACCGTGCTGTTGAAGACCTGCATCTTCAGGTTCTTGACCAGTGAGGTGCCTTCGTACCCGGCCGGAGCCGGCGTGGAGACGAGCGTCGTCGCCGTGACTGAGTCGTCCGCGAGGATCGGGACATTCCAGCCGAGCTGCTGCAGGTCCTTGAGTATGTAGCCCACGGGTGCGCCGTAAGCGTCCATGATCAGAACGTCCGGCTTGGTCACCTGGATCGCCTGCAGCTGTGCCGTCATGCTCAGTGCGGTGACGTCATACGGCTGGTTGGACGTAACCGTGAGGCCCGCGGCCTGGAACGCACTCTGGGTGTCGGCGCCGAAGACCGTGCCGTAAGCGTCGTTGCCGTGGATGATGCCGGCGGTCTTGTACCCGGCCTGCTTCATCGCCTCGACGAAACCCTTGAGGAAGTCCGTCGGGCCGGCGGCCAGGTCAAAGTTGTCGGGGAACATCGCCGCGTCAAAGGAGTTCGAGGTGGGGCCGATATTGAAGGACAGGATGTGATTCGCGGTCAGGATCGGCAGCGTCGCGGCCGGGATCGTTGATGGGCCCGAGTTGAGGTACAGATCAGGCTTGTCCGACGAGTGAATGGCGTTGAGCAGGTTGGTCACCGCGGTCGTCGGGTCACCGTTGTCGTTGGAGACGGTCACGATCACCTTGCGGCCGTCGATGCCGCCGTCCTCGTTGATCACTTTCGCCCCGGCTTGGGCGGCCAGGACGGAGGTCTCGGAGTTGGCTGCAAGCACGCCAGTCGAGCTCAGCCCCCCGGTCACCATGACCCGGAACGGAGCGGAACTGCTGTTCTGGCCCGCCGAGCCGGTTGTACCGGAACTGCATGCCGCGACACCAAGCGCGGCAGTAAGCATCACGGAGGTCGCGAGCAGTCGACGTCCCATATTTCCACCTCGTTATGTGACCAAGCGCTTGCTTGTCGCGAAGACACTAGTGGCCCGGTCACCTTGGGTCAAGGGCATAGTGCCCAGATATGACCCAGTCGTGTTCTGGTCGTTATGCAGGTCCGGGCGCATCGCATCGGAACAGGTGGCGAGGCTTCGGCGGCCCCGCAGACAGCGATGGGCGCAGGCCCGGGAGAGTACGGCTACGGGCCCGGGCGGCTCAACGTGGCTGCAGATACTTCTTCAGTTCCTGCCGGGCGATGCTGCGGATGTGCACCTCGTCCGGGCCGTCGGCGATTCGCAGCGTCCGGGCGGTCGCCCACATGCGCGCGAGCAGCACGTCGTCGGTGACGCCCAGGCCGCCGTGGACCTGAATGGCCCGGTCGAGCACTGAGCTCGCGACCCGCGGTCCGATGACCTTGATCGCGGCGATCTCCGCCTGCGCTCCCTTGGCGCCGCCGGAGTCGATGAGACGAGCGGTGTGCAGCACAAGCAGCCTGGCCTGATCGATCTCCATACGTGACTCGGCGATCTGCTCTCGCACGACTCCCTGGTCGGAAAGCGGGCCGCCGAACGCGTGGCGGCTGATCGCCCGGCGCGTCATCAGCTCCAGGGCGCGTTCGGCCATTCCGATGCACCGCATCGCGTGGTGGACGCGACCGGGTCCCAGCCGGGCCTGCGCTATCGCGAACCCGTCGCCCTCGCCGCCGAGCAGGTTGGACACCGGGACGCGAACGTCGGTGTAAGAGATCTCGCAGTGCCCGTTCTGGTCGTGGTATCCGAACACAGGCAGCGAGCGCACGATCTCGACGCCCGGGGTGGCCACCGGGACCAGGATCATCGACTGCTGACGGTGCGCTGGCGCGGCCGGGTCGGTCTTGCCCATCACGATCAGCAGTTCGCACCGCGGGTCCGCGGCGCCCGTCGTCCACCATTTCCGTCCGTTGATGACGTAGGAATCCCCGTCGCGGACGATCGATGTCCTGATGTTGCGCGCGTCTGATGAGGCAACGTCGGGCTCGGTCATGGAGAACCCCGAGCGGATGCGCCCGTCCAGCAGCGGGGCGAGCCACCTGTCCTTCTGCTCGTAGCTGCCGAAGAGGTGAAGCAGTTCCATGTTCCCGGTGTCCGGAGCGGAGCAGTTCATGGCCTGCGGGGCCAGATAGGGCGAGCGGCCGGCCAACTCCGCGAGCTGGGCGTACTCGGCGTTGGTGAGTCCTGACTGGGCGGGAAGGAACAGGTTCCACAAGCCGAGCGAGCGCGCGATCCGGCTGAGACGTCCCATGACCGGGGGCACTGTGTGGTCGCCCGGACCAGCAGCCCGCCGGTAGGCGGCATATTCAGCCTCGGCCGGATAGACGTGCTCGTCCATGAACGTGACGAGGCTCTCGCGCAGTTCCTGCGCGGCTGGAGACAGCGAGAGATCCACGGCACCTACCCGGCTCGACATCTATGGCGCCGTTGCGCCACACGCTCTATCATAAAGCAAGCGCTTGCTCGTATTGATGGCGTGGCTGGATAGCTGCGGCTGAGGCTGCGGTGACCGGTATGGCCAGAGTGGTCAGGGCGGTCACTGTGGCTGAAGTGACCGGTTGCTGAAGTGAGCAGCAGTAGGTGAAGTGGCTGGAGTGGTGGCTGTGGCGGCGGCCGTCCCGATGATTGAAGCGTTAGTGGCGTTCCTACGCCACTAACGCCACTTTCATCGGAGTGGCGGCTCGAGGGTGGCGGCGGGCGGCTCGCGTGGCGGTGGGCGGCTCGCGTGGCGGTGGGCGGCTCGCCCGCGGCGGAGGGCTGGAGGTGACCACATGCATTCCCGGTTGTCGGTCCACACCATCGGCTTCGGGGAGCGGCCGGCACCGGAGATTTTCCGCATGCTCGCCGACGCCGGCATTCACCGCGCCGGGATCACGATGCGCCAGGTCGAGCTCGGCACTGTCCGGGGCAGCATCTCGGCGGCACGGGACGAGGGCGTCGAGGTGATCGACGTGGTGCAGCCGTCAGCTTTCGATCTCGAGGATCCAGATGGCTGGGGCGCCAGCCGGACTCGTCTGTGCGTGAGTCTCGACGCCGCCCGCGGCATCGGGGCCCGGACTCTCTATACGACGACGGGGCCTGCGCCCCGTCTGGGCTGGGATGAGGCCGCTGAACGCTTCGCCGACGCAGTTGGACCGGTGGTCAGCTATGCGACGTCGCTGGGGGTGCGGCTGGCCGTGGAGAACACGATCACCATGCGCGCAGACCTCAGCTTCGTTCACCGGCTGTCGGACCTGGTCGACCTGGCCGGGCTGTCCGGCGTGGCTGTCGTCGCCGACCTGTTCGCCGCCTGGACCGAACGCGACCTCCAGCACGCGCTGAAGGCGTCGTTTCCGTATCTGGCTCACGTGCAGATCGCTGACTTCGTCCTCGGAACCCTGACAACGCCAAACCGCGCGGTGCCTGGCGACGGTGACATACCGATCAGCCAGCAACTCCGCTGGCTGCATGACGCCGGATACGAGGGAGTGCTCGAGCTCGAACTCGCCGGGCCGCGCATCGACGCTGAGGGCGCAGTCAGCGCCTGCCTCCGCGGACTGGCCGCCGTCGAAGCACTGCTGTAGCCGGCAGCACCACAACAAGCAGAGCCACAACAAGCAGAGCCACAGCACCATTGGCTAGCAAGCGCTTGATTGGTAGGGTGATACCCGGCGGACCGGCGAGATGACACCCGGCGGACCGGCGAGGAGACACCCGGCGGGACAAGCGGAAGGTGGCCTGATGGGCATCCTGGACGGGCGGGTCGTCGTCGTGACCGGAGCCGGTCGCGGCCTGGGCCGGGAGTACGCGCTGCTCGCGGCCACCGAAGGCGCATCGGTCGTGGTCAATGACGTTGGGTGCGCGTCTGACGGCAGTGGCGGCGATCCAGGCTACGCGCAGTCCGTGGCCGCGGAGATCACTGCCGCGAAGGGGCATGCCATGGCCTCGACAGCGGACGTGCGGGAGCGCGCGGGCGCCCAGGCGCTGCTGGGCCAGGCGATCGAGGCGTACGGGTCCGTGAACGGGCTTGTCACGAACGCGGGCATCCTGCGTGACCGCACGTTCGTGAACATGAGCGATGACGAGTGGGATGACGTGGTGGCCGGCCAGCTGCGGTCGGCGTTCTGCTCGCTGAGCGTGTTCGCGCGTCACTGGCGAGAGCGCAGCAAGGCCGGAGCCGACGATCAGCCGTCGGTGGTGACCGTGTCGTCGACCTCGGGGCTCATTGGTCAGGCCGGCCAGTCGAACTACGGGGCGGCCAAGGCAGCCGTGGCGGCGATGTCCATCATCGTCGCCGGTGAAGTGGAGCGGTACGGCATCCGCGTGAACTGCCTGGCGCCAGCCGCCCGGACCCGGATGACGGAGGACGTCCCCGGTCTGCGGGACATGGTGGCCGCGCCCGCCGATGGGTCGTTCGACGTCTACCATCCGGCCAACGTGGCACCGCTGGTGGTCTGGCTGCTCTCGCCGTCGTGCTCATTCTCCGGGCGCACGTTCTTCGCCAAGGGCAGCGAGGTCCGTGAGTTCGTGCCGTGGCACTACGGCCGGACGATCGACAACAATGCCACGCGGTGGACGGTAGCCGACCTTGACAAGCGGATGGCCGAGCTGGCCTGAACCTGGGGCTACCCGAGTTCTTTGCGCATCAGCGTGCACACCGTGCGGTAGCGGGTGACCGATCCGTCGTCCGCCTGCTCGTCCCACTCGTGCGGCTCGCTGCCATAGGCGACGTAGCCAAGCCGCTCGTAGAGCGCCCGCGCGAGCGGGTTGTTCTGCTCTACGCCGAGCTCGGCGCGGTTCAGGCCACGGGCACGGATGCGCTGCTCGGCCGCGCCGATCAGCAGGGTACCGATCCCGCACGACTGCAGAGCGCCGTGCACGGCCAACTGGTACAGCGTGCCTGCGCCCTGGCTGAGGGTGTAGTCGATACCGCCGACGGCAACGGGCAGCCCGGAGGGTGGGCAGATGACCAGGTATTCGATCTCTCCCCGGTCAGCCCGGTCCAGCGCGGCGGCGAAGTTCTGCTTCGGCGATCCTGTCCAGGCGCACGCGGGCAGGTCACCCCGAGTCAGGTCGCGGATTGTCAGCGGCAGCACTACTTCAGGCATGTGCACCACCTCTTGGTATCCGTGGCATGCCGGATCGATGCTAGGCGGCTGACCGTTCTAGCGGTCGCGAAGAACGCGGGCAACCGCCGCCGCTTCGGCTGGCAGGTCGTGATGGGGGCCAAGCGGCAGCAGCTTGACGATCGGGATGTCCACACCCGCGGCCTGGTAGGCCCGCAGCTTCGCCGCGCATTCGTCCGGCGGGCCGTGCACGATCAGGTCGTCGACTACCTCATCAGGTACCGCTGCTGCCGCGCCTTTCCGGTCGCCTGCCTGCCATAGTTCCCACATGGGCGTAAGCGCCGCAGCACGGCCGAGCCAGCGGTGAAAGGCGGCATAACCAGGCACGGTGAGATACCCGGCGATCAGCCGGCGCGCGGCGGCGCGAACGGCCGCCGCCTCGGATGAGCAGCAGACGAAAACGCGCGCGGCGACCAGCGCGTCCGGCCCGGTCACCTGCCTGGCCGTGAGCACGTCGGACGGGCTGAGCCAGTTGAGGATCGCGCCGTCGGCCTCCTGGGCTGCGACCCGGAGCATGGCCGGCCGCAACGCACCGACCAGTAGCGGCGGGACCTGCTGCGGGGGCTGCTCAAGCCGGAACCGGCGCACCGTGAACGTGCTGAACTCCTGGTCGACCAGTGAGCCGCCGAGCGCGGCCCGCAGGAAGCGCGCGGTGTCCCGAACGCGGTCGAGCGGCCGTTCGTAGGCCACGGCGTTCCAGTCGTGGGTCAGCACCGGCGACGAGGCACCGATGCCGAGCAGGAAGCGGCCCGGGGCACAGTCGGCGACCGCGGCTGCGCTCATCGCGAGCAGTGCCGGGCCGCGGGCGTAGACCGACGCGATCGCGGTCCCGAACCACGCGGTGCCGACCGCGCCCGAGGCCGCGGCCAGCGGCGTGAAGGCGTCGAATCGCGCCGTCTCTGAGGTCCAAAAGTCGGTGTA
>Ga0335074_10016741_pt1 | contig 10323 bp, 6 predicted proteins | sample Lox_Sample_23_FD_206715 | JGI IMG/M metagenome (GOLD analysis project Ga0335074, IMG submission 206715) | Soil microbial communities from Loxahatchee National Wildlife Refuge, Florida, United States - Lox_Sample_2.3 | ecosystem: Environmental > Terrestrial > Soil > Wetlands | place: USA: Florida...
CTGACACCCGCCGACGCTGAGCCACGGCGATTCTGGCGCCTACTCGAGTCCGTGCTGCAGGACGAGGACGACGCCGAATCGGGCCCGGCCGTTCCGAGACCCCGGCCAGCCGTCATGGACCAGGTGCCCACGCCGTGCAGCACGGTGCCATGGTCGCCGGCTCAGCTCGTCCTCGTCGTCGATGACGCGCACCTGCTCACCCATCCGAGCATCCTCGAAGGCCTGGATGGGCTGATCCGCGGTAGCCAGCCGGGGCTGCGCCTGGTCCTGGCCGCGCGCAGCGATCCGCTGCTGCCGCTGCACCGGTACCGGCTGGCCGGGCTGATGTACGAGGTGCGCGCGGCGGATCTGGCCATGACCCCGGCGGAGATCACCGAGGTGCTCACGATCCATGGCGTCACCCTGCCGGCCCAGGACTTCGACCGGCTGGCCGCACGAACAGAGGGATGGGTGGCCGGCGTGCAGCTGTCCGCCATACGGATGGAGGCCGCCGAGTCTCCCTCCGATTTCGTCTCCGAGCTCGCGATGGATACGGGCAGCATCGGCGAGTACCTGGTGAGCGAGGTCCTCAGCCAGCAGCCCGAACTGCAGCGCACGATGCTGATCCAGACCAGCTTCCTGGATGAGGTGACCGGACCGCTGGCCGACACCGTCACCGGCATGACCGGGTGCGGAGACATGCTCGCCGGTCTCGCGCGCGAGAACTCGTTCGTCATACCGCTCGATCCCGCCCAGGAGCGCTACCGGTACCACCCGCTGTTCGCCGAGATGCTCCGCTACCTGCTGCGCCGGAATATGCGCCAGGCCATGCGCGGCCTGCAGGAGCGGGCGGCCGCCTGGTTCGAGGGTGCCGGCGACCTTGGGAACGCCTTGTACTGGGCCGTGCGAGCCGGGAACCGGCACCACGTCGCCAAGCTGCTGGCCCGAGGCGGGTTCGCGCACGCATTCGTGCACCGGCAGGACCTGTCGGGTCTCGGCCTGAAGGACCTGCTGCCGCTGCGAACGCCTCAGGGGACCGGTCCCCTCAGAGCCGCCGAGTTCGGCATCGCCAGTTCCGCCATCGAGGCGGTCTTCGCCGACGCCGACTCGGCAGCGCGCGAACTGGGACGGCTTCGATCCGTCAAGCCCGACCAGGCCCTGACTGATCCGGATCTGCTCGTCACCTTCGACCTCGTCGAACTGGTTCTCGGGCAGAAAGCATTCGATGCTGGTGCGGTCGATGCCGCCGCCCATCGTCTCCTCGGCCCGGGCGGCGACGTGTCGATGCCCCCCCGGCCGGGATTGCGGGCCGCCGTGCTCCTGGTGCAAGCGGGCACTCGTTTGTGGCACGGCAGGTATGAGGACGTCGACGTGCTTCTCGAGGGGGCAGTGCTGGAGGCCCGGCGCGACCGAATGCCCGGCCTGGAACTGGAGGCGCTCGGCCTGGTGGCGTTGGTCGACAGCATCCGGTCGCGGACCAACCACGCCGACGAGGCGGCCCGGCGGGCCCATGCCCTGCGGAGGCAAGCGAAGCTGGGCATGCCGCCGACTCTTGATCTCGCGGCCGAGTTGCGCTCCTTGACCGCCGGTGACCTTGACGGCCGGGCCCGGGCCCTGCGACGGATCGTGCTGCCTGATGTCGTCGGCGCAGATCCCGGGCTCGCGGTGGCTCTCGAGCTGGGACAAGCCAGCATGCTGGTGGCGGAGGGCCAGGCGCACCAGGCCCGGCTGGTGCTCCAGGATCTCGGTCGCCATATTCCGCCCGTGCTGGCCGTTCAGCGAGACGTGACGCTGGCGGATCTGGACACATCGCTGGGACGGCCGCAGGCCGCCCTCCGGCTGCTGCGGAACTACCTCGGTGGTGATTTCGCCGTCCTGACCGCGGCGCCACGGGCGCGCGCGTACCTTGCCCTGGGCGATCTGCGCGGTGCCCAGGACTGCATCCGCAGCGTCCTGGTCGCGGCCAGTCCCCAAGCGGGCCGTGCGGTGCTCGTGGAGGCGCTGCTCTGCCAGGCCCAGATCGCACAGCTGGATCACGATCCCGCACGTGCCCTGGAGATCCTCGTCCGGGCGCTCGAGATCGCCCGTGGTGAGATCATCCTGCCCTTCCTTCAGGTCAGAGACCTGTTTTCCGGCCTGCTCGCCCGCCATCCGGCCGTCGCGGTCCAATGGCCCGTGCCCGCCCCGCGTATCCCGCCGGAGGCAGCCGCCGAGCCCATGCTGGCGGCCTCCCGTTACCTACCCGAACCGCTTACCCAGCGCGAGATGACCATCCTGCGGTTTCTCGGCACCAGCATGTCGGCCGCGGAGATCGCCGGCGAGTTGCGCCTGTCGGTGAACACCGTCAAGACGCACTTGGCCAACATCTACCGCAAGCTTGCTGTCTCCCGCAGGCGCGAGGCGGTGCTGCGCGCCCGCGAGCTCGAGCTGATCTGAGCGACGGCGCCGGCCACCCTGTGTTCACCCGCCGTGGGTGAGCCCGTCGCGCGCCAGGGCGGCCAGTATCGGCACTGACACCTGCCGTAAGGATCGGACGCCGTTCCGCGATGAGAGCTCAGCCGCCCACCTACGAGATCCGCCTTGCCGGTCAGCTCGACGAGACGCGCGAGGCGGCCTTCGCCGGCCTGAACGTGGCGTCGCACGGCCAGGTCACGGTCATCACCGGCGAGTTCGATCAAGCAGCGCTGCACGGCCTGCTCGAGCGGATCTGGCTGCTCGGCCTCGACCTGTTGGAGGCCCGTCGCGTCCGCGGCTTCCGGCAACGCGTGACGTGAGGAGATCAAGCTCACCGCTGGCGGATGATCCCTGCGCGGCGAGCCGCTATCACGATGGCGGAATGGCGGTCCCGATCCCGAAGGAGGCCTTGATGCCCAGGCATACCTACGAGATCAGGGTGATCGGCTCGCTCGGTCCCGCGGCCCGGGAGGCGTTCGCGGACATGCTGGTCGAGGTAGAGCCGACCATCACGGTCTTGTCCGGTGACCTTGACCAGCGGGGCCTGCACGACCTGCTGGACCGGGTACGCGCGCTGGGCCTCGAGCTGGTCGGTGTCAAGCAGGCTCCGCCTCAGCCGGACTTATCGGATAGCCGGCTCAGCTCGATGAGCTCCAGGTGCAGCGCCAGGATGCGGTTGAGCGCGCCGTACAGGGCGGCCTGGTCCAAGTCGCCGACGATGACGGTGTCGGTGCCGTTCGGCTCGAAAAGGAAATCGGCGAACGCTTCGCGCCCGATCTCACCCAGACCACCGGCGATGGTGATCCGGTAACGATGGGTACTCACGTCCCCCTCCAGTGGACACAAATGACCGGCGGCGTTAAAGCTGTCCGGCCACGCGCACTATATATGCCAGCGATCATGCAAATGCACGTTCACGGTCACAACGGCCAAACGTTACGTAACCGTGGCCGGTGATTACCGGGTTGGCCGCCACCGCCGGATCGGCCCGTTAACATGCTGAAACCGCTGATGGCGTCGCCGATCAGCTTCGCGCCGATGACCAGGCACAGGACGGCCATGATGACCGCGTTGTGCTGCCCCATCCAATCCCGCAGGTCGGTCAGGATCTGGCGGGACCGGTCACCGAGGGTGAAGTACATCACGACTGGAGCGGCTACGCCCAGCGTCGCCACGATCGCGAACACGGCGTAGGCGATGGCCTGGCCGGAGCCCCCGATCCCGGTTTGCGCTATCCCCGCCGCCGCGCCGACGGCCAGGAGGGTGTTCTTCGGATTGAGGCCGGAGAGCACCGCGCCCGCGCCTACCGCCTTACCCGGGTTGAAGCGCTCGATCGAGCCCATCCACTTCGGCGCCTCGACCTCCTGCCCGGGCCGCGGGCGGCCGCGCCACTGACGGACCGCCAGCAGCACCAGCAGCAGGCCGAGCACGAGCTTGAGCACGCTGACCCAGGTGGCCGGCTTCCCGTGGTCGCTTGCATCCGCCGGACCGGCGATGGCCAGCACGATCGCGCCGAGCACGGCCAGTCCGGCCAGCCAGCCCAGCACGAACCCCGGCCCGTTGAGCCTGGCCCGCTGGGACATGAGCATCAGCACGACCGCGATGATCGGGACAGGACTCAGCGCCACGCCCACCGCCAGCGGCAGTGCCTGCCCGATCGCCGCACCCATCTAGGTCTCCCGCACCACGCACCGGAAGCCCAGGTGGCAGGTGGACGTGTCGATGGGCTGGGCCATCCGGGCGGCGGGGCGGTAACGCTGGCAGTAGTTCGGCGCGCACAGATGCGACCCGCCCTTCATGACCTTGCGGGGGATGCGCGCCGGATCCCGCCGGTCGATGCTCTGCTCGCGGGCGTCAACCACGCGGCCGCCGCCGCAGCAAGCGGGAACGTCGGCGGCATGTCCGACGTACCAGTCCGACGTCCACTCCCAGACGTTGCCGATCATGTCGTACAGGCCGTACCCGTTGGCCGGGAACGCGCCGACCGGCGAGGTCCGCTCGTACCCATCGTCCTGCGTGTTCTGTACCGGGAACTCACCCTGCCAGGTGTTGGCCATCCAGCGCCCGTCCGGGTTGAGCTCGTCACCCCAGGCGAACTCGGCGGCGTCGATCCCGCCGCGCGCGGCCAGTTCCCATTCGGCTTCGGCGGGAATCTCCTTGCCCGCCCACCGGGCGTAGGCCAGGACGTCGGCCCAGGCCACATGCACGACCGGATGATCGGGCAGGTTCCGGACGGAACTGCCCGGGCCCAGCGGATGCCGCCAGTCCGCGCCGCGGACCGGCTTCCACCAGTTGTACGGATCGGCCAGGCTGACCTGTTGCCGGGGGGCCACAAACACCGAAGAGAACGGCATCAGCATCTCGGGCCGGGCGCCGGGATACTCGGCCGGATCCGGTGCCCGCTCGGCCACGGTGACATACCCCGCCTTGCGGGCGAACCGGCCGAACTCCCGGTTCGTGACCGGGCCGGCGTCCATCCAGAATCCGTCCACCTTAGCCTTGTGGGCCGGCCCTTCCTCGGGATAGTGCCGGTCCGAGCCCATCAGGAAGGTCGCGCCGGGAATCCAGACCATGCCGTCCATCGCTTGCCCCTCCGGATCGTGGCCCCTGACCCTGGATTGTGCTGCCACCGGAACGCGCTGTCCTCATCCGCGGGGAGTGATTCCGGTGGACCCCGGCGCACCGGCGACCGACCGGGCCCAGGCCACGGCGGCGGGCGTGGTCGGGAAGACGTGGTCGGCGCCGACGGCCGCGAGCAGGCCGGAGCGTTCGGCCATCGTCAGGGCCGGGCCGTGCACGTGAGCCAGGCCGAGGGCGACATTCTTGCCGTTCAGGTTGCCTGCCAGCTTGCCGAGCTGTTCGGCGCTGGTGATGTCCAGGTTATCGTTGCCGTCCAGGACGATCACCACGGCGCGCACCGGGTCCGGGGAGGAGGCAACGGCCTGCTCGACGGCGTCGCGCACCAGTTCGGCATTGGCGTAGAACACCGGAGCGTCGGGCCGGACGATGAGCACGCCGGGAACGGGGGTGACGCCGTGGTGGCGCCTGATGTCGGCGAACACGCCGGAAACGACCGGGTCGGCGCCCAGCATCGAGATCTGCGGGCGGCTGGCCCGGTAGATCAGCAGCAGCAGCGCGACCACCACGCCGAGGATCAGCGCGGGCAGCACGTCCAGGACGATCACGCCGAACAGCGTGAGCATGGCCAGCCAGAATTCGCGCGGTACGAGCTGGCGGAAGCGGCGCATCTCGCCCACCTTCATCAGGTGCGAGACCGCGTGGATGATCAGCGCGGCGAGCACCGCCTCGGGCAGGTCGGTGAACAGCGGCGTCAGCGCGATGACCGTAACCAGGCTCAGCGCGGCAGCGATGATCGGCGATAGCTCGGTCCGCGCCCCGGCGCCGTCGTTGACCGCTGACTGGGACAGGCTTCCCCCGCAGGCCAGACCGCCGAGCACGCCCGAGCCGAGGTTGGCCAGCCCCAGCGCGATCATCTCCTGGCTGGACTCCAGCCGGTAGCCGTGTTTGTCGGCGAAGGTCTGCCCGGCGCCGAGCGCCTCGCTGAAGATCACCAGCATCATCCCGGCCGCGCTGGGCAGCAGCACCCACAGGTCATCCAGCTTCAGCTGTGGCCATGACACGCTGGGCAGGCCGGTCGGTATCGTGCCGACGACCTTGACCCCGTGGCCGGACAGGCCCAGGCCTGCGCTGATGGCGATCGCCGCGACCAGCACGATCAGCCCGCCGGGCACCCGCGGCAGGTACCGCTCCAGCGCGAACAGCAGGATCAGGGCCACCGCCCCGACTACGAACGTGGTCAGGCTGGTATGCCCCAGGTGGGCGACCAGGTAGCCGAACTGCCGGACCGTGTCGCCGGGCCCTTTCTTCAGCCCGAACAGCTTGGGCAGCTGGCTGACGGTGACGAAGATGGCCAGCCCGAAGACGAAGCCCTCCATGACCGGCCGGGATAGGAACGCGGTGATGAAGCCGAGCCGCAGCAGCCCGGCGACGATGAAGATCAGCCCGGTCAGGACGATCATTCCCGCCGCCAGGGTGGCGTAGCTGGCCGCGTTCTTGGGTCCCAGCGCCGTCACGGCCGAGAAGACCAGGATGGCCGAGGCCGAGGTGCCCGCGACCACCAGCTGACGGCTGGTGCCGAAGACGGCGTAGAGGGCCAGCGAGGCCAGCAGGGTATACAGCCCGGCCTGCGGCGGCAGCCCGGCCAGGCTGGCGTACGCGATCATCTCGGGGATCAGCAGCCCCCAGATCGTGAACCCCGCGATGGCGTCGCCCGCCAGCCAGCCGCGCTGGTACCGGGGCAGCCACGACGCGATGGGCACCCACCGGGCCATCCGCCCGGGACCCGGTGGGTGCTCCTTCGGCGCCATCGGGGTGTCAGTCGCGCAGGAAGGCCATGCGTACCTCGGCGGCCAGGTCGACGAACGGCTGGCCGCTGACGTCGACCATCGCCCGGTGGATGGTGCCGCCGGTGAAGGGCCAGGGGGCCTGGCCCGGGTAGTCGTCGGTCACCGGTTCGCCGGAGTCCTTGCCGATGGTCAGCCCTTCCCCGGCGATGGAGAACTTGCCGGGCTGGGTCTTGATCCGGCCCTGCCCGACCACCGTCTCGCCCACGTGCAGGGTCAGGGTGCCCTCGGCGGGCATCGTGTCACCCTCGCGCTCGAAGGAGGCCGACAGGACCTTGCGGCCGGCCGGCAGCGGTTCGGTGGACTCGACGATCTGCATGTCGTCGCCGACGAAGTTGTAGACGTACTTGAGCTTGCCGTCCTTGACGTACAGGGCGTGGCCGCCGAACCGGGAGCCATGGGCGAACAGCACACCCTGGGCCTCCGGGCTGTCGATCGTGACCTCCACGCCCACGCTGTAGGAGCGGTTCCTGATATTGGGCGCGACCGACTCGGGCACCTCGGCGATACCCGGGTAGTACACGTACCGGTTCCGCGGCTTGGTCAGCTGCGGCCGGTCGGTGGTGAGGATCTCGATGGCGTTGCGGTTCTCCAGCGGCAGCGCGTTGTACTGGCCCGCCTGCGCCCACCACAGCTGGATGAGTTCCTGCAGCCGCTGCGGCTCCTTGTCGGCCAGGTCGTGGCATTCGCTGGGATCCTCGTCGGTGTTGAACAGCTCCCAGCGCTGCGCCGCGTAGTTCGCCCACATGTCGGGCGCGGACGGCGAGATGGCCGCGGCCTTCCAGCCCTGGTGCCAGATGGCCCGGGTGCCGCCCATCGAGTAGAACTGCGTCTGCTTGTCGGTCGTCGCCGCCGCGTCGTTCAGGGTGGCCTCGAAGCTGACGCCCTCCAGCGGGAACTGCGTGTAGCCCTTCACCGCCTCCGGCGGCTCGATCCCCAGCACCGAGTACAGCGTGGGCACGATGTCGATGGCGTGCACGTACTGGCGGCGCACGCCGCTGGAGGTGATCCGGGCCGGCCAGGACACGATCATCGGGTCGGCCGTCCCGCCCTCCCAGTTCGAGTACCGCTTCCACAGCTTGAACGGAGTGTTGAACGCGCACGCCCAGCCGGTCGGGTAGTGGTTGTATGTCGCCGGGCTGCCCAGTTTCTCCAGATACGGCAGATTGGCCTCGATGGTGTCCGGGACCCCGTTGAAGAACTTGTTCTCGTTGACCGACCCGTTCGGGCCGCCTTCGCCGGAGGCGCCGTTGTCCGACACCAGCACGATGATCGTGTTGTCTAGCTGCCCGGACTCCTCCAGGTGGTCAAGCAGCCGTCCGATCTCATGGTCGGCGTGCGCCAAGAACCCCGCGTAGACCTCGGCCATCCGGGCGAACAGCCGCTTCTCATCGTCGGTCAGGGTGTCCCACGGCCGAACGGTGTCCAGCTCGGGCCAGGCCTTCCCGTCCGCGCTGGTGGCGTCGATGTAGGGGTTGATCGGGGAAAGCTCGGCCTTGTCCGTGATCACCCCCATCCGCTTCTGCCGCTCGAACACCTGCTCCCGGTACGCCTCGTAGCCCATGTCGAACTTGCCGCGGTACTTGTCGATCCAGGCCTTCGGGACCTGGTGCGGCGCGTGGCACGCGCCCGGGCAGTAGTACAGGAAGAACGGCTTGTCCGGCGCGACCGCCTTGGCGTCGCTGATGAACTCCAGCGCCTTGTCGGTCAGGTCCTCCGTCAGGTGATAACCCTCCTCCGGCGACCTGGGCTGGTCGACCGGGTGGTTGTCGTACACCAGGTCCGGGTACCACTGGTTGGTCTCCGCGCCCAGGAAGCCGTAGAACCGCTCGAACCCCCGGCCGACCGGCCACTGGCTCTTCCGCGAGGCCAGGTTCATCTCGTCCTCGGCGGTCAGGTGCCACTTGCCCACCATGTACGTGTTCCAGCCGTGCTCGCCGAGCACCTCGGCGATCGTGGCGCATTCGAACGGGATGTGCCCGTTTGAGCTCGGGAACCCCGACGCCGCCTCGGTGATCGTGGCCATGCCGTTGGTGGTGTGGTTTCGGCCGGTCATCAGGCACGACCGCGTCGGCGAGCACAGCGCCGTGGTGTGGAAGTTGGTGTAGGTCAGGCCGCGCTGCGCGATGCGGTCGATGTTCGGCGTCTCGATCAGCCCGCCGTACGGCCCCATCGCCGAGTACCCCACGTCGTCGAGCACGATGTACAGCACGCTCGGAGTGCCCTCGGGCGCGATCGGCTGAGTATATGGCTCCCAGTCCGGCACGGACTGGGTTATGTCGACGTTGATCACACCGCGGAACGGCTTCGCCATCACTGCTCCTCATACCTTGGCGACCTCACTTGATACGGGTCACTCTGACAGCCAGGCCGGGGGAGCGGCGTCACCCGGAACGAGTGAGCCGGCGCCTTTCATCCTTCCGGGGTGAGTCATCCGGGCCAGGTATGCGCTCGGATGCAGGAGAAGATGCAGGAGAAAGAGTCACACCTTACGGAAGGGACACCTCGAGAATGCCTGAGCTTACCGGGCTGCCCTTCGGGGATACCGCCGACTTCGAGGCCGCCGAACGTGGCCTCATTGACCCCGGGGAACCGGTCATCCGCAACGACAAGGGCGAGGTGATCTGGGACAACGGTTCCTACGGCTTCTTGACCGGGGACGCGCCCGGCACGGTTCACCCGAGCTTGTGGCGTCAGTCCACGCTGGTGGCCAGGCAGGGCCTGTTCGAGGTGACCGAGGGGATTTACCAGGTCCGCGGCTATGACCTGTCCAACATGAGCGTCATCGAGGGCGATACCGGGATCATCGTCATCGACCCGCTGATCTCGGCCGAGACCGCGGCCGCGGCGCTGGCGCTGTACCGCAAGCATCGTGGTGACCGGCCGGTGGTCGCGGTGATCCACACCCACAGCCACGTCGATCACTTCGGCGGGGTGAAGGGGGTCGCGTCCCAGGACGATGTCGACGCGGGCCGGGTCCAGATCATCGCTCCCGAGGGTTTCGTCGAGCACGCGATCTCGGAGAACGTGTACGCCGGCACGGCGATGGGCCGCCGCGCGGGCTACATGTACGGCGCCGCCTTGGCCCGCGGTCCCAAGGGCGGGGTGGGAGCTGGCCTCGGCCAGACGACCTCCACCGGTACCGTCACGTTGATTACCCCGACCGTGACCGTCACGACCACCGGCCAGGAGCTGACCGTGGACGGCGTGCGGATGGTCTTCCAGATGGCTCCGGGCACCGAGGCCCCGGCCGAGATGCACTTTTACTTCCCGGACAAGCGGGCGTTGTGCATGGCCGAGAACGCCACCCACACCCTGCACAACCTGCTGACCCTGCGCGGCGCCCTGGTCCGCGACCCGCACGTCTGGGCGCATTACCTCACCGAGGCGATCGAGTTGTTCGCCGGCCAGTCCGACGTGGTCTTCGCCTCCCACCACTGGCCGACCTGGGGCACCGAGAACATCA
>Ga0335074_10016742_pt1 | contig 10323 bp, 11 predicted proteins | sample Lox_Sample_23_FD_206715 | JGI IMG/M metagenome (GOLD analysis project Ga0335074, IMG submission 206715) | Soil microbial communities from Loxahatchee National Wildlife Refuge, Florida, United States - Lox_Sample_2.3 | ecosystem: Environmental > Terrestrial > Soil > Wetlands | place: USA...
AAGGACGTGTCGCTTCGACGGCCCTTCGACAAGCTCAGGGTGACAATGCATGCTGTCATCCTGAGGTGCATCGCCGCGAACGCGGTGATGCCTCGAAGGACGCGTCGCTTCGACGGCCCTTCGACAAGCTCAGGGTGACAGTGCGCCCTTCGACAGTCCTTCGACAGGCTCAGGACGATGGCTCAGGGTGACAATGCGCCCTTCGACAGCCCTTCGACAGGCTCAGGACGATGGCTCAGAGTGACAGTGCGCCTATCTCGTTGCGACGAGGTAGATCTCGTAGGGATGCGGGGCGATCGTTTTGACGCGGGGACGCGCGTTGCGCACGAGCGGCTCGACCTCGCCGATCCGCTGTTCCGTCGTCTGCACGATGAGCAACGGGAACTTTTCGGCGCTCGAAAGGATGCTTGCGATCGCTCGCGCGTAGGAATGCGTGTCGGCGGCGCGCGCGCCGAGGAGCGAGTCGCGATAGGCGTGTTCGATCGTAAAATAGGGGTTGCCCTGCCACCACGCTTCCCACATCCAGATGCGAGCGTCGGCGCTGCGGAACGAGTTGCGAGGCGGTGGTGCCAGGAAGAGCGCGTCGGCGTTTCGCGCGCTCATGGTCGAAAGAACGTCGCCTTGGCGCACCGTGTTGCGACGCAGGTTCGACGTAACCCACTGCTCGGTTTGACGAATGTACGACCATGCCAGCTCGCTCGGCGGAATGTCTTGCATGTCGTCGGGTGACTGCGTCTTCTGCAGCCAGTAGCAAAACGCGCGCCAGAGGCCCAACACCGCGAGTCCGGTTTGTTGATCGCTGCGCAAATTGCGCACGTTATCGTGCCAGACGCCCAAATAGACGCACTGCTCCTCGGTGAAAAAGACGCCTTCCCACGCCTTGAAGAGATCCAGCGAATAGATTCTTCCCGGCAGCATCTCCACGATCTCCGCGACCTCCGCGTCACGCAAATAGGTGTGATCGTTGGAGATCAAGCCTTCGCCCACGCGCACGAACCATTCGAGCAAGTCGCCGCCGTGCACGGCGATTCCGTGGCGTTTGAGATAGTTCAGGTGCGTGGGCAGCCCCATGAACGGATCGACGAGGCTCTTGCCGTCGTGCTCGAGCAGGATCTCGTGAAGACGGGAAGGCGAGATGCGCCGCGTGCGCTCGGGAAGCTCGATCATGCCCGCTGCTTCGCCACTTCCATCAATGCGCGAACGATCACGGGATCGAACTGCGTCCCCGCGGTGGTATCGATACGTTCGCCGCGATCGAGTCGTTCGAACGCGATCGCGGCGGCTAAGACACCGGCCGCGATCGGAATATCCTTGCGAGCGCGGCCGGAGGGCTTCCCCGTTCCGTCAAACCATTCGCCGCGCGCATCGACGATTGCAGATGCCGCGCGAAGCGATGCAATGGGAAGCGCGAGCGCCGATGCCGCGCGCGCGTTGCGCGCCCGATGGTCGACACCCAGGCGAGCCAGCGGATCGAATGCATCGTCTTCAACGGTCGGCTCATCGACTTCCCCGGCCCCGAATATCCGGCACGCAATTCCGAGCTCGTGCAGCTCTTCGTCGCTCAAGGCGAGAGAAGCCGCGGTGGCATCCGCTAGGAGCGCCACGCGACGCCAACGTCCGTCGACGGCGTTGTGCGCGTCGACGAGGTCGGCAAAGCGTTCGAGCAGCGATTGCGCGTCGGTTGGAGCGTCGAGCAAACCGTCGATCGGCATCTCCGCGATCTCGACGTCACCCGCGGAGAGATGAAACCACATCGTGAACGTCCGCACGGTCTCGGGATTGAACGCGCGGCCGCTCTCGAGCCCGATGTGTCCCAAGACTTCCTCGGGGTCGGCGGCGTGCAAGTAGCGGTCGGCGAGGGCAAGGAACTGCGCCGGCCTGGGAATCCCCGTCCAGCGCAGGCTGTCGGGATAGCCGGTTCCGTCCCACGCTTCGTGCTGCCAGCGTACGATGTCGGGTGTCTCGTGCGGCAGCGCTGCGATCGTTTCGCAAATCCGGGCGCCCTGAGCCGGAACGTCCCAGCTCTCCATCCGCGTAACGCGTTCGGGCAGCGCGTCGCCCTTGCGGAAGGCCCGGTTCCCAATCGCGCCGATGGCATGAAGGCGACCCGCAAGATACAGCGCATGCTGTTCGCTTTCACTCGATCCGGCCGTCTTTGCAAGCGCAACCGCGAGCGAGGCTTTGCGCAGAGCGAACCCCGGCGCGTTGCCCATCGCAGCATCGCCGACCGCGCCAAACCATGCAAGAACGTCGGCCACGAGCGCGCGAGCCGCCCGAGGATCGCCGCCGGTGTCCTGGAATAGCGTCATTGTCTACGCCGTTTACATATTGCCGTGCAGAAACCCTCACACATCTTGGCCGACGGCCGCCTTTCGATGGTGGACGTTTCCCACAAGCCCGTCTCGGCTCGCACGGCGCGCGCGCAGGCGCTCGTGCGTATGTCCCCGCAGGCTGCCAAGGCGTTACGTGAGGCGACGCTCCCCAAAGGCGATGCGTTCGTCGCCGCCCAGCTCGCAGGCGTCCTCGCAGCAAAACAGACCGGCACCTTGATCCCGCTCGCGCACCCGCTTCCCCTTACACATGTCGGCGTTACGTTCGCGTGGCACGACGACGAGTCGCTGCGTATCGAGGCCACCGCATCGACGAACGCGCAGACCGGCGTGGAGATGGAAGCAATGGTTGCCGCGGCCATCGCGGCGTTGACGATTTACGACATGACAAAGGCCGTCGACAAGGGCATCACGATCGAACGCGTACAGCTTCTCTCGAAAACGGGCGGGAAGAGCGACCTTCGAGAGCCCGACGGCGCTCCGGCGGATGACGTTGTTTAAGGCGGCGCTGATCGTTCTTTCCGACCGCGCCGCCGGTGGAGCGCGCGAAGACGGGTGCCTTCCCGTCATGCGCGACGGCTTGGGCGGGAGCTACGAGATCGTCCGCGAGCTCATCTTACCCGACGATCCCGGCGCACTGCAGGCGGAGCTCATCGATCTCGCCGATCGTGGTGCGGCGGAACTGATTCTGACCAGCGGAGGAACAGGTCTCTCTCCGCGAGATCGGACGCCGCAAGCAACCGCCGCGGTGCTCGATTACGAGGTCCCCGGCATCGCGGAGGCGATTCGCGCCGCGTCGATTCCCATCGTCAAGACCGCGATGCTGTCGCGTGCGACCGCCGGCGTACGCCATCGGACGCTGATCGTGAATCTACCGGGAAGTCCGAAGGCCGTGGCGGAATCGCTTGCCGTCGTGGCATCCGTACTTCCGCATGCGCTCGAGCTGCTCGCCGATCGCGACGACGGGCACTAGCGACGTGGACTACGAAGCGGCCGAAGCATACTTGCTCGCCACCATCAATGAAACCGTCTCCCGGCGCATGCCCTATCGTCTCGAGCGGATGCGAACGTTCATGCACGAGCTCGGCGATCCGCAGGAGCAGTATCCTACCGTGCACGTCGGCGGGACCAGCGGAAAGGGATCGACGTCGACGATGATCGCGGCCGCGTTGCAGCGCGCGGGCAAGCGCGTCGGCCTACATACCAAACCGCACTTGCGCTCGATGCGGGAGCGCGCGCGTATCGACGGCGTGGCGATCGACGAAGAACGCTTTGGCGCGTTGCTCGAGGAGATGATGCCCTCGATCGAGCGCACCACGCAAGTCGCCGGCCGTCCGACCTATTACGAGACGCTGCTCGGATTGACGCTGCTCTACTTCGCGCAAGAACGCGTCGACGTCGCCGTCGTCGAGGTCGGGCTAGGCGGCCGCCTGGACGGCACCAACGTGATCGTACCGGCCGTTGCCGCGATCACGTCGGTCGGGCTCGATCACACCGACGTTCTCGGCGACTCGATCGAAGAGATCGCTTTCGAAAAAGCCGGGATCGCAAAGCCCGGCGTGCCGCTCGTGGTCGCCGTCGAAGACCCCGTGGCGTACGCCGTGATAGAAGAACAAGCGCAGCGCGCCGGCGCGCCGTTGATCGATGCGCGATCGGCGGCGATTCCGGTGAGCGCCGAGCGTCTCGAACGCGACGGGCAAAGCTTCGAGGTCCACACGCCGCAGGGGCGGTACACGATTCAGACGCGAATGCTCGGAACGTTTCAACGCCGCAATGCGGCCACGGCCATCGTCACCATGGAGGAGCTCTCCGATCGTCTACGTCCAAGTCGCGAACAGATTGAAAGCGCTTTTGCCGACCTCGTCATACCCGGGCGCATGGAGATCTATCCCGGCCATCCGACGCTCGTGTTCGACATCGCGCACAACGCTGAGAAGAGCGAGCAGCTCGTACACTCGTTGCGCGAACGCTTCGACGGCAAGCACTTCACCTTCGTCGTGGCGATCGGAACTAGCAAGGACGCGCTCGGAATCCTGCGCGTGCTCGCGGAGCTCCCGGCGAACTTCGTTTTCACGTCGTTCGACGCCGCCGGACGCGAAGCAACCAGTCCGATGCGTCTGCTGCGCGTGGTCGAGTCGATCGGCGGCTGGGGACGCAGCGTCGGCGATCCGGTGGAAGCGCTCGCCGTTGCGCGGCGCAGCGCCGGAGCAGAAGACGTTATCGTCGTGACGGGCTCGACGTTTCTCGTCGCGGCTCTGCGGGAATGGTGGCTGGTCGCGGCGTGATGCGCCTGCGCGGGCGAAAATTCGCGTGGGGCGAGCGAACGTATCTGATGGCGATCGTCAACGTCACCCCGGATTCGTTTTCGGGCGACGGAAATACGCAGACCGGTGAAGCAATCGCATACGCGGTGCGTCAATGGAAGGCAGGCGCCGATATGGTTGACATCGGTGGAGAGTCGACGCGCCCGGGCCACGAAGCCGTCGATGAGGATACCGAGATGTCACGCGTGCTGCCGGTGATCGCCGGCGTGCGATCGCGTGTACCCGATGCCGTGATCTCCGTGGACACCTATAAGCCGGCCGTCGCTCGAGCCGCTCACGCGGCCGGCGCGGACCTCATCAACTCCGTATGGGGCGCCCCCGAGGAGTTACTCGCCGTCGCTGCCGAGCTCGAGATGCCGATCTCCGCCATGCACAATCAGCGCGGCACCCACTACGACGAAGACGTGGTCGAAGCGGTCCTCGCGTTTCTGCGCGACTGCGCGCAGCGCGCGCTCGTCGCCGGCATTCCCCCGGAGCGGATCATGGTCGATCCCGGTATCGGCTTCGGGAAGACGCCCAATCACAACATTCGACTGCTGCGAAACCTCGCCCGGATCTGCGAGTTGGGCTTTCCGACGCTGCTCGGTACGTCGCGCAAATCGACGATCGGCAAGCTGACCGGTCGCGAGCCGCACGAGCGGATCTACGGCACGGCGGCGACAACGGCGCTGGGCATCGCCGCCGGGATCGACATCGTGCGCGTGCACGACGTCGCGCAAAACCGCGACGTGATCAGCGTATCGGATGCGATCGTGCGTGACTGGAGGCCGAGCGGATGGATCGGATAGTCCTGCACGATATCATCGTCGAGGGGCGACACGGCGTGAATCCGCGCGAGCGCGAACGCGCGCAGCCGTTTCGCGTCGACCTCGTGCTGCATCTCGATCTCTCGCGCGCCGCGCAGAGCGACGATCTGCACGACACCGTGAACTACGCCGCGGTTCACCGCAAAATCGTCGAGATCGTGCAGACGCGCTCGTATGCGTTGCTCGAGCGCTTGGCGGCTGCCATTCTGGACGAAGTAGCGGCCGACGAAAGGATTCGTTGCGCCGATATTTCGATCGCGAAACCGGGATTGCTCGACGGTGCGACGCCGTCGGTTCGGCTCGTGCGCGAACGCGAGCCATGGCCTTAGGCAACCCATGACGGTTGCGCGCGCCTACATCGGGATCGGATCGAATCTCGATGATCCCATTCGGCAAGTTCGCAGCGCTATTACGGCGCTGCGGGCGGTCGGGGCGGTCGTGGCCGCCTCGTCGCTCTATCGCACCGCGCCGTGGGGTAAGACGGAACAGCCCGAGTTCGTCAACGCTGCCGTCGCACTCGACACGCGGATGGCGCCGCGTCAACTCTTACACGCGCTCAAGTGGCTCGAGCGCGATCTCGGACGAGACGAGCCCCACGAACGCTGGGGACCGCGGCGTATCGACTTCGACATCCTCGCCTATGGCGACCAGCGCGTCGACGAGGACGACCTCGTCATCCCGCATCCGCGCCTGCGCGAGCGCGCGTTCGCGCTCGTGCCGCTGGCCGAGATCGCTCCGCAGTACGCGCCGCTGCGCGACGCGTTACCGGCCGCAGAGCTCGCGGGAGTGTCGGTGATTGGCTAGTATTCGGAGCTTGCGGTTGGTCGCGTTCGGCATGTGCGCGCTCTTGGGAATCGCACCCACGCCGCAGCCGCTGCGCTGGGTCGGAACGTGGGAATCCGCGCCCGTCTGGGCCGATCCCGCGGCCACATTTACCGACGTCACGTTGCGCGAAGTCATTCATGCGAGCATCGGCGGCAGCCGCGTGCGCGTTCGCTTCTCGAACACCTTCGGCACGCAGCCACTCACGATCGCGCGAGCGTCGATCGCTTTGCGTCAACGCGATGCGCAGGCCGGGTCCATCCCGCTTGCGCTAACGTTTGGGGGCTTCGCGTCGATCGTCGTGCCGCCGGGCGCCCAGGTGCTTTCCGACCCGGTCGATCTGCGCGTACCGGCACGACGCGATCTGCTGATCAGTCTCTATCTACCGGGGCCGACGGGACCTGCGACGGAACACGTTCTCGCATTCCAAACCAATTACGCAACGCAGGGCGATCACGTCTCGGATATGTCCGGCGCGGTCTTTTCGACGACCTACACCACGTGGTATTTCTTATCGGGCGTCGACGTTGCGACGACTCGACCGGCGCAAGCGCTCGTCGCCTTCGGCGACTCGATCACCGATGGTGCGCGCTCGCGGCCGAACGAAAACGGTCGCTGGCCCGACGTCTTCGCGTCGCGCGCGCAGGGTATCGGCGTGCTCAACGCGGGCATCAGCGGCAATCGGATCCTTCGTGACGGCGGCGACTACGGGGTCGACGCGCTCGCACGCTTCGATCGCGACGCGCTGACGCAAACCGGCGTACGAACGGTGATCGTATTGCTGGGAATCAACGACATTCAGCAACGCCCACGGGAGGCTGATCCGGCGCGCATCGAAGCCGGATTGCTGCAACTCACGACGCAAGCGCACGAACGCGGCCTCTCGGTACTGATCGGCACGCTCATGCCGGTCGAGGGCTCGTACGCGTACTCGCCGCAGATCGAGGCGACGCGCGAAGCCGTAAACCGGTTCATCCGCGCGAGCAGAATGTTTGATGGGGTCTGCGACTTCGACAAGGCGCTTCGCGATCCGAGCGATCCGCACCGGCTGCTGCCCGCCTACGACGGCGGCGACCACTTGCATCCAAGCCCGGCGGGGTTGCGCGTGATGGGCGAGCTGGTTTACGAGAAGTGCTTCCCTACGAGACGTGTTTGATCAGTGGGTTGGCTTCCTCGCGGTTCGTGACTTCGTAGAGCCGCTTGTGAATGAACACGTCGAGCAGCAGCGGGTCGATCTTGCCGCGCTGCGCAAATTCTTTGGCGAGGATGTCGAGCGCGCGTTCGGTCGACATGCCTTTTTTGTAAGGCCGGTCCGACGCGGTCAGCGCGTCGTAGACGTCGCTGATCGTCATCATGCGCACCTGCGGCTTGATCGCCTCGCCTTTGAGTTTGCGCGGGTACCCGGTGCCGTCGAGATGCTCGTGATGACCGTAGGCCAGATCGGCGACGTCACGCCATGGCGTCTCTTGCCACGGGATCTCGCGTAGGAACAGAAACGACTGCGTGACGTGCTCTTGCATGCGGTTGCGCTCGTCGTCGGAGAGCGAGCCGCGCGGAATCGTCAGGTAGTCGTATTCGAACGGCTCGAGAAGCGCGCGTGGCCCGTCGACGTCGCGGTAGCGGCGATCGAGTGCCTTGAGCAGGTTCTCGTCGGCGGCGTCACCGACGACATTCGGCTCGTTCGCCGCTTCGATTTTCGTCAGCAGCTCGCGCAGCAGCTCCTTGTCTTCCGCTTTACGCGCCTGTTCGAGCGCGAGCAGGAAGCGCAGCCGGATCGTGTCGAGCCGGCCGTCGGGCAGCTTCTTCGCCTTTCCGAAGATGTATTCGGGAACGGCGACCTTCCCGAAATCGTGCAGCAGCGAGGCGTAGCGTACTTCACGAACTTGCTCGGGTGTGAAGTGTAGACCGGCGAGCGGACCCGAGTCGATGCCGTTGATCGCTTCGGCCTGCGCAACCGTCAACGCCGCAACCCGCTCCGAGTGGCCCTGCGTCGACTTGTCGCGCACTTCGATCGCCTTGACCGACGCGTGAACGAAGCGTTCGAAAAGATTTTGAATCGCGTCGACCAGGCGCGCGTTTTCCATGGCGACCGCCGCTTGCGACGCCAGCGCCGTCAGCAGCCGCTCGTCGTGCTGATCGTAGGCGTGAACGATCTCCTCGGTGTGCGCCGGCGACTCGAGCTCGGTATGGAACGTCGGCTTGCGGTTGATGAGCTGAATCGCGCCGATGACGTTGCCTTGCAAGTTGCGCATCGGCACGCAAAGGATCGATTTGGTGCGATAGTTGTTCTTGTCGTCGAAGGCACGGTTGAAGCGGTACGGTGACGACTCGGGAATCGCATACGCGTCTTCGATGCGAAGCGGCTCGCCGGTAACGGCGACGTAGCCTGCGATCGAGGTTGTCGAGAGCGGCAGCAGGGCATTCATCAAGACACCGTCGTCGCCCGGGCCGGTCTGCGCGACCGCGAAGCGCAGCCGTTTGGTGCCGTCGTGCTCTTCGATCACAAAGAGGCTGCCGGCGTCCGAGCCGGTGAGTTCGCGCGCCTTGCGCACGATCAACCGCTGCAGCGTCGGCAAGTCGCGTTCCGACGAGAGCGAGCGCCCAATCTCGAGCAACTCTTCGCCTTCGCGCGCCGTGCGCGTCATCGTGCGTGCGCTCTCGACCTTCGCCGCGGTTCGCAGCGCCGCCAACAGGGATGCGCCCGTCACCGGCGGATGCATGATCGCGACGACCTCGGGATCGTCCGCCATCCAAGCAAGAGCGGCGTGTTGGGGAGGCAACACGACGATAGCGGTCGCCGGTGGAGCGCCCAGGGTTTTCAAGCCCCCGCGCTCGCGCAACCGTTTGAAATCGACCGCATGCACCGAGACTCCAACGTTGCCCAGTAAGAGGGGCAGCTCACCCAGGTCGAGGTCATGCGGATAGAGGACCAGTGTTGCCACGAATCTATCCTCGTTCCTGATAGGGAGATTCGCCAGAGCCGGAGGGCGGGTCCCGCAAGGCGAAGGGCCGGGGAATGTCTGAGCAGCACGCCGCTGAGCAGCACCCCACCCCGATGCTCGCGCAGCGCGTGCGCGCGCTGGCGGAGCTTTTCGTGGAAACCGACCTCCTGCGCTTGCGGATCGAACGCGAGGGGGAAGAGATCGAACTAGGGCGGCGCACCTTGCACCCCGACGTCGTTCCCCAGATTCCACACGACCTTACCGCCTTCGAAACGCACGCCGTCCGCGCCGAAGCGATCCGAGCGGATCTCGTCGGCATCTTTCATCTCAGCCGGCCGGTACCGTCCGAGGGAGATCTTCTCGAGAGTGACCGCGAACTCGCGTTCATCGAAGCGCTCGGCATTCGTAATCCGGTGCGAAGCCGCGGTCCGGGGCGCATTCTTTCCGTCAAGCGAGTCGACGGCGAGCCCGTGGAGTACGGCGCCGTGCTCTTTGAGATCGATCGCGGATAACGAGGGGCCCGAACCATTTTTACCAAGGTGCTCATTGCCAATCGCGGCGAGATCGCGCTGCGCATCAACCGCGCCTGCCAAGAGCTGGGCGTGCGGACGGTCGCCATCTTCTCGCAAGCCGATCGCGAGTCGCTGCACGTGCGCCTCGCCGATGAAGCGTTTTGTGTCGGACCCGGTCCGGTTGCGCGTTCGTACCTCAACATTCCCAACATTATTTCGACCGCACTGATCACCGGATGTGACGCGATTCATCCGGGTTACGGATTCTTGGCCGAAAACGCGCGCTTCGCGCAAATCTGCGCCGATCATGGTCTGACGTTCATCGGGCCCCGTCCCGACGTCATCGCCGCGATGGGCGACAAGGCCACGGCGAAGCGGGTGATGCGCGAAGCGGGCGTCGCGACCACGCCCGGCACCGATATCCTCGAATCGGTCGACGACGCGCTGCACGCCGCCGATCGGATCGGCTACCCGGTGCTGCTCAAAGCGACGGCCGGCGGGGGCGGCAAAGGAATGCGCGCGGTCGAGAGCGCGAGCGACATGGAGCGCGCCTTCGCCGGGGCCACGGCGGAGGCCGAGGCCAGTTT
>Ga0335074_10016743_pt1 | contig 10322 bp, 7 predicted proteins | sample Lox_Sample_23_FD_206715 | JGI IMG/M metagenome (GOLD analysis project Ga0335074, IMG submission 206715) | Soil microbial communities from Loxahatchee National Wildlife Refuge, Florida, United States - Lox_Sample_2.3 | ecosystem: Environmental > Terrestrial > Soil > Wetlands | place: USA: Florida...
ATCACCTGCAGAGCGGGACGAATCGTATCGGGATAGTTCTGACTAACCCCGGCGACCACGGCATCGGCATCGCCCATGCGCACCATCATTGAGGCAAAGATGTTGCGGTCGCTCATCAGTTCTTCGGCGGTGTTCTCCGTTATGCCGCGACGCTGGCGCAGCCGGTGGAACTCCCTCACATATTCGTGCCGCCGCGCGGCGGTCTCCGGATTCACGATCGTCACGTCTTCCAGCGAGACCTCCAACTCTGCCGCTTTGGCTTGAATCTCACGCGGTCGGCCGAGGAGGATCGGATAGGCGATTCTTTCCTCGATCAGCCGGTGACAAGCTCGAAGAATCTTCTGGTGTGCGCCTTCAGGAAAGACCACCCGTTTAGGACTGGCCTGGGCCTTGTGAATCATCAGGCGCATCAGTTCGTGTGCCCTGCCGAGCCGCTTTTCAAGTGCTTCCCGGTATTCCACCAGGTCCACTGGATTCTGTGCCACGCCGGTTTCCATCGCCGCCTTGGCAACGGCGACCGCTTCCCAGATCAGTACACGCGGATCGAATGGCTTGGGAATGATGTAGTCAGGCCCGAACTTCAGCGTCGTGACGCCATAGGCCCGGCATACCGAGTCGGGCACATCGTCCTTTGCCAGGGCGGCCAGCGCGTGCGTCGCGGCCAGCTCCATTTCCGCATTGACGTTGCTGGCGCGTACATCGAGCGCGCCCCGGAAGATGAAAGGGAAGCCCAGGACGTTATTCACCTGGTTTGGATAGTCGGAGCGGCCGGTGGCCATGATGATGTCGTCGCGGACGGCCTTCGCTTCCTCGTAGGTAATCTCCGGGTCGGGATTGGCCATGGCGAAGACCACTGGCTGCGGCGCCAGCGAAGCAATCATCTCCCGCGTGAAGGCGCCCTTGACGGAGCAGCCGAGTAGAACGTCAGCGCCCCTTGCGGCTTCAGCGAGAGTGCGCATCGGCGTCTCATGCGCGAGCCGCTCTTTGTAGGGATTCATTCCCTCCTTGCGCCCTTTGTAGATCACGCCCTTGGTATCTACCATGGTGAGGTTCTCGCGCCGGACTCCGAGGAGAAGATAATGTTCTGCGCAGGCAATGCCAGCCGCCCCGGCACCGTTGACCACCACCTTGATCTCATCAATCTTCTTGCCCGTCAGCTCCAGCGAATTTAATAAGGCCGCACCGGAGATGATGGCCGTGCCGTGCTGGTCGTCGTGAAAGACGGGGATCTTCATGGTCTTGCGCAGCGTCTGCTCGATCAAAAAACATTCCGGCGCCTTGATGTCTTCCAGGTTGATGCCGCCGAAGGTGGGCTCCAGTAACTGGCAGGTCCTGATCACTTCGTCGGGATTGGTGGTGTCGAGCTCAATGTCAAAGACATCAATGTCTGCGAATCTTTTGAATAGGACGCCTTTGCCCTCCATGACCGGCTTGCTGGCCAGCGCACCGATGTTGCCTAGACCGAGAACCGCCGTTCCATTACTGACCACAGCGACCAGATTGCCCTTCGCGGTGTACTTGAAAACATCCGGCGGGTTCTTCGCAATTTCCAGGCAGGGCACAGCCACGCCTGGTGTATAAGCCAGGCCGAGATCGCGCTGCGTGAGACATGGCTTGGAGGGAACTACCTCCAGCTTTCCCGGGCGCGCTCCACCGTGATAGTCGAGAGCATCCTGTTTCGCGATCGCCATGACAACCTCCAATTTCACTTACATAACTTCGAATGGAAAACCAGGAGCCTGTTTCTCACCTTGCATACGCATTGCTCGGGATAGGACACAGGCAATAAGAATCGCTTTCCTCACCCACCGCAGTAATTGCAATCCCCGCTTCGACAGCCTGTCTGTGACGCTTGACCGAGGCCAATGTGGCCCTCGCCTCGAAAGAGGAACCTCCTGGCGGAGGGCGTTCACACCGGGGTGCAATCGAAGCATTTTGCCGCTGTTTCTATCGATCTCCAGCCACTTGCAAAAGGTCTCAGAATTCCGTATCTCGCGCGGTCCGCTGGAATGCTTGCCGCCGAAGCCAATGTGCCAACCCCTGGTGCGAGGACTGTCTCCGTATTTCAGGTCAATCGACGTGCGCCTCAGCCTGACATGGAGTAAGGACGAGGCCTTCGCCTTGTTGAATCGCCATTTCGAGATGCCGTCTGCCTCGACTCCGGCGTCTCGCAAATTCTTCGCGCCTTCAATCAACTTCTGCATTGGCGCAAGAGGTTCTTCTGCAGTGGCCGCCTGGTTCACACCCGCATCACTTCAATGCCGAGGTTCCGGAACGGAGCCACCATCTCATCCGTTGCTCCCGTGTCGGTAATCAGCTTTTTGAGTTTGCCGGCCTCGCAGATCCGCCAGTCTGCCACAACCCCGAGCTTTGTATGGTCAACTACCGCAATGTGACGGCGCGCGTGGCGCACCATCGCTGCGTTCAATTCAGCCTCGTCTGAACTGAAGCAGCTCAGGCCCCACTCCGCGTCTATGCCATCGGCACCCACAAACATCGTGTGGATAATCATGTTCTCCAGGCTGCGGATTGCGGTCGGACCCACCAGTGAAAACCATTCGCCATGAAGATGGCCACCGGTGACAAATACATTCACGTCCTTGCGTTTTGAAAGCTCCATCGCGATGTTGGCAGTGTTGGTCACTACCGTGATCCTGCTGTTGAGTGGCAAGCCTCGTATAACCTCCGCCGTGGTCGTACCCGGTGTAATCGCAATCGTCTCTCCGGGTGAGATCAGGGCCGCTGCAGCGCGGCCGATGCGCCGTTTCTCATTGGCCTGTCGTTCCATCTGTTCCAGAAAAGAACGGTCCTTCTTGAACGGTTCATAGAACAATGGCTCAATCGAAACAGCTCCGCCATGAGTTCTCCGCAAAAGCCCGCGCTGTTCCAGCTGATCGAGATCGCGGCGTATCGTCACCACCGACACTTTGAAACGCTCCGCCAGGTCCTCCACCACCACTGAACCGGCTTGCTGCAGCGAAGTGAGGATCAACCCCGTCCTCTGTTCCTGGGTGTCCTTTTTCTGCGCCGTCTCGGCAGGTTGTTCGGTTTTGATCGTTTTCTTCTGCTTCAAGCTCTTTCTCACGCTTCATCTCCCCCACGTCTGCTGAATTTCCTCAAGAGTCTTGCCCCGCGTCTCCGGCACGATTCTCAACACAAATAGAAAGCTGAGAGCTGAAAGAGCGGCAAAGATCGCAAAGGTACCTGAAACGCCCAGTGTGCGAACCAGAGATAGGAATGTGAATGTCACCAGGAGGGTTCCGGTCCAGAGCGCTGAGGTAGCCAGAGATGCCGCTCGTCCGCGGATCTTGTTCGGGAAGATTTCAGAGATCACAACCCACGGGACCGGCCCCATTCCGAACGCGAAAAATGCAATATAGCTGATCACGCTCCCCAAAACGATCAGAGTAGAAATCCCGGGGATCTTGAAAGCCGCCACTAAAATGGCGAGGGAAATAAACATGCCGCCACTGGCGGTAAGCAGCATCGGCCTTCTGCCCCAGCAATCGAGGAAGCGCATGGCAATGACTGTGCGGATCAGGTTGGCGAAGCCGATGGTTACGCTCGACAGCAAGGCTGTGTTGGTGGTTTGTCCTCTGAACTGCTCGCTGATCAAAATCGATCCGTAATAAAGGACCGCGTTCACTCCGGTGATCTGGCTGAGGATTGCGAGTCCCAGTGCGATGGTGAGCGGTTTGCGCATCGGCCGGGAGAAAACCTCATGCCAGGATCCTCCTTCGCCGCTGGCAGCCTCTTCCACCTCGGCAAGTTGTCGGGCGGCTTCCACCGTTCCGTACAGCCGTTCGAGCACCTGCTTGCCCTGCTCGCGCCGCTCATGGCCGATTAGCCAGCGTGGGCTTTCGGGAACCGCCAGCAGCCCGATGAAAAGTATCAGCGCAGGAATCAAAGCAATCCCGATCATCCAGCGCCAGCTCTCGCTGAACCAGCCGGCAAAGCTCCAATTGACCAGATAAGCGATCAGGATGCCAATCACAATTGCCAACTGATTCATTGAAACCAGGGTTCCCCGATTGCGCGCCGGCGCAATCTCCGCAATGTACACCGGTGTCAACACTGAAGACAGACCAACCGCCAGTCCGCCCGCCAGGCGCCCCACCGAAAACACCGTCACAGAATGGGCCAGCGTGGCCAGCACGGTTGACGCGCCAAAAACCACCGCAGTCAATATCAGTGATTTCCGCCTTCCGAAGCGATCGCCGATCAGGCTGGCGCCGGCTGCCCCCAGAAGGCACCCCAGTAGCAGTGCGCTCGTTGCAATCTCCATCGACGCGTTATTCAAGCCAAAAGCTCCGCGCAGAAAAACCAATACTCCGCTGATCACTGCCGTATTGAAGCCCAGCAGGAATCCCGAAATCGCCACGATCGTGGCGAGAAATATCACGTAACCCGTCGAATGGGCGCTCATACGTGCAGAATCGTTCATTGCAGAGCCCTGCATATCGTTATGTCCTTGGTTTTAGAACGATACAGTTATATACGAAAACACCTGTGTTCGAAATTGGCGAAAACGAAATTATTTGTCTGGATTAGTAAATCAGGCCGCCTCTTTAGATGTTTCCTTAGAACCTGTATAAAAACTCGCGTTGCATTGAAAGGGCACGACTTTAGTCGTGCCGCAAGTGGCTAAAAATATGAGAGGGCTTTAGCCTCTGAGGGAAGCATTTTGCACCTGACCGCACGCCTCCGAATAGTTTTTATACAGGTTCTTCGATCTACCCGCGCATGCAGAATCCCTGCGCATGGGTGGGTTTTCTGGATCGGATGCGTTCTAATTAAGCATAAAAGAACAATTAGATTGACTGTTATTGTTGCAAACGAAAGCCATCGTTTGCTAATATGCGGGTTACTATGGATGACATCACCGGCGCCCAGGCCTCTACCCGGATTTTGGATCCATCGGTCATCGTTGACTGGAGCCGTGGCTTGATCGCGGGCCAACCCATTCAGGAAAGCCACAAGACTCTGAATGATCTACGGCACGTCTTCCACGACCGGTCCGCATTTTCCCGGCTCGATCCCCTCCAGGAGGTTTACCGGGTGCGCTGGTGGTCGCCCGATCCTCCCGGAACTGAAGGAGGCCTCTTCTGGGGTCTCACAATCATCCACCCCGGCAAAGTGGGCGACGAGTACTTTATGACGCACGGTCACTTTCACGCCAATCGCACCCGGGCTGAGTTTTACGGAACGGTTTCGGGGGACGGTATGCTCATTCAAATGGATGCGGATCGCGAGACCTGGAGCGAGATCATAATGCCGGGCAGCTTGCACTATGTGCGCGGCGATTACGGACATCGAATTGCCAATTGCGGTTCGACGCCGCTGGTCGTTTGGGCATCATGGCCGAGCGACGCGGGATACGATTACCGCACCATTATCGAAAAGGGATTTGGCGCGCGCCTGGTCGAGCGCGACGGGAAGGCGGTGCTGGTTGCCGGCATCTGACTCGCTGAGCTCGCTCGCCTTCGATCCCGGACTCGATGTTCGGCCTCGAAGCAGCGATCTGTCGTTCGAATACGGACCGGGAGTCTTCGGGCCGCCATCCGAATTGCGCAAGCTCGACGATATTCGCAAAAGTCTGCGCGATCCAATGTGCGACGGCCCAGATCCCGCTTATGGAATTGCGATGGATGTCGGTAAACTGTCTCACCGCTCCGAACTCACTCGAAGGTCCCTGCTCTTCGGTCTTGTCGCTTATGCTCCTGGGTTGCTCGGCCGCGAACCGGTGCGCAGCCAGGGGCACATTCACGCGGTCGCTCCGCATTGTGGCTGGTCGACGCCGGAATTGTTTGAAGTCTGGGAAGGGTGCGCCATCATTTACGCCCAGCAATCAGTCGGCGATCACCCTGGCAAATGCCTCGCCGTCAAAGCCGGCCCGGGAGATCAGGTTGTTATGCCGCCTGGCTGGGCCCACTATGTGATCAACGCGGGCATCACCACTCGCCTCGTTTTTAGTGCGCTGTGCGAACGGGAGTACGGCTTCATTTATGACGGTGTTCGCGCGCGCGGCGGACTGGCCTGGTACCCATTGGTGAATGGGCAGAAGATCGAGTGGGAGGCTAATCCTCACTATGCGCTCTCCACGCTCGAGCTCCACCAACCACGCCCTTATCCTGAGCTCGGCCTCGATGCTGCCATTCCCATCTACAAGCAATTTGAATTAAACCCCGATCGCGTGCAATGGGTATCTGAGCCCGGTCAACTCGAGGCGATCTGGCCTGACTTTGAGCCCTGATGCGCCTCAGAAGCTCCCGCTCGAAGACAGCCAGAGCCTCAGGTTAATTGCCGATGTCATGCCCAGCGGCCTAAAGCAGCGTGCGTCATTCTCTATCCTCGAATCGCCGACCCGCTTCAGCAGTGTCTCTCTCACCACCAAACCATGGGGCACGCGTGGATGGAGGGCGCGATTCGTTCGCGGGCCCAGTTCCAACGGGGCTGTATTCTGGGATCGTAGCTTCCTTCAGGCCCGCACGCTGGCCTGCACGGTTCCATATTCCCTGCCTTGCGTCGGCTTCGATGGACGCACCGTGTAGGCGCCCACCGCTGCCGGCACGATAAAGGTCTCTGCGTAGTGAATCACAAACGGAGCAAAGGCTCCCGTGGGGCTTTCCACCACAACTTCGTCGCCTTCCACCAGGTTCAATACGTGAACGGTCCCGTTTGTATTGTGAGGGACTGCTCCGACGAACCAGTGACGCCGCGTTTCAATGAACTCCAGTTCATGCAGACCCGTCCTTTCCTCACGCCAGCCATCTCCGGTCCCAACCTGTTCTACGCGGTTGATCAGCGACTGCTGCACCCACTTCGTCGTGCGATTCCATTGAATATTGTTCGCGCCGTGATCCAGATGAATCGGCCGCGGCCGCCCGTCCAGGCCCAGCCTGCCCCAATCCCACAGTTTGAATGTGAAGATGTATGGCGTCGCGCTGATCTCCAGCACCATGCTGTTCCTCCCGGAACAGTGCACCGTTCCCGCCGGAATCAGAAAGTGATCATGCTTGCGTGCAGGAAAGCGATTGACGTATTCCTCCGCCGGAAATTGAAATTCCTCTTCCTGCGCTCGCCGCAGGTCCCGCAGCATGGCCTCCCGATCGATGCCTTCCTTCAACCCGAGATACACGCGCGCTCCCTCTTCAGCGTCCAGCATGTAGTAGCTCTCATCCTGCGTGTAATCCATACCGAAATGCTGGCGAATATACGAGGTGAGCGGGTGCACCTGCAGCGAGAGATTGCCCCCTCCCATAGTGTCGAGAAAGTCGAATCGGATCGGGAACTCCGCGCCAAATCGCTTGTATACGCTTTCGCCCAGCAACTCCTCAGGGTGCGAAAGCACCAGGTTGATTGCCGGTATCTCCACACGCTCTTCGCCGAACGCCAGAAGCAGGCTGTTTTCTTCCGGTACGCAGTCAAAGCACCACGCGTGGTTGGGCGCACCGTCCGCCGGCACTCCGCACACGCGCTCCATCCAGTGCCCGCCCCACGGGCCGGGATCGAAAAAAGGAACTACCCTGAATGGTCGAGTTATCGCTCGCTTCAGGCTCTTGCGATAAACATCGCCGGTGATTGCCTTGGGCCGCCCGCGCACATTCGTGTCCAGCAGCAATTCGATGCCGTTGTGCAGCCGCACCTTGAGCCGGTCCGCCGATCGCCAGTCAATAAAAAATGCGCGCTTGTACTTCAGCGACGGAGGGTCGTCCAGATTCTTCGTGCCCAGATTGCCGATTTCGTTGCGCCGCTGCCGCAACTGGATCTCCCAACGCGCCAGGTCCGCATACACCAGGAACGATGCGTGAGGAGAAACTAGCGAAGCTCCGCTGCCGATCACCACCACTGAATCTTCTTGCGCCACGCTTCGCCGTGCCGCTGCAAGCTTCTGCTCGTCGAAGAAGTCTTCGATTTCGAACGAATTCATCTGGCCAAACACCGGATCATCGCCCAGAACCGGCTTGGTCATTGCGTCAATCTCGTTCGCAGTGCGCAGCAGGCTCTCGGTCGTCACCATCCGGACGCCGGACATTTGTAGACTCAGGCTCTCCAGAATCTCATGCAGGTGAACGCCGGGATAGCACTCGATTGCGACCACGCCGCGCGGCAATACGCGCGGCCTCAGATACTCTGCAATCGACACCCAGCCGGTCAGGCATTCTGATCCGTCGCCGGACTCGATAGAGGGGAACCTATCGTACACCGTTATTCTCCTGCTCAAATAGAGGAATCACTCCAACCAGAGCCGCATCGTTGCCTAACTGCGCGGCTCGCACCTGCACCTTGCCCCACGGTGTCCATGCGTACCGGTTCACGTAGTCCTGAATGAACGGAATAATGATCTCCGCGCTCTGCATCACCCCACCCCCGTAAACCAGCAGCTCCGGATCGAACGCGTGAATTGCGGCTACCGCTGCGGCGCCCCACACATTCAGGCAGTGGTGCTGAATCTCTCTCGCAATACTGTCTCCCCCGGCCGCGGATGAAAAGAGATTCTCAAAGTTAATTGTCAGTTGTGCCAGCGCGCTCTCCGCGAACCCCGGCCAATCGTGGCAGATGATCGGCAACGCCCATCCTGATGCCTCTGACTCCGCGCAGCCAAGTCCGCCGCAGGTGCAACGCCGTCCGCCAACCCTCACCGGCATGTGTCCTCCCAGCACGCCTGCCTGGCCGTGCTTGCCGTGCAATAACTTTCCATCAATCATGGCCACGCCGCCTATTCCCGTACCCAGCGTGAACATCACCACCTCGCTTTGCTGTTGCGCCGCGCCCGCATAGCACTCGCCCAGGAGCGCTAACCGAGCATCGTTCTCGAGTTTGAGGGGAAGACCGAACTGGCTTCTGGCCCAATCCCTCAAATCGATCTCAACCGCGTCGTTGAACTTCTCATTCGTCGACGACACCCGCGCATTCCGGGCGTTGACAAGTCCACAAAATCCGAATCCGACTCCTTGCGCCGAACTATCTCGATTCAACCGTTCCAGCGAAGCTGCAATCAATGGCAGAATCGGCCCCAGCGCTGTCAAATCGTGGATCGCCACCAGCTCTTTCGCCAGAACTCGAGCATCTTCAACAAGCGCGCATTCAGCGTGGGTCCCTCCCAGGTCAACCGCGAGAACTCTCATGGTCTTCCGCTCTCCTTCACGCCAAAGGATCTTAGCCGGCAGCTATCGCTGGCCACCGCAAACCGAGCCGCATGCTTCCTGGCCGGGTTCCCGGCGGACAGTCCCACTTCCATGGAATGGTTAACCCGCTTTACAGTTATCCACTTGGTCCCCAGCGAGTTCGCCAAACCAGGACTTAGTGTCATTAGTGCAGACTGCGAGAACATGGATTAGATTCATTCATGTTGAATACCAAAGGATTCATCTCGGTCATGATAGCAGAGATGTTCGTTTCGTATGTAAAAGAAACTAATCATGATCGAATCATGAAATATCGCCCATCCCAGTAGCCAATATGAAGACCCTTCCGGCCGCCTGCCGAGGTCCGCATAGGCCCTTTGAGCGACAATGGGGGAAATCTGTAGAGCTCCGTCCCGGAAAGTAGCGACGCTCATGTTCGCGCACAGCAGGGAATGGTAGCAAGTTGTAAGTGACGGAATCGAGAGGAGGCGCATTTATGGCTTTTACGCGGCGAGAGTTTTTGACCGGCTCGTTGCTAACCGTTGGCTGCGCGTTTGCGGCGGGAGAGTCTGCGGCGCCGCCCGCGCCGTTTGGCGCCTTGCCTTCAGCACGGCAACTGCGCTGGCAGCGAATGGAAACGAACGCATTCCTGCATTTCACCGTGAATACCTTTACCGACAAGGAATGGGGCGACGGAGATGAGGACCCGAACGTTTTCAACCCGGTAGGATTCGATGCGGATGCCATCGTGCTTGCGTTGAAGGCCGGCGGAATGAAGGGCGCAATCCTTACCTGCAAGCACCACGACGGTTTTTGTCTCTGGCCCACGCAAACCACGGACCACAGCATCCGCTTCAGCCGATGGCAGGACGGCAAGGGCGATGTTGTGGGTGAGATCTCACGGGCCGCAGCGCGCCACGGCCTCAAGTTCGGAGTCTATCTTTCTCCGTGGGACCGCAATAACGCCGAGTACGGCAAACCGGCTTACATCCCCATCTATCGGCAGCAACTGACGGAGTTACTCACCCGGTACGGTCCGGTGTTTGAAGTCTGGTTCGACGGCGCCAATGGCGGCAAGGGATATTACGGCGGCGCTCGCGAAACCCGCATCATCGACAAGCACACCTATTACGATTGGCCCGACACCTGGGCCCTGGTGCGCAAGCTGCAGCCCGGCGCGGTCATCTTCAGCGA
>Ga0335074_10016745_pt1 | contig 10322 bp, 9 predicted proteins | sample Lox_Sample_23_FD_206715 | JGI IMG/M metagenome (GOLD analysis project Ga0335074, IMG submission 206715) | Soil microbial communities from Loxahatchee National Wildlife Refuge, Florida, United States - Lox_Sample_2.3 | ecosystem: Environmental > Terrestrial > Soil > Wetlands | place: USA: Florida...
TGGCGAAATAGATATAGCCGTCGCTGAGCCAGACGCCGTTCTCGCCGGTCGCGCTCGGCCGGCGGTAAAGCTCGGTGAGGCCGAAATGCTGTTTGTAAAACTCCGCGGTCGCGACGGGGTCGTCGGTCACCAGCGCGATATGCTTGATGCGTGCCATGTCTTTGCTCCCTTGATGAAATCCGAATTACCGCCGAGGCGGGTGGGCGCGGACAAACTCCTCGTTGACGTCGGCGCCCCAGCCGGGGCCAGTCGGCAATAGCAGATCGCCGTTTTCGATGACCGGCGGCCGGGTGACGATGTCGTCCTTCCAGGTCACGTCGTCGATGTCGATCTCCATGACCTTGAAGTTGGGGATCGCGGCGCAAAAATGGGCGCTGATGAGCGAGCCCAGATGGCCGTTGAAATTGTGCGGCGCGCAATTGACCTCGAATGAATCCGCCATGTTGGCGATCTTCACGCTTTCGAGGATACCGTTCCACGCCACGTCGATGATCGCGTAATCGACCGATTGGTTCTCGAAATAGGGGCGGAATTGACGCCGCCCATAGATCGATTCGAGCGAGGCGATCGGCGTGCGGCTTGAGTTGCGGATGCGCGCCAGACCCGGCGGGTCGTAGAGATCGATCTCGAGCCAGACGAGGTCGAGCGGCTCCAGCACCCGTGCAAGACGGATATAGCCGTCGATCTTGTAGTTGAAGTTGGTGTCGAGATGCAGCCCGACGCCCTTTCCCGCACCCTCGCGGAACGCCGCGAGCTGGTCGAATGCGGCGGCGGCGATGTCCGCGTCGGCGTTCAATTCGGGGAAGCCCGGTTGGCCACCGGTGCCAGGACCGTACATGTAGTGCCGATCCTTTTCGAAGCGGATCAGGTTGGTCTTGAGCCCCTTGAAGCCCTTCTCGCGCACCTCGCGGCCGAGCGCGACGACATCGTCGAGCGTGCGCACCGGGTCGACCCCCGCCCATTCCTTGATCCGGTCGGCGTAGCGCGCGCGATAGGTGCCGCAATGCGACCAGTAGACCTGCATCCGGTCGCGGAATGGGCCGCCTAGCAGCTCGTAGACCGGCACACCAAGCGCCTTGGCCTTGATGTCGACGAGCGCATTCTCGATCGCACCGATCGCCTGGGCGTTAAGCCCGCCCGCCGCCTGTCGGGTCGCGGCGTAGAGGAAATTGCTGTGTTTCTCGACCGGCCGCGGATCTTGGCCGACGAGCCGTGCGCCGAGCTTTTCGATGACGGCGGCAAGACCTTGCGCGCCATAGCCCTCCATGAACTCGGACCAGCCGGTAATGCCCGCGTCGGTCGAGATTTTGAGGAAGGAATTGACCCGCCAGCCGGCGTCGCAGTGCAGCGTTTCGAGCTTGGTGACCTTCATGGCATCCTCCGGATCGACGCATCATGCGCCCCGTCGCGCGACTTGCTCAATACCGAGCGACCCGCGGCGGCGGTTGACATCGCCGGGGGTGGGGCTTATCTCGGCCCGGTTCCCCGTTGTGCGCTGGAATGCCCAGGTGGCGGAATTGGTAGACGCGCAGGTTTCAGGTACCTGTGGCAGTAATGTCGTGGAAGTTCGAGTCTTCTCCTGGGCACCATCAGCGGGGCGCGCCCCATGAGCCATAAGCTGCATCGCGGCGACCTGCCGGACGGGATCGATTTCGGCGCTGCGGTTGCCGTCGATACGGAGGCGATGGGGCTGAACCCGCATCGCGACCGCTTGTGCCTGGTGCAGCTTTCCGCAGGCGACGGCGACGCGCATCTGGTGCAGCTGGCGCCGCGCGGCTACGACGCGCCGCGGCTCAAAGCGCTGATGGCCGACCCGGCGGTCACCAAAATCTTTCATTTCGCCCGCTTCGACCTGGCGATGATCTACCACTATCTCGGCGTCATGGCGGGCCCGGTCTATTGCACAAAGATCGCCTCGCGGCTCGCGCGCACCTTCACCGACCGGCACGGGCTGCGGGATTTGTGCAAGGACGTGCTCAACGTCGATCTGTCGAAGCAGCAGCAGAGCTCGGACTGGGGCGCCGTGAACCTGACCGACCAGCAGCTGCAATACGCAGCGACCGACGTCCTACACCTGCACGCGCTGCGCGCCCGACTCGACACGATGCTTGCGCGCGAGGGACGCACCGAGCTCGCCCGCGCCGCTTTCAGCTTCTTGCCGACGCGCGTCCTGCTTGACCTCGAAGGATGGGCGGAGCAAGACATCTTCGCACATTGACCGGTTGGCAGGACGGGACGCCGCGCCCGCTCATGCCGTAAAATGCCGAGCGCCATGTTCTGGGGGGCGCGATTGGAACCACGCGGGACGGCTCTTTAATGAACGATGCCCTGGCAGGCCTTGCGGCCGTGGCAAGCGACAACCGGCAGGAAGCGCCGCTTGTCCGCGACCTCGCGGTGGGACGGCGGGTGATCCGCGCCGAGATCGACGGCCTACGGCAACTGGCCGAGGCGCTCGATGATGCATTCGGCACCGCTCTCGACCTTTGCGCCGCTGCGTCTGGCCGGGTGATCGTCACCGGCATGGGCAAAAGCGGGCACGTCGCGCGCAAGATCGCGGCGACCTTGGCATCGACCGGAACCCCGGCGCAATTTGTCCATCCGGCGGAAGCGAGCCACGGTGACCTCGGCATGATAGGGGCAGGCGACATCGTGATCGCACTGTCCAATTCGGGCAACAGCGCCGAGCTCGGCGACATCCTCGCCTATTCGCGCCGTTTCAAGATTTCGCTGGTCGCGATCACCGGCGATCGGCGCTCGACGCTGGCCGAAGCGGCCGACGTTGTGATTGTGCTGCCGAGGGCCGCCGAAGCGTGCTCGATGGGGCTGACGCCGACCACCTCGACGACGATGATGCTGGCGCTCGGCGACGCGCTCGCGGTGGCCCTGCTCGAGCGCAAGGGATTCTCGACCGAGGATTTTCAGTTGTTCCACCCGGGCGGCTCGATCGGCCGCAAGCTGTTGCGCGTGCGCGACATCATGCATACCGGCGACGCCGTGCCGCTGGTCGCACCCGAGACGGCGATGTCCGAAGCAATCCTGGTGATGACCGCCAAAAGCTTCGGCTGCGTTGGCGTCCACGCCGGCGACGGCCGGCTCGTCGGGGTTATCACCGACGGCGATCTGCGGCGGCACATGGACGACCGGCTGGTGTCGCGCTCGGCGGCGGAAGTGATGCATCCGGAGCCCAAGACGATCGGCGCGGCGGGGCTCGCCGCTGAGGCCCTCGGCGTCATGAACCGGTTCTCGATCACCTCGCTGTTTGTCGTCGACGAGGCCGGCCGCCCGGTCGGCTTTCTCCACATGCACGATTGCCTGCGCGCTGGAGTCGTATGATTGGCCGGCACGGACCTCGTGCGATCAGCGCCTCAACCCGCGGCCATTTCGCCGGGGTGCTCGCCGATTGGCTGGCGCGGCTACCGGGCAACCGCTATAGCCGCCGCGTCGCGCTGCTCAAGGTGGCGCTGCCGGCGATCGGCGGCTCGTTGCTGCTGCTCGTGATGACGTGGCCGCGCGTCGCGCCGCTGTTCGACCGGTTTCGCTTCGCGGCGATCGACCTGCGCGAGGCGCGCGAGTTGCGGATGATCAACCCGCGTTATGTCGGCACCGACCGCAACGGACATCCCTTCGTCGTTACCGCCGCGGTCGGCCGCCAGGTCCCGCAGCGCGACGACGTGATGTCCCTGGATCAGCCGGTCGCCAACCTCGAAAGCCATAGCGGCGCCAAAATCGTAGTAACCGCCAACACTGGCGTCTATCAGACACAGACCCAGTTCCTCGACGCATTCGGCAAGGTGACGGTGAACCACGAGAACGGCTCGACCTTCGTCACCAGCTCGGCCCGGCTGGACGCAGCGAACGACGCCGCCGAGGGACATGACCCGGTCGAAGGACATGGGCCGCAGGGCGACATCACTGCCCAGGGGTTTCGGGTTATCGACAAGGGGGACATCGTCGTCTTCACCGGCAAGTCCAACCTGACGCTCAAGAGCACAAAGCCCGAGGCACAACCTGCCGCCGCGACCCCGGGCGTTGGGGTGCCGGCGCCGGTCGCCCAGGCGGCCGCGCAGCTCGAGGCGAAGGTCGAGCCTAAATCCAGCCGGGCGCTGCACGCCCCGACCAAGCAGGCGCCGCGTCATGCCGGCAAGACGCCCGCTCATTCCAAGCCGGCGGCGAAGAGACCAGGTTGATCATGCGAAGGCTGCGAGTTGCGACGCTGTTGCTGGGGGCCGGTCTGGCGTTGTCGGCGGCGGGCGCGGCGCACGCACAGCTGGGCGCCAACGACAATGGCACGCCGATCAATATCCAGGCCGACAACGGCATCGAGTGGCAGCAGAACCAGCAGCTCTACATCGCGCGCGGCAATGCGGTCGCGACGCGCGGCCCGGCGTCGATCAAGGCGGATACGCTGATTGCCCATTACCGCAAAGCCAGCGGACAAGCTACCGCCACCACAGAGGGCAACAGCGAAATCTATCGCATCGAAGCCGATGGGAATGTCGTGATCACCCGCGACGGCCGCACCGTCGTCGGCGACCACGCCGACTACGACATGGACCAGGGGATCGGCATCGTCACCGGCAAGGCGCTCAAGATGACGACCGCGACCGACGTCGTCACCGCGAAGGATTCGTTCGAGTGGTACGACCAGAAGCAAATCTCGGTCGCCCGCGGCAACGCGGTCGCGGTGCGCCAGGGCGGGCGGACGATCAAGGGAGACGTGCTGACCGCCTATATGGTCAAGAGCCCGCCGCAACAGCAGGCGGCTGCCGCGCCCGGCCAGCCGGCGAAGCCCACCCCGCCGCCGGCGAAAGCCGACGCCGCGACGCCAGCCCGAAACGGCGCCCAGCCGGCCGCTGCGACCGGTGACGATTCGAAGATCAACCGCATCGACGCGCAGGGCCACGTCGTCGTCATCAACGGACCCGATATCGGGCGGGGCGATTATGGCGTGTATAATGCAGTCACCGATATCTGCACGCTGCTCGGCAATGTCACGATCACCCGCGGCACCGATGTCGTGACCGGGCAATACGCGGTCATGGACATGAAGACGAACATCAGCCGGATCATGCCCGCTTCCACCTTGCCGGGCGGGACGCGCCAACGCGTCCAGGGCCTGTTCGTCAAGCAGGACCTGACCGGCGGCGTGCCCGCTGGTGCTCCCGGCACCACGCCGAAACCGGCGAATGGCGGCAGCGCCGGCAGCACCGCCCCCAAGAGCATCACCGCCAGCAGCGCCGCGCCAAAGGGGCAGTGATGCGCGGCGACGACCCCTCTAATCGCAACGAGGAGCCGTCTTTCCCGGACGGCTTCGTCCCACAATGGATCAGCCCGACCTATCGGCCGAGCACCACATCCGCGCCGATACCGATCTCGACGCCGCGGCTTGTCGCCGACAATAAGGGCCTGGCCGGGCGCGGGCTCGGCAAGAGCTTCAAGCGGCGCGCGGTGCTGCGCGATGTCAACGTCTCGGTGCAGCGCGGCGAGGTCGTGGGGCTGCTCGGCCCGAACGGCGCGGGCAAGACGACCTGCTTCTATATCATCACCGGCCTCATCGCCGCCGATACCGGCACGGTCAGCCTGGACGGCGAGGACATCACGGTCCTGCCGATGTACCGCCGGGCTCGGATGGGCATCGGCTACCTGCCGCAGGAAGCTTCGATCTTCCGCGGCCTCTCCGTGGAGCAGAACATTCGTGCAATCCTCGAGGTCGCTGAGCCTGACCCGGCAACGCGCGAGCACACGCTCGATTCCCTGCTGGCGGAGTTCTCGATCAGCCATTTGCGCCGGGCCCCGGCAATGGCGCTGTCTGGCGGTGAACGGCGTCGCTGCGAGATCGCTCGGGCGCTCGCCACCCAGCCGCATTTCATCCTGCTCGACGAGCCGCTGGCCGGTATCGACCCTATCGCTGTGAACGACATCCGCGACTTAGTGAAGCACCTCAAAGACAGAGGAATTGGGGTTCTGATCACCGATCACAACGTACGGGAGGCGTTTCAGATCGTCGATCGGGCCTATATCTTGCATGAGGGCCGCGTGCTGATGGAAGGCGCGCCACAAGAGATCGTCGCGGACGCCGAAGTAAGGCGCGTTTACCTGGGCGAAAGATTCAGCCTATAAGCCGGCTCCGAACGGAGCCGCGGCTTGAACAGGATCGGTTTTTCGCAAAGGTTGGAGCTTCGCCAGACGCAAGCGCTGGTGATGACCCCGCAGCTGCAGCAGGCGATCAAAATGCTGCAGCTGTCGAACCTTGAACTGGCCGATTACGTCGACGCCGAGATCGAACAGAACCCGCTGCTCGAACGAGGCGAAGGCGAAGCCGCCGCATCCGCGGCGGACGTTCCTCCTCCGCCCGCCGAGACTGAACGGACCCTGCCGCTCGAAGCAGCGGGCGCCGAGGTCGTCGCCGACGCGGCCGAACACTGGGACGCGGCTTCGGGCGCTGACGGCGACGGCTCGGCCGATTACGGGTCGAGCGATCTTGCTGCCGACAACCAACCGTGGCGCACGCGCGACGGCGCCACCGACAACGACGACCTGCCCAGTTTCGACCAGGCCGCGAGCCGGCCGCGCACCCTGCGCGAGCATCTGCTGGAGCAGATCGGCGCGGATCTGCCGAACCAGACCGATCGGGTAATCGCAGTCTATCTGCTCGACCAGCTCGACGAGACGGGCTATCTGCGCGCCGATCTGGCGGAGGTCGCGGCGCGGCTCGGCTGTCCGCCGAAGCGCATCGAGCCGGTGCTGACGCGGCTGCAGGAACTGGACCCGCCGGGCGTCTTCGCCCGCGACCTGCCGGAATGCCTGGCGCTGCAATTGCGCGATCGCAATCGGCTCGACCCGGCGATGCAGGCGCTGCTCGATAATTTGCCGTTGCTTGCGGCGCGCAATGCACCGGCGCTGATGCGGCTTTGCCATATCGATGCCGACGACCTGACCGACATGATCGCCGAGATCAAGTCGCTTGACCCGCGCCCCGGCCTCGCCTTCGACCCGCCGCAGGCGCAGCCGATCGTGCCGGACATCATGATGCGGGCGCAGCCCGACGGCGGGTGGCTCGTCGAGTTGAACGCCGAGACCCTGCCGCGCGTGCTCGTCAACAATCGCTATTACGCGCGGATCAGCCGCGCGTCGCGCAGCAAGACCGAGCGCGACTACCTCACCGACCGGCTGCAGGCGGCAAACTGGCTGGTCAAGTCGCTGCATCAGCGCGCCACGACGATCCTCAAGGTCGCCACCGAGATCGTGGAGCAGCAGGATGCTTTCTTCCGGCAGGGCGTTCAGGCGTTGCGGCCGCTGATCCTGCGCGACATCGCTGACGCAATCGGTATGCACGAAAGCACGGTCAGCCGCGTTACCACCAATAAATACATCGCAACGCAACGCGGACTGTTCGAGCTGAAATACTTCTTCACCTCCGCGATCGCCGCCTCGCGCGGCGGGGAAGCGCATTCGGCCGAGGCAGTCCGCTTCCGCATTCGCCATCTGATCGACCGCGAGGCGGTCGAAAGCACCCTATCCGACGAACGCATCGTCGAGCTGTTGCAGGCCGAGGGGGTCGACATCGCCCGCCGCACGGTCGCCAAATACCGCGAGGCGATGCGCATCCCCTCTTCGGTGCAGCGTCGGCGCGAGAAGACGTTGAGCCTCTAGGTTGCAAGCTGCTCGCCGCGATACTGGAAACGGTGTAGGGTCGGCGTCATTGGGGGAGGGCATGGCACGGCGCAGATTCCAGATCGCCCTGATCAAGCCGTCGCATTACGACGATGAGGGCTACGTCATCCAGTGGCGTCGCTCGACGATCCCGTCGAACAGCCTGGCGAGCGTCTACGGCCTGATCGCAGATTGCGCCGAACGCCAAATTCTCGGCGAGGACGTTGAAATCGCAATCGACGCTTGGGATGAGTGTAATACCGTCATCGACGTCGCTGGCGTCGTTCGCAGCATCAAGGCGGCATCGGGCTTTATCGGCCTGGTCGGCGTACAGTCGAACCAGTTTCCGCGCGCGCTCGATCTGACGCGCCGCTTCCGCGCCGCGGGCGTCCCCGTGGTCATTGGCGGTTTTCATGTCAGCGGCTGCCTGGCGATGCTGCCCGAGCTAACGCCCGAGCTGCGTGAGGCGCAGAACCTGGGCGCCATCCTCTACGCCGGCGAGTGCGAGGGCCGGATGGACGAGCTGCTGCGCGACATCGACCGCGGCGAGCCGAAGCCTCTCTACAACGTGCTGCACGATCTGCCGGGCATGGAGGCGGCGGTCGCGCCAATCCTACCGCGTCGCGTGGTCCAACGCGTCTCGGGCCACTATGCGAGCTTCGATGCCGGGCGCGGCTGCCCCTTCCAGTGCAGCTTCTGCACGATTATCAATGTACAGGGCCGCAAATCGCGCTACCGCACCGCGGACGATGTCGAGGCGATCGTGCGCGCCAACGCGGCGATCGGCATCACGCGGTTCTTCGTCACCGACGACAATTTCGCGCGCAACCGGAACTGGGAGGCCATCCTCGACCGGCTGATCGAGCTTCGCGAGCGGCACGGCTTCCAGATCCGTCTGCTGCTGCAGGTCGATACGCTGTGCCACAAGACGCCGGATTTTATCGAGAAGGCGGCGCGCGCGGGGTGCAACGCCGTCTTCATCGGCCTCGAAAACATCAACCCGCAATCGCTCGCCGGCGCCAAAAAGCGGCAGAATAAGATATGGGAATACCGCGAGATGCTGCAGGCGTGGCGGGCGCAGCGGGTGATGACCTGGGCCGGCTACATTCTCGGCTTCCCCGGCGACACGGCGGAGTCAATCGCGCGCGACATCGAGACCATCAAGCGCGAACTGCCGATCGACATCCTCGAATTCTTCTGCCTGACACCGCTACCCGGCTCCGAGGACCATAAGCGCCTGCATCTGCAGGGGGTGGCAATGGATCCGGACATGAACAAGTACGACTTGGAGCACGTGACGACTGCGCACCCGGTCATGTCGGAAGACGAGTGGCGGCGGGTTTACCGGGACGCATGGCGACGCTACTACACCGACAGTCATGTCGAGACCGTGCTGCGCCGCGCCGCGCGCGACGGGCTCAACCCCAAGAAGGTCGCCGATGCGCTGACCGTGTTCTCGGGGGCGATGCGTATCGAGGCGGTGCACCCGCTGCAATTCGGCTTTGTCCGGCGCAAGCGGCGGGGTGAACGCCGTCACGGGATGACGCTCGAAAACCCGCTGATCTTCTATCCGCGCCGCGCCGTCGAGTTCGTCGCGGTGCTGGCGGCATGGATGCGCCTCTTGCGGCGCTATCGACGGATCATGCGTCGGGTGCTCACCGACCCGGCGCAAGCCGCCTACAGCGACGAGGCGCTGCGCGGCGGCGAGGGCGAGACGGCGGCGCTGCCTGATTTCGTGCGTGCATTCTCAGACAAGATCCCGCGCACCTATGGCGCGCCGGTCACCGCGGCCGATGCCACCGCCGATGCAGCTGATTGAGGTGCTGGTTGCCGCTTGACCAGCCGGTGCCCAAGGCCCACCTCGCTCGCAAGGGCGGCGCCGCCGTCCGCGGCGGCGGAGGCATCTTGTGAGCGTCGATCAGGCCGGAAACGATGTCGGCGATCTGATAAACCCGCGCGGCGTCGTGGCGCAGCTGCGTGCGCCCGGCAAGAAGCAAGTGCTGCAGGAACTGGCGCGGCGCGCGGCGACGATGACCGGGATCGCCGACAAACGCATCTATGACGCGCTCGCCGAGCGCGAACGGCTCGGCACCACCGGCATCGGCACCGGCATCGCGATCCCGCATTGCCGACTGTCCGAACTCAACCGGCTTTACGGCATGTTCGCCCGGCTCGAGCGGCCTATCCCGTTCGAGGCGATCGACGACCAGCCGGTCGACCTCGTCTTTCTGCTGCTGGCGCCGGTCGAGGCGGGGGCTGAGCATCTGAAGGCGCTCGCTCGCGTGTCCCGCCTGCTGCGCGACAAGGCGATGTGCGAGAAGCTGCGCGGCGCCAACAGCGCGGACGCGCTCTATGCGCTGCTGACCGGGGGCGCCACCGGGTAGGTCAAACGAGGTGATGCGAGCAAAGTGACGCAATCTCGAACGGGTATAAGCTGGGAAGGCGATGGCATCGTCGCGCGACGACGCTCCCTCGCAACGCCCGATGCTGGATTAGGGTCTGTCCCCAATAAAGGGATTCTCGGCGGGCAGGATTTGTGCTTCAAGCTTCCCAACGGCGGCGGCGTGGATGGCAAAGGCGCTGTATTGGCTTTTGGAGGCGGAGTGGGCACGGGTTGAGCCGCTGATGCCACGCGGCCGAAGGGGCGCGCATCGAGTCGATGACCGGCG
>Ga0335074_10016746_pt1 | contig 10322 bp, 9 predicted proteins | sample Lox_Sample_23_FD_206715 | JGI IMG/M metagenome (GOLD analysis project Ga0335074, IMG submission 206715) | Soil microbial communities from Loxahatchee National Wildlife Refuge, Florida, United States - Lox_Sample_2.3 | ecosystem: Environmental > Terrestrial > Soil > Wetlands | place: USA: Florida...
CCTGTCATCTGGGTGGTCGAGGTGCCGAGCAACTGGCGAAGCCGCTGCAGGGCGCGGCTGGTCTGGCTCTTCACGGTGCCGGCCCGGAGTCCGAGGACATCGGCGGCCTGCTGTTCGGTCAGGTCGTGCCAGAACCGGAGCACCACGACCGCGCGCTGCCGGTGCGGCAGGGCGCGCACCGCGCGGACGAGCTGGTCCCGGTCGTCGCGGGCTGCGATGACGTCGGGCGCGGCCGGGTCGGTGCGGGGGAGTCCGACCCGCTCCCGGCGGCCGGCGCCGCGGCCCCGGTCGCGGCACAGGTTCACCACGACCTGCCGGCTGTAGGCCAGCGGATCGTCCAGCCGGGGCCACCGCAGGAACACCCGCTCCAGCGCGGACTGCACGACCTCCTCGCTGACGTGGGCGTCGCCGGTCAGGGCCCCGGCCAGCCGGACGAGCGTCGTCCCGTGCGCGCGCACGAACGCCTCGAACGCCTCGTCGTCAGCCGGGCTCACGCGGGCCTCCTTCCGGCTGGGTCCGCAGTGAGACGTAACCGCGGGCGGAAAGGTTGCCGGCCTCGCCCATATTGGCCACCATGGCGGTGCACTACGGTGACGGGCATGCCGATCATTCTGATCACCGGGGCGGCGGGCCGCATCGGAACCATGCTGCGTCCCCGTCTGGCCCGACCCGGCCGGACGCTGCGCCTGCTCGACACGTCCCCGATCACGGCGGGCCCCGGTGAGGAGGCGGTCAGGGCCTCGATCACCGACCTCGACGCGATGACACAGGCCTGCCAGAACGTGACGGCGGTGATCCATCTGGCCGGCATCGCTGGTGAGGCGCCGTGGCCGCAGATCCGCGAGGTCAACATCGACGGGACCTATGCGGTGTTCGAGGCCGCCCGCCGGGCCGGGGCCGGCCGGGTCGTGTACGCCTCGTCGAACCACGCGGCCGGGTTCCGGCCCCGCGCCGACTTCCCGGTGCCGGAGTACGAGTTCCCGGCGCCGGACACCTATTACGGGGTGTCCAAGGTGGCGGGGGAGGCGCTGGCCACGCTGTACCACTCCCGGTACGGCCTGGACGCGATCTGCATCAGGATCCTGACCTGCGCCGAGCGGCCGCCGACGGTGCGCGCGCTGTCCACGTGGCTGTCCCCGGACGACGCCGGCCGGCTGTTCGAGGCCTGCCTGTCCGCCCCGAGCCCTGGATTCCGCGTGATCTTCGGGGTGTCGGCCAACACCCGCGGCGGCTGGGTGTCGCTGGACGAGGCGCGGGCGCTCGGCTACCAGCCCCGCGACGACGCGGAGGCGTACGCCGCCGAGGTCATCGCCGCGCACGGCGAACCGGACCCGGCCGACCCGGTGCTCGCCTACCTCGGCGGCGAGTTCACTCTGCCCGGCAAGGACGCCGAGATCCCAGCCTGATCCGGAAGCAGGTTCAGGACAGCTCGTGGCCGGTGGTGCTGTCCACGTAGTCCGGGATCTCGCCCTCGTGCCGGTCACCGGTGGTGGCCGTGCCCGACGGCTCGAACATGAGGATCGCGCCGCCCGGCGACGACGGCTTGTGCTCGGTGCCCCTGGGCACCACGAAGATGTCGTCCTTATGCAGCACGACCGTTTTCTCGGTGCCGTCGGCGTCGCGCAGGGCGATGTCGAGCCGGCCGTCCAGGACCAGGAAGAACTCGTCGGTGTCCTCGTGGACGTGCCAGACGTGGTCGCCCTTGGCGTGGGCGATCTTGATGTCGTACTCGTTCATGCGGCCTGCGATCCGCGGGCTGTACACGTCGTCGAACGACGCCAGCGCGCCGGTCAGGTTGACGGGCTTCGCGTCCATGCGCTCATCGTCTCCCGGCGCGGCCGGCGGTGTCTTGTACGATCTTGATGCGGCAAAGGAGGCGGCTCGTGCTGGTGTCGGCCAACCTCTACCCGTGGGACGTGGACGCCGACCCCGCAGCCGCGGACCGGATCGCCGGGCTCGGGCTGGCCGAGGTGACCCTGGCCGCCGCCTACCACGGGGTGCGCGCCGTCACCCCGTTCCATCCCCGGCACCGCATCGTGACCAGGGAAGCCTCGGTGTACTACCGCACCGACGTGACCCGCTGGCGCGGCGCGCCGCTGCGCCCGGCCGAGGCCGATCCGGCCGGGTCCTTTGAACGGGCCGCGGCCCGGCTGCGTGCGTCGGGTCTGCGGGTCAACGCCTGGGCGGTGCTGGCGCACGGCTGCGGCGCGGTCGCGGGTGGCCGGTCCTGCTGCGTGCGGAACGCCTACGGTGACAGCTACCCGTGGGCGCTGTGCATCGGCACGCCGGCCGTGCGGGACTACGCGGCGGCGCTGGCGGCCGAGGTGGCGGCGCTCGGCGAGGCCGGCGCGATCGAGCTGGAGGCCTGCGGCTGGTACGGCCTGGATCACGGCAGCGCGCACGACAAGACCGGCGAGGCGGCGGGCCCGGCGGCGCGGTTTCTGCTGTCGGTGTGCTTCTGCCCGGCGTGCGCCGGTGCCTACGGCCAGGCCGGGGCCGACCCGGAGGAACTGCGGGCCGCCGTGCGCTCGGCGCTCGACCGGGCATTCGGCTGGGGCGCGGCCCCGGCCGTTCCCGCGGCCCCGGAGGAACTGCTGCCGCCCGAGGCGGCCGCCGCGCTGCTTGGCGCCCGGGCCGCACTCGCCGAGGGCCTGGTGCGCGAGGTGATCGCGGCGGTGCGCGCCGCGGCCCCGGGCAAGCCGGTGCTGGTACACGCCGACCCGGATCCGCGCGCGGCCGGGTCGAACCCCGGCTACGACCCGGCGGTGCTGCTGGGACCCGGCGGCGCCGACGGGATCGTGCTGTCCTGCTGGGACCCGGCCCGCGCGGTGCCGCTGGTGAGCAGCGTGGCCGAGGCCGCTCCATCCGGCTCCCGCATCGCCGCTTCGCTGCTCGCCGTGGCCGGGCTGGGCGGGCGGCCGGACACCCTGGCCGAGCAGGCCGGGGCCGTCCGCGCCGCGGGCGCGACCGAACTGCGGCTCTATCACGCGGGCCTGGCCTCGGCGGGCGATCTGGCGGCGATCCGGGCCCTGTGCCACACCCAGCGATGAGGTCAGGAGATCGCAGCCGTCACCAGTTCGGCGACCTTCTGCTCTACCGCGGCGCTCCAGCCCTGGAGCGCGTACGAGACCGGCCACAGGTCCCCGTCGTCGAGGTTGGCCGCGTCCTGGAAGCCCAGGGTCGAGTACCGGTCTCGGCTGTCGGCAGGCAGGCGGCGGGCCGGGTGGGTTTCTTCCTCCACGTCGACGATTTCGGTGCGGCCTATGCCCGGATGGCATCGGCGGGCGTTGAGTTTCTGAGCGCGCCGCGCACCGAGCCCTATGGCCGGGTCACCGTGTTTCTCGACGTGGCCGGCAACAAATGGGACCTGATCGGCCCGGCACCGCAAGATTGACCGGCGCCCCCGCCGAGCATCGGGCGGATTCATCCGCCCTCACGGTCGCCGGCCAGTTCCTCGGTGAGCACGGCGACCCGGCGGGCGATCTCGTCGCGGATCGGCCGTACTTGCTCGACGGAGAGCCCCGCGGGGTCGGGCAGGTCCCAGTCTTCGTAGCGTTTGCCGGGGTAGATGGGGCAGGCGTCACCGCAGCCCATGGTGACCACGACATCGGCGGCCTGCACCTTGTCGGTGGTCAGCGGTCTGGGGAACTCGCGGGCGATGTCCAGGCCGATCTCGGCCATGGCCTGGACGACCGCGGGGTTGAGCTGGTCCGCGGGCTGGGATCCGGCGGAGGTGACGCGGATCCGCCCGGCGGCCCGCTGGCCGAGCAGCGCGGCGGCCATCTGGGATCGCCCGGCGTTGTGGGTGCAGACGAACAGCACCTCGGGGATGTCGGCCATGGATGTGCCTTCCGGGATAAGCCAGCGAGTTCGGTGGGCTGCCCGGCGCGCTCCGGGCCGGGCCGGGCCGGGTAGATGATGACGGCCAGGGCGGTGCCGAGCGCGCCGCCGACGATCTGGGCGGCGATGAACGCCGGGGCCGATGCCGGGGCGATCCCGGCGTAGCTGCTGGTGAGGGTCCGGCCGATGGTGACGGCGGGGTTGGCGAACGCGGTGGAGGCGGTGAACCAGTACGCGGCGCCGATCCAGGCGCCCACGGCCCAGGCCACATGCTGGAGGCGGCCGGTGCGGGCCAGGGCGACGATGACCAGCATCAGCCCGGCGGTGGCGACGACCTCGCTGAGCAGAACCGGCGCCCCGCCCCGGTGATGGCGGGACGGGCCGAGGATGGGCTGGGTGAACATGGCGTCAGCTAGCGCGGCCCCGCCGATGGCCCCGCTGATCTGGCTGGCGATGACGGCGGCGGCCTGGCCGATGCCGTAGTGGTGCGGGGTGCGGCGGCCCAGCAGCCAGTCCGCCGCAGTGACGACCGGGTTGAAGTGCGCGCCCCCGGCCGGGATGAACACCACGATCAGCACGGCCAGACCGAGCGCGGTCACCACCGAGTTGACCAGCAGCCGCAGCGCCCCGTCGGGGGTCAGCCGGCTGGCGGCGATACCCGATCCGACTACCACCGCGACCAGCAGGCCGGTGCCGGTGAACTCCGCCGCCAGCCGCCTGGCCACGGCTGCGTTCATGCGCTGGCGGGCTTGACGGCGCGGATGATCGCCGAATGCAGGCCCGGGGCGGCCTCGGTGGTGAAGGTCACCGACGGGTCGGCGAACCCGGCGGCGGTGAGCCCGTCCAGGTATTCGCGGCGGGACAGCGCCCCGGCGATGCAGCCGACATAGGACCCGGCCGCGGCCCGGTCAGCCGGCGACAGGTGGTCCTCGGCGACCACGTCGGTGATGCCGATCCGGCCGCCGGGGACCAGGACGCGGAACATCTCGGCCAGCACCGCGGGCTTGTCGGTGGACAGGTTGATCACGCAGTTGGAGATGACAACGTCGACTTCTGTGTCGGGCAGTGGCAGGGCCTCGATCTCGCCCTTGCGGAACTCCACGTTCCGCGCCCCGGCCCTGGCCGCGTTGGCCCGGGCCAGGGCCAGCATGTCGTCGGTCATGTCCACGCCGTAAGCGAACCCGGATGGCCCGACCCTCCGGGCCGACAGCAGCACGTCGATGCCCCCACCCGAGCCCAGGTCCAGGACCCGCTCTCCCTCGTGCAGGTCCGCGACCGCCAGCGGGTTGCCGCAGCCCAGGCTGGCCAGCACCGCCTCCTCCGGCAGGCCGTCGGTCTCGCCCTCGCCGTACAGCGGGCCGCCGAAGCAGTCGGCCGAATCCAGGGCGGCCGAGCCGGTGCCGCCGCAGCACGAATCCCCGGGCGAACTCTCACAGCACGACGGGGTGACACCGGGCTTCGGTTCCAGGACCGCACGGGCCGCCTTCGCGTACCGGGTCCGGACCTCTTCGCGCAGTGCAGCGCTCGTCTCGTCGGTCATCACGGCCACCTTTAAGGCATAGACGCTTGTCGATGCCTACGCTGCCTCAGACATAGACAGATGTCAATGCCTAGTCCGTATACTGGCCGGGTGACCCCTGCCGCCGTGTCCACGCCGCTGGCCGGCGAGTGCTGCGCGCCGCTGCTGCGCCAGCCGATCACAGCGGGCCAGGCCGCCGACCTGGCCCGCATGCTCAAGGCGCTGGCCGACCCGGTCCGGCTGCGGCTGGTCTCGATGGTGGCCGCGCACGAGGGCGGCGAGGCCTGCGTGTGCGATCTGACCGGCCCGCTGGGGCTCACCCAGCCGACCATCTCCCATCACCTGAAGATCCTGGTTGACGCCGGGATCTTCACCCGCGACAAGCGCGGCGTCTGGGCCTACTACGCCCTGGTCCCGGCATCCCTCAACGCCCTCGCGACCGTGCTGACACCGCCGGCCCCCATCACCGAGGACGTCGCTACCCCCCGCAGCGAGTTCTGACCGCCCGGATCGGCCACTTATCGCGCGACCCAGTCATTTTCTGGGGAGATATGCCCCAATTATGGCCACCGAGTCCATGATATGTGCGCGCGGACCGAATCCGGCCGCCGTCCGGACCAGGTTTCGGGCGTCCGAAACGGGACCGAAAAGGGTCAAAGCCGCGAGTTGGCCAACTAGCACGGCGCGGTGGCTGGCCCCCTCGTGCTGCGCTGCCCTCCTTACTGCGTCGCGCTCAGCCGCCCACGGAACTGGCCAGCATGCTCGCCGGTTACGCGACGCCTACCGTCCGCGAGGAGTAGGCAGAGCCGCGGGGCCGGCCGGCGTGGTGCCGGCCGGCCCCGGTGCCCTGGTACTGGTTAGGTGGACAGGACGACGAACGCGTCGACGTCGATCCGCGGGTGCCCGGACGTGCCGAGCACCGTGATCACCAGCTTGTGCGAGGCGTTGGCCGCGGCCGTGGCCACGTCCACGATCTCGGCCGTATGGGGGGAGGTGGTGTTGGTGTTGATGGTCGATGCCGTACCGGAGTCCAGCTTGACCGTGGCCGAGCCGCGGGTCGGGCCCTGGGTCGACATCCAGGCCACCTGGATACCGGTGAAGGTGAACGTCGCCGTCTGGCCGGCCGCCGTTGCGTACTCGACGGATCCGCCGTTGGCTCCGCTCAGTGTCTGCTTAGTCCAGCCGGTGGAGTACTTGATGTTACTCACGCTCTGCTGGTACAGCGACAGCTTGTAGGCCACGCTCGACTGGCCGGTGTCGGTGTTGCCAGCGTTGTCGGTCGCGGTGACCTTGAACTGGTAGGTGTTACCGGGCGCGACCTTCTCGCTGAAACTAGTCGCGGTCGGTGAGGCGATCTTGGCGTAGGCACCGCCGTTCGTGCTCTGGTAGAGCGTGTAGTTCTTGATCCCGCTGGTTGCGTCGGTGCCGTTCCACGAGATCGTTATCGGATCCGTGGACGTGACCGGGCCGACCTTGTTCTGCAGCTTGACGGTCGGCTTTGCGGTGATGACCGGCGCCACCGAGTCGTAGCACAGCGGGCCGTCGGTGACGTCACCGGACTGCAGGCCCATGTTGTCCCACGACTCGACGTTGAGCGTGTGACACCCCTGCCCCTCGGCAGCCAGGTCGAAGGAGCCGGCGCTGTCGTTCACGAACTCGGGACCGTTATAGAACGAGTTGCCGGTGCCCGGTGTGGCCTCACTGGTGGGATCGCCCGGGTCGGCGTTCCAGGCGGCGCTGAATCCGGCCACGCCGCTGGCCGGGAAGCCGCCACCGCTGTCGGCCACCGTGACCCCCACCGTCTGGTCGGTCTTGTACCAGGTGCTGGGCGTCGGGCCGGAGAACGTCACCGCCGGCCGGCCGTCGTCGGCCAGCAGGTGCCAGTTGAACGCCCACGCCAGCTGGAGCATGTTGGCCGAGCCCCACCCGGTCACCAGGTCGTACCCCGGGCCCGCGCAGTAGCCGGTGCCTACGTTGTTGCTGTTGCAGCCCGAGGTGATGTCGTAGAACGGATTGTGCGGGGCCCCGTTGATCCCGGACTCATAGAGCGGGTAGTTGGCGTTCCCCAACGGCGCGCAGGCCGAGGTGCCGGAGCCGCAGATGCTCCCCTCGTAGAGGAGATACGAATCCTCCTGGGCCAGGAACCCGGCCAGTTCCGGTGCGACGATGCTGGTGCCGCCGTTCCCAGACAGGGCGCCGTCGAAGTAGTAGTTCTGCGGGGAGTCGTACCAGTCCGCGTTCAGTGAGATGTCAGGCACGGCCCGCGACCCGCTGCCGCAGGGCTCGTTGGACTGGAACGACGGAGCGGCGAACACGGAACTGCAGCCGCCGCCGGAACCGCCGTCGTTGGAACTGCAGCCATCCGGCCCGCCAGACCACGCGACCTCGCTGTTGTACAGCGGCCCGGAACTGAGGCTCAGCGTGGTCCCGCCGGCGCCCATCACGTTCGGGTCCGAGGCCGGGAAGCTGACCGCCAGGTGGGAGCAGTCGTCGTAAGCGCCCCGGTCACCGGACGCCGCGACCAGGGACCAGCCCTGGCCGGCCATCTCGCTGAAGATGGCGTCCCGGCTGCTCATCTCGCTCGAGTTGCACCCGTAGATCTCGGTGCAGCTCCAGCTGGTGCTGAACACACGGGCCACATTGTCGGAGACCATCTGGTTGTACATGTCGGTGAAGGTGGAGTCGTTGAAGTTCGCCCCGTCGTACAGGTACACCTTCGCGGTGTTCTGGTACGAGCCGAAGCTGTTGGACATGGCGGTGGACCACTCCGCGTCCATGGTCCCCTCGGCGTCGCAGCAGGCCGGGGTGCCGTCGATGTACACCTCCTGGACGCTGTAGGCCAGGTACGGGTACTGGGTCTGGAATCCGGTGATGTCGCTGATCTGCTGCGAGCCGAACGTGGCGATCGCGATCGACGACTGCGGCGGCGAGCTGCCCGAGTTGCCCAGCGGGTTACAGCAATGCCCCTGGTTGTAGAGGGCCGAGTAGTCGTAGGCCTCCGAGCTATAGATGTCGGTCGGGTCGTAAGAGCCATTGGTGATGTTGGGACCAGCGGCCTTGGCCTTCCCGCCGTGATCGGCCCGCAGCGCCGCCTTCAGCTTCGCGCGGCTGCCGTTGGCCGCCGCGTGCGGGCCGTTGGCGACGACCGGCCCGGCCACGTACGCCGGGCTGGCCGGCTCGTGGACCGTGGGCGACGCGGGGAACATGGTCTGCAGGTCAGACAGGCCCTCGACCGATTCCACGATGCCCGACAGCGACTTCGGCAGCACCGGGTCGGCGCTGTTGGCGAAGAAGGTCTTGGCGCCGAGCCGGTAGCTGTTGATCTGGACGCCCAGCGCCTTCTGGATCGCTCCGACGGGCCCGGCCAGGTCCACGACCAGGCGGTTCGGGTACAGATGGGTGACGGTCAGGCCGGCCCCCCGGGCCCAGGAAACCACCGCGCCCTGCGCCGCGGTGCTGGGGCCGAACCGGGCCGTCCACGCGGCTGTGCTGAGGTACCGGTGGAACAGCGGTGAGTGCTTGTCCTGGATCTGGCGAAGGAACTGCTGCTCGGCGGCCATATGCGGGGGCCGCAGCCCGATCGCCAGCCGGATGGTCTGGGCGGGGTTGTAGGCGCCAAGATCGTGGGCTGACCCGTTACGGACCGGGAGCGGTGTCTGCGAGCTCAGCGGCTGACTGCTGTGGCTGGCGGCGGACGCCGCCACCGGCAGCACCGACAGGCCGGCGATGACCCCGACCGCGAGAACTCCTAATGGCAGCCGGGACCACCGCAGGGACGATCGAACGCTCATGCTGACTACTCCTTCGTGGCACAGCGGTCCGAAGGCAGCAGGCCTGCCCCCGTGGCCGCAGGGGCGCCGCGGGCCTCCCCTTAGCAGGTATAGAGCTCGTCATATGATGGTAAATACAAAGTAAAATCGCAAGACTTGCGCGGGGCCGGTTTTGGCGTGTCGGGGAGGGCGTCACACCGGCCGGGTGTTTAGGCCCAGGCTCGTGGGTAGGGAGGTCGGGCCTGGCTCTGGGACGGCCCGGTCTAGGCCGCGGAGTCCAGGCCTGACGGCTCCGGGGGGTTCGGTGAAGGTGCTGGTGGCCGGCGCGTCCGGCTTTGTCGGCCAGCGGTTGTGCGTGGCCTTGGACCAGGCCGGCCACGACGTGGTCGCCATGACCAGGAATCCGGCCCGATACCGGGGGGCGGGCAGGCCGGTGGGCGCTGACATCCAGAACCCGTCCACCCTGGAGCCGACGATGGCCGGCTGCCAGGCCGCGTACTACCTGGTGCACTCCCTCCAGGCTGCGGATTTCGAGCGCAAGGACGCCATCGGGGCCACCGCGTACGGCGAGGCGGCCGCCCGGGCTGGCCTGCGCCGCATCATCTACCTGGGCGGCTTGGGCGATGAGGCGGACAACCTGTCCGCCCACCTGCGCAGCCGCCGTGAGGTCGAGAACCTGCTCGGCACGGGCGGCGTGCCGGTCACCGTCATCCGGGCCGGGATCATCATCGGGCACGGCGGTATCTCCTGGGAGCTGACTCGCCAGCTTGTCGAGCACCTGCCGGTCATGATCACCCCCCAGTGGGTCGCCACCCGCACGCAGCCAATCGCGATCGACGACGTGGTGACGTACCTGGTCGGCGTGCTGGAGCCGCCCGCCGCTTCGGGCCAGGTCTATGAGGTCGGGGGACCGGACGTGCTCCAGTACTCGACGATGCTGCGCCGCGTCGCCGCAATCGAGCACCGCCCGCTGCTTCTCCTGCCCGTGCCGCTGCTCACCCCCTGGCTGTCCTCGCTGTGGCTGACCCTGGTCACCGACATCGACACCGGTACCGGCCGGGCCCTCGTCGACTCCATGACCAACGAGGTGGTCGTGCACGACCAGTCGATCAAGGACCTGATCCCCATCCAGCCCATGTCCTACGACGACGCTGTGCGCACGGCGCTCCGGGAACGGCGCGAGGCCCGGCAGG